>JAESGM010000061.1_pt1 | contig 350596 bp, 330 predicted proteins | sample 9269721 | NCBI WGS metagenome assembly JAESGM01 (sample SAMN15720920, study PRJNA650825) | algae metagenome | isolation source: Komarekiella atlantica HA4396-MV6 and co-occurring heterotrophs from... | place: USA: Theobald House, Kauai, HI | collected 2009-07-29
GAAGCCAGTGCCCCTCAGCGGGTTGTCGCCTCGTCGGTCCCTCGGGGCGGCTTGCGCCGCCGGTTCATCTAGCGAGCTCCTCGCGCAGGGGCCGTAATACCCCCAGGGCGGTTCCCGAAGCCTCCCGGGAGCGGATCGCAACTCCACCCGCAGGCGCCGCACCCACCCCGCCACACGACATGCCTCCGGTTGGCCGCCCCTCGGGATGGGATGGAGCGGATCATACGGGACGCGCGGGAGGCGGGGATAAGTTTCATTATTTATCCCCGCGCCGCCCCTCCCCGACCTCCGCCACGATCACCGACACGGAAATGACCTGCGCCACTTATCTCAGGAGCCCGCTTCCGGCGGCCACAAGAGGGCGCAGGCCGCCCCGAACCCGGAGGCCGCCCAAGCCGAGGCCAGGCTGAAATCCTTCTGCGCCGCCAACGCTAAGATGAAGGCGATGGACGCGGAGATGACGGTGATTGGGGATTGGGGGACGCGGCCCGGACGCCCTATCTAAGGCTCGGACTTCATCGCCATAGCCGCGCATTTCGCTGTTCTGTCACCTCAAAGTTCTGGAAGGCAAGACGGGCCTTTTTGACGACGACGTCGTCAACTTGATCGGATAGAAGGTTCAAAATCTGCGTCCTCTTCACCGATGAGCGAGGCCCAATAATAACCTCTCGCAGCCTCAGGTCGTCAGAAAACGATTTAAAGTAGAGCCCCTTCTCACGCTTGGCTCTCCTAATATCCTCGAACAGTCGAAGCTCCTTTTCGTACCACCAGTGATCAAATTTGGTTCGAAAAGATCGATCCTTAATCGCCCTTTCAGTGTTCAGCGTCAGTTCGTGTCGCGTAGGCTGGTAGTCCACGGTAATCAAAAACTTATCGGGAACGTCGAATCCAAGGCAGAGGCCGCGATGACGATCCGCATAGTGGCTCCACATCACTGGACTGCTCCAGTTTGGCGCGAAACACACGAGGCCAGCTACCTTTCCAAGATGTAGCTTGGTTTTACGAATCGCATCTCGAATCGTCCGGTCGCTCGACGTTAACCAGAGCAGCTCGAAGGGATCATTTAGATCTTTGATCGTTGCGAGCTTCACGCGCTGTTTGGCGATGTTCTCAAGGCCATATGCAGCGGGTACGTAATGATAGACGAGCATGCGACCGGACTGTGCAAGAGGGGGTTTCCTAATATACTTGCGGAATTACTGCGCTTCTAGTGGCAGCTAATCGCGCCGGCCAATTGGTCAAAACAGGAGAACAGTTCTTGAGCGCATTTTTTGAACGGCTCGTTGAGGAAGGTGAAATTGGGCTCCAAGATCTGATGGATCGACGCCAGCAGGAGCACGTGGAATTGGACTTCAAGCGCAAGAGCGATCCGAGCCATCCCAATCTGAATGACGACGACAGACGGACGCTAGGGGAGGCTCTTTCCGGGTTTAGCAACTCTGCTGGTGGCACGTTGATTTGGGGTGTTGACGCCCGAAAGATCGACGGCGTCGACTGCGCAGCCGAGTTGATGCCAATATCAAATATTGAAGCATTCAGATCGAATGTCCAATCATTGATCGGGCAGTATCTTATGCCGCGGCACGAAGGGGTACGCACAGGTATCGTTAATAGTGTCAGCGACCCCAGTCGGGGCTACCTATTGGTTGATGTCGATCGTTCGGAGCGTCGACCGCACCGAAGCGAGGCGAAAGGCAAGAAGGGCTATTTCAAAAGGGCCGGGGACAGCTTTTTTGAGATGGAACACTATGACATCGAGGATGCCTTCAAACGGATTCATGTCCCCGAACTCCAATTTCGTTACAAGCTCAGAGTGAGCACCAACGGATATGGTGTCACCAACGGAGTGTTGTCCCTTCGACTCCACAATCAGTCGGCCAAGAGTGCGCGGTATCCCTACTTGCATCTGAAGGAGGTGGGGGCAGGCGCACGTCTCGACCGAGCGCTGCCATATAACGGATATGAAATCCACCAAGACTGGCCATGGATCCGTTGTAATGGCGGAGCCAATGCGATGGTTCACCCTGAGACAAGTTCAGCCATTATTCAAATCCCGATCGAAGTCAGGACTTTGAGTGGACGCAAGATCAATGATGTCGAAGCGGACCAATATCGACTCCAACTTGAATATCGGTTCGGCTGTGAGGACAGCCGATTGCGCGGCGACATCTTTAAACTGAGCGCAGGCGAGATATTCACCCTGCTCTCCATACGTGAAGGGGACTAAGCGGCAGTATCGTCGCCTGGTCGTCATTGAGACCTCGCGTGAGAGATGCGAAGCCTTGACTCCCCACCCTCCCCATCCTACGCCCATCGACGGGACACGCCGCCCCAACGCGGCGCGCCCATCTGCAAGGATGGAGAACATCGATGGTCAATCCGATTCCGAACGCGCGCCCGCGCGTTCCTAATTTCTCGTCCGGCCCCTGCGCCAAGCGCCCCGGCTGGAACCTCAAAGCCCTGTCGGACGCGGCGCTCGGCCGCTCGCATCGCGCCAAAATCGGCAAGGACAAGCTGAAAGCCGCGATCGACCTGACGCGCGAGGTGCTTCAGGTCCCGGCCGATTACCGCATCGGCATCGTGCCCGCCTCCGATACCGGCGCCGTCGAGATGGCGCTGTGGTCGCTGCTGGGCGCCCGCGGCGTCGACATGCTCGCCTGGGAAAGCTTTGGCGAGGGCTGGGTCACCGATGTGGTGAAGCAGCTCAAGCTGGCGGATGTGCGCATCTTCACCGCTCCCTATGGCGAGTTGCCGAACCTGAAGAAGGTCGACACCAAGACCCGCGACGTCGTCTTCACCTGGAACGGCACCACCTCGGGCGTGCGCGTCACTGATGCGAGCTGGATCGCGGACGACCGCGAGGGGCTGACGATCTGCGACGCGACCTCGGCCGCGTTTGCCCAGCGCCTCGACTGGCCCAAGCTCGATGTCGTCACCTTCTCCTGGCAGAAGGTGCTCGGCGGCGAGGCGGCCCATGGCATGATCGTGCTCTCGCCCCGCGCGGTCGAGCGGCTGACCACCTACAAGCCGTCCTGGCCGCTGCCGAAGATCTTCCGCATGACCTCGGGCGGCAAGCTCTCGGAAGGCATCTTTGCCGGCGAAACGATCAACACGCCCTCCATGCTCGCGGTCGAGGATTATCTCGATGCGCTCGCCTGGGCGAAGAAGGTCGGCGGGTTGGACGGGCTGGTGAAGCGCGCCGACGGCAATGCCCGCGTCATCGCCAAATTCGTGCGCGAGAACGACTGGATCGACTTCCTCGCGGTCAAGCCGAAGACGCGCTCGAACACCTCGGTCTGTCTCAAGTTCACCGATCCGGCGGTGACGGCGCTGCCGGCCGATGCGCAGGCGGCCTTCGCCAAGCAGGTGGTCTCGATCATCGAGAAGGCCGGCGCCGGCTACGATCTCGGCCACTACCGCGACGCCCCTCCCGGCCTGCGCATCTGGTGCGGCGCGACCGTGCAGTCGCGCGACCTGAAGGCGCTGCTGCCGTGGATCGCCTATGCCTTCGCCGAGGCCAAGGCCGGGCTCGGCAAGAAGGCGGCCTAACCTCGACGCGCCCCCTCTCCCCTCGGGGGAGAGGGCTGGGGTGAGGGCAGCGCGACGTCCGTCGTTAGCGCCCTCGCCCACCGGCCCTCATCCGTCTCGGCTTCGCCGAGCCACCTTCTCCCCCGAGGGGAGAAGGATCGCGCCTTTCCTTATTCACGCGCCGAACGCTCCTCGTGCAGCGCGGCGCAGCCGGAGCCATCCCATGCCCGCACCCAAAGTCCTCATTTCCGACGCCCTCTCGCCCGCCGCCGTGCAGATCTTCAAGGATCGCGGCATCGACGTGACCTTCGATCCGAGCCTCGGCAAGGACAAGGACAAGCTCGCCGCGATCATCGGCGAGTATGACGGCCTCGCCATCCGCTCGGCGACCAAGGCCACCGCCAAGCTGCTCGAGGCCGCGACCAAGCTGAAGGTGATCGGCCGCGCCGGCATCGGCGTCGACAATGTCGAGATCCCGGCCGCGACGGCGCGCGGCATCATCGTGATGAACACGCCCTTCGGCAATTCGATCACCACCGCCGAGCACGCCATCGCCATGATGTTCGCGCTGGCGCGGCAGATCCCCTCGGCCGACGTCTCGACCCAGGCCGGCAAGTGGGAGAAGAACCGCTTCATGGGCGTCGAGATCACGGCCAAGACGCTCGGCCTGATCGGCTGCGGCAATATCGGCTCGATCGTCGCCGAGCGCGGCATCGGCCTGAAGATGCGCGTCATCGCCTTCGACCCCTATCTCTCGCCGGAGCGGGCGGTGCAGCTCGGCGTCGAGAAGGTCGAGCTCGACGAGCTCCTGAAGCGCGCCGATTTCATCACGCTGCATGTGCCGATGACCGCGATGACCAAGAACATCCTCTCGGCGGAGAACCTCGCCAAGACGAAGAAGGGCGTGCGCATCGTCAACTGCGCCCGCGGCGGCCTCGTCGACGAGGCGGCGCTCGCGGAGCTGATCAAGTCCGGCCATGTGGCAGGGGCCGCCTTCGACGTGTTCTCGCAGGAGCCGGCGGAATCGAACCCGCTGTTCGGCCTCGACAACGTCGTCTGCACGCCGCATCTCGGCGCCTCGACCAATGAGGCGCAGGAGAACGTCGCGCTGCAGGTCGCCGAGCAGATGAGCGACTATCTCTTGAAGGGCGCGATCACCAATGCGGTGAACTTCCCCTCGATCTCGGCGGAAGAGGCCCCGCGCATCAAGCCCTTCGTCGACCTTGCCGAAAAGCTCGGCTCGTTCCTCGGCCAGCTCACCGAGGCGCCGGTCAAGGGCATCCGCATCGAGTATCAGGGCGCCGTCGCCCATCTCAACCTGAAGGCGATCTCGGCCGCCGCGATCACCGGCGTGCTGCGGCCCTTCCTGCCCGAGATCAACATGGTCAACGCCGCGATGATCGCCAAGGAGAAGGGCATCGTCGTCGAGGAATTGACCCGCGAGGCCGCCGGCAATCTCGAAAGCGTCATCCGCATCGTGGTCGAGGCCGAGGACATGCCGCGCCACGCCTCGGGCACCGTCTTCCAGGACGGCAAGCCGCGCATCGTCGAGATCCGCGACATCCAGGTCGATGCCGAATTCGCACCGCACATGCTCTATGTCCGCAATGCCGACAAGCCGGGCTTCATCGGCCAGTTCGGTTCGCTCTTGGGCGAGGCGGGCGTCAATGTCGCGACCTTCAATCTCGGCCGCGACAAGCCCGGCGGCGACGCGATCTGCTATGTCGCCGTCGACGAGGCGATCTCCGACGCGCTGCTCGAGAAGATCCACGAGATCCCGATGGTCAAGCGGGCGAGACGGCTGAAATTCTGAGGGCGCCTGGCGCTCGCCGTCATGGTCGGGCTTGTCCCGACCATCCACGTCTTCAACCATGCATGCAGCGCTCAAGACGTGGATGCTCGCCACAAGGGCGAGCATGACGGAGGCGGCGCCCTATCCGCGCCGCAATCACCCTCCCCTCTGGCCGCCTGCCACAGGGAACTGCCCATGCCGACCCGCTTTGCCAAAGCCTGCGCCTACACCGCCCTCGCCCTCCTCGCCGCCTCGCCCGCCTTCGCCGACTGGGACAAGGCCAAGCTCGACAGCGAAATCCCGAAGCTCGAGCGGCAGGCGAAAGGCAAGCTCGGCGTCGCGCTGATCGACCTCAAGGACCGCAAGACCTGGTCGCATCGCGGAGCCGAGAGCTTTCCGCTGCAGAGCGTCTTCAAGCTGCCGCTCGCCTTCGCCGTGCTGCAGGCGGTCGAGGCCGGCAAGCTCAAGCTCGACCAGAAGGTCACCGTCACCCGCAAGGACCTCTCGCTCTATCACAGCCCGCTCGCAAAGGCCTTCAAGGGCGAGCGCAACGACTACACGCTGCGCGACCTGATCACCCGTTCGGCCGGCGACAGCGACAACACCGCCGCCGACCTGCTGCTGCGCCTGATCGGCGGGCCCAAGGTGCTGACCGCGATGCTCAGGGATGGCGGCATCTCCGCCTTCTCGATCGACCGCTATGAGCGCGTCTTCCAGCCCGAGATTTTGGGCCTGCCCGGCTATGGCTGGGACCAGGCGATCGACACCGCGGCCTTCTACAAGGCGATCCGCGCGCTGCCCGCAGCCGAGCGGCGCAAGCGGCTGGAGGCGAGCCTCGACGACAGGCGCGATGCGGCGACGCCCGAAGCTGCCATCGCCTTCCTCGAGGCGATGGCCAGGGGCAACTGGCTGCGCGAGCCGGCCCATGCCGCGCTGATCGAGAAGATCGCCTCCGAATCGAAGACCGGGCCGAACCGCGTCAGGGCCGGCCTGCCCAAGGGCGCCGGCTTCGCCCACAAGACGGGCTTGGGCCCGAGCGCCGACGGGCTCAACTACGCCACCAACGATATCGGCATCGTCACCCTGCCGGACGGGCGCCGCTTCGCCATCGCGGTTTTCCTCAAGGGCGCGCAGGTCGGTGAGACGGAGCGCGAGGCGACCCATGCCGCGGTGGCGCGACTGGCGGTGGACAGCCTGCGGCCATAGAGGCTGTGACCTCACAAAATCAAAGCACCGTCATCCCGGACAAGCCGCGTCAGCGGCGCAGCTCCGGGATCCATCGTAAGGCTCAGCGTTCTACGATGGATCCCGGAACTCCGCTTCGCTCCGTCCGGGATGACGGCGTTCCGGCCTGATCGACCGTCATTGCGATCAGACCTGAACGGAAAGCGCACGAATGCCCGCGCCTCAGCGCGCCTCGATGCTGGCGAGATAGGCCCGCAGCGCCCGCTCGGGCCCATGCCAGGAGGCGCTGTCCTTGCCGCGCAGCTCCGGCGCCTCGCGCCAGCCCGGCTCGATCCCGGTCATGTCGGGCAACTGATGGGCGATGCCCTTGTGGCAGTCGATGCAGGTCTTCTCCTTCGGGATGAGGTAGCGGCTATGGATGTCGGCGGCGCGGCGCGTCTGCTTGGTGAAGTCCATCGCCACCGAGGAATGGCAGTTGCGGCATTCGAGCGAGTCGTTCGCCTTCAGCCTGGTCCATTCGTGCTTGGCGAGCTCGAGGCGCATGCCCAGAAATTTCTCGCGCGTCGAGATCGTCCCGAAGATCTTGCCCCAGACCTCCTTCGACGCCTGCATCTTGCGGGCGATCTTGTCGGTCCAGTTATGGGGCACGTGGCAGTCCGGGCAGCTCGCGCGCACGCCTGACCGGTTGGAGAAATGCACCGTCTGCTGCAGCTCCTGATAGACGTTGTCGCGCATCTCGTGGCAGGTGATGCAGAATTTCTCGGTGTTGGTGATCTCCAGCGCGGTGTTGAAGCCGCCCCAGAAGATCACGCCGCAAACGAAGCCGCCGAGCGTCAGGAAGCCGAGCGGCAGATAGGCGCTCGGCCGGCTGATCACGGTCCAGAAGCGGGCGAGCACGCCCCAGGACCACAGGAAAAGCGCCTTGAGCCTCGCCATCACTCCGCCCCGTTACGGCTTGCGCCCGACATCATTGGCGTCCTGGAACTGGTTCGGCACGAGCGGCGGCACGTCGGTCTGCTGGACATGGCAGGCGGTGCAGAAATAGCGCCGCGGCGTGACGTCGGAGAGCACCTGCCCGTCCCGGTCCTGGAAATGCGTGACGCTGATCATCGGCGCGCCCGAGCCTTCGGTGAATTCGCGCTTGTGGCAATCCATGCAGCGGTTGGTGTTGACCGTCAGCTGATAGCCGTCGATCGAATGCGGGATGACAGGCGGCTGCTCCGGGTAGTTGCGCATGCGCCTGACGTCGTCGACGACCGGCCGGCCGAGCGCCGGAACCCGCTCCAGCGCCATCGGCTCGGGCGAGCCTGTGAGCCGCGGCACGATCTTCACCGGCGCCCCGTCCTGGGACAGGGCCGCGCCGAAGGCGAGGACGAGACAGGCCGCGAGCACGGCTCCGAAGGCGGTCGGCGCGCGCATCAGGCGGAGACCGGAAGGATCTTGACCGCGCATTTCTTGAAGTCCGTCTGCTTGGAGATCGGGTCGGTCGCGTCCAGCGTCACCTTATTGATGAGCTGGCTCGCATCGAACCACGGGACGAAGACGACGCCGGGCGGCATGCGGTTGCGGCCGCGCGTCTCGACGCGGGTGCGCATCTCGCCGCGCCGCGAAATGATCCTGATCTCGGCGCCCTGGTTCAGCCCGCGGGCGCGCGCATCCTCCGGATGCATGAAGCAGCGCGCCCCGGGGAAGGCCTTGTAGAGCTCCGGCACGCGCATGGTCATCGAGCCGGAATGCCAGTGCTCGAGCACGCGGCCGGTGACGAGCCAGATATCATATTCGCCGTCGGGCACCTCCGCCGGCGGCTCGTAGGGCACGGCGATGATCCGCGCCTTGCCGTCGGGATTGCCGTAGAACTCGACGCCTTTGCCGGGCTTCACGTAAGGGTCGAGCCCCTCGCGATAGCGCCAGAGCGTTTCCTTGCCGTTCACGACCGGCCAGCGCAGCCCGCGCACCTCGTGATAGGTGTCGTAGGGTGCGAGGTCATGCCCGTGGCCGCGACCGAACGAGGCATATTCCTCGAACAGGCCCTTCTGGACATAGAAGCCGAAATGCTTGGCCTCGACATTGTCGTAGCCGGCATCGATCTCGCTCAGGTCGAAGCGGTCGACATGGCCGTTGCGGAACAGCACGTCGAACAGGGTCTTGCCGCGGAAGTTCGGGTTGGCGTCGAGCAGCTCCGCCGGCCAGACCTCGTCGGTGGTGAAGCGCTTCGAGAACTCCATCAATTGCCAGAGGTCGGAGCGGGCCTCGCCCGGCGCCTCGACGAGCTGATGCCAGACATGGGTGCGCCGCTCGGCATTGCCGTAGGCGCCCTCCTTCTCGACCCACATCGCGGCGGGCAGGATGAGGTCGGCCGCCATCGCGGTGACGGTCGGATAGGCGTCCGAGACGACGATGAAATTCTCGGGATTGCGATAGCCCGGATAGGCCTCGCCGGTGTTGTTGGGCGAGGCCTGCAGGTTGTTGTTGACCTGGATCCAGTAGAAATTGAGCTTGCCGTCCTTGAGCATGCGGTCCTGCTCGACGGCATGGTAGCCGGGCTTTTCCGGGATGATGCCGGCCGGAACGCGCCAGATCTCCTCGGCATGCTTGCGGTGCTCGGGATTCACCACCGTCATGTCCGCCGGCAGGCGATGCGCGAAGGTGCCGACCTCGCGCGCCGTGCCGCAGGCGGAGGGCTGGCCGGTCAGCGAGAAGGGGCTGTTGCCGGGCTCTGAGATTTTCCCGGTCAGCAAATGCAGGTTATAGACCATCTGGTTGGCCCAGACGCCGCGCACATGCTGGTTGAAGCCCATCGTCCAGAGCGAGACGACCTTGCGCTTGGGATCGGCATAGAGCTCGGCGAGCTGCTGCAGGAAGCCGCGCTCGACGCCTGTCAGGGCCGAGACCTTCTCCAGCGTGTAATCCTTGACGAAGGCGGCGAAGGCCTCGAAATCGATCGGCGTCGTCGCCGCCGGATCCTCCGCCTTCTTCGCCGCGACCTCGCGCGGATCGTCGGGCCGCAAGCCGTAGCCGATCTCGGTCGCCCCCTTCACGAAGGTGGTGTGCTTGTCGACGAAGTCCTTGTTCACCCGCCCCGTCGAGATGATGTGGTTGGCGATGTAGTTGAGGATCGCGAGGTCCGTGCCCGGCTTGAACACGATCGGGATGTCGGCGAGATCCGAGCTGCGATGCGTGAAGGTCGAGAGCACCGCGACCTTGACATGCGGATGCCCGAGCCGCCGGTCCGCCACCCGCGTCCACAGGATCGGGTGCATCTCGGCCATGTTCGAGCCCCAGAGCACGAAGGCGTCGGTGGCCTCGAAATCGTCATAGCAGCCCATCGGCTCGTCCATGCCGAAGCTGCGCATGAAGGCATAGGCCGCGGACGCCATGCAGTGGCGGGCATTGGGGTCGAGATTGTTCGAGCGGAAGCCGGCGCGCATCAGCTTGGTCGCGGCATAACCCTCGAATATCGTCCATTGGCCGGAGCCGAACATGCCGAGCGCGGTCGGCCCCTTCTCCTTAAGCACGCGCTTGGCCTGCGCCGCCATGGTGTCGAAGGCCTCGGCCCAGGAGACCGGCGTGAACTCGCCGTCCTTGGCATAGGCGCCGTTCTTCTTGCGCAGCAAAGGCTGGGTCAGCCGGTCGGCGCCATACATGATCTTCGAGAGGAAATAGCCCTTGACGCAGTTCAGGCCGCGATTGACCTCGGCCTTCATGTCGCCATGGGTCGCGATCACCCGGCCTTCCTTGACCCCGACCATGACGCCGCAACCGGTGCCGCAGAAGCGGCACGGCGCCTTCGACCAGGAGATCTTCAGCGCGTCGACGCCACCAGCAACCGGCTGCGCCGCCGCCTCCCCGCCGATATTGGCCGCCAGCGCGGCGATTCCCGCCGCCTGAGCCTTGAGCATCTCGCGACGGGACAGCGTCATCTCTCGTCTCCTGGGTCGTCGAGGGGTTCGATCTGCTCGAAGACGAGGTTGGCCGAGAACACGCCGTCCATCAGCGCGATGGTCGTGAGCCGGCTTCCGATCTCGCCGCTGCTCTCGCCCTCCATGACCGCGACGATCTTGGTGTGCTCGACCGCGCGGACCTCCGTGCCCGGCAGCAAGGCGATCGCGCGCGCGATCTCGGCGCAGCGCTCGGGGCGCGCGGTGACGACCGCGCTCGAAACATGGAAGAAGCGCTGCGGACGGGGCGAGGCTGCGCCGGGTTCAGCTCCGGCACCGCCGGTCAGGAACTCACGTCTGTCGATCTCGCGCCCGTCCGTCCGCATGGCCCGGCCCTCAACGCGGGGGGCCGGGTGGGCCGAGGACCAGTTGCGACATCCAGACCAGGAAGCCGAAGCCGCCGACGATCCCGACGGCGATGACCGGCCAGATCAGGACCGCGAGCGTCAGGAACGCGATGATTTCCTCACGTTTGCTCGGCCGCCCCGCCGTAATATCCGTATTGAACTCGTCCGACATCAAGACGGCTCCCGATCAGGGGTTCAACCGATGTGCGAGTCTGCTTTATTTTATCTATTCTAACGAGAGTAAGACGGCGGCGTGGGACTGTCCAGCCGTTCGATCACCGCCGCCGGCCACCTTGCCGGTCTCAGCGAAGCTTTCGCTCGGCGATCCAGATGCCGCCGAGCACCAGCGCCAGCGCCAAGCCATGATAGAGCGCGAGCTCTTCGCCGATGATCAGCACGGCGAGCAGCGGCGCGAAGACCGGCACGAGATTGACGAAAACGCCCGCCCGCCCCGGCCCGATCAGCTCGACCGCGCGCATGAAGAAGAGCTGCGAGAGCAGCGACGGCCCGATCACCACGAAGGCCAGGATCAGCCAGCCCTTGGCCGTCGGCCAGACGATGCTGCCGCTCCAGATTTCGAGCCCCAATAGCGGCAGCGAGACGATGCAGGCGACGATCGCCATCGCGGTGAAGAAGACCAGCCCCGGCACCGCCGGCCGGTTGCGGATGCCGACCGTGAAGCCGGCATAGAAAACGCAGCCGATGATCATCCAGATATCGCCCGGCACGAAGCTGAAATTGGCCAGGGTGGCGACATCGCCGCGGCTCGCCGTGACCAAGACGCCGAGGATGGTGACCGCGACGCCGAGCGCCTGCATCCAGCCGATCGGCGTGCGATAGACCAGGAAGGCGCCGATCAGCACATAGACCGGGATCGAGCCCTGAAGGATGCCGATATTGATCGCGGTGGTGGAATAGGCCGCCAGATACATCAGCGCGTTGAAGGCGGTGAAGCCGAGCGCGCCCAGCACGATGATGCGCCAGCGATGCGCCAGCAGCACCGGAGCATACTGCTTCAGCTCGCGCCGCAGCAGGAAAGGCAGCAGCGCGCAGACCAGGACCCAGCGCAGCGAGGTCAGCGCCATCGGCGAGATATGCCCGACGGCAAGCCGGCTGGCGACGGCATTGCCGCCCCACATCAGGGTCGTCAGGATCAGCAGCAGATAGGCATTCGCCCAGGCTCGCTGTGGCAGGGACATGGCTGGGGACAAGGTTGCGGCCTGTGCGGAAGGGGGTGCGCCTCAATAGCCTTGCACGCCCCTCATATCCTATGAGATGAGGCGCAAGGCTGCCCGTCGCCCGACGCATCCCTCCCGGAAGCCCGCCCATGCTGCATGTCACCAAGCCCCTGCGCCTGCTCGTCGTCGACGGCAACACCCGCGAGCAGCGCGAGAGCCATGCCGCCGGCTACGGCTCGCAGCCCGGCGAGGCTTATGCCGAGGTGGTGCGCGCCATCGCCCCCGACGCCATCACCGATATCTGCCTGCCGGCCGATGCAGGCGCGAACCTGCCGGACGGGGCTGGCCTCGCCTCCTATGACGGCATCTTCCTGACCGGCTCGGCCCTGCATATCTACCATCTCGAGCCGGAGGTGACGCGGCAGATCGAGCTGATGCGCGCGATCTATGCCAGCGGCACGCCCTGCTTCGGCTCGTGCTGGGGCATCCAGGTCGGCGCGGTCGCGGCCGGCGGCACGGTGGTCGCCAATCCCAAGGGCCGCGAGGTCGGCTTCGCCCGCCGGATCACGCTGACCGATGCCGGCCGCTCGCACCCGCTCCTCACTGGCCGCCCGCTCTCCTTCGACGCGCCGGCGATCCATCTCGACACGATCGCGCTGCCGCCGGCCGACACGACGGTGCTCGCCTCGAACGCCTACAGCACCGTCCATGCCGCCGAATTCCGCCATGGCGGCGGCACGTTCTGGGGCGTGCAGTACCATCCCGAATTCCCGCTCGGCCAGGTCGCCTCGATCCTCGGGCGCATGACCACGATCCTGGTCGCGGAGGGTTTTCGGCGCGACGAGGCGGCGGTCGAGACCTGGCTCGCCGAGATCCGCGCGCTCGACGCCGACCCGGCCCGCCACGACCTCGCCTGGGCCCATGGCCTCGACGAGGAAGTGCTGGACGAGGGGCGCCGCGTCCTCGAACTGCGCAATTTTATCGCGGCGCGGGTGAAGCCGCATGTGAGCCTGCGCGGCCGCGCCTGACGGCTTTCCCTTCTCCCCTTGCGGCTTCCTCTGCGAAACGCCGGTCGCGTCGGCTCCTCCCTTCCCCCTTGTGGGGAAGGGATGGGGATGGGGGGCGAGCGACTGGATGCAGGATCGGTTGTAGGGGCGGATCGGGTCGGGTTCCGGCGGTTTCGGCTCGACTTTTCGCCCCCCACCCCTGCCCCTCCCCACAAGGGGGGAGGGGTTCTGCGCGCTTCGTCCGGTTTCGCAGAGGAAGCCGCAAGGGGAGAAGGAAAATACCGCCAATCCGCCGGCTCCCGCATTCCGGCCCAATTCCGCCTTGGCCGTGCCGAATTCCGCCACGTCAATCCGCCGGTCTTGATTTGCCGGGGGAATGCCTGATGAAAAGCCGACTTGCCGCCGCCCTGATCTTCGCGCCCGGGCTCGCCAGCGCCAGCGAGATCGAACTGCCGACGCGGATCGACCGCGTCACCGTCTATCCCGACGGCGCCGTGGTGACCCGCCTCGGCAAGGCCGAGCTGATGCAGGGCGCCTCGCAGATCGTGCTGCGCGGCCTGCCCGCGGCGGTCGACCCGGCCTCGATCCGCGTCGAGGGCAAGGGTAGCGGCGCGCTTGCGATCGGCGCGGTCGATGTCCGGCTGACGCCCGGCGACGCCAGGCAAGGGCTCGATGCCGTGGTCGAGGCCAAGCTCAAGACCCTGCGCGACCAGAAGGCCATGCTCGACGGCCAGATCGGCGCGATCGAAGCCAAGCGCGCCACGATCGAGCGCTTCGCCCAGACCGGCCCCGACAAGCTCGGGCCCGACGGCAAGGCATTGCCGATCAGCGACTGGCCGGCCGTGTTCGACGCGATCGGCACGGCCCTGGTCAAGGTCAATGACGAATTGCGCGGCCTGCGCAACAAGATCGCCGATCTCACGGCCGAGATCGAATCGCTGGAGCGGACCCGCTTGCCGGCCGGTCGCGGCAGCCCGCCCAAGCGCGACGTCGCCATCGCGGTCGAGGCGCAGGCGCCGCTCGCCGCCGAATTCGCCGTGAGCTACCGCGTCACCGGCGCGAACTGGCTGCCGAGCTACGAGGCCAGGCTGGCGACCGGCAGCATCGCCGCGAAGCCGGAAATCGTCTTCATCCGCCGCGCCGAATTGCGTCAGCGCACCGGCGAGGACTGGAGCGAGGTCACGGTGACGCTCTCGACGACGCGCTCCGCCGGCGGCACGCGCGCCCCGGATCTCGCGCCCGTCCAGGTCGCGTTCTTCGAGCCGCCGAGCGTCTATGAGAGCCGCCCGCGGCTCGGCCTCGCTCCGGCCCCGATGGACGCCGCCCGAGCGAAGGCCGAAGCCGAGGCGCAAGCCGACACGGCGCGCAGAACCGCCGAGCCGCGCCCGGCCCAGATCCAGACGGCGCAGCTGGAGGCCGGCGCCTATCAGGCGAGCTTCACCGTGCCCGGCCGCGTCTCGGTGCCGCAGAACGGTGCCTCCAAGGCCGTCGTCCTGTCGCAGGGCACGGTCAGCCCGACGCTGTCGGCCCGCGTCACGCCCGAGCTGGAGCAGAAGGCCTATCTCGAAGCCGTCTTCAACCATGAGGACGAGGCTCCGCTTCTGCCCGGCGAGGTCTTCCTGCATCGCGACGGCGCCTATATCGGGCGCGGCCGCCTGGCGCTGGTCGCGCCCGGCGACAAGGTCGAGCTCGGCTTCGGCGCCGACGACAAGCTCAAGGTCAGCCGCGTGCCGGTGCGCCGGCGCGAGAGCGAGCCGAGCTGGGTCGGCCAGACCCGCACCGATCTGCGCGAGTTCAGGACGGTGGTGAAGAGCCTGCACGCCCAGCCGGTCAACGTCACCGTGACCGACCGGGTGCCCTTCTCCGAGAATGCGGCGATCACGGTCGAGATGCTGCCGCAGACCACCCCGCCGACCGAGAAGCAGCCCGGCGGCAAGCGCGGCGTCTCGGCCTGGACCTTCGACCTCGCGCCCGGGGCCGAGAAGGAGATCAAGCTCGCCTACCGGATCAAATGGCCGGGCGACCGCGAGCTGAACTACGAGCAGCAGCCGCTGCATTAGGGCTCGCTGTCGTCGGACGAGAACCTCCGTCAGTCGCGGCGGGCTGGCCGTCATCGCGAGCGTAAGCGAAGCGATCCAGGGGACTGCGCGAAACCTCCTGGATTGCTTCGTCGGCTGCGCCTCCTCGCAATGACGGGGGCCGCATGGCCGCCCCCCATCTCAGCGCCGCACCGCGTAGCGCAGCCACTGGATGCCGTCGCCCAGGGTCTTCGCCTCGGTGAGCGCCAGATCACTGCGCGCGCCCTCGGTGAAGAGCCGGCCGCCGGCGCCGAGCGCGACCGGATAGACCATCAGGTTATAGGCGTCGACGAGCCCGGCCCGCTGCAGGCCGTGGACGAGCTTCAGGCTGCCATAGACCAGGATGTCGCCGCCGGGCTGGTGCTTCAAGTCCGCGATCGCGGCAAGCGCATCGCCGGCGAGAACCGTCGTGTTGGCCCAGTCGGGCTTCGTCAGCGTGGTCGAGGCGACATGCTTCGGCAGCGCATTGATCCGGCCCGCGAAGGGCCCCTCCGTGACCAGCGGCCAGACTGCCGCGAAGGCCTCGTAGGTGTTGCGCCCGAGCAGGAACGCATCGGCGGCCAGCAGCTCTTCGAGCTTGAGCCGGTCTCCCTCCGCTCCACGCGAGAACGGGCCTGTCCAGTCGCCGAGGCCGGAGCCCTCCATCCCGACCGGATCCTCGATCACCCCGTCGAGCGAGATGTATTGCGTGACGACAAGCTTCCTCGGCATGGCTTTCTCCGTGCGGAACCGCGGGAACAGTCCCGCTCTGCCTTCACGTCGAGCGGCGCGGCCCGGAATCGACAGGCCCGGTGGATTTTCTTGAAGGGCCGCACGCAGTCGTCATCGGCTCGCCGGCGAAGCCCAATCTTGACCTCGCCGCATTGTTGGCCCATGAGGGCTTGCAAGGACCTGCCCCGAAACCCCGGCCTTGCGCCGGGGTTTTTCATGTGCGCGGCGCTTGCGCGAGACACGCAGGCGGGACACGCAGGGAAGTCGAAGCGATGGCGAATGTGGTGGTGGTCGGCGCCCAGTGGGGCGACGAGGGCAAGGGCAAGATCGTCGATTGGCTCTCGAGCCAGGCCGATGTGGTGGTGCGCTTCCAGGGCGGCCATAATGCCGGCCATACGCTCGTCATCGACGGCGTCGTCTACAAGCTCTCGCTGCTGCCTTCGGGCATCGTGCGCCCCGGCAAGCTCTCGGTCATCGGCAATGGCGTCGTCGTCGATCCCTGGCACCTGGTCGAGGAGATCGCCCGGCTGCGCGCCCAGGGCGTGACGATCAGCCCCGAGAACCTGCGCATCGCCGACAACGCCACGCTGATCCTGCCGCTGCATCGCGAGCTCGACCATTTCCGCGAGACCAGCAATGCCGGCCTGAAGATCGGCACGACCAAGCGCGGCATCGGCCCGGCCTATGAGGACAAGGCCGGCCGCCGCGCGATTCGCGTCATCGACCTCAAGGATCCCGCGATCCTCAAGGCCAAGATCGAGCGGCTGCTGGCGCATCACAACGCGCTGCGCCGCGGGCTCGGCATCGGCGAGGTCGACGGGGCCGAATTGCTCGCCCAGCTCACCACGGTCGCGGCCGAGGTCCTGCCCTATGCCGACACGGTCTGGGCGCTGCTCGACGCCGAGCGCCGGGCCGGCAAGCGCATCCTGTTCGAGGGCGCGCAAGGCGCGCTGCTCGATGTCGACCACGGCACCTACCCCTTCGTGACCTCCTCCAACATCGTCGCCGGCCAGGCCGCGACCGGCTCGGGCCTCGGCCCCTCCGCGGTCGGCTATGTGCTCGGCATCGCCAAGGCCTATACGACCCGCGTCGGCGAAGGCCCCTTCCCGACCGAGCTCTTCGACGAGACCGGCGAGCTGATCGGCCAGAAGGGCAAGGAATTCGGCGTCGTCACGGGCAGGAAGCGCCGCTGCGGCTGGTTCGACGCCTGCCTGGTGCGCCAGACCGTGAAGACCTCCGGCATCGACGGCATCGCGCTGACCAAGCTCGACATCCTCGACGGCTTCAAGGAGATCAAGGTCTGCACCGGATACCGCCTCGACGGCGCGGTGCTGGAGCATCTTCCGGCCGGCCAGAGCGACCAGGCCCGGGTCGAGCCGATCTACGAGGTGATCGAGGGTTGGGAGGGCTCGACCGCGAATGCCCGCTCCTGGGCCGATCTGCCGGCGCAGGCGATCAAATATGTCCGCCGCATCGAGGAACTGATCGGCGCCACCGTCGCCGTGCTCTCGACCAGCCCCGAGCGCGACGACACAATCCTGGTCCACAACCCCTTCGAGGGTTGACGCTGCGGCCCAAGACGGACAAGTGAGGCCAATGGCCGATTTCTATCCCATCCTGGCGCGTGCGATCGCCGGGCTGCCCGACAAGTCGCCCGAGGCGCGCCGCGCGGTCTATGACCGCGCCAAGGCTGCCCTGGTCGCGCAGTTGCGCGGCCTCGATCCGCCGGTCGGCGAGGCCGAGATCATGCGCGAGCGCCTGGCGCTCGACGAGGCGGTCGCCCGGGTCGAGGCCGATTACGACGGCGGCGAGACCGAACGCCCCGCGACGACGACGATCCGCCCGGCGCCGGAGAGCACTGCCGCGCCATCGACGCCCACCCCCGGACCATTGCCGCCGGCGGATGCGCGGCGCGACGAGGCCGATATCGAGCGGCCCCGCTTCGACGACGAGCCGGGCGAGCTGCCGGACCCCGCCGACACGCAGCCCGTCCGCCCGCGCGTCGCGCCGCCGCGCGAGCGGCGCGTCGATCCCGGCCATATCCGGACCGCCATCGTCGGCGGCGGCGTCGCCATCGCGGTCGCGGCGATCGCCGGCGCCGCCTATTACGTCAACAAGATCAAGCCGCCCGAGGTGGCGCAGCGTCCGCGCGTCGAGACCCCGGCCCAGCCGGCCCAGCCCGACGCCGCCGGCAAGCTCGGCGACCGCATCGGCGAAGGCGGGACGACCGCCCCGGCCCAGCCGCCGCGCACGAACCCCAATACGGGCACGCCGGCCGCCCAGCCGCCGGCCGGCAGCGAGGTCGCGGTCGCCCAGCGCGCCATCCTCTATACCGAGGTGCCCGAGAACCCGCAGCAGCCGCAGGCCGTCAACGGCCGGGTCTTCTGGCGGCTCGACAGCGAGAGCGCCGGCCAGGGCCGCCCGGTCGAGACCATCGTGCGCGCCACGATCGAGGTGCCGGATGCCGGCTTCTCGCTCGATTTCACCATCCGCCGCAACACCGACAGCGCCTTCCCCGCCTCGCATATCATCGGCCTGCGCTTCACCCGCACGGGGGACGCCACGACCGACGCGATCCGCGAGGTCGGCGTGCCGCAGTTCAAGGCCGACGAGAACGAGCGCGGCGCGCCGCTCTCGGCGATCAGCTCGGCGCTCGGCGACAATCTCTTCGTCACCGCCCTGTCGAACAACCCGGTCGAGATCGATCGCAATATCGACCTGATGCAGAACCGGAACTGGATCGACATCCCGGTCCGCTTCGGCTCCGGCCGGCGCGGCATCATCACCTTCGAGAAGGGCGTCTCCGGCAACCAGACGCTCGCCGACGCGCTCGGGCGCTGGCGCTAGACGCCTTCGCCCGTCGTCCGCCATAGCTGACACCGGCTGTCAGCACCGCCGGCAGGACGGCTTCATTCCTCCGTCGAGGGTGCTAAGCAGGGCCTGCAGCACTGTCGCAGGGAGACGCCGTCATGGATCAGGCTCCGTTGTTCGAGCGGCTGTGGAACGGCACCGCGCAAATGGAGGAATGGACCGAGGCGGTATCGGCCGGCGCCATCACCGCTGTCGCCGAGAATGTCATCACGGTCCACACGACCTATTTCTGCGGCAGCGTCACCGTCATCCGCACAGCCGCCGGTCTCGTCTTCATCGACACCGCCAAGCCCGACACCGCCGACCAGACCCTTGCCGCCGTCCGGAGCTGGGACGACGGCCCGGTCCATACCGTGATCTACACCCACGGCCATATCGACCACACGAGCGGCATCAGGGCCATCGACGCCGAAGCCGATGCGCGCAGCGTTCCCAGGCCCAGGATCATCGCGCATCGCAACGTGCTGCGTCGGATGGGGCGCTATGAGGCGTCCCATGGCTTCAACAGCATCGTGCAGGGCCAGCAGTTCAACAAGCCGGGCTATGTCTACCCGATCGGGCAGCGGCGTCCGGACGAGGTCTATGACGACACCCTGTCGCTCACGATCGGTGGCGAGACGATCGAACTCTTCCATGGCCGTGGCGAGACCGACGATGCGAGCTTCGTCTGGCTGCCCGAACGCCGCATCCTGGCGAGCGGAGATTTTGTCATCTGGGTCTTCCCCAATGCCGGCAACCCACGGAAGGTCCAGCGCTATGCCTCGGACTGGGCCGCTGCGCTGCGCCGGATGGAGCAGTTGAAGCCGGAGGTCCTGATTCCCGGCCATGGTCCGGTGATCTTCGGCGTGGGCCGGGCGGCCCAGGTGCTGCGGGACGGCGCCGAGGCGCTCGAGCACCTGACGAGCAGGACGCTGGAGCTGATGAACCGGGGCGCGACGCTCGACGAGGTGCTGCACGCCGTCAAGGTGCCTGCCCGCTATCTGGCGAAGCCCTATCTGCTGCCGAAATATGACGATCCGGAATTCCTCGTCCGCGGCATCTACCATCTCTATGGCGGGTGGTTCGACGGCAACCCCGCCCATCTCAAGCCGGCGAGAACCGCGGAGCTGGCGGTAGAACTGGCGCAGCTCGCGGGCGGGGCCGACAAGCTGGCCGAACGCGCGGCGACCCTCGCCGAATCCGGCCAGACCCGCCTCGCCGCCCATCTCGTCGAATTCGCCAGCGCCGCGGCGCCGGAGGCCCGGCAGATCCAGGCCGTGCGGGCGCGCGTTCTGCAAGCATGCATCGAGGCCGAGAGCTCGCTGATGGGCAAGGCCTTCCTCGCCGTCTATCAGCGCGACGCCGAGCAGCGCTCGAAGGCCTGACGGATCAGGCGTAGGCGACCCATCCGCGCCAGGTGAAGGCCGCATAGAACAGCGTGATGCCGGAGAACCCGGCCTCGCGCAGGATCGCCTCGTCCTGCTCGGGACTGAGCAGATCGAGATGCGCCTCGACCGCGGCGCGGGCATGCGCGGCGTGGTCGCGCTCGGCGCCGGACGCGACCGCGAAGGCCGCATATCGCGACAGCCAGGGCCCGCGCTCGCCATCATCCTGCGGAAAGCTGGAATGCGCAGCCACGAAAGGCGCGCCCGGCTTGAGGCGGCGGCGGATCTCCATCAGCGTGCGCCGGCGCATCTCGGGCGCCAGGAAATGCAGGGTCAGGAGGCAGGTGGCGGCATCGAACGGCCCCTCGGGCGCATCCTCTATATAGCCCTCGTGCAGGCGCACGCGCCCGGCCGACGGCCCGAGCGTCCGCTCCGCCAGCTTCAGCATTTCAGCGGCCGGGTCGACGCCGTCGAATGTCCAGCCTGGCTGGGCCGCGGCGAAGGCCTTCAGCTCCAGGCCGCCGCCAGCCCCGAGGACGAGCACGCGCGCGTCTTCCGGCGCCCGCTCCGCAAGCAGGATGGCGCTCATCCGCTGCAGGTCCGCGAAGCCGGGCACGAAGCGCGGCGGCCCTTCGGCATAGCGGGCTACGGCCTCCGGATTGGAGAAGGGCGCCAGCAGCTCGGCGTCATGACGCATGAATGCTCTCCAGATCATGGCTGCCGCCCCGGGCAATGAGGCGGTCGTGGAAATCGGCGCTCAACCGGGCCAGCGTCACCTCGCCGAAGCGCGCCAGCAGCAGGGCCTCGGCCTCGCCGAAGGCCCGGTCGAGGGCGGCGTTCACCGCCTGCTCGACGAGACAGCCGGGCGCCTCCGTCCGGTTCCCCATGGCGAGAAGCGATGGCGAACCGAGCGCCGTGTAGATGTCGCGCAGCGTGACCTGCGACAGGTCGCAGGCCAGCTCCCAGCCGCCGCCATGGCCCTTTTCGGAGCGGACATAGCCCTGGTCGCGGAGCCCGGCCATGACCCGGCGGATCACCACCGGATTGGTCGCCATCGCCCTGGCCAACAGCTCGGAGGTCACGGGGCGCCGTTGCTCCGCCATGTGCAGCAGCACATGCAGCACGCCCGACAATCTGCTGTCCCGTCTCATGCAACTCCATATGTTGCGTGAGATGGCAAAGGTCAAGGGATGCGCGTCCGGACCTTGCTGGTTTAGAGAATCATGGCCCGTCATCCCGGCCGCAGCGAAGCGGCGAGCCCGGAGCCCAGAACCTCGGGTTTTACGGGAGAAGTGACACCGCTGCAGCGCGCCCCTTGATCAGCGCCGGCGTCTCTGGGTTCCGGGCTCAGGCCTGCGGCCTGCCCCGGAATGACGGCGTCAGGCTGGTTATTCGTCATTGCGAGCGGAGCGAAGCAATCCAGGGCCTCACGCAATCACCTGGATTGCTTCGCTCCGCTCGCAATGACGGGTCAGATTGCGGGACTGCTAGCTCTTCCGCGCCGCGGCGAAACGCGCCGCCGCCCGGAGCATCGCCGCCTCCGCGCCAAAGACAGACAGCGCCGCGATCGCCTCCTCGCTCAGCCGATCGCGCTCGCGCTTGGCGCCGTCGAGGCCGAGCGCGCCAATCAGCGTCGCCTTGCCCTTGTCGCTGTCCTTGGCCGTCGCCTTGCCCATCTGCTCGGCGCTGGCCTCGACATCGAGAATGTCGTCGGCGATCTGAAAGGTCGCGCCGACCGCCCTGCCATAGCGCCCGAGCGCCGCTAGCGCCGCCGCATCGGCCCCGCCGAGCCTTGCGCCGATCTCGACGCTCGCGGCCAGCAGGGCGCCGGTCTTCATCGCCTGCAGACGGCGGATATCGGCCTCGGCCAGCGCGCGCGGCGCGGCCTCGAAGCGACCTTCCGCGGCAAGGTCGAGCATCTGGCCGCCAACCATGCCGCCGAGGCCCGACGCCCGTGCCAGGGCGAGCACCAGCGAAGCCCGCACTGCGCCCGATTCATGCGTCGCCGGATCGGCCAGCACCTCGAAGGCGAGCGCCTGCAGGGCGTCGCCCGCCAGGATCGCGGTGGCCTCGTCGAAGGCCTTGTGCACGGTCGGGCGGCCGCGGCGCAGGTCGTCATCATCCATCGACGGCAGGTCGTCATGGACCAGCGAATAGCAATGCAGCAATTCGACGGCCGCGCCCGCCCGCAGCGCCTGCACCTCGTCCACAGCAAATAGTCGCGCGGTCTCGACCGTGAGGAAGGGCCGCAGCCGCTTGCCGCCGCCGAGCGCGCCATGCCGCATGGCGGCGAGCAGGCGCTCGGGCCGCGCGATCTCGCCCGCCCGCAGCTCCGGCGCAAGGAGCTCCGCCAGCAAGGCCTCGATCGCGTCGGCAGTCTGCGCCAGCCTGGCCGGCAAGGCCTCGTTCGTCTCGAAGGCGTCGTTCGTCTCGGCGGAACTCATGCGCGGATCTCGCGTTCGCAACTCCGGCGGGGCTTGCCGGAGCGGGGCGGGATCGTCAAGTTGCGGGGGCATGGCGATTTTGGCGGGTTCCGGGCGGGCGAGACGACAGGGCATGTTCGGCACGCTGCGGCTCTGGTGCCTGCGCATCCTTCTCGTTCTCACGGTCGCTCTGGTGCTCGGGCTCGCGCTCTACCGATTCGTCCCCGCCCCCTCGACCCTGATGCTTGGACGCTGGCTCACCCTGCAGCCGGTCGACCGGCAATGGGTGCCGCTCGAACGCATATCGCCCACGCTGATCCGCGCCGTGATCGCGGCCGAGGACCAGCGCTTCTGCAGCCATGCCGGAGTCGACTGGGTCGAGCTCGGCAGCGTGCTCGAGGATGAGGACGGACCGAGCCGAGGCGCCTCGACCTTGACGATGCAGACCGCCAAGAACGTCTTCCTCTGGCCGGGACGCTCCTATTTGCGCAAGGCGCTGGAGATCCCTGTCGCGGTCGCCATCGACCTCGTCTGGCCCAAGCAGCGCATCATCGAGGTCTATCTCAATGTCGCCGAATGGGGCGACGGGCTCTATGGCGCAGAGGCCGCGGCGCAACGCTATTTCCGCAAGCCCGCGGCCCGCCTGACCGGGGCCGAGGCCGCGAGACTGGCCGGCGCCCTGCCCAATCCGATCCTGCGCAACCCCGCCAGGCCGAGCCGCGCGCTGCAATCGGCGTCCGGACGCGTGCAACGGCGCATGAACCAGCTCGGGCCCCTCGGCGATTGCGCGGTCCCGGGCCGCGCCGGCTAGTTGGCCGGAACCGGGCAGCTCGTATCGCCCTCCTGGCAGGCGAGATAGGCCTTGAAGTCCGCGATCCGTTTGGCCGTCAGCCCCTCTGCGCAGCTCGCGTTCAGCATCGGATAGAGGCTGCCGCCAGCGACGCGCGAGGTCGAGAACTTGCATTCCGCGTCGCGAAAGGCGACCCAGCCCCGCTGGGCCGCGACGAGCAGGCTCTTCGTATCGGCATCGTCCTTGAGGCGCTGCTCGATCTGCTTGTAGAGCGCATTCAGCTGCGCGTCGGCCTTGCCGTAGGATTTGACGGCGCATTCGGTCATGGTCGCCTGGTCGGTGGCCTTGGTGCAGTCATCGGCCCTGACACTGGCGGCGGGGATCATCGCCATCGCGAGAAGCGGAATCAGCAAGCGCATGGGGTCTCTCCTGGAAATCCTCCCGGCCCCATTGAAAGCCGGGCGGGCATCCGTGCCAAGCTTCCGCTTGCCGGAGCAGGAGAATTCGACCTTCAGATATGCTAGGCACTAGCCAGCGTGCGCCTGAGCGTGTATGGGCAACGCCTCACGAGATTGATCCGTCGTCGTGGCGGTGGCGTGGCCCTGCGGCCTGCGCTTCCGGGCGGCGGCACGATGGAGAGTAGAATGGCCGTTCCGAAGAGAAAGACTTCGCCGTCGAAGCGCGGCATGCGCCGCTCGGCCGACGCGCTGAAGCAGCCGACCTATATCGAGGACAAGAACTCCGGCGAACTGCGCCGCCCGCATCATGTCGACCTGAAGAGCGGCATGTATCGTGGCCGCCAGGTGCTGAAGGCCAAGGCCGAGGCCTGAGCCTCCGTCCCGCGCCTGAACGTTTCAAGCCGGCCGCGAGGCCGGCTTTTTCTTTGTCCGGGGCCCGAGCGTCACGCCACGAGGCGCTGACGCTCGGGCCTGAAGGGCCGGCCCGCCGCCTCGTAAAACCCCGCCGCCGCCTGCGGCGTCTCGCGGTCGCGCCCGGCGAAGGGGCCGATCCCGGCATGGCTGGCCGCGATCTGGATCAGCAGCATCGCCGGCATGACGGGCCCGTCGCCGCTCCGGCACCGATCGTCCTTCATGTCCCGCCTCGATACGCAAAAGTTGCATCGAGCCGGATTCTGCAAGCGGCCTGCCGCGATTTAACGCTGCGTTAACCGCAAAACCTGCATCGTTTCGGAACACGTCCCGATTCTCTCCGGCCAGGACGGCTGGGCGCCGCAAGGCGCCGTGCGGTCTGTGCTGTCTCAAGGCCCCCGCACGATGCCCGCGCCATCGATCCTGAGCTCCCGCGACGACACCATTGTCGACCCGCGCAGCCTGCTCTCCTCGATCGGCGAAGTGGTCTATAGCTGGGACATCGCCAGCGACGGCCTGAAATGGGGTCCGAACGCCGCCGAGGTCCTCGGCGCCATCCCCGACGCGGCGATGAGTCGCGGCCTCGCCTTCGCCGGGCTGGTCGAGCCCGGCAGCGGCCGCAGCCGCTATGACGCGATCTTCTCCTCGGGCGGCCAGGACCACGGCGAGGGCGTCGTCTACCGGACGCGCTATGCCGCCGATCTCGGCGGCCGCAAGATGTGGATCGAGGATGCCGGGCGCTGGTTCGTCGGCATCGACGGCCAGCCGGCCAGCGCGCGCGGCGTCCTGCGGCTCGAGCGCACGGTCGGACCCGACGAGCTCGGCGTCCAGAACCGCGACGTCTGCGACCGGTCCTCGCTGGTCGAGCGGCTGGAGGCGGTGCTGCTCGAGCATTTGCCGGCCGAGCGCCCGGTGGTCATCCTGGTCGCGGCGATCGACGAGCTGGCGCGGCTCAACGACGATTTCGGCCATGAGGCGACCGACGAGATCATCGGCGTCGTCCAGGAGCGGCTGCGCTCGGTGATGCGCCGGCGCGACCATCTCGTCCGCTATTCCGGCAACCGCTTCGCCATCCTGTTGACCGGCTGCCCGCAGAACCAGGTCGAGGCCGCGGCCAGGCGCTTCATCAAGGCCGTGGCGCAAGCGGCGATCGAGACGGCACGCGGCATCGCGCTGGCGCGCCTGCGCGTCGGCGCGGCGGTTGCGCCCGAATTGTCGCGCCATGCCGGGGCGCTGGTCGCCGCCGCCGAGAACGCACTCGCCGGCGCCAAGGCCGGCGCGGTCGATTCCGCCGTCATCGCCCGCCACCGCGAGACCCGCGAGCCGTCATCCGACCAGCAGGGCTTCGACGTCCAGGCCATCGCCGCGCTGAACGAGCGCCGCGTCACGCTGGCGCTGCAGCCGGTGGTGCGGGCGAAATCGCGCGAGATCGCCTTCCACGAGGCGTTGCTGCGCGTCGGGCACGGCCCGGAGGGGCTGTTCTTCGCGGCGGCCGAGCTCGTCCCCCTGCTCGAGCGGCGCGGCCTCGTGCGGCTGTTCGACCATCGCGTGCTCGAGCTCGCCGTCGACATGCTCGCGGCCGACCCCGGCATGACCCTGTCGATCAACGTCTCGCCGCGCTCGCTCGGCGATCCGGAATGGCTCGACGCCTTCATGGCCTGCACCCGCCGGTTCGGCGGCCTCAATGGGCGGCTCGTCGTCGAGATCACCGAGACGGCGACGATCGAGGATCCGCCGCGCGTCGCCCGCCTGCTCACCCGCCTCAAGGACCAGGGCGCGCGCATCGCCATCGACGATTTCGGCGCCGGCCACACCTCGCTCCGGCATTTGCGCGCCTTCCCGATCGACATCCTGAAGCTCGACGGCGCCTTCACGCAGAATCTGCGGCGCTCGACCGACGACCGCTTCTATGTCCGCACCCTGATCGACCTCGCCCGCCATCTCATGGTCGAGACGGTGGCGGAATGGGTCGACGACGAATTGCAGGCCAACATGCTCTGCGACTGGGGCGTGACCTATCTGCAGGGCCATCTCGTCGGCAAGGCCGAGCTGTGGCGGCCGGACGAAGGACCGCTGCGCGCAGTGGGGTGAGCACCGCTCCTTCTCCCCTCGGGGAGAAGGAAACACCGCCCTCACTTGGTCTTGGCGAGCTTGTCCAGCCTCTCGCGCATCTCGGAGAGCTCGCGCTTCAGGTCGCCGAGCTCGTCGCTCTTGGCTGCCGCTGCTGCGGGCGGAGCCTCCGGCTTGGCCTTGGCGGCAGCCGCGGCGGCGAACGGATTGAACAGCCGGAACGCCTCGGTGAACATCGCCATGTTGGCGCGCGTCTGCGCCTGGATCGCGTCCATGGCGCCGCCGCCGAAGGCGCCGCCCGTGAAGGCCTTGCCCATCATCTCGCGGAACTGGTTCTGCTCCTTCGTCAGATTCTCCATGGAGAATTCGAGATAGCGCGGCACCAGCGCCTGCATGCTGTCGCCATAGAAGCGGATCAGCTGGCGCAGGAAGGTGATCGGCAGCAGATTCTGGCCGTCCTTGCTCTCTTCGTCGAAGATGATCTGCGCAAGCACCGAGCGCGTGATGTCCTCGCCTGACTTGGCGTCATAGACCACGAAATCTTCGCCGCCACGCACCAGGCCGGCCAGGTCTTCCAGGGTGACGTAGGAGCTGGTTCCCGTGTGGTAGAGCCGGCGATTGGCATATTTCTTGATGACTGTCGGTTCTTTGTCGCTGGCCATCATGTCCTGCATACGTTGGTCCACGCCTGACCTTTCAGGGCCGAACGGAACGATCCTCTATCCCGACGATAACCTGTCGGCCGGTTGCTGCAAGTTTTTTGAGCCCGCTGCGGAAGGTCGAGCCTGAACCGGAGCTGAACGCCCGGCTTGCAGTGCCGCTCTGATGCAACCGGCCGGGATCGCTGCGGTTCCGTCTCCCCCACTCGCATGGCTTGACGCGGCCGCGGCGGACTTCGAAGGTGGATCGGAAACCGGCCGGTCCGACCCTGGCGGACGGCACGATAACAGCGAGGAATTTCCATGGCTGATACGGACATCGTCATCGTCGGCGCGGCGCGGACCGCGGTCGGCGCTTTCAACGGCGCCTTCGCCAACACCCCGGCCCACGACCTCGGCGCCGCCGCGATCAAGGAAGCGCTCGCCCGCGCCAAGGTCGAGGGCGGCGAGGTCGACGAGGTCATCATGGGCCAGATCCTGACCGCCGGTCAGGGCCAGAACCCGGCCCGCCAGGCCGCGATGAAGGCGGGCGTGCCGCAGGAGGCGACCTCCTGGGGCCTGAACCAGCTCTGCGGCTCCGGCCTGCGCGCCGTCGCCATCGGCCTGCAGCAGATCGCCAATGGCGATGCCGACATCATCGTCGCCGGCGGCCAGGAATCGATGTCGATGTCGCAGCACGCCGCGCATCTGCGCAACGGCACCAAGATGGGCGACACCAAGTTCATCGACACGATGATCAAGGACGGGCTCTGGGACGCCTTCCACGGCTACCATATGGGCACCACCGCCGAGAACGTCGCGACCAAGTGGCAGCTCAGCCGCGAGGACCAGGACAGGTTCGCCGTCGGCTCGCAGAACAAGGCCGAGGCCGCGCAGAAGGCCGGCAGGTTCAAGGACGAGATCGTCCCCTTCACCGTCTCGACCCGCAAGGGCGACATCGTCGTGGACGCCGACGAGTATCCGCGCCACGGCGCGACGCTGGAGGCCATGGCCAAGCTCAAGCCGGCCTTCTCCAAGGAGGGCACCGTGACCGCCGGCAACGCCTCGGGCATCAATGACGGCGCCGCGGCCCTCGTGCTGATGAGCGCCAAGGAGGCGGCCAGGCGCGGCCTCACCCCGCTCGCCCGCATCGCCTCCTGGGCGACCGCCGGCGTCGATCCGGCGATCATGGGCTCGGGCCCGATCCCGGCGACGCGCAAGGCGCTCGAGAAGGCGGGCTGGAAGATCGGCGATCTCGAGCTGGTCGAGGCCAACGAGGCCTTCGCGGCCCAGGCGCTCGCCGTCAACAAGGATCTCGGCTGGGATCCCGGCCTCGTCAACGTCAATGGCGGCGCGATCGCGATCGGCCACCCGATCGGCGCCTCGGGCGCGCGCGTGCTGGTCACCCTGCTGCACGAGATGGCCAAGCGCGGCGCCAGGAAGGGCCTCGCCACGCTCTGCATCGGCGGCGGCATGGGCGTCGCCATGGCGGTGGAGCGCTAGGCGTCGCCGTGGCCAGGCAGACGACGCTCTACCGCTATCTCACGGGCCCCGATGACGCCTCCTTCTGTTACCGGGTCTCGGAGGCCTTGAGCAAGGGCTGGGTGCTCAAGAGCCCGATGACATCAGGTCGAAACGACTTGATGTCTGAATCGGTCTCTCAAAAACAGGTAGGAGCATGATGTCCGTCCGAAAACCGCTGCGCACTTTTCGGCATCATGCTCCGGGGCACCCGACCCTGACCTTCGATGCCAGGGAACAGCGCGTCATCTGCGGCCAGGCGATCATCAAGGACGTCGACGGGCCCTATTCGCCCGAGCTGAAATTGTCGGAACAATAGTCTCAGAAAATCAGTCTCAGAAAATCAAAACCGAGGGGAGACAACGAGATGGCGAAGGTCGCGTTGGTGACGGGGGGAACGAGGGGTATCGGCGCGGCGATCAGCCGGGCCCTGCAGGAGGCCGGCCATACGGTCGCGGCCAGCTATGCCGGCAATGACGAGGCCGCGGCCAAGTTCAAGGCCGAGACCGGCATCCCGGTCTATAAATGGGATGTCGGCGACTACGACGCCTGCACCGCCGGCATCGCCAAGGTCGAGGCCGAGAACGGGCCGGTCGACATCCTGGTCAACAATGCCGGCATCACCAAGGACGGCTTCTTCCACAAGATGAGCAGGGACCAGTGGTCCGCCGTCATCCGCACCAATCTCGACTCGCTCTTCAACATGACGCGGCCGGTGATCGAGGGCATGCGCGCCCGCTCCTTCGGCCGCATCATCGTGATCTCCTCGATCAACGGCCAGAAGGGCCAGATGGGCCAGGTCAACTACTCCGCCGCCAAGGCCGGCGATATCGGCTTCGTCAAGGCGCTGGCCCAGGAGAACGCCAACAAGGGCATCACCGTCAACGCGATCACGCCGGGCTATATCGGCACGGACATGGTCGCGGCGATGCCGGAGGAGGCGCTGAAGCGCGTCGTCGCCGGCATCCCGACCGGCCGTCTCGGCAAGCCCGAGGAGATCGCCCAGATGGTGGTCTTCCTCGCCTCCGACCACGGCGCCTTCGCCACCGGCGCGACCTTCGCCGTCAATGGCGGGCAATATATGGCGTGAGTCTCGGGCGGCTCAGGCAGCGGCGACGCCGAAACGGCGCCGGTAATCCGCCGGCGCGAGCCCCGTGATGCGCTGGAACAGCTTGCGGAAGGCCGAAGCATCCTCGTAGCCGACATCCCACGCGATCTGCGCGATCGGGCGGCGGCTGAGTTCGAGCGCCTCGCGCGCCTTGGCGATCCTGATCTGCTGCGCGTACTCGGTCGGGCGCAAGCCTGTCGCCTTGCGGAAGCGACGCAGGAAGGTCCGCTCCTCCAGGGCCGCGCGCCTGGCCAGCGCCGGCACGCCATGATCCTTGCCGCCTGTCGCCTGCAGCCAGTGCTGCACCTTCAGGATCGCCTCGTCGCCATGGGATAGCCGCGGCACGAAGCGGCCATAGGGCTGCTGCGTTCGTCCGGGCGGATCGATCAGCAGGAAGCGCGCGGTCTCCAGCATGACGCTCGGCCCGAGCAGCCGCTCGACCAGCGTCAGGCCGAGATCGGTCCAGGCCAGGATGCCGCCGGCCGTGATGATGTCGCCGTCGTCGATCACCATCCGGTCGGTATCGATCCGGATCGCGGGGAAACGCTTGGCCAGCGCCTCGGCGAAGGCCCAGTGGGTCGTTGCCTCGCGCCCGGTCAGCAGGCCCGTATCGCCGAGCAGGAAAGCTCCCGCGCAGACCGAGCAGAGCGTGCTGCCCTGCGCATGCCTTTCACTCAGCCAGGTCGCGAAGGCGTGCATCGGCTGCATCCTCCCGGGCATGACCAGACTCGGCGGCGCGATCAGGTAGCGCGGTTTGTGATCATTGCGAGGGTGGCTGTCGAAGACGCACTCGACGCCGGTACCGTCCCGGGTCTGCCGCCAGTGGCTGACGCGCAGCGACGGCGCGTCCGGCTCGCCGGTCGCCTCGCTCATCTCGCCGGCGATCCGGAACAGGTCGGTGAGGCCGTAGACGGCCGCGAGCTGCACGTCGGGATAGAGCAGCAGCCCGATCTCCGCGACAATCCTTTCGCCCTTGATCATGGTGTCAGTTCTGCCCCGCAGATTGTCGGTTGCGCCAAGCGGCAACATGCGACGGCCGGCTTACAAACGTCCATATCGAAGGGCGACGATCCTGCCGCCCGAGCGCTGAAGGAGGCCACCATGAGCACCATCACCACCAAGGACGGCACCGAGATCTTCTACAAGGATTGGGGCCCGCGCGACGCGCAGCCGATCGTCTTCCATCACGGCTGGCCGCTCAGCGCCGACGACTGGGACAACCAGATGCTGTTCTTCCTCGGTCACGGCTACCGCGTGATCGCGCATGACCGCCGCGGCCATGGCCGCTCGAGCCAGACCGCGACCGGCAACGAGATGGACACCTACGCCGCCGACGTCGCCGAGCTCGCCGCCAAGCTCGACCTCCGGAACGCGGTCCATATCGGCCATTCGACCGGCGGCGGCGAGGTGGCGCATTACGTCGCCCGCGCCGAGCCCGGCCGTGTCGCCAAGGCGGTGCTGATCGGCGCGGTGCCGCCGATCATGGTGAAGTCGGACAAGAATCCCGGCGGCCTGCCGATCGAGGTCTTCGACGGCTTCCGCGCCGCACTCGTCGCCAACCGCGCCCAGTTCTACATCGACGTCCCCGCTGGCCCGTTCTACGGCTTCAACCGCAAAGGCGCGAAGGTCTCGCAGGGCCTGATCGACAACTGGTGGCGCCAGGGCATGATGGGCGGCGCCAAGGCGCATTACGACTGCATCAAGGCCTTCTCGGAGACCGATTTCACCGAGGACCTGAAGCGGATCGAAGTCCCCGTCCTGGTGATGCATGGCGACGACGACCAGATCGTGCCCTATGCCGACTCGGCCCCGCTCTCCGCCAAGCTGCTGAAAAACGGAACGCTCAAGACCTATGAGGGCCTGCCGCACGGGCTGTGCGCGACCCATCCCGAGATCGTCAATCCGGACCTGCTCGCTTTCGTCAGGGGCTGATCCGGCCAGAATGTCCGTTGCGATCTGATCGGCGCGTGCTCAGCGCGAGCGCGCGCCCTTCGGCAGCAGGAAGGTCAGGAGGCCGAGCGCCGGCAGCCAGGCGCAGAGCCTGAACACCTCGATGATGCCGATCCGGTCGGCCAGCGCCCCGATCGCGGCGGCGGCGATGCCGCCGAGGCCGAAGGCGAGCCCGTAGAACAGGCCGCCGACCAGGCCGACGCGATGCGGCACGAGATCGATCGCGTAGATCAGGATCGACGAGAAGGCGCTCGACAGCACCAGGCTGATCACGATGCTGAGCACGCCGGTCCAGAACAGGTCGGCCATCGGCAGCATCAGCGCGAAGGGTAGCGTGCCGAGGATCGAGAGCCAGATCACCCGGTCGCGGCCGATCCGGTCGCCGATCATGCCGCCGATGATGACGCCGATCGCCCCGACGAAGAGGAAGAGGAACAGCATCACCTGCGAGAGCTGCACGCTCACCCCGAAGCGCTCGATCAGGTAGAAGGTGTAATAGGAGGTGAAGGCCGCCTGATAGGCGTTCTTCGAGAGCAGCAGCACGATCAGGATCGCCATCGCGAAGAGCACGCGGCCGCGCGGCAGGCCGTGCCGGGCGACGTCCTCATGCGCGCCGGGATCCGACACCTGGCTGCGCCGGAAGGCGGCATAGCGCGACGCCGTCCAGGCCATCAGAGCCATGGCGACGAGGACCACGATCGAGAACCAGACCAGGCTCGCCTGGCCGCGCGGGACGACGACCGCCGCGGCCAGCAGCGGGCCGGTCGCGTAGCCGGCATGGCCGCCGACCTGGAAGACGCCCTGCGCCAGCCCCTGCCGGCCGGCGGCGGCATGACGCGCCATCCGCGTCGCCTCGGGATGGAACACCGCCGAGCCCAGCCCGACCAGCCCGGCGGCGATCAGGACCATCTCGTAGCTGACCGCATAGGACAGGAGGACGAGGCCGAGCAGGGTCGCGCCCATGCCGGCCACCATCGCATAGGGCCAGGGCTTGCGGTCGGTCAGGTAGCCGAGGATCGGCTGCAGCAGCGACGACGTGACCTGGAAGGCGAGCGTGATGAAGCCGATCTGGACGAAATCGAGCTGATAAGCCTCCTTGATCAGCGGATAGATCGCCGGGATCATCGACTGGACGAGGTCGTTGAGCAGATGCGCGAGGCTGAGCGCGGCCAGGACCGGCATCAGGGGGCGCCGGGTGGGCCCGGAGAGCGGGATCGAGGTCATGCCAGACGCATGCTCTCCGCCGGGCCGCTGGTCAATATTTGGGCAACGCTCTTCACGCATGCCGGCCATAGCCGGGACGCCGGCCGTCATCGGCAAAAGCGCTCATGGGCAGCGGCGGCGGCGCATGCTATCGCGGCCGGACGAGAGCATTTTCGAGCGAAGTGGACACCGGTTCGCGTGAAGAAAATGCGGTAGAATAAAGAGCTCAAGCAATTCCGCGATTCAGAGAAGCGCGGAATTGCTTCAGCCTTCGGTGCCCGCGCGACCATGACCTCCCGCTCAGCGACCCTCGTCGGCTCCGGCGCCATCCTGCTCTGGTCGACGCTGGCGCTCTTCACCGCCATGTCGGGCCGGGTGCCGCCGTTCCAGCTCGTCGGCATGACCTTCGTCATCGGCGGCCTGCTGATCCTCGCCATCGCGGCGGCGCGCGGCGAGTTGCGCCGGGCACGGCCGAGCTGGGGCTCCTTCGCGCTCGGGCTCTACGGCCCCTTCGGCGACAGCGCGCTCTATTATGCCGCGCTCAAGACCGCCCCGCCGGCCGAGGCCAACCTGATCCATTATCTCTGGCCGCTGCTGATCGTGCTTTTCGCGGCGCTGCTGCCGGGCGGGCGGCTCGAGCCGCGTCATCTCGTCGGCGCGCTGATCGGGCTGGCCGCGACCGCGCTCCTGGTCTCCGGCGGCCTCGGAACCGGCACGGGCCTGTCGTTCGGCCATCTGCTGGCGGCCGCCGGCGCCGTGGTCTGGGCCAGCTATTCGGTGCTCTCGCGCCGGTTCTCCGCCGTGCCCTCCGAGAGCCTGGGCGTCACGATGCTCGGCTGCGCCCTCGCCGCCTTCGCCTGCCACGGCGTCTTCGAGACCACGCATTGGTCGCTGAGCGTGACCGAATGGGCCGGCGCGCTGGGCCTCGGCCTCGGCTCGATCGGCCTCGCCTTCATCTGCTGGGACATCGGCATGAAGCGCGGCGACATCGCCCTGCTCGGCGTCGCCTCCTATGCCGCGCCGGTGCTCTCGACCATCGTGCTGGTCGTCGCCGGCTATGCGGAAGCGAGCTGGCTGCTCGCGCTCTCCTGCGCCTTGATCATGATCGGTGCGCTGGTGGCGAGCGCGCCCGGCCTGACGAGGCTTCGACGATGAAGCGCGGGATCCCCTCTCCCGGCTGGGAGAGGGGTAGGGGTGAGGGCCGGACGGGAAACCAGCGAAACTGAAACGTCGCTGCGGTGAGGCCGCGGCCATGCCGTCCAACGGCCTACCCCTCACCCTGCCCTCTCCCTCCGGGAGAGGGTTCCCCGCGCTCCTATCGGAAAGGCTGCGCTCAGTTCCTTCGCAGCAGGCGCTCCAGATAGTCGAGCTCTTCCATCGGCCGGGACGGGTCGCCGAGCCGGCGGCGGAGCTCTTCCAGGATGCGCCGCGCCCTCTGCGTCGCGCTCTCGTCGGCGCCCGGGACGCGCACGCGCCCATCGGCCCAGTCGCGCTGGCGCTGCGGTCGGCCGAGCGGGTCCTCGCGGGCGCGCTGCTGCGCCGAGGGGCGACCGGCCGGCTGCCCGTCCGGCTCGCCGAAGGCGCCCTCGGTGCCGTCGCCCTCGCCGGGCTCGCCCTGCATCTGCTGCGCGAGGTTCTGGCCGCCGCGGCGCAGCGCATCGAGCGCCCGCCCCTGCGAATCGAGCGCGCCTTCGCCCTGGCCCTGGCCGAGCTGGCCTTCGGCCTCGCGCATCGCATCCTCGGCCTCGCCGAGTTCGCCGGAATTGGGCGCGCCCATGCCGCGCATCCGCCGCTGCAGCTCCTCCAGCCGCTCGCGCAAGGCCTGCTGGCGCTGGGATAGGCCCTGCCCCTGGCCTTGACCCTGGCCCTCGGCGTTCTGCCCGTCCTCGCCCTCGCCGTCCTCGCCCTCCTGGCCCGGCTGCTGCTGGCCGCGCTGACCGCGTTGGCCCTGCTGACCTTGCTGGCGCTGGCCCTGGCCCGGCCGCGCCTGCTGCTGACCCGGCCGGCGACCCTGGGCTCGGTTCTGGCGCTGCTGCTCCTGCTGATAGGTCTCGTCGCGCAGGTTCTGCTGGTCGCGCGTCATCCGGTCGAGCTCGCCGAGCGCCCGGTTCATCTCGTTCTGGCGCGGGTCCTGCTGGCCCGGCCGCGCCATCTGGAGATTGTTGAGCAGGTTGTTGAGCTCCTCCATCAGCCGCTGCGCCTCGGCCATGTCGCCGCGCTTCGACAATTCCTCGATGCGGTTGAGCATGTTCTGCAGGTCGCGCGGCGTCACCGAGCGGAAATTCTCGGGCAGCTGCGCCTGGTTCTGCTCGCCGTTCTGCTGCTGGCGCTGCATCTGCTGGGCGAGCTCGCGCATGAAGCGGTCGAGCGCGCGCCGCATGTCCTCGGTGAGCTTGCGGATATCCTCCTCCGAGGCGCCGCGCTCCAGCGCCTGCTGCAGGTTCTCCTGCGCCGCGCGCAAGGCCCGCTCCGCGTCGGAGAGATCGCCGTCCTCGAGCTGCAGCGCCATCGCCCACATCAGCTCGGCGACCTCGCGCAACTGATCGTCATTGGAGGCGGTGCGCAGCCTTTCGCCGATCAGGCGCATGCCGAGATAGACGCCGGTCTCCTTCATGAAGGTCTCGGGCTCGATCAGCAGCGCGTCCATCGCGAGCTGCACCTTCTGGCGCGTGTCGATATCCATGACGAGCTTGCGGCGTTGCTCGACCAGCGCCTTGGCCAGCGGCTTGGTGAAGGTGCGCTGCGGCAGCACGACCTCGACGGTCTCGCTGCGGCCCTCCTGCCCGGCCTCGTCGCGGGCGGCGAGCGCCATCCTGACCTTGGCGCCGGCCCAGGGATGGGCCGAGAAATCGACGGTGCTCTTCAGCTCCTCGTCGCCTGACGGCGAGGACGGCACCGTGAGCGGCTGCTTCGGCGGCTCGACGAGCGAACGGCCGCCCGATGGCGGACCGCTGCGCGAGACGATGACCTCGGCCGAGGCGATGCCGTAATCATCCTTGGCGCGATAGGTCAGGCCGAGCCCGCCCTGCACGCCGCTGACCGGCTTGGGCGGCTCGGCGAAGCTGATCTGCGGCGGCTGGTCTGCGACCGCGGTGATGGCGAGCGTCTGATGCGGCGCGCCGCTGCCGGTGATCCTGAGCGTACCGTTGCCGGCGAGCGTGTAGCGCTTTTCCGTCACCGCGACCGCGCCGGGCTCCGCCGGCTTCGCGTCCTTGGCCTCGGGCGGCGGCAGCACGTCGAGCCGGCCCGTGGTGGCGACGTCCATGCCGCTCTTGCCGGCGATGCGCACCACCACCGTCGATTTCTCGGGCGCGGTGAACTGGGTGCCCGGCAAATGGGCGAAATCGATCAGGATCGGCGGCAGCCTCGTATAAGCTGGCGGGTCGATCCAGGCGTCGATCCTGACGGCGGCGGCCGGCGCGGACGGCCCCCGCCAGTCGAAGGCGGCAAAGACGCGCGGCCCGGCCTCGTGACCGGCGACGAAGAGTGCGGTGATCGCGGCGAGCAGCGGGATCGCGCGCAGCGCGAACCGGTCACGCATCGCCATGAACGGGTGCGGCGCCGCCACCTTGAGCCCGGCGACCTGCGCGCTCTGGCGCTCGACATGCAGCTTCCACAAAGCCTGCGAGACCGGATCGCCCGTGCCGACCGCGAGGCTGTCCTCGAGCGCCGAGGCCGGGCGATGCGCGCCTTGCAGCGACTGGTCGAGCCGGGTCAGCGCGTCGCGCCGCGTCGGCAGCGGAGTACGGGCGACATGCCAGAAGCTGGCCGCCAGCGCCGCCGCGAACAGGGCGACGCCGATGGCGCGTCCCTGCCAGGGCAGATGCGTCCACAGCCCGAGCCAGGACAAAGCGAGGAAGGTGAGGAGGATGCCGGTCGGCAGCCAGAGCCGCGGCCAGAGGCGCTCCCAGGCGAGCGAGACGCGCGAGGCCGCCGCGAGCCTTGCGAGCCGCCGGCGGATGGTCCCGATCGGATCAAGCGCCGAGCGGCGCTGCGCCTCATTCATGCCGTCGCTCCGAGCCGCCCCCGCCTGCTGAACCCCGTTCGATGCCTCACGCTAGCACGTGAATGTGGCAAGGCCAGAGCAGCAGGCCGCAACCCACAGCCCGCTCAGCGTTTCGTGAACGCGGGTCAGGCGAGCCAGGGCGGTGCACGATCCGTGCCGATGAGCTCCTCATAGCTCTGGCGCGGGCGCGTCACCGCGTATTGCCCGCCCTTCACCAGCACTTCCGCCACCAGCAGACGCTGGTTGTAGCTCGAGGACATGCTGGCGCCATAGGCTCCGGCGGTCATGAAGGCGACGAGGTCATCGGGCTTGAGCTCCGGCAGGACGCGGCCGGTGGTGAAGGTGTCGCCCGATTCGCAGATCGGCCCGACCACGTCATAGGCGATGCTGCGCGTGCCGGCTGACGGCTCGGCCACCGGCCAGATCTCGTGATAGGCCTCGTACATCGCCGGCCGCACGAGGTCGTTCATCGCCGCGTCGACGACGAGGAACTGCTTGTTCGGGCGCGGATTGAGATGCACCACCCGCGTCATCAGGATGCCGGCATTGCCGACGATGAGCCGCCCCGGCTCGAAGCCGAGCTCGACATCGAGACCCTTCGTGACGCGCGCGACCATCGCGGCATAGGCCTCGATCAGCTCCGGACCGTGATCGACGGCTTTCGCCATCTCGTAGGGGATGCCGAGCCCGCCGCCGAGATCGAGCCGGTCGACGCGGTGGCCCTCGCCGCGCAGGCTGCCGACCAGCCCCGCCATCTTGGCATAGGCCGCCTCGAACGCCGCGACGTCCTGGATCTGGCTGCCGATATGGACCGCGAGCCCCATCATCCGCACGCCAGGAAGGTTGGCGGCCCGCGCATAAAGCCGGCTCGCCTCCTCGAAGGAGACGCCGAACTTGTTGGCCGCCGAGCCGGTCGTGATCTTGGCATGGCCGCCGGCGCCGATATCGGGATTGACGCGGAACACCGCCTCCTGGCGCTTGCCGAGCCTGGCCGCGACCTTCGAGAGCAGGTCGAGCTCGCCCTCGGTCTCGATATTGATCTGATAGATGCCAGCCCCGACGGCGAAGGCGAGCTCGCTTTCGCTCTTGCCGACACCGGAGAAGACGATCTTGTCCGGGGCGAAGCCGGCGGCCAGCGCCTTGCGGACCTCGCCTTCGGAAACCGTGTCGCAGCCGGCGCCGAGCGCCGCGAGCGTCTTCAGCACGCCGAGATTGCCGTTCGCCTTCATCGCATAGAAGACATGCGGCACCGGCCGGGCGGGGTCGATCCCGGCCATCGCCTGCGCGAACAGCCGGTAATGCCGCTCGATCGTCGCGGAGGAATAGACATAGACCGGCGTGCCGACCTCGGCCGCGATCCGGCGCAGGTCGACATCCTCGGCGAAGAGCGCGCCGTCGCGATAGGCGAAATGATGCATCGGAGGCTCAGAGCAGCGGGTCGAGCACGAAGCTCTTGTTGGGGATCGTGACGGCGCGGTTGGTCTTGGGCGGCTTCGCGATCGGCGAGGTCGTCGTCTCGGTCGGCACGCGATTCTCCACCGCGCCGATCTGGTCGTCCGGCAGGTCGATGGCGTTGGCGGCGTTGGGCGGCGCCTCGAGTGGACCCTTGCGGCCGCAGGCGGACAAGGCGAGGCCGAGCAGGCCGGCGACCAGCACGGCGCGGCCGAGTTTCAGACGGGAATGCGGCACGAACGGGAATCCTCGGACGACGGTTGAGCGGCAATGTAGCGAATGGCGGACGGTGTTGCGAGGCCCCAGAGCCGTCATTCTCGGACGCAGCGGAGCGCAGACCCGAGAATGACGGCAGGATAAGGCGCCATTCTGTCCGGTAATGCCCGCGTCAGGCCCGGGCATGACGCATCCTCAGCGACGCTGCGTCTCCTTCGCGAGCTGCTTCAGCCAGCGCCTGGCCTGGCGCTTCACATTGGCGGGCGCGGTGCCGCCATAGCTGACGCGGCTCTTGACCGATTGCTCGACGCCGAGCACCGCGAAGACCGCCTCCGTGATCTTCGGCTCGACCTCCCGCATCTCGGCGAGCGAGAGCTTCTCGAGCCCCACGCCCTTGTCCGAGGCGACGCCGACCAGCCTGGCGGTGACGTGATGGGCGTCGCGGAACGGCATCTTCAGCACCCTGACCAGCCAGTCGGCGAGATCGGTCGCGGTGGCGTAGCCGAGGCCCGCCGCCTTCTTCATCACCTTCAGGTTGGGCTCCATGTCGCGCACCATGCCGGCCATCGCGGCGAGGCAGAGCGAGAGCGATTGCAGGGCGTCGAACGTGCCTTCCTTGTCCTCCTGCATGTCCTTGGAATAGGTCAGCGGCAGGCCCTTCATCATCGTCAGCAGCGCCTGGAGATGGCCGAAGACGCGCCCCGCCTTGCCGCGCACCAACTCGGCCGCATCGGGATTGCGCTTCTGCGGCATGATCGAGGAGCCGGTCGAGAACTTGTCGGAGAGCTTGACGAAGCCGAATTGCGGCGTCGCCCAGAGCACGACCTCCTCGGCCAGCCGCGAGAGATGCATCGCGCAGATCGAGGCGGCGGCGAGCGTCTCCAGCACGAAATCGCGATCCGAGACCGAATCGAGCGAATTCGCCGTCGGCCGGGCAAAGCCCAGCGCCTTGGCCGTCATCTCCCGGTCGATCGGGAAGGAGGTGCCGGCGAGCGCAGCCGCGCCGAGCGGGCATTCGTTGAGCCGCTCGCGGGCGTCGCGGACGCGGCCGCGGTCGCGCGCCAACATCTCGACATAAGCGAGCAAATGATGGCCGAAAGTGACCGGCTGCGCCGATTGCAGATGGGTGAAGCCGGGCATCACGGCGCCGGCATAGATCTCGGCCTTCTCGGCCAGCGCGAGCTGCAGATCGGCGACCTGCCGGTCGAGCTGGTCGAGCGTGTCGCGCACCCAGAGCTTCATGTCGGTCGCGACCTGGTCGTTGCGCGAGCGCGCCGTGTGCAGCCGGCCGGCGGCGAGCCCGATCCGGTCCTTGAGATTGCTCTCGACATTCATGTGGATGTCTTCGAGCGCACGCGAGAACGTGAAGCTGCCGGCCTCGATCTCGGCCTCGATGCCCTTGAGTCCGTTGCGGATCGCGGTCACATCCTCGCCCGTCAGGATCCCGGTCTCGCCCAGCATCGCCGCATGCGCCAGCGAGCCCTGGATATCCTGCCGCCACAGCCGCTGGTCGAAATCGATGGAGGCGTTGATCTCCTCCATGATCGCGTCAGGCCCCGTGGCGAAACGCCCACCCCACATGCGATTGCTCACGACGCTCTTTCCTGCTTCTTGGACGCGCGATGACGTCTCGTTCCAAAAAAATCGCCGCCGCCGGCATCGTCAGCCTGATCGCCATCGGTAGCGTCGCGGCCTTCTACTCCCTCCAGAGCGGAGCCGGCAATTCAAGATCATGCGCCGCGAGCGCCGATCTGGTCGAGAAGCTGCGACCGCTGGCGCGCGGCGAGGTCGCGGCCGTGGAGGTCGCGAAGACGCCGCGGCCGCTGCCGGATCTCACCTTCAACGGTCCCGACGGCCAGCCGACCACATTGTCGGCCTTCAAGGGGCGGACCGTGCTGGTCAATCTCTGGGCGACCTGGTGCCTGCCTTGCCTGCACGAGATGCCGGCGCTGGACGCCTTGCAAGGCGCGCTCGGCGGGCCGGATTTCAGCGTCGTCGCCGTCAATATCGACACGCGCGATCTCGACAAGCCGAAGAAATGGCTGGCCAAGCGCGGGATCACCCGGCTCACCTATTACGCCGACCCGCAGGCCACTGTCTTCCAGGACCTGCGCGCCGCCCGCAAGATCGAGGGCATGCCGGTCAGCGTCCTGGTCGATGCCTCCGGCTGCGAGCTGGCGATGCTGCAGGGCCCGGCCGACTGGGCGAGCCAGGACGCGCTCGCCTTCGTGCGGACGGCGCTCGGTCGCTGAAAACCCCGTGACGGCGTCGAAAGGCACGGGCTTGCCGTTGCGGCGCGCCCGCTCCACGCTTGGCGGGCATTCCCTGCCGCGCTGTCCCGGGCGCAGTCGAGCGGTCATATTCGGCCGCTAGCCGTGGTTGCAGAGGGCCTGCCCCGACCGACCGCCGATTGGCAGAGGATCGACCTGATGAACGTCGCTGAAACCCGTTTGCGCCGGCTCGCCCGGTACGGCCTCATTGCGCTGGCCGCGATCCTGTTCGCCGGATCGGGCGGCGGCCAGGGCGCCCTCGCGCAGGCGCACCAGCCCATCGCCGGCACCAGCGTCTCGCTCGTGCCGCTCAAGGGCTTTTCCGCGGCGAGCGGCTTCGCCGGCCTCCAGAACCGATCGACCAAGGCGAGCGTCATGATCGTCGAGATGCCCGCCGCCGCGCATGCGCAGCTGGCGACGCTGTTCGGCAACACGGAGGCCGCCAAGGCCGGCTTCGCGAAACAGAACATCGCCGTCTCCGGCATCGACGAGGTCGATACGCCGGCGGGCAAGACCCCGGTCATCAACGGCCGCCAGGACGCCGGCGGCATGCGTTTCGATAAGTGGATCGCCCTGTTCAAGGGAGCCAAGACCGTGATGGTCACCGTGCAATCGCCCCAGACCGCCGCGCTCGACCACCGGCAGGTCCTGGCCATGCTGGCCTCGGTCACGCTCGGCGCCGAGCCCGGCATGGCCGACAAGCTCAAGGCGCTGCCCTTCGCGATCAGCCCGGTCGCGCCGTTCCGCGTCGTCGACACGATCGGCGGCTCAGGCGTGCTGATGACCGTCGGCCCGCTCGATACCGACCCGTCCGGCTCCCAGCCGCTGCTGATCGCCGTCTACCAGCTCTCCGCCCCGGCCGGCGGCGCCGGCAAGCTGGACGGCCTGGCCGAGACGCTCCTCAAGCAGACGCGCGGTTTCGGCTCGGCGACGATCGCGACGCGGGAGAAGCTGCGCTTCGCCGGCCGCGACGGCCTCCTGCTCACCGGCGATCTTCACGAAGGTGGTGGCCGCAAGCGCTTCGCGCAGTATATGGCGATCGGCGCGCAGGGCCGTTTCATCCGCCTGATCGCGTCGGCCGACGAAGCGGGCTTCGACAGCCTCGCCCCCGCGATCAAGGCGATCGCCCGCAGCGTCGCCTTCGCCCGCGGCCAATAGGACGCGGGCCAACGGAACGAAAGCGCCCCGCCGCGGGTTTGCCTGATCGGACCTCCTGTTCCATACCCTGAGGGGCATGACCTACACGATCGGCCTCGCCACCACCTTCCACGACCCCGCCATCGCCATCATCGGGCCCGCTGGCGAGGTGCTCTTCGCCGAGGCGACCGAGCGCTACCTGCAATACAAGCGGGCGCCGAATTGCGAGCCCGATTCCGCACCGCGCATGGAGAGCCTGCTCAGGCGCTACATCCCGGCGGGCGCGCAGGTGAGGCTGGCGACGAGCTGGAGCGGCGAGTTCACCGGCTTTCTCGACCAGATGAGCCGCACCGGCGCCTTCAGCCTCGATTCCCTGCTCAAGCTCTCGCCCGAGCTCAACCGGTCGCTGGTGCCGGAGCGGGCCGAGCGCGCCTTCATCGCCTCGCTGCATCTTGGCCAGCAGCGCGCCGGTCTGGGCACCCTGCTCGGGCTCGACCGGGCCTTCGGCGAGGCCGTGCACATCACCGGGCTGACGCGTTACGGCCACCATCTCAGCCATGCGGCCTATGCCTGCTGGTCCTCGCCCTTCCGCGACGGCGCCTGCCTCGTCGTCGACGGCATGGGCGAGACCGGCGCGTCGGCGATCTTCGCCTTGCGGAACGGCGAGATCAGCGAGGTCAGGCGTCACCGCGGCCGCGAATCGATCGGCTTCTATTTCGGCCTCGTCACCGATCTCGCCGGCTTCGACCAGGCCAAGGGCGAGGAATGGAAGATCATGGGGCTCGCCCCCTATGGCCGGCCGGACCCCGATCTGCTGGCGCTGCTGCGCCGGCTCTACCACATCGACGGGACCAAGCTCTCCTTCACTGATGCCGCCACGGTGCGCGCCGTCAGCGCGGAGATCCTAGCCCGGCGCCCGGCGGACGCGCTCGACCAGGGCTGGGCCGACCTCGCCCGCTGCGGCCAGGACGTTTTCGCCGAGATGATGGAGGTACTGCTCACCGAGACCGCCGCGCTCGTCCCCTCGCCCAATCTCGTGCTCGCCGGCGGCTGCGCGCTGAACTCCTCCTTCAACGGGCGGATCGTCGGCCGCCACGGCTTCGAGCAGGTCTTCGTGCCCTCCGCGCCGGCCGATGACGGCAACGCGATCGGCGCCGCCTGGCTCGCCCATTCCGCCGCCAACCCGGAATGGCGCGGCGAGGGCGGACCGGCGAGCCCCTATCTCGGCTCGGCTGTCTCGACCGAGCCGCTGGAGCGGATGAGCGCCTGGGAGCCGCGTCTGAAGCGCCTCACGCCCGACGAGATCACGACGGCGACGGCGCGGCTGCTCGCCGAGGGCAAGCTCGTCGGCTGGGTCCAGGGCCGGGCCGAATTCGGCCCGCGCGCGCTCGGCAACCGCTCGATCCTGGCCGATCCGCGCCCGGCCAACGCCAAGGACCTGCTCAACGCCAAGGTGAAGTATCGCGAGGCCTTCCGCCCCTTCGCGCCCTCGATCCTGGCCGAGCACGGGCCGGACTGGTTCGAGAACTACCAGGACGCGCCCTATATGGAGCGCACCCTGGTCTGGAAGGACGCGGTGAGAGCGCGCGTCCCGGCCGTGGTGCATGAGGACGGCACCGGCCGCCTGCAGAGCGTCACCGCCGAGCGCAACCCGCGCTACCACGCCCTGATCTCGGCCTTCCACGACCTGACCGGCGTGCCGGTGATCCTCAACACCTCGTTCAACATCATGGGCAAGCCGATCCTGCACACGAGCGAGGACGCCATCCTGATGTTCTATACGAGCGGGCTCGACGCGCTGGTGGTGGAGGATTGGCTGCTGATGAAGTGATCGCGCCGGCCGATCGGATTCATCAGCGAATGGCACTGGCGGCGCGCGTCCCTTGGCTGCATGCTCCACGCGATCGACGGGAGTGAGCCATGCTGCAACTGCGCCCGAACTGCGAATGCTGCGACCGCGACCTGCCGCCGGCAGCGCGCGACGCGATGATCTGCACCTTCGAATGCACCTTCTGCGCCGATTGCGCGAACACCAGGTTCCAGGGCGCCTGCCCCAATTGCGGCGGCGAGCTGGTGCGCCGGCCGGTCAGGCCCGCCAGCAAGCTGGACAAATACCCGGCCTCGACCGAGCGGGTCCGCAAGCCGCATCCGGACTGCGCGGCGGCCTGAACGGCACCTGCCCATGCAAGGGATGATCGATCGGACGAGGAACGCGCGATGACGTCCGTGCCTGTCGTCTATGGCGCGTCCTACAGCGTCTATGTGCGCGCCGTCCGGCTCGCGCTCGAAGAAAAGGGCGTTCCCTATCGGCTGGAGCCGATCGACGTCTTTGCCGAAACGGGGCCGCCGGCGTCCCTGCTCGAGCGGCAACCTTTCGGCCGCATACCCGCCTTCGAGCATGACGGATTCCGGCTCTACGAGGCGGGAGCCATCGAGCGCTACATCGATGAAGCGTTCCCGGGGCCTGCCCTGCAGCCTTCCGCCCCGCGCGAACGCGCCAGGGTCAATCAACTGATCGGCATCCTCGACTCATATGCCTACCGTACCCTGGTCTGGGACATCTATGTCGAGCGCGTCTCCGGCCCGAAGAAGGGCCGCCAGCCTGACGAGGCGCGCATCCAGGCCGCGCTGCCGAGGGCGCGAGTGTGCCTGCGCGCGATCAGTGAGGTGATGGACAGTGGTCCCTACCTCGCCGGCGCCGCGCTGACGCTCGCCGATCTGCATGCGGCGCCGATGTTCGCTTATTTCACGCAAGCGCCGGAAGCCGGCCCCCTGCTCGCCGACGAGCCGGCCATCGAGGCCTGGTGGGCGAGCATGGCCGGGAGGCCCGCCATGCATGCGACGGCGCCGCCAGGCTGAACGAGCGGTTCCCGCCTCGCGCTAAAGCTGGAGGCTTTCCGACCAGAGTGAAACGTCATTGCGAGGAGCGCAGCGACGACGCAATCCAAGGGCGGCGCGAGCCCCCTGGATCGCGTCGCTTCGCTCGCGATGACGGCTGGGCAGCGCGGAGGCGAGACTCAGCTCGCCTGCTTCACCGTGATGCCCTTGTCCTCGAAGAGCGCCTGCAATTCGCCGGCCTGGAACATCTCGCGGGTGATGTCGCAGCCGCCGATGAACTCGCCCTTCACATAGAGCTGCGGGATCGTCGGCCAGTTCGAATAGGCCTTGATGCCCTCGCGGATCTCCTGGTCTTCCAGGACGTTCACGCCCTTGTAGGGCACGCCGAGATAGCCGAGGATCTGCGCGACCTGGCCGGAGAAGCCGCACATCGGGAATTGCGGCGTGCCCTTCATGAAGAGCACGACGTCGCTGGATTTCACTTCGGCGTCGATACGGGCATTGACGTCGGTCATTTCGGTCTCCATCGGGATCAGTGCGGCTGTCCGGCGAGAGCATCCTGCTCATTCAACCGCTGGACGACGCGAAGGATTTCATTGGTCTGGGTCAGGACGCGGTTTTCGAGCAGAACGAGGTCGCTTTTCACCTCCCCGACATCGCGCTCGAGCCTCCCCAGACGGACGTCGTGCCGCGACAGCGTCTCGATGACGTGATCGAGCTTCCTGTCCATGGCGCGCAGCAGGACAAGCGTGTGGCTGGCAACGCTCGGTTCGGTTTCGTCGGCCAATCGGACTGCTCCGGTTCTCCTCAAATATCAGATGCAACCGCCGCCAGCGCAAGGGCATGTAGCGCCGCGCCCTGCCCTCGCCACCGACGGGATCGGGGTCAAGGCGCGGTGAAGCCCTCCGGAAAGGCGCGGGAGGTCTCGTTCTCGAAACGGAAATTGGTCAGCGCCCAGCCGGCCTTCGTCTTCTTGTAGGTGAACTGGTAGTACATGAACGGGAAGCGGTTATCGTCATATTGCGCATAGATCAGGATCATCCGGATCAGGTTGTTGTAGTTCCGGTCATAGGCGACGCCGGACACGTCGGGCGTCTTCTTGCTGAACGGCCTCAGGTTGCTGGAGAGCTCATTGGCCTCGCCCTTCTTCTTGAGGAGGCGCATGACCTCTTCGGTGAAGGACTCGGCGCCGTCGCTTTCGAGCTTCTTCATCAGCGCCTGCGAATTCGCGACCGGGTCCTCGACCGGAGGCATGATCTGGGCGACGGCCGCGCCCGCAGCCAGCGCCGCGCAGAACGCGAGCCCAGCCGCGGCGGCGCGCCACGGCAGGGATTGCAGCAGGCGGCCCGACATCGGCGCGCTCATTCCGGCACACCCGTCGTCAGCGCGAGCGCATGCAGCACGCCGCCCATGCGCCCTTGCAGCGCGGCATAGACCATCTGGTGCTGCTGCACCCGCGACTTGCCCTTGAAGGCGGCCGAAGTGACCGTCGCGGTATAATGATCACCGTCGCCGGCGAGGTCCTTGATCTCGACGACCGCATCCGGCAGCGCCGCCTTGATCATCGCCTCGATATCCTGCGCTTCCATCGCCATGGCTCAAGTCTCCTCAGGCGCCCTTGGCCGACATATAGGTCGGGAACCAGTCCTCATGCGCCTTGTCCAGCGCGGCCAGCGCGACCGGGGCCTCGCCCGGCAGGCCGAGCGCATTGCCGCCCGTGCGCCCGATCGCGGCGGCGGGCACGCCCGCGGCCTTCGCCTCGGCTAGCAGCACCTCAGCCCTGTCCGAGGGTAGGGTCGCCAGATAGCGCGCCTGATCCTCGCCGAACAGCACGGCATGGGCCGGCCCTTCCGGCAGATGCGTCACGGTCGCGCCGACGCCGCCGGCCAGCGCCATCTCGGCCAGCGCCACGGCAAGCCCGCCGTCCGAGAGGTCGTGGCAGGCGCTCAGGCGCCCGGCCGTGATCAGGCCGCGCACGAAATCGCCGTTGCGCTTCTCGACCGCGAGATCGACCGGCGGCGGCGCGCCCTCCTCGCGGCCGCAGATCGTCGCGAGCCAGGCAGACTGGCCGAGCCAGCCTTCCGTCTCGCCGATCAGGATGATGCTCTCGCCCTCGGCCTTGAAGCCGATCGTCGCGTGCCTGGTCACGTCGGCCAGCACACCGACGCCGCCGATCGTCGGGGTCGGCAGGATCGAGACGCCATTGGTCTCGTTATAGAGCGAGACATTGCCGGAGACGACCGGGAAGTCGAGCTCCTTGCAGGCCTCGCCGATGCCTTTGATGCAACCGACGAGCTGGCCCATCACCTCGGGCCGCTCGGGATTGCCGAAATTGAGGTTGTCGGTGATCGCAAGCGGCAAGGCTCCGACCGCGGTCAGGTTGCGCCAGGCCTCGGCCACCGCCTGCTTGCCGCCCTCGAACGGATCGGCCTCGCAATAGCGCGGCGTCACGTCGGCGGTCATGGCGAGGCCCTTCGGCCCGTCCTCGACGCGCACGATGCCGGCATCGCCGCCCGGCGTGACCACGGAATTGCCCAGGATCAGCGTGTCGTACTGCTCATAGACCCAGCGCTTCGAGCAGAGATCGGGCGAGCCGACGAGCTTCAGCAGCGCCTCCGCGTTCGACACCGGCGGCTTGACCGAGGCCGCATCGAGAACCTCCGGCTTCGGCGTCTCGATCCAGGGCCGATCGTATTCAGGAGCCTCGTCGCCAAGCTCCTTGATCGGCAGGTCGGCCATGGTCTCGCCCTGGTGCTTCACGACGAAGCGCAGCGTGTCGGTGGTCTTGCCGACGACGGCGAAGTCCAGGCCCCATTTCCTGAAGATCGCCTCGGCCGGCTCCTCGTGGCCGGGCTTGATCACCATGAGCATGCGCTCCTGGCTCTCCGAGAGCATCATCTCATAGGCGCTCATCTGGTCTTCGCGGCAGGGCACCTTGTCGAGGTCGAGCTCGACGCCGAGATCGCCCTTGGCGCCCATCTCGACGGCCGAGCAGGTCAGGCCGGCCGCGCCCATGTCCTGGATCGCATCGACATGGCCGGCGGCCATGATCTCGAGGCAGGCCTCCAGCAGCAGCTTCTCGGCGAAGGGATCACCGACCTGGACGGTCGGGCGCCGCTCCTCGCCGCCCTCGCCGAAGGCGGCCGAGGCCATGGTCGCGCCATGGATACCGTCGCGGCCGGTCTTCGAGCCGAGATAGACGATCGCCTTACCGACACCGGACGCCTTGGCGTAGAAGATCTCGTCGGCCTTGGCGAGGCCGACCGCCATGGCGTTGACCAGGATGTTGCCGTCATAGCGCGAATGGAAACCGACCGCGCCGCCGACAGTCGGCACGCCGAAGGAATTGCCGTAGCCGCCGATGCCGGCGACGACGCCCGAGACGAGATGGCGGGTCTTGGGATGCGACGGATCGCCGAAGCGCAGCGCGTTCAGCGCCGCGATCGGCCGCGCGCCCATGGTGAAGACGTCGCGCAGGATGCCGCCGACGCCCGTCGTCGCGCCCTGATAGGGCTCGATGAAGGAGGGGTGGTTGTGGCTCTCCATCTTGAAGACCACCGCGAGCCCGTCGCCGATATCGATCACGCCTGCATTCTCGCCCGGCCCCTGGATCACCCAGGGCGCCTTGGTCGGCAGGGTTTTGAGATGGATCTTCGAGGATTTGTAGGAGCAGTGCTCGTTCCACATCGCCGAGACGATGCCGAGCTCGGTGATCGTCGGCTCGCGCCCGATCAGGTGCAGGAAGCGCTGGTACTCGTCCGGCTTGAGGCCGTGCTCGGCCACCAGCTGCGGGGTGATCTTGATCTCGTTGGGAATCACGGTGTCGCCTGTTCCTGACACGGCATCGACGGGGAATTCGCTGCTGCGGGGCATAGCCCGATCCCGCGAGCGAGACAACGCGGTTGGCGCACACAGATTGAGCGGCAGCAACGTAATGTGTATAATATGAACAATCCTTACACATCGAGGCTGCCATGCGTACCAATATCGAGCTTGATGACAAGCTGCTCGCAAAGGCGATGAAGGCAACGGGCCTGCCGACCAAGCGGGCGACTGTAGAGGAGGCCTTGCGCGTGCTCGTGCGCGAGCACGAGGCACGGCGCGCCCTCCAGGATCTGGCAGGTTTGGGCTGGGAAGGTGACCTCGACGAGATGAGGACCGATCTCACCGATCCTGAACGCCTGTGATCGCGGTCGATTCGTCCGTCTGGATCACGCTGCTGCGACGAATGCCCTCGCAAGCCGTCATGCGGCTGAATGCCATCGAGAGCGCAGCATCGATCATCGTCGGTGATATCGTGCTCATGGAAGTGTTGCGCGGTGCCCGCGACGAAACCCATGCCGCTGCGCTCGAGAAGCGGTTGCGTCGTTTCCAGGTCCGGCCGATGCTCTCTCCCGAGCTGGCGCTTCAGGCCGCGCGGCACTATCGCAAGCTGCGCGGCCTCGGCGTGACGATCCGAAAATCACCCGACCTGATCATCGCGACCTACTGCATCGCGCATGGCCACCATCTGCTGCATGAGGATCGAGATTTCGATCCCTTCGCCGAGCATTGCGGGCTGCTGCTGGCCTGAACACTCAGACCGCGATCCCCGTCATCGCTGCGCGAAGCCCGTCCGGAATCGGCACCGGCTTCTGCGCGGCGCGCTCGACATAGACATGGGTGAAGCGGCCCTGCGCCGCCGTCTGCTCCGCGCCCTCGCGAAAGATGCCGATCCGATAGGTCACCGAGCTGCGGCCGAGCCTCTCGACCGCGATGCCGACCTCCACCGTCTCCGGAAAGGCGACGCTCTCGAAATAGGTGCAGCCCGTCTCGACCACGAGCCCGACGATCGCGCTGCCGGCGATGTCGAGATGGCCCTGCTCGACCAGCCAGGCGTTCACCGCCGTGTCGAACCAGGAATAATAGACGACGTTGTTGACATGGCCGAAGACATCATTGTCCATCCAGCGCGTCGGAATGGCGCGAAACAGCCTGAAATCGCCGCGGCCGAGCCGCGCCTGACGTTCGCTCATCGGTTGGACCCGCCCCTCATTGCCCCGCCTTATCGCCGGTTTTGATCTCGGGCACGCCGAGCGCGTCGGCGAGCCTCGCCTTGGCCGAGCCCGGCCGCAGCGGCTTCTGCTGGCTCTCATGCGGCGCCCAGCCCGAGAGCCAGACGATCTCGAAACTGGCGCGCAGCCGTCCGTCCGCATCGGCGAAGCGTTCGGCATAGAGAGAAGCGGCGCGCAGCAGCGTATCGCGCCGCAGCCCGGCCTTGCGGCGATCGGTCAGGGCATTGGTCCAGCCCAGGGCACGCAGGTCGCGGAGCAGGCCGAAGAGGTCGCGATAGCGCACGGTGACGAGCTCGCTGTCGACCACCGGCAGGGCGAAACCGGCGCGCTGCAACAGGCTGCCCATGTCGCGCAGGTCGGCGAAGGGCGCCACGCGCGGGCTGACGCCGCCGGTGGTCTCCGCCTCGGCCGCGAGCAGCGCCTCGCGCAATTCCTGCAGGCTCCGGCCGCCGAGCAGGCAGCCGATGAACAGCCCGTCCGGACGAAGGCTGCGCCTGATCTGGATCAGCGCGCCCGGCAGGTCGTTGACGCCGTGCAGCGCCAGCAGCGAGGCGGCGAGGTCGATCGAGGCCGGCGCCAGCGGCAGACGTTCGAGATCGCCGACGAGATCGGCCGCAGTACCCGGCGTCTCGGCCATGCGCCAGAGCGCCTGCGCCTTGCCGCGCAGCACGGCGGCCGCGCTCGGCAAGGGCGTGCCGAGATCGGCCGCGAGCCCGAAGCGCCTGAGCACGGCGGCCAGACGCTCCTCGAGGTCTTCGGTCGCGCGGGCGAGCAGGAAATCGGGGTAGTCGCCAGCGACGGCGCGCGTCAGGCGGCGGCGGATGAGGTCGCGATCGAAGACGAGGGCCGACATGTTACGCGCGGCTCGTAACGAATGAAGCGCGGGGAACCCCTCTCCCGGATGGGAGAGGGGCAGGGGTGAGGGCCGGACGCCGCGGAGTAAAGCGACCGATATCCGCAACGCGGAGGAGCCGAGGTGACCGAGCACCGACCTCTGCGGGCCTGCCCGCACCCTGCCCGCTCCCATCCGGAAGAGGGTTCCTCGCGCAATTATTGGTCAGGTTCAGCCTCTTCATGGCTTTACAGCCTCCCGAATGCGCGCGGTCACGAAGTCGAGATCGTTCAGCACCTGCTCATTACTGAAGCGATTGATAGTGAAACCAAGCGCTTCGATCTCGCGGCTGCGGGCCTCGTCATAAGCCTTCTCCCAGCCATGTTGCCTGCCATCGAGCTCGATGATGAGCCTGCTCTCCAGGCAGAGGAAATCGACCGTGTAGATCAGCAACGGCACCTGCCGCCTGAATTTGAGCCCATCTAGGCGGCGATTGCGCAGGATGTCCCATAGAATGTCTTCGGGCTTGGTCTGGCGAGATCGAAGCCGCCTGGCGAAGTGACGCTGCTCGGTCGTCATCGCGAATTCCCCAGCGTCCGGCCCTCACCCCTACCCCTCTCCCACCCGGGAGAGGGGATCCCGCGCCAGGCGGATCGCGCTCCCCGCGCTAACCCGGCGTCACTCCATGCCTTCCAGCTCGATGATCAGCCCCTCGATCATGGTGAGCCCGATCTGCCAGAAGGCGGGGTCGCGCGCGTCGAGGCCAAAGGGCTTCAGCAGCTCGGAATGATGCTTGGTGCCGCCGGCCGAGAGCAGCGCGAAATAGCGCTCCTGAAAGCCCTCGGCCGAGTTCTGGTAGACCCCGTAGAGCGAGTTCACCAGGCAATCGCCGAAGGCATAGGCATAGACATAGAAGGGCGAGTGGATGAAGTGCGGGATATAGGACCAGAAGGTCTCGTAGCCCGGCCCGAGCGTGATCGCCGGCCCGAGGCTCTCGGCCTGCACACTCATCCAGAGCGCGCAGAGATCGTCGGCCGTCAGCTCGCCGGTCTTGCGCGCCTCGTGCACCTTGCGCTCGAAGGAATAGAACGCGATCTGGCGCACGACCGTGTTGATCATGTCCTCGACCTTGGCGGCCAGCATCGCCTTGCGCTGCTTCGGATCGCTGGTTCCGTCGAGCAGCTTGCGGAAGGTCAGCATCTCGCCGAAGACGCTCGCGGTCTCGGCCAAGGTCAGCGGCGTCGGCGCCATCAGCGCGCCGTTGGGAGCCGCCAGGACCTGGTGCACGCCATGGCCGAGCTCATGGGCGAGCGTCATCACGTCGCGCGGCTTGCCCTGATAGTTCAGCAGCACGTAAGGGTGCACCGACGGCACGGTCGGATGCGCGAAGGCGCCCGGCGCCTTGCCGGGGCGGGCCGGCGCGTCGATCCAGCCCTCGTCGAAGAAGCGCCGCGCGATGCCGGCCATCTCGGGCGAGAAGGCGCCATAGGCGTCGAGCACCGTGTCGCGCGCCTCGGTCCAGGGGATGCTGCGCTGCTCGACCTTCGGAAGCGGCGCATTGCGGTCCCAGTAATCCAGCGCCTCGCGCCCGAACCAGCGCGCCTTCAGCTTGTAGTAGCGGTGCGACAGGCGCGGATAGGCCTCGCGCACGGCGGCGACGAGGGCGTCGACCACCTCGCGCTCGACCCGGTTCGCAAGATGACGCGAATCCGCGACATCCTCGAACTTGCGCCAGCGGTCGGAGATCTCCTTGTCCTTGGCGAGCGTGTTGGTGATCAGCGAGAAGGTGCGCTGCTGCCCGCGCAGCACCTCGCCGAGCGCCTCGGCCGCGGCCTTGCGCACGGCGCCGTCGCCGTCCTGCAGCTTGTTGAGGGTGAGCTCGAGCGTCAGCTCCTCGCCGTTCACCTTGAAGCGCAGCGCCGCGATCGTCTCGTCGAAGAGCCGGTTCCAGGCGCCGCGACCGGTCACCGATTTCTCGTGGAACAGCTCCTCGATCCGATCCTCGAGCTGGTGCGGCTTGTCCTTCGCGAGATCTTCCAGCCACGGCCGCCAATGGCTCAGCGGCGGCTGCGCCGAGACCTTCGCCAGCAGCGCCTCGTCGATGCGGTTGAGCTCCAGGCCGAAGAAGAGCAGCTCGGTCGAGGCGGTCGTCATCCGGTCCTGGGTGTCGCCATAGAACTTGGCGCGCTGCGGATCGGTGGTGTCACCGGAATAGACCAGCCCGGCATAGGACATGATCTTGCCGAGCAGGTCCTCCAGCCGCTCATAGGCCTGGACCGCTTCGGCTAGCACCGTGCCGGCATCCTCGCGCAAGGCGAGCGCCCCGAGCTTGCCGCGATAGAGCGCCGCGAAGCGCTGCGATTCGCTCAGGGCGCGCTCGAGATCGGCCGCGAACTCGGGCGAGTCCATCGACGGATAGAGATGGCCGAGATTCCACTCCGGCAAGGTGCCGAGCGCCCTGGCGGCCTTGGCCGCGTTCTCGCTGGCGCTGCGGGCGGCACTGGCGACTGCGCTCCTGGCGAAGCCGGCGGTCGTCCCGTCGAAAGCAATCGTCATGTCCCAGGCACCTCGTACGACACATCCTCACCCCCATATGCGCGGACAAGGCCGCGCGATCAACGCCGGCGCCCGAGCCGGCGCTTAAGAGCGGCTTAACCGTTCTGGCCAAAGATGCCCCGAAACGGAACATCCGATTCCGTTTCGACTGGCTTTGAGGCTTCATGACCGCCACCGTCCTCGTCGTCGATGACGATCCCGTCCAGCGCCGTCTCCTCGACGCCATGCTCAAGCGTTCCGGCTACGACGTCATCCTCGCCGAGGCCGGCGACGAGGCGCTGCGGCTGCTCACCGGCCCCGACAGCGCCATCGACGTCGTGGTGCTCGATCTCGTCATGCCCGAGCTCGACGGCATGGCCGTCCTCGCCCGCCTGCGCGAACGCGGCGTCGAGACGCCGGTGATCGTGCAGACCGCGCATGGCTCGATCGAGACCGTGGTCACGGCGATGCGCGCCGGCGCCGTCGATTTCGTGGTCAAGCCGGTCGGCGCCGAGCGCCTGCAGGTCTCGATCAAGAACGCGCTGAAGCTCGGCGCCCTCGAACATGAGCTGCGCCATATCAAGCGCCGCGCCTCGGGCCAGCTCGGCTTCCGCGATCTTGCCAGCAAGAGCCCCGACATGGGCCGCGTCATCAGGCTTGCCGAGCGCGCCGCCAAATCCAACATCCCGATCCTGGTCGAAGGCGAATCCGGCGTCGGCAAGGAGGTGCTGGCCCGCGCCATCCAGGGCACCAGCGACCGCAAGGGCAAGCCCTTCGTCACGGTGAATTGCGGCGCGATCCCGCACAACCTCGTCGAATCGATCCTGTTCGGCCATGAGAAGGGCGCCTTCACCGGCGCGACCGAGCGCCATATCGGCAAGTTCGTCGAAGCCAATGGCGGCACGCTGTTCCTCGACGAGGTCGGTGAACTGCCGCTCGACGCCCAGGTCAAGCTGCTACGCGCCATCCAGGAAGGCGAGGTCGATCCCGTCGGCGGCAAGAAGTCGGTGCGTGTCGACATTCGCATCATCTCGGCGACGAACAAGAGCCTGCTCGATCAGGTCAAGCGCGGCGAGTTCCGCGAGGACCTCTATTACCGGCTCAACGTCTTCCCGATCACGCTGCCGCCTTTGCGCCAGCGCCACGAGGACATTCCCGATCTCGCGCGCGGCTTCCTCGCCCGCTTCGCGGCGGAGGAAGGCAAGAAGCTGCGCGGCATCTCGGCCGAGGCGCTGAGCCTGGTCACCGGCTATGACTGGCCGGGCAATGTCCGCCAGCTCGAGAACGCGATGTTCCGCGCCGTCGTGCTCGCCGACGGCGACGAACTCACCGTCGCCGAATTCCCGCAGATCGCGGCGCAGATGGACGGCTACGACATCCGCATCCCGCCCGCCCCGGCCGCGACGCCGCGAACCGAGCCACGCGACGAGGCGCCACGCATCATCCAGGTGCCGGTGCGCGATCCCAACGCGCTGGAGCTGGTCGCGGGGTCCGACATCCGCAAGCTCGACGAGCTCGAGCGCGAGATCATCAAATTCGCCCTGGCGCATTACCGCGGACACATGTCCGAGGTCTCGCGCAAGCTCGGCATCGGCCGCTCGACCCTCTATCGAAAGCTCAAGGATTACGGGCTGATCGAGGGCGAGGAGACATCCGAGGATTCCGACGCCGCCTAGAGGAGGATGCGAAAAAGTGGGAACCGGTTTTTCGCGTCAATCCTGCTCTAACTTTTTGATGAGAGACGGATTCAGCTTTCAGATCGAACCGCGCAGCGATTCGATCTGAAAGCATCCGGCTCTAGGCCGGAAACCGAAAGATCGCGGCTGTTGCACCCCCGCATCTTGTCGAAACAGGCCGAGTCACGCAGGTATTGCGTAGACCGGCGAAGGAACGAGGAACTGGACCATGCATCGTCGCCATTGGGCGGGCTCTGCCTCTGCATCGGTCCTCATCCTGTTTCTCGGCGCTGCGACGGTCCTGGCCCAGCCCGGTGACGGGCGTGACCCGGCGCTCGGAATCCCGCTGCCCGAACAGCCGCCGCTGCTGATCCTGAACACCGACAAGCCGGCCGCGAACATCCGGCCCCCGGCCCTCCCCGAGGTCGTCGTCTCGGTCGAAGCCGCGCCGAAAGCCGTGGCCGGCGACGCCGGCATGGTGACGGGCACGGTCGCGCCATCGGCCCAGCCGGCGGGCGGCCTGACCGGGATCGAGGCGCCGGCGGCGCCGACCGAGGCTGCCGGCATCGACGATGACGACCCGGTCGTGCTCGACATTCCGTCGGTCGAGATGCCGCCCGCCGATCCGGCGCTGGTTCCCGCGCCGAAGCATGAGCCGCTCCGCTCCGCCTTGCCCGCCGAGCCGCTGATCCCGCCGCCGGAGCTGCCGCCGGTCGTGGTCGAGCTGCCGGCCGGCCCGACGCTCGCGGCCGAGATCCTCGAGCGCGCGCCCGAGGCGCTCGCCCTGCCGCGCCTCGCCGAGCGCGAGCGCAACGAGATCCTCGCCGCCTACCAGGCCTTCGAGAATCGTCCCTTCTGGATCGACGGCAAGGGCTGGAGCGCCGCCGCCAAGCTCCTGGTCGCCCAGCTCGGCCGCGCCGGCGAGGACGGCTTGCGGCCGACCGACTACCCGCTGCCGGTCTTCGAAGCGAGCGACAAGGGCAGCCTCGCCGAAGCCGATGTCCGGCTCTCGGCGCTCGCCGTGCTCTATGCCCGCGACGCACGCGGCGCCCGCATCGATCCGCGCCGGCTCTCGAAGCTGATCACGCCGACGCTCTATCTGCCGTCTGCGACCGAAGTCCTCTCGGAGCTCGCCGCCGTGCCCGATCCCGGCGCCGCGCTCGCCGCCTACAATCCGCCGCATGAAGGCTACCAGCGGCTCAAGGCCAAGCTCGCCGAGCTGCGCCAGCACCAGGACGACACGCCGCTGGTGCGCATCCCCGCCGGCCCGCCGCTCAAGCTCGGCATGCGCGACGACCGCGTCCACCTGATCCGCGCCCGCCTCGGCCTCGGCCCCTCGGAGGAAGCGGTCTTCGACCGCTCCACCGCGACCGCCGTCGCCGAGTTCCAGAAACAGGCCGGCCTGCGCGCCAACGGCATCCTCAGCGCCCGCACGCTCGCCGCGCTCGGCACGCCCGTGACCGCACGCGCCGAGCAGGACATCATCGCGCAGATGGAGCGCTGGCGCTGGCTGCCGCCCGATCTCGGCAAGACCCACATCATCGTCAACGTGCCGGAATACCAGATGCGCGTCGTGCGCGACGGCCGGGTCGTGCACCATGCCCGCGTGATCGTCGGCAAGCCGGAATCGGCGACGCCCATCTTCTCGCACAAGATGGACCATGTCGTCGTCAACCCGTCCTGGTTCGTGCCGCCCTCGATCCTGAAGAAGGAGTTCCTGCCGGGCCTCGCCGCCGATCCGAACTACGCCGCCAAGCGCGGCTATGTCGTCACGCGCGGCCGCAACGGGGCGATCTCGGTGCGTCAGCCGCCCGGCGAGCGCAACGCGCTCGGCTGGATCAAGTTCATGTTCCCGAACGACCACGCCGTCTATCTGCACGACACACCGAACCGCCGGCTCTTCGCCACCGAGCGGCGTGCCTACAGCCATGGCTGCGTGCGCGTCGACAACCCCTTCCTCCTCGCCGACCAGGTGCTCGGGCCGGAATGGACGACGGAGCGCCTGAAGCGCCTGATCGGCTCGGGCGAGCGCATGATCAAGCTGCCGGAACCGCTGCCGATCCATCTGGTCTACAACACCCATGTCGTCGGCGCCGACGGCAAGCTGACGACCTTCGCCGACCTCTACGGCTTCCACCGGCTGGTGCGGGAGGCGCTGGAGCGCCGCAGCTGAGCCGGCGCGCTTGCTCTTGCGGGCACTGTTTTGCCATGATCCACAGGTAGCGAGCCGAAGCGGAGAAAATCATGGCGTGCGGGTGACCGGGTTGTTAACCTGCCGTTAACGCTTCTCCGCAACTGTTCGTTCACGTTTGCCGCGCCGCTTGCCGGCACATCGAGACGGGTCAAGCAGCTTGGGCAGGTCCACCGCCATCACGTCGAGACGGCTTCTGCCCCGTTTGACGCCAGGTCTCCGAAACAGCCTGACGCTGACAGTGGCGCTGGCCGCGCTGATCGGCGGCGTGCGCGGCACGCAGAACGCCGTCGCCAATGGCGACACGCGGACGATCTCGATCCGCCACATGCACACCAAGGAAGAGCTCACCGTCACCTTCAAGCGCGACGGCCGCTATGTCGCCGACGCGCTGGAGAAGCTGAACTGGGCCCTGCGCGACTGGCGCATCGACGAGCCGATCAAGATGGATCCCCGCCTCTTCGATGTCGCCTGGGAGGTCCAGCGCGCCGTCGGCTCGGAGCAGCCCTTCCACGTCGTCTCGGCCTATCGCTCGCCCGGCACCAACTCGATGCTGCGCCGGCGCTCGCGCGGCGTCGCCAAGCACAGCCAGCATACGCTCGGCAAGGCGATGGATTTCTATTTGCCCGACACGCCGACGGCCAAGATCCGCGCGGCCGGCATGCGGCTGCAGCGCGGCGGCGTCGGCTTTTATCCCGGCGCGCATACGCCCTTCATCCATCTCGATGCCGGCTCGGTCCGCTCCTGGCCGCGCATGACCCGCGACCAGCTCGTGCGGCTCTTCCCCGACGAGAAGACCGTGCATCTGCCGGCCGACGGCCATCCCCTCGCCGGCTACGAGCTCGCCAAGGCCGACATCATGGCGCGCGGCGGCGCGGTCGCCGGCTATGCAGCGGCCGATCTCGACGAGGGCGCCGTGATCTCGTCCGGCCGCAAGAGCCTGTGGGCCTCGCTGTTCGGCGGCGACGACGAGGAAGCCGATGCCCGTCCGACCCGTGGCCGCGCCGCGACGCCGAAGCCGCAGCCGAAGACCATGACCTACGCGACCGCCGCCAACTATGCCGACAGCAACGCCGAGGATGGCGGCACGCGCTTTGGCGCCTCACTGGTCGCGCAACCGGCGCCCGCACCCGAACCGACGACGCGCCGCACCACGCGCGAGCGCTCCGAACGGCTGGCGCCGAGCACGATCGAGCCACAGCCGGCGCAGGTCGCCGCGCTGGCCCCTGCCGCCGCCCCGCAGGACAACAAGCCGAAGCTGATCGACGCGCCGGTGCCGCTCGCGCGGCCGGGCGGGCTCACCGTGCCGCAGCCGCCCGCGGGCGCGCAGGAGGCGGTCCAGGTCGCGGCCCTCTCGCAGCAGCAGGGCGGCGCCCTCGCCTTCGCGCCGCAACTCGCGCCCGGCAACGGCCCCGGCGCGGATCAGAAGCTGATGCTCGCCTCGCTGCCGCCGCGGCGGCCGGGCGAGATGACGGCGCTGGTCGAATCCGTCGTCGCCGGCAAGCCGATGGCAGCGCCGATGCCGCCGTCCCGACCGGCGGCCTTCACCAATCTCGCGACAGTGCAGCTGCGCGGCAGCGAGAGCGATGCCGACTCGCCGCCGCTCGAAGGCAAGCTCGTCACGGTCACCCATCCGCTGCCGCCGGGCCGTCCGCAGATCGGCATGGCCGCCGCCATCGCGCAGAACGAGCGCGCGAGCCGCGTCGCACGCACGCCGATCGTCGCCCAGTACGACGCCGACCGCACCGGGCTGGATTCGCTCTTCGCGGCCGTCGCGCGCCCGGCGCCCGAGGGCAAGTCCGTCACCGTCGCCACGGCGCGCACCAAGGCGGCCGCGACCCCGGCCGGAGGCTGGGTCCAGGCTCCCGCTCCGGCCGCTGCACTCGGCTTCAGCCATGCCCCGCCGAGCGACGCCAAGACCGGCAGCTTCAGCGGCCCGGCGGTGCGGCCGCTGCCGACCAATTTCGTGCAAAACTGATCGCTGGCAACGTTTCCGTCATTGCGAGCGTAGCGAAGCAATCCAGGGGGGCTCGCGTGACGGCCCCCGGATTGCTTCGTCGCTGACACTCCTCGCAATGACGGGAATGCGCCCGCCAGACCTCACTCCCGGTCGATCGGCCAGGCCTTGAACACCTCGAGCTGCTCGCAGGCTCGCGCCTGGGCGGCGAGCGCCGGCCAGCGGCTTTCCTCGACGAATTCCGGGATGACGAAGCGGCAAAAACCCCAGGCGATCGCCGCGGCGATATCGGCCGGCCGCAGCTCCGGGCCGGAACCGAGCTCGCCGCACATGGCGGCCTGGTCGAGCAGGTCGAGCGCCGTGTGCAATTGCGCCACGATCCGCTCCTGCCAGGGCGCGTAGCGCTGCGCCTCCGGGCGCTTGCGCTCATATTCGACCGAGACCGCCTTGTCGGCGGCGACGATGCCGATGCCGGTCAGGCCGAGGTCGCGGCTGCGAGCCGCCTTCTCCGCCGGCCTCAGGCTGCGCCCGGCGACATCCTCGAAATGCTGGATGATCAGCAGCGATTCGCTGATCACCGTGCCGTCGTCGCAGACCAGGGACGGCGCCTTGATCAGCGGATTGATCGCCCGGAACGCATCCATGTGCCGGAAGACCGAGACCGAGCGATGCTCGAATGCGAGCCCGAGCAGGCTCCCCGTGATCGCGGCGCGGCGCACATAGGGACTGTCCAGCATTCCGACGAGCAGCATCGCGACCTCCGTTTCCGACCACGCGCAAACTGGCCGGGCAGCCGGCAAAAGCCACGCGAATTCGCGTGATGTCGGGGATCACGCCGATTGATGTTCGGCGGCCTCCGCGCCGAGATCGGCCCGTTCTTCCCGCGAACCGGAATATCCCAGCGAAATGCCGCGCTCCCGCGCCGCCATCTGGCAGGGGTCCCAGGACGGCGCGCCGCCGAAATGCTCGACCAGGAGATCGATCAGGATGCGGACCTTGCCCGGCACATAGGCGCCGGGCGGGCGCACGACATAGAGCCCGTGCTCCGGCATCGGGTATTCCCACAGGATATGCTCGAGCGCGCCGCTGCGGATCGCGTCCGAAGCGATGAAGGTCGGCAGCACGGCAAGGCCGAGCCCGGCCACCGCCCATTGCATCAGCGTCTCGCCGCTATCCGAGCGCAAATGCCCCGAGGGGCGGACCGACAACCAGCGCTTGCCGACCCGGAAGGTCCAGTCCGGCGTCGTCGTGCCGGTATAGAGCAGGCAGTCATGGCCGGCGAGCTCGGCCGGGGAAGCGGGACGCCCCCTTCGCGCAAAGTAGTCGGGGCTGCCGACCACGCCCGCCAGGATCGGCGCGATCCGGCGCGCGACGAGGCTCGAATCCTTGAGCGTGCCGATCCGGATCGCGGCGTCGAAACGCTCCGCGATCAGATCGACATGGCGGTCGCTGGCCTCGACATCGAGCTCCAGCCGCGGGTGGCGCCGCGCCAGCTCGCCCAGGACCGGCGCGACATGCCGGCTGCCGAAGCTCAGCGGCATCGACAGGCGCAGGCGGCCGCTGACGCCGCCGGCCTGCTGCGCCACGGATTCACGCGCCTCGACCAGATCGGCCAGGATGCGCTCGCCGCGCGCCTTGAATTCGACGCCCGCCTCGGTCGGGCTGACGCCGCGCGTGGTGCGGCTGAGCAGCCGCGTCCCCAGATCAGCCTCGAGCCGCGCGATCCGGCGGCTGACGATCGATTTCGACAGGCCCAGGCTTTTCCCGGCCCGCCCGAATCCACCGGTCTCGACCACGGCTATGAGGCTGCGGATATCGTCCAGATCGGACATGGCGGCGTTCCTCCCTGAGCAACAGATTGGTGCTCAATATGGGCATTCTGGTGCGGCAAGTGAACCGCTACCTCTCCCTCATCGAAATCCCGCTCCCGCAGGAAGGGCGCCGAAAGGGGCGCTCCGAGAAAACCACCCCGTTTCTTCGGCCTGCCGGCGTGACACGCATTCACAGATGAGGAAGCCATGCTCGACAAGCTCAAGAAGCGCCGTACGCAATATGCCCTCGGCAAGAATCTGCCGATCTCCGAAACGCAGGTGAACGGCCTGATCCGGGAGGCGATCCGCCTGTCGCCCTCCAGCTTCAACTCGCAGAGCTCCCGCGCCGTCATTCTCTTCGGCAAGGAGAGCGACAAGTTCTGGAACATCGCCAAGGAGGCGCTTCGCGCGATCGTGCCGGCCGCTGACTTTGCAGCGACAGCCAAGAAGATCGACGGCTTCGCGAGCGGCGCCGGGACCGTGCTGTTCTACGAGGATCAGGAGCCGGTCAAGGCGCTCCAGGCCAACTTCCCGCTCTACGCGCACAACTTCCCGATCTGGTCCGAACATTCGACCGGCATGGCGCAGTTGGCGGTGTGGGCCTCGCTTGCCGACGCCGGCATCGGCGCGAGCCTGCAGCACTACCATCCGCTCGTCGACGCGGAAGTCTCCAAGGCCTGGAACATTCCTGCGTCCTGGAAGCTCACCGCGCAAATGCCTTTCGGCTCCAATGAGGCGGCCTTCCCGGAGAAGACCTTCATCGACGACGAGCTGCGTTTCCGCACCATCCTTGATGGAAGCGCGGCATCAAGCAACGCCGCCTAGGCCGAGCTCTGGCTCCTCGCCTGAGCAACATCCTGAATATCAAAACGCCGCCCGGGGCATCCCGGGCGGCGTTTTCATGTTCTCTGGCCTGCGCTCAGGCGGTCTCGCCGACGGCCTGCAGATAGAGGTCGAGGATCGCCTCCTCCTCCTTGCGCTCGTTCAGGTCGCGCTTGCGGATGGCGATGACCTTGCGCAGCACCTTGACGTCGTAGCCATTGCCCTTGGCCTCGGCATAGACCTCCTTGATGTCGTCGGCGATCGTCTTCTTCTCTTCCTCGAGCCGCTCGATGCGCTCCACGATGCTCTTGAGCTGATCGCCCTGAACCGGATCGTCCATTCCAAAACCCTTCTTCCTGAATTCGGCCGCAGGGGTTCGCCCGGATCGGGGTCCGGCGTCAAGCGCGAAGCGGCCGTGCCTGGGGATTGCCTGGCATGTGCGACGTATCGGACACCAATCCGGCCTCCGCCCTCATCCTGAGGACTGCGAGGGCTTGCCTGCCCGCAGCGCAGCGATGCAAGGCGACACGATGCGCGCCAGGCGCCGCCCCCAGTCCCGCGCCGTCTCCGGCGTCGCGATCAGGTCCTGCCGGACCTCGATCAGCGCGTCGGGCAGGCCGCGGCGCGTCGCATGTCGGTCGATCGTGTCGCCCGGCAGGCCGCCGCTATAGGGCTCGTTGTCGCCGACGACGAGATCGTGCTCGGCCTGGAAGGCCGCGATCAGCGGCTTCGCCAGGTCGCCCGCCTTGTCCCAGAGCACGCCGACATGCCAGGGCCGCGCCGCCGCCTTCCAGAACGGCGTGAAGGAATGGACCGAGACGATGGCCGGTGGGAAGCCTGCCGCCGTCGCCCGCGCGACCGCGGCATCGATCGCCGCGTCATAGGGCGCGTAGTAGCGGGCGACGCGCGCGGCGATGCCCGCCTCATCGATCCGGGCATTGCCGGGAATGATCGCCCCGTCGGAGAGCCGCATCACCAGGGTCGGGTCGTCGAGCCCGCGATTGGGATCGATCAGCAGCCGCGAGAACGTGGTCAGCACGGCCGGCGCGCCGGTCGCCCGCGCCATGGCGCGCACCGTCTCGGCCGCGCCGATATCATAGGCGATATGGCGCTCGAGCTCGGCTGGCGGCAGGCCGAGCGAGGCGAACTCGGCCGGGATCGCGTTCGAGGCATGGTCGCAGAGCAGCAGCATCCCCGTCGCCGGGTCGCCGGAGATGATTTCGACCTCGCCGGGAGCAAGCATCGCCACAGGCCCGGCCGGAAGCAGATCGGACCGCATCGGCGCTCCAAAAAGTATGATTAAATCGGCAAAAGCCTGATGACGTTCGTCAGCGAGCGACATAGAAGAGCAGGCGACGAAAGTCGATCAAATCGACGTGACGCATATCGATATGGCGGCGGGCGGAAGGCGGCGGATTGCAGCAGGTGACAGAGCATTCGGCACAGGCCCTGCGCATCGCCAGGACGATCTTCGACGCCGCCGTCGCCCGCGCCCAGCCGGCCGGCTGCCTGCCGGCGCATTTGCCTGAACCGCCCCGCGACGGCCGCCTGGTCATGCTCGCCGCCGGCAAGGCCGCTGGCAGCATGACGGCGCTGGCGGAAGCCCATTATCTCGACGGCGGCCTGGCGCCGGACCGGCTCGTCGGCCATGCCGTCGCCCGCCATGGCTACGAGACGAGGACGCGCCATGTCCCGATGGTCGCGGCCGGCCACCCGGTGCCCGACCAGGGCAGCCTCGACAGCGCCGGGCGCGCGCTCGCGCTGGCAGGCTCGGCGACGGCCGACGATCTCGTCCTCGTGCTCCTCTCCGGCGGCGGCTCGGCCAACTGGGTCGCACCGGAGGGCGATCTGACGCTCGCCGAGAAGCAAGCGGTCAACAAGGCGCTGCTGCGCTCGGGCGCCCCGATCGGCGAGATGAACATCGTGCGCAAGCGGCTCTCGCGGATCAAGGGCGGCCGGCTGGCGCTCGCCGCCGCGCCGGCCCGGCTGCTGACGCTCGCGATCTCGGACGTGCCGGGCGACGATCCGGCCGCGATCGCCTCGGGCCCGACCGTGCCCGACCCGAGCACGATGGCGGACGCCCGCGCCATCGTCGCGCGCTATGGGCTCGACCTGCCGCCGGCCGCGCGCGCGCTGCTCGACAACGACGCCAGCGAAACCCCGAAACCCGGCCATGCCGCCTTCGCCGACAGCGAGTTCCGGATCATCGCCCGCCCGGCCGATTCGATCGCCGCGGCCGTCGCGGCCGCCCGTGCCGCCGGCTATGAGCCGGTCGATCTCGGCGCCGATTGCGAAGGCGAGGCGCGCGAAGTCGCAGCCGAGCATGCCGCGCTCGCGCTCCGGCTCAAGACGGAAGGCCGCCGCGCCACGATCATCTCCGGCGGCGAGCTGACGGTGACATTGCGCGGCAAGGGGCGCGGCGGGCCGAACCAGGAATATGCCCTGGCGCTCGCCATCGCGCTCGCCGGGGCGGCCGGCATCGTCGCGCTCTCGGGCGACAGCGACGGCACCGATGGCGGCGGCGGCGAGGCGAGCGACCCCGCCGGCGCCGTCATCGACCCCACCACTTTGGCGCGCGCTGCGGCGCGCGGCCTCGTTCCTGCCCAATCCCTGGCGGAGAACGACTCGACCGGCTTCTTCGAGACCCTTGGCGACCTGCTGCGGACGGGACCGACCTTGACCAATGTGAATGATTGCCGCGTCATCCTGATCGACCCCTAGAGCAAGATGACCAGCCGATTCGACCGATCCACCTTTCGTCTCGCCCTGCTGCTGGCCGGCCTCCTCGGAGGCGCCGCCCCGGCGCTGGCCGATCTGCGCATGTGCAACACCACGGCGAGCCGCATCGGTGTCGCGATCGGCTATCGCGACGCGCAAGGCTGGGTCACCGAAGGCTGGTGGAACCTCGCGCCGCGCGGCTGCGAGACCTTGCTGCGCGGCACGCTGGCGGCGCGATTCTACTATGTCCACGCGGTCGATTACGACAAGGGCGGCGAGTGGACCGGCAAATCCGTCATGTGCACGCGCAACAAGGAATTCACGATTCGCGGCATCGAGGATTGCCTGGCGCGCGGCTTCGACCGCTCTGGCTTCTTCGAGGTCGATACCGGCGAGCAGAAGAGCTGGACCATCCAGCTGACCGACACCACCCCCGGCGCGGCGCCGCCACGGCCATGAGGACATGCCAATGAGGCGCGAGCGCCGGATCAAGATCATCGCCACGCTGGGCCCGGCATCAGCCAGCGAGGAGATGTGCGCCAAGCTCTTCGAGGTCGGCGTCGACGTCTTCCGCATCAATATGAGCCACACCCAGCGCGAGACCCTCCCGGAGAGGATCGCGATGCTGCGCGGGCTGGAGGCGAAGTTCCATCGCCCGGTCGGCATCCTCGCCGATCTCCAGGGCCCAAAGCTGCGCGTCGGCCAGTTCGGCGGCGATGGCGGCGTGATGCTGGAGAAGGGCGCGCGCTTCGTGCTCGATTCCGATCCGGCACTGGGCGACGTCAAGCGCGTCCACCTGCCCCATCCGGAAATCCTGAGCGCACTCGAGCCGGGGCATAATCTCATCCTCGACGACGGCAAGATCCGGCTCGTGGTCGAGAAGGCTTCGCCGAAACAGGCGGTGACCCGCGTCACGATCGCCGGTCGCCTCTCCTCGCGCAAGGGCGTCAGCCTGCCGGATACGACGATCCCGGTCTCGGCCATGACCGACAAGGACCGCTCCGACGCGGAAGCCGCGGCCGAGGCCGGCGTCGACTGGATCGCGCTCTCCTTCGTGCAGCGTCCCGAGGACATGGCCGACCTGCGCAAGATCGTGCGCGGACGGGCCCTGGCGCTGGCCAAGATCGAGAAGCCGCAGGCGGTGGCGCGGCTGGAGGAGATCATCGAGGCCTCCGACGCGATCATGGTCGCCCGCGGCGATCTCGGCGTCGAGATGCCGCTGGAGAAGGTGCCGGGCACGCAGAAGCGCATCACCCGCATGGCGCGGCGCATGGGCAAGCCCGTCGTCGTCGCGACCCAGATGCTGGAGAGCATGATCACCGCCCCGGTGCCGACCCGCGCCGAGGTCTCGGACGTCGCGACCGCCGTGTTCGAGGGCGCCGACGCCGTGATGCTCTCGGCCGAGAGCGCCGCCGGCCAGTACCCGATCGAGGCGGTGGCGATGATGAACCGCATCGCCGAGGAGGTGGAGAACGAGCAGGTCTATCGCTCGATCCTCGAATCGCAGCAGGCCGAGCCGGAGGCGACCGGCGCCGACGCGATCGCCAAGGCGGCGCACGAGATCGCCGACACGCTGCACCTCAAGGCGATCACGGCCTGGACCTCCTCGGGTTCTACCGCGTTGCGCCTCGCCCGCGAGCGGCCGAACTCGACCGTGATCGCGCTGACGCCCAACCGCGGCACGGCGCGCCGCCTGACCCTGGTCTGGGGCGTCCATGCCGTCGTCACCAAGGACGCCAGCGACGCCGACGACATGGCCTTCCGGGCCTGCAAATTCGCGGTGCGCGAGGGTTTCGCCGCGGTCGGCGACCGCGTCATCGTCGTCGCCGGCGTCCCCTTCGGCACGCCTGGCGCGACCAACATGGTGCGCATCGCCTTCATCGCGAAGGAGCATGTCGCGAAGGCGTAGCGGCGCGTCTCAGCGCGCCAGCGCCAGCCCCGATTTCGGCCCGGCCAGCTGGTCGATCGCCGCGACGACGATCTCCGGCGCGGCGTGGTGCGGCATATGCCCGACACCCGGCAGCAGCACGAAGCGGCCCTGCGGCGCCTCGCGCGCGATCGAGGCCGAATGGATCACCGGCGAGACGATCGCGTCGCTGTCGCCGGTGATCGCCACGACCGGCACGGCGAGCTCGCCATAGCGCGGCGCCTGGGCGGCGACGAAGGCGAGCGTCGCGGCGACATCCTGGGCGTTCGCCTGGAAGGTCGCGGGCCGCAGCAGCAGCCGGACCTCTCCCGTCTCGACATAGCCAGGGGTGACCGGCTTCGGCGCGAAGACGCTCTCCACGCCATAGCGCAGGAACGCATCGCTGGCCGGCACGCCGATCAGCCAGGTGAAGACCGGCCCGACGACCGGCCAGGATGAGGCGTGGTAGTACCAGGCGATGCCGCCCGGCCAGGGATGCGTGACGCCGCCGAGCAGGACGAGCCCCTGCAACCGTTCCGGCCTGTCGAGCGCGATGCGGGCGGACAGCGCCCCTGCCAGCGAATGAGCGACGAGGACGAAACGCTCCGGCGCGATCCGGTCCAGCGCCTGCATGAGCACGGCCGCCTGCCGCGCCGGATCGGCCATGGCGCGGCCCTCCATCCGGTCGCTCCAGCCATGGCCGGGCCGGTCGAGCGCGATCACGCGATAATGGCTCAGCTCCGGGCCGAGCGTCGCCAGCAGGTCAGCATGGTTGGAGGAGGCGCCATGGATGAGGACGACGGTGCCGCGCATCTCGCCGGAAGGCTTGCGCTCGACATAATGCAGCCGCCCGCCGGGCAGCGCCAGGAACGCCCCCTTCGGCGGATGCAGACGCGCGGCCTCGGCGCTCAGCCATGCAGACCTGACGAGCAGGCCGGCGACAACGAGGATGGCGAGGAGGAGCAAGGCGCGCGACAGCATGATGCGCTTACGATGCCGCAGCCGATTCGGTTTTGTCGGGAGAGGGCAACGGCCTTACGCGTCGCGTCCGTCGACCTCGAACTTCAGCGCTTCGACCGCGTCCTTGATCGCGTCGAATTGCGGATAGATCTCGAGCGCCCTACGATAGGCGACCATGGCCCGCTTGTCGTCGCCCTGCTGGCGCAGGATCGTGCCAAGCCCCATCATCGCGCCGTAATGGCGCGGCTCGCGCTTCAGCGCCTCGCCGATATCGAGCATCGAGCGAATCGGGTCGCCGGCGAGGAAGAGCGCGTTGGCGCGCTGGTTCCAGGCCTCGGCCCAGTCGGGCTCCAGGCTGATGATGCGGTCGAGCAGCTCGATCGCGAGCTCGAGCTCCTTGCCGCGCAGCGCCGTCTGGGCCCTGGTCATCAAGAGGTCGGCCGTGTCGGACCCCGAGCGGGCCCAGCGCCGCTGGATCAGGTTGGCGATGCCCTTGGCCTCTTCCTCGGTCTTGGCCGCCGCGAGCCGCTCGAACAGCCGGTCGAGCGTCGCGGCCGGGCCCCGCGAGGGGGCCGGCGACGGCGTCACCGGATTGTCGTCCCTGTCGGCGGGCGGAACCATGCCCGGACGCGACGGCGGGCTCTCCTGCGCCAGCGCCGCGGCCATGCCGAACGGCGCGGTGGCAGTGAGGGTCAGCACGAGAGCGGCGGACAGCAGACGATGCGTGCTCATGGCCGCAAGTCTAGGAGTTTGCACGTCCGCGTCAAATCACGGGACGGCGATATGCGCAGGCCAAAAAAGGCGGATGCGCCCGGTGCATCCGCCTTTTTGAAAGCTTCATCGACATCGGCGACGCGGCCGGCAGGCCGCGCGCGAACTCAGCCCTGGCGCGCCTTGAAGCGCTTCTGGACCTTGTTGATGATGTAGACGCGGCCCTTGCGGCGAACCAGCTGGTTGTCGCGGTGGCGGGCGCGCAGCGACTTCAAGGAATTGCGGATCTTCATCGTCTCTACTCCGTCGACCCGCCCTTGCGGGCGTGTCGGTCAAAAATTCACGGCCGCGACGCGGATCGGCGGGCGATCCTCATCGACCACTCGAACGGCGCGGCTGATGCGATGCCGGCTGTATACGGATTTTTGCGATAATCGCAAGGGCGCAAGGCTCCGAAAAGCGTGAGGTTCACGCGATCGCGGCGAGATAGCGCTCGAAGGAACGGGCCACCCCGACCTTGGCGTCGCCATCCATCACGCGCCCCTCGAAGGCGCCATAGACGCGCGCGAAGGGATAGGGATCGAGGATCGCGGCGATCCGCCGGATCGTGGCGGCGTTCACCGGGATCATGTTGGGGTAGGAATAGAGCACGCTGACATAGCGGCGGTCCTGCGCCACCTGCAGCACGTCGCCGCAATAGAGCGCGCCCTCGCCCTTGGCGTGATGCAGCACGGTCGCGCCCGCGAAATGGCCGCCGCAGCGCAGCAGGGTCAGGCTCGGCCCGAGCTTGAGCGCCTCGCCGCTCCAGAACCTGATCGCGGGATGAGGCTCGGTGACCCATTGCGCGTCGTCGGCGTGCAGATGGACCGGAATCTCCAGCGCCTGCGCCCAGTCGGCCAGCGCCGTGTAGTAATGCGGATGCGAGATCGCCATCCCGATCAGCGGGCCGCGCGCCTTGATCGCCGCGACGGCCTCTTGCGTCACCAGGCCGATGCAGTCCCAGAGCAGGTTGCCCTCGTCCCCCTCGATCAGCAGCATGCGCTGGTCGATGGCGAAGGCCGGCTTGATCCGCAGGCTGAGCACGCCGTGATCCTCGGAGCAGTCGATCGCGTGGCCTGCGCCGAGCTCGTCCGGCGTCAGCCAGTCCTGCCCGCCCCAGCGCACATATTGGCGCTCGTCGCGGCAGATCGGGCAGGCTTCGGGCGGCGTCGCGGAGTCCGGAAAGCGGGCGCCGCACTGGCGGCAGATGAAACGCGGCATGGCGCACTCCGTGACAGGGCTGGCCGACGCGTTCCTGTGTCGGCTCGCCGCCGGCGCTCAGGGCGCCGCAGCGAAATTATCTTCATGAGAAGATATGCGCCCAGCTATCTTCTTGTCAAGATAACCCGGCTCCGGCTGGATCTTCACGCAGCGCCGATCGGCCGTCAGGGGCGCCGCCGGATCGAACTACGACACGACGCCCGAGAGGTCATGCGGGCTGCGGTAAGGCCCCGCCTTCTCGTCGAAACGCGTCCAGCCTTCGCGCTCGTATTCGGCACGGCGCGCTGCCGCGTCGATCGGCCCGGCACCGTCCATGATCTTCCCGATCGCGGTCGCATGCGACTCCGTCGTCCGGACCGAGACGACCGCCCCGCCGCGCCGGATCGTCTCGGCGAAATAATGCGCCTCGTCCTCGCTCATCCCGGCGCCGGTCAAGGCGCCGATCAGGCTGCCTGCAGCAACGCCCGCGGTGGCGCCCACCGCCGTGGTTCCGATCAGCCAGCCCGCCGCCAAAGCCGCGCCAACGCCGGGAATCGGCAGCGCCGCGAGGCCGGCAAGGAGTCCGGCGCCGCCGCCGGCGATCCCGCCGATCTCGCCGCCCGTGGTCGCGTCGTCCTCGATCTGACCCGGGCTGTAGCTGACGATGCTGATGTCGTCGGGCTGCACGCCCGCCGCCTCGAGCCGGGAGACGGCGGTCTCGGCCGCGCTGCGCTCGTCATAGGACCGTGTGATGGTGCGTGCCATGAAGCAGCTCCTTCGCTGGGATGCACTTCAAGGCGAACCCGTTTCGGCCTCCGTTGTTCCCTGGAGAGGTCGATAGCCGGCGTCCCCGCACGGAGGTTCGGGCTACACGCCGGACATGCGGCCAGTAGACGGTGGCGACACGGCGCCAAAAAGGCCCGCGACAGGGGAAGCCCCGGCACCCGTTGCGGCGAGTGCCAGGGCCCCTGGTCCGCACCGCAAGGCGATGCCTGAACGTAACGCGCAATGCACGGATAGGTTCCAGAAGAACAAGCCCGCCTCCCGGAAAGGGTGGCGGGCTCCATGAAGCAGGCCTTCGTTGATGAGACTGGTGTCGCCGAGACCTAGGCAAAGAACAACGCCGCCTGGACTTCGGCGATGGTCAGCGGGTTGGCGCTGTGGACCTGGAACGTGTAGTAGCTTGAGCCCTGGGCGATATAGCCGATCACGTCGGTGCCATACTGGGCGAGATAGACCGAGCCGCTATAGGCGCTCGGCAGGATGATGTAATCCTGCACGCCGCCCGCCTTGAAATCGGCGATGTAGTCGGCGTCTCCAGCCCGCACATCCGATACAAGGTTGAAGTAGTCGAGCCCGCCGACGTTGAAGTCGCCATAGAAGATGTCGTTGCCGATATAGCCGCCGAGCGCGTCCGAGCCGTTGCCGCCGAACAGGAAGTCGTTGCCGATGCCGGAGAACAGCGTGTCGTTGTCGGTCCCGCCATCGATATAGTCGTTGCCGTTGCCGGTGGCGATCGCGTCATTGCCGGCTTCGCCATAGGCGGTGATCGCATTGGCGAGGCCGGAATGGATCGTGTCGTTGCCGCCGCCGCCATAGGCGATATCGGCGCCCTGGTCGGCCAGGATCGTGTCGTTGCCGGCGCCGCCGAGCAGCGTATCGACGCCCTCGCCGCCGATCAGCGTGTCGTTGTCGGCGCCGCCGTCGAGCAGGTCATTGCCGCGCCCACCGTCGAGATAGTCGTCACCGGCACCGCCATAGAGGCCGGGCGCAATGGAAACCGGACCGTAGAGCGAGCCGGAGGCGACCGTGATGTTCGCTCCGGAATCGTTGCCGTCCCCGCCATAGATCACGTCGTTTCCGGCATAGCCGAAGAGCGCATCGCGCCCGGCGCCGCCCAGAATATTGTCGATGGCGGCCGGGCCGGTCGGTGAGCCGCCTTCGATATAATCGTCGCCGGTCCCCCCATCGAGAGTTTCCGTAACCGCGACATTTCCGCCCTGAATCCAGTCGTTACCGTCGCCGCCATAGAAATTCCCAAATGCGGAACTGGTCCATAGCGCATAGAGATAATCATTACCCTCGCCGCCATCCCAATAATCAAACCCAACAATATTACTACCAAGGGTATCGTTACCCTTTCCTCCGTAAAGATAATCGTATCCAGCTCCGGGGGTTACGTTATCATTTATATCTGTTCCATAGAATGAAGGCATCGTTACCTCCTATTATTATTAGTCAGTTTGGCGCGGCGAGCATGGGCTTTGCCTTGGCATACACAAGGAGAATAAGCGCTCGTTCAGCCCCTACGCGCTGAGGTAGAATACAAAAAAGCCGCCGCTTCTAAAAGAAACGGCGGCTACCTCTAAAGAAGTAATACCAGCGAGGTATCGCCGGAAACTTCAATCCGATGTGATCTCGGCCTCAGGCCGCGGCGTAACCGACGGTGCCCTTGATCTCGAGGAACTCCTCGAGCCCGAAATCGGCATATTCGCGGCCATTGCCGGATTGCTTGTAGCCGCCGAAGGGCGCGCCGGCGTCCCAGGCCGGGTAGTTGATATAGACATTGCCGCTGCGCATTTGCGCCGCGACCTTGCGGGCGCGCTCGAGCGAGCCGGACTGGACATAGGACGCCAGGCCGTAGGGGGTGTCGTTGGCGCGCTGCACAACCTCGTCGTCGCTCTGATAGGGCAGGATCGAGAGCACCGGCCCGAAGATCTCCTCGCGCGCGATCGTCATCTCGTCGGTGACATTGGCGAAGACGGTCGGGCGGACATAATAGCCGCGATTGAGGCCCTCCGGCCGACCCGAGCCGCCGGTGACGAGATCGGCGCCCTCCTCGATGCCGGCCTCGATCAGCTTCTGGATCTTGTTGTACTGCGTCTCGCTGACGACCGGGCCGAGGAAGGTCTCGTTCGAGGCCGGCGCGCCGACCTTGAGCGGCTCGGCGACGGCCTTGGCGATCGCCACCGCCTGGTCGTGCAGCGCGGCCGGCACGAACATCCGGGTCGGCGCGTTGCAGGACTGGCCGGAATTGCGCATCACGCTCTCGACGCCGAGCTTCACGGCGCGGTTCAGGTCGGCATCGTCCAGGATGATGTTGGCCGACTTGCCGCCGAGCTCCTGATGCACGCGCTTGACCGTGTCGGCCGCGGCCTTGGCGACGAGGATGCCGGCGCGGGTCGAGCCGGTGAAGGAGACCATGTCGACGCCCGGATGGCGCGAGATCGCCTCGCCGACCGTCGGGCCGTCGCCATTGACGAGGTTGAACACGCCCTTGGGGATGCCCGCCTCATGCATGATCTCGGCGAAGATGACCGCGTTCAGCGGCGCGATCTCGGAGGGCTTCAGCACCATGGTGCAGCCGGCGGCGAGCGCCGGCGCGACCTTGCACATGATCTGGTTCATCGGCCAGTTCCACGGCGTGATCATGCCGACGACGCCGATCGGCTCCTTGGCGATCAGCGTGGTGCCGCGCAGTTCCTCGAATTCGAAGCTCTCCAGCGTCTGGATCATCTTGGCGAGGTGGCCCGTGCCCATCGCGGCCTGGGCCTTGTGGGCCAGCTCCATGGGCGCGCCCATCTCGCGCGACAGCGTCTGCGCGATGTCGGCATGGCGCGCCTTGTAGGCCTCGAGCAGGCGCCGCATCAGCGCCAGGCGCTCCGCCTTCGAGGTCGCCGCGAAAGCCGGGAATGCGGCGCGGGCGGCAGCCACGGCCTTGTCGACATCGGCCTCGTTGCCGAGAGCGATGGTGCCGATGGCCTCCTCCGTCGAGGGATCGATCACCTCGAGCGTCTTGGACCCGGACGGCTGCACCCACTGACCGTCGATGTAGAACTGCAAGTTATGCGACATGGGGCAATCTCCGGGATCGGTTTGACGGGATGCGGGCCTTCGCCGTGACCTGCGGGCGAAGGTCCGGCCGGATGAAGCGGACCTGTCGCTATATCCAGCCGGGCATGACGATAGGCAGCCAATGTCGGCTTGTCACGGCGCGCGGAACCCGGTCGCCGAATGGCGGTCATGCGCTGGCGCTGGCCGGCGCCCGATTACTCGCCGTCCGCGCTCGCCGCGAGATAGATCGCCGCGATCGCCTCGATGCCGGCCTGGTCCTCCGCATCGAACCGCGCGATCTCCGGGCTGTCGAGGTCGAGCACGCCGAGCACGCGCCCGTCTCGGACCAGCGGCACGACGAGCTCCGAGCGCGAGGCGGCGTCGCAGGCGATATGGCCCGGGAAGGCATGGACATCCTCGACCAGGACCGACTGCCCGCGTTCGGCCGCCGTGCCGCAGACGCCGCGCCCGAGCGCAATCCGCACGCAGGCCGGCTTGCCCTGGAACGGCCCAAGCACGAGCTCCCCGCCGCGCAGGAAATAGAAGCCGGCCCAGTTGAGCTTCGGCATCATCTCGAAGAGCAGCGCCGAAGTGTTGGCGGCGTTGGCGATCGGGTCCGGCTCCCCTGACAGCAGCGCCTCGAGCTGCCGGGAAAGCTCACGGTAGAAACTGGTCTTGTCGCCTCCTGCGATGGTCCGCGCCTGAAACATGCGCCGCTCTCCGCCCACTGATCCAAACGAGCGCTGGATCCCAAACAAAAAATCCGGAGAGGCGCTTGCGCACTCTCCGGATCGATCCCCTTGCGGGGTTTGTATGGTGGGCGCGACAGGGATCGAACCTGTGACCCCTACGATGTCAACGTAGTGCTCTCCCGCTGAGCTACGCGCCCGTCATGCCGGCTCGGTGTCCCGTTTCGGCAACCGGAACATGCCGCCGCCTTGCGGCCACGAGCATGTTGCGAGGTGTGCGGCTATAGCCGCTCGCCTTGCGGCTTGCAAGGCAGTTTCGACGCAAAGCGTCATCAGGCTGCGAGCAGCTTCTCGACCTCGTTGACCAGTTCGCGCAAATGGAAGGGCTTGGAGAGCACCTTGGCATCCTTCGGCGTCTGCGAATCGGGATTGAGCGCCACGGCCGCGAAGCCGGTGATGAACATCACCTTGATGTCCGGATCGAGCTCGGTGGCGCGCCGCGCCAGCTCGATCCCGTCCATTTCCGGCATCACGATATCGGTCAGGAGCAGCTCGAATGGCTCCTCGCGGAGCCGGTTATAGGCCGAGAGCCCGTTATCGAAGGATGCGACGTCGTAGCCCGCATTCTGCAGGGCCTTGACCAGGAAGCGGCGCATGTCGTTGTCGTCTTCGGCGAGAAGTATCTTCGTCATGGGCCTGCTTCGTCCGTCCCGTTCGGCCTATAAGGATGAGGGCCGCCCGTCCGGACAGCCCTGCGTTGGTTTCGTCTCGCCCGATCGGCTTCCCGGGCCGGCGCGCCGCAGCGTTAGCCGCCGCCCGGAGCGCTTGGAACATGATCCTTCTATAAGGCCCTCGCATGGTAAACAACGGGTGAACGCGGAACGTATTTCACCCTCCCCGTGGAGATGGCTTCAACCCTTCGACATTGTGTGCTTCAGTCGCCAGGCATGACCTTCTCATCCGGTTACTTCCCGCCCGAGACCGACGATGTCGTCGTCGAGATCGAGCAGCCCTTCAGCCTCTATCAGCCGGCGCTCCAGGTCGTGCCGGTGGTCGTCGACGTCCCGCATGCCGGGCGGCGCTACCCGCCGGGCTTCGTCGAGCGGGCGCGGCTGCCGCTGCGCTCGCTGCGCCGCTCGGAGGATGCCTATGTCGACCGGCTCTTCGGGCACAGCGTCGCGCTCGGCGCGCCGTTGCTGGTCGCCGAGTTTCCGCGCGCCTTCCTCGACGTCAACCGCGAGCCCTATGAGCTCGATCCGCGCATGTTCGAGGGTCGCCTGCCCGCCTTCGCCAACACGCGTTCGATGCGGGTCGCCGGCGGGCTCGGCACCATTCCCCGCATCGTCGGCGACGCCCACGAGATCTATTTCGGCCGCATTCCGGTCGAGGAGGCGCTGGCGCGCATCGACGCGCTCTACCGGCCCTATCATGCCGGCCTGCGCAGCCTGGTCCAGCGCACGCAGGGTGCCTTCGGCACCTGCATTTTGGTCGATGCGCATTCGATGCCCTCGAGCGGGCTCGACCGCGATGGGCTCGCCAAATCCGACGTGATCCTGGGCGACCGTTTCGGCACCAGCGCGGCGAGCTATGTCATCGACATCGCCGAGGAGGCGTTCCGGCGTCGCGGCTTGAGCGTGACCCGCAACCGCCCCTATGCCGGCGGCTTCATCACCGAGCATTACGGCGCTCCGTCCTCCGGCGTCCACGCGCTCCAGATCGAGATCAACCGGGCGCTCTACATGAACGAATCGACGCTGGAGCCGCATGCCGGCTTCACCGAGCTCGAGCAGGCCGTCGGCACCGTCATGGCGGAATGCTTCGCGCAATGGAGCGGCTGGCTCGACGAGTGGCGCGAGGCGGCCGAATAACCGCTCCCCGGTCGAGGCGCTTGCTTGCCGTGGCAACCAAGAAAAAAGGGCCGCGCACTTGCGTGGCGGCCCAAGTCTAGGGAGGAAACGCCCAAGGAGGGCAACGAAGGCTTGAGGTGATCGCCCCTTCGCAGTGCACAATATGACTGTGCAGCGCAAAAACGCAAGAGGCTTTGCCGAAAATCTTATGGGGCATGCGTCGAGCGCAACCCAAACTCCCGGAATGCGGATCGATTTTCTTGTTTTTTGACGAAGCCCGTTTCAAGAAGCTCGGGTGCGGGCCTCGTCGGCCACACCATTTTGCTGCGCAGCAACGCAAGCCGGGAGAACGGGCATGAGTGCGATCGACTTCGGCGCCTTCGTCGCGGAGCTGGCGACCCGGTCCGGCCAGGCGATCCTGCCCTTCTTCCGCTCCAGGCACACCACCGAGGACAAGTCCGCCGGCGGCGTCTTCGACCCCGTCACGGAAGCCGACCGCGCCGGCGAGACCGTGATGCGTCACATGATCAAGCACAGCTTTCCGGAGCATGGCGTGCTCGGCGAGGAATTCGGCACGGAGAACGGCGATTCCGACTATGTCTGGGTGCTCGATCCGATCGACGGCACGCGCGCCTTCATTTCCGGAATCCCGGTCTGGGGCACGCTGATCGGCCTGACGCGCAAGGGCGTGCCGGTCTACGGCATGATGCATCAGCCCTTCACCGGAGAGCGCTATTCGGGCGATGGCCGCCGCGCCCGCTATGAAGGGCCGGGCGGCCAGCGCGTGCTGCACACGCGCCAGGGCGTCGATCTGGCCACCGCCACGCTGATGACCACCAGCCCCGCCCTGTTCGCCGGCGCCGAACAGGCCGCCTACCAGCGCGTCGAGGCCAAGGTCCGCATGGCGCGCTATGGCTGCGATTGCTACGCCTATTGCATGCTCGCCTCGGGCCATGTCGACCTCGTCATCGAGAGCGGCCTGAAGCCCTATGACATCGTCGCCCTGATCCCGATCGTTGAAGGCGCGGGCGGCATCGTCACCTCATGGGACGGCGGCAGCGCCGCCGGTGGCGGCAGGGTCGTCGCCGCCGGCAGCAAGGCCCTGCACGAGGCCGCGCTTGCTTTGCTCGCCGGCTGAACGGGGCGAGTTTGCGTCCTCGCCGGGAATGAAGGCGTCGAACGCGGCCCAGAACTGCGCGCGGATCGCGTCGGTCTCCATCAGGATCTCGTGGCGCGCCGTCGGCAGGACCAGCGCCGCCCCGGTCTTCAACCGCGCCGCGAAACGCTCGATCGCCGGCGTCGAGACGACGGGATCGAGCCCCGCGGCGATCACCAGCACCGGCACCCTGACGTCGAGCGCCGCGGCAGGCGCCGTCAACCGGTCCATCAGCACGAAGGCCGTCCTGATCCAGGCGACGGTCGGGTCGCCGATGCTGAGATGCCGCGCCTGCGCCGACAGCGCGCTGTTGCGGGCATAGCGAACCGGATCGCCGGTCAGGCGGTTGCCTTCGAAGGGCTTGGTCGCGATCGCCGTCTCGCCGCCGCCCGGCACGAAGGACTTGCCGAAGCCGAGCCAGAACAGCACGCTCGCCAGCAGGCGCGCGGCGCGCGGCCGCGCCACCATGCTCAAGCCCAGCATCGGCGCGATCGCCACCATGCGCGAGACCGGCAGCGCATTGTGCCGGGCCGCATCCAGGCACAGGGCGGCGCCCATCGAATGGGCCAGCACGAAATAGGGCGGCGGGAACCGGGCCTGCATCTCGGCCATTGCGAGCGCGAGGTCGCGCTCATAGTCCTTGAGCCGGCCGACATGGCCCTTGCGTGGCCGCGTGACGAAGCGCTGCGAGCCGCCCTGCCCGCGCCAGTCGAAGGTCAGCACATGGAAGCCGCGGCGCCTGAGCTCGGCGATCGTCTCGCTATAGCGCTCGATGAACTCGGCCCGGCCCTGGACGACGACGACGGTGCCGCGCGTCGTTTTTGCGGTCGAGCGCCAGCTCGCGAAACGCAGGGCGGCGCCGTCCTGCGTCGCCGCGAGCCAGACTTTGCCATGCCTGGGGACGGGGTAGTCGGGATGAGCGAAGAGTTCCGCCTCGGCCATCGCGGGCTCCGAATCGTCATGCCCGCCGCGGGCGCGAGGCGCTGGTTATGCGCGTTCGAAGCCGGACTTGAAAAGCCGAAAACGCACACCCAATTCTCAATCACGCAGGCCGGGACCGGCTGCGTGAACCTGAACGGGGCCCGTGCTCATGACGAGGCGGGCTCGACCGAACGTCGCTTCTCTGGAGGACATTATGCGTCACTTCGATCTTTCCCCGCTTTATCGCTCGACCGTCGGCTTCGACCGTCTGTTCGCCCTGCTCGATCAGGCGACCAGCGTCGAGAACGCGCCGAGCTATCCGCCCTACAACATCGAGCGGACCGCCGAGAACGCCTACCGCATCTCGATCGCGGTCGCCGGCTTCGGCGAGGGCGACCTTGCCATCGAGAGCAAGGAGAACACCCTGACCGTACGCGGCGACAAGCAGGTTGCCGAGGACGCCGACAAGCGCGAGGTCCTGCATCAGGGCATCGCCGCGCGCGCCTTCGAGCGTCGTTTCCAGCTCGCCGACTATGTCCAGGTGACCGGCGCCAGCCTCGAGAACGGCCTGCTCCATATCGATCTCGTCCGCGAGATTCCGGAGGCCAAGAAGCCGCGCCAGATCGCCATCGGCGGCAAGCCCGCCAAGGTGCTCGAGGCCAAGGTTTCCAAGGCCGCGTAACCGACCGGCTTCCATGGCCTGATATGCAGGCCTGACATGAATGGGGCGTCCCCGCTTTGCCGGGGACGCCCTTTTTCATGCGCGGCTGCGGCAGCGCGTCATTCGAGCGGGGCAACCGGAACGGCGGGCGTCGCCGGTTTCGGCGTAGACGGCGCCGCGTCCGGGAGCTGGACGGGCGGAAGCTCGACGGGCGCGACCGAGATGCCGGACGGATCGGCCTTGGCAAGCGGCGGCTGGCGCTCCGCTTCGCCGGTGCCGCGTACGTCGTTCGGATTGACCAGCTTCGGCTTCTCCTCGCCGGACGGCGCGGTCGGCCCGGGCGTCGGCGCAGCCGGTGCCGCGGGCGAAACCGGCGCCTCGGTCGCAGGCGCGCTGGCCTCGACCGGCGGCGGCGGCACGGCCGGCTTCTCCGGCTCGGGCGCAACCGGCGGCGCCGCCGGAGACGGCGGAATCACCTGCGCCGGCGCGCTCGCCTGCGCAGGACCCTTGAGCGAGGCCGGCCGCTCGGGCGGCAAAGGCAGCAGGCGCGGCTGGACCGGTCGTGCGTCGGGCTCGACGCGGGCGACCTCGGGAGCCCGCGGCCTGACGCGCTCGCGCTCCGGCGCCTGCAGATTGACGCGCTGGACCAGGTCGCCGCTGTAGAGATCGAAGATCAGCCGCGTGCGCCGGCCATTCGCGGCCTGCCCGTCGACGACATAGGAGGAACCCGTGCGCACCGTCCGCTCGACCTGGGCAAGGCCGTATTCGCGGAGCGCGATGCGCGCGACCGCGCGCGCCGATAGCGGCGCGGGGGGCGGGGGCGCATAACGATAGCCGTAGCCATAGCCGTAATAGCCCGAGCGCGGCGCGTAATCATACTCGTAGTCGTAATATTGCGCGGCGGCTCCACCGGCCGTGCCCACCAGCGCACCGGCCATCGCCAGGCCGATCAGCGCGATGCGTGAGCGCGCGCTCGAAACAGAAGCCATGTCTCCATCCTCTTAATGGAACGAACCAGGGCTTCAGTAATCCTTAGGGATTACGGCGCGCTTGCGGCGTGAATCAGGGGATATTTCAGCGCGAGGTTGCGTTCAGCGCCGCGATGAGCGCCTCGACATCCTCCTGGCGCGTCGCGAAGGACATCACGAATCGGCCGATCACATCGCCGGCGGCCAGCGCCTCGCCATCGGCCAGCGCCGTGTCCGACCAGGCGTAGTAGCGGATCCCGGCAGTCTTCAGCCGCTCCTGCGCCGCGGTGTCGAGGATCAGGAAGACCGTATTGGCCTCGCAGGGCCAGGCGAGCCGCGCCGCGCCGCCTGCGACCGCCGCTTCCGCGAGCCGCGACGCCATGGCATTGGCATGGCGCGCGAGCGCGAGCCAGTGGCCATCCGCCAAAAGCCCCTCGAACTGCGCGCCGATCAGCCTCCCCTTGGACAGGGTATGGCCGCCGCGCTTGCGCCGCCACTTCATCTCGGCCGCCAGCGCCGGCTCGAAGAAGACCACCGCCTCGGCCGCCCAGGCGCCGTTCTTGGTGCCGCCGAAAGAGAGCACGTCGACCCCGGCCTGCCAGGTGATCTCGGCCGGCGTGCAGCCGAGCCTGACCAGCGCATTGGCGAAGCGGGCCCCGTCCATGTGCAGCTTCAGGCCGCGCGGCGTGGCAGCCTCTTTCAGCGCCCGTATCTCGGCCGGCGTGTAGATCAGCCCGCATTCGGTCGCCTGCGTGATCGAGAGTGCCTGCGGCTGCACCTGATGCAGCGCACCCTCCCTCAGCCGCGACAGCGCCAGCGTCACTGCCTCGGGCGCGATCTTGTTGCCGGTGCCGGGCAGGCCGACCAGCTTGGCGCCGTCCGAGAAGAACTCCGGCGCGCCGCATTCGTCATCGGCGACATGGCTCTCCTGATGCGTCAGCACCGCGCCCCAGGGCCGCGTCAGGCAGGCCAGCGCCAGCGAGTTCGCCGCCGTGCCGGTCGTCACGAGCGCGACGGCGACCTCATGCGCGAACAGCTCGGCGAACAGGCCTTCGATGCGCGCCGTCCAGGCATCGGTGCCATAGGCCGAGGCCGCGCCGTCATTGGCGGCAGCGAGCGCCGCCATCACCGGGGCACTCGCGCCCGCCGTATTGTCGCTGATGAAATTCATGAGCGAGGGTTATCCGCGGCCGGCAGGACTGCCAAGCGCAAGGCGGGAATGATGCCCTGCGCGCCGCGCCTGCCGTGCACCCCGACAACAGGGCCAGGACAAGAAGCGTGCGGCCCGACTCCCGCTTTCGTGCCGGAAATGTCTCGACGGCGACGCATATCGCAATAATATTTCCGCGCGACGCAAAATAGGCGCTTGTGCGGACATTAGAATTCTGGCAAATTCGTCCCAATAGGACAGTGTTACTGTCCCATTTTTCACCGCGCTGACATCGGGCTCGACCCTGATGTCGGACGATCGCAACGGAGCGGAGCAAATGACGAGGGGCACGGCCACGACCGCCAAAGCCAACCGTAAACGCGCCGCCCGTAAAACGGCGGCGTAAACAGGCGCGGCAGGGCTGAAACAGCCCGAGGCGCCTGCGGAGGACGCGGGCGCGGGATCAAGACAGCGCAAGCAAGCCTCTGACGGACTGACCGGCCGGATTGGCCCCATCCTTGCTGTCCAAGGGACAGCGGTGGCCGATGCGGGCGGTGACGTGACTGATGCGGCCCGGGGGCGACAGCTCGAGGGCGATGGCAAGCGGGGTTTGACCATGAGCGGAACCAGCAAGTCGGCTATCTCCGGCGGCAACGCGCTGACGGCCTACGAGCCCTTCCCGACGGTGCGCGACCCGGCCATGCCGGAGCGCCAGGGGCTCTACGACCCGTCCTTCGAGAAGGATTCCTGCGGCGTCGGCTTCATCGCCGACATGAAGAACCGCAAGACCCACGCCATCGTCGAGCAGGGCCTGCAGATCCTGCACAATCTCGACCATCGCGGCGCCGTCGGCGCCGATCCCAAGCTCGGCGACGGCTGCGGCATCCTCACCCAGATCCCGCACCGCTTCTTCAAGGAGGAATGCGGCAAGCTCGGCATCGACCTGCCCGAGCCCGGCCAATACGCCATCGGCCAGTTCTTCATGCCGCAGGACGCGGGCGACCGCGCCGTCTGCGAGGAGATCGTCGCGCAGACCGTCGAGGAGGAAGGCCTGATCTTCCTCGGCTGGCGCGACGTGCCGGTCGACAACAGCGATCTCGGCGAGGCCGTCAAGGAGACCGAGCCGACGCATCGCCAGCTCTTCGTCGGCCGCCCGGCCGAGATCACCGACGAGGACGAGTTCGAGCGCAAGGTCTTCGTCACCCGCAAGTCGGTCTCGAACAAGGTCTACAAGCGCCAGGACCGCGCCACCGCGACCTATTACCCGGTCTCGATGTCGGCCCGCACCATCGTCTACAAGGGCATGGTGCTGGTCACCCAGCTCGGCTCCTATTTCAAGGACCTGACCGACCCGCGCTTCGAGAGCGCGATCGCGCTCGTCCACCAGCGCTTCGCCACCAACACCTTTCCGTCCTGGCGCCTCGCCCATCCCTACCGGATGGTGGCCCATAACGGCGAGATCAACACGCTGCGCGGCAACGTCAACTGGATGGCGGCGCGCCAGGCTAGCGTCGATTCCGACCTGTTCGGAGCCGACATCTCGAAGCTCTGGCCGATCTCCTATGAGGGCCAGTCCGACACCGCCTGCTTCGACAATGCCCTCGAATTCCTGATCCAGGGCGGCTACTCGCTGGCTCATGCCATGATGATGCTGGTGCCCGAGGCCTGGGCCGGCAACCCGCTGATGGACGAGGAGCGCCGCGCCTTCTACGAGTACCATGCCGCGCTGATGGAGCCCTGGGACGGACCGGCCGCCATCGCCTTCACGGACGGGCGCCAGATCGGCGCGACGCTCGACCGCAACGGCCTGCGCCCCGCGCGCTATCTCGTCACCGATGACGGCCTCGTCGTGCTCGCCTCGGAATTCGGCGTGCTGCCGATCCCGGAGGAGAAGATCGTCGAGAAGTGGCGCCTCCAGCCGGGCAAGATGCTGCTGATCGATCTCGACCAGGGCCGCATCATCGGCGACGACGAGATCAAGACCTCGCTCTGCCTCGCCCATCCCTACAAGGACTGGCTGAACCGCACCCAGATCGTGCTGGAGGAATTGCCGCCGGTCGAGGCGCGCGCCTCGCGCACCGACGTCGCCCTGCTCGATCGCCAACAGGCCTTCGGCTACACCCAGGAAGACACCAAGATCCTGATGGCGCCGATGGCGGTGACCGGCCAGGAAGCCGTCGGCTCGATGGGCACCGACACGCCGATCTCGGCGCTCTCCTCGAAGTCGAAGCTGCTCTACACCTATTTCAAGCAGAATTTCGCCCAGGTCACCAACCCGCCGATCGACCCGATCCGCGAGGAGCTGGTGATGAGCCTGCTCTCCTTCATCGGGCCGCGCCCGAACATCCTCGACCTCGAGGGCACCTCGCGCCGCAAGCGCCTCGAGGTCCGCCAGCCGATCCTGACCAATGACGATCTCGAGAAGATCCGCTGCATCGGCCATTACGAGGATCGCTTCGACACCAAGACGATCGACATCACCTATCCGGCGCGCGAGGGCGCGCCCGGCATGGAGGGTGCGATCGCGCGGCTCTGCGAGCGCGCCGAGGCGGCCGTCCATGGCGGCTACAACATCATCATCCTGTCCGACCGGCAGGTCGGCCCCGACCGCATCCCGATCCCGGCGCTGCTGGCGACGGCCGCCGTGCACCATCACCTGATCCGCAAGGGCCTGCGCACCTCGGTCGGCCTCGTGCTCGAATCCGGCGAGCCGCGCGAGATCCACCATTTCGCCTGCCTCGCCGGTTTCGGCGCCGAGGCGATCAATCCCTATCTCGCCTTCGAGACGCTGGAGGCGCTGTTCGAGGCCGGCGAATTCCCCAAGGAGGTCGACCGCTACGAGGTGGTGAAGCGCTTCATCAAGTCGGTCGGCAAGGGCCTGCTCAAGGTCATGTCCAAGATGGGCATCTCGACCTACCAGTCCTATTGCGGCGCGCAGATCTTCGACGCGGTCGGCCTGAAGACCGAGGCGATCGACAAGTATTTCGCCGGCACGATCTCCTCGATCGAGGGCGTTGGCCTGCCCGAGATCGCCGAGGAGAGCGTGCGCCGCCACCGCGACGCCTTCGGCGACTCGCCGGTCTATCGCGACGCGCTCGATATCGGCGGCGAATACGCCTACCGCATCCGCGGCGAGGACCATGCCTGGACGCCGGAGAATATCGGGCTGCTCCAGCATGCCGTGCGCGGCAACGCTCAGGACAAGTACAAGGCCTATGCCGAGCTGGTGAACGACCAGAGCCAGCGCTTCTCGACCATTCGCGGCCTGTTCCGGATCAAGGATGCCGAGGCGATCGGCAACAAGCCGATCCCGCTCGATGAGGTCGAATCGGCGGCCTCGATCGTCAAGCGCTTCTCGACCGGCGCGATGTCCTTCGGCTCGATCAGCCACGAGGCGCATTCGACGCTCGCCATCGCCATGAACACGATCGGCGGCAAGTCGAACACCGGCGAGGGCGGCGAGGAGCCGGAGCGCTTCGTGCCGCTGCCGGACGGGCGCTCGATGCGCTCGGCGATCAAGCAGATCGCGTCCGGCCGCTTCGGCGTGACCACGGAATATCTCGTCAACTCGGCGATGATGCAGATCAAGATATCGCAGGGCGCCAAGCCCGGCGAGGGCGGCCAGCTGCCCGGCCACAAGGTCGATGCCCGCATCGCCAAGGTCCGCCACTCGACGCCGGGCGTCGGCCTGATCTCGCCGCCGCCGCATCACGACATCTACTCGATCGAGGATATCGCTCAGCTCATCTTCGACCTGAAGAACGTCAACCCGGCCGCCGACGTCTCGGTCAAGCTCGTCTCCGAGCTCGGCGTCGGCACGGTCGCCGCCGGCGTCGCCAAGGCCCGCGCCGACCACATCACCATCTCGGGCTATGAGGGCGGCACCGGCGCCTCGCCGCTGACCTCGATCAAGCATGCCGGCTCGCCCTGGGAGATCGGGCTCGCCGAGACCCACCAGATCCTGGTGCTGAACAAGCTGCGCGGCCGCATCGCGCTGCAGGTCGATGGCGGCCTGCGCACCGGGCGCGACATCGTCATCGGCGCGCTGCTCGGGGCCGACGAGTTCGGCTTCGCCACCGCGCCGCTGATCGCGGCCGGCTGCATCATGATGCGCAAGTGCCATCTCAACACCTGCCCGGTCGGCGTCGCGACGCAGGATCCGGTCCTGCGCAAGCGCTTCAAGGGCGCGCCCGAGCACGTCATCAACTTCTTCTTCTTCCTCGCCGAGGACGTGCGCGAGATCATGGCGAGCCTCGGCATCGCCAGGTTCGACGATCTCGTCGGCCGCTCCGACTGGCTCGACAAGAACCGGGCGATCGACCACTGGAAGGCCAAGGGGCTCGATTTCACCCGCATCTTCCACAAGCCGGACGTGCCGGAGAGCGTCGCGATCCGCCATGTCGAGCTGCAGCAGCACCCCATCGACACGGTGCTCGACCGCAGCCTGATCGCGCAGTCGCAAGGCGCGCTGGAGAAGGGCGAGCCCGTCGTCATCGAGAGCCCGATCCGCAATGTCGACCGCTCGACCGGCGCCATGCTCTCGGGCGAGGTCGCCAAGCGCTACGGCTATGCCGGGCTGGCCGAGGACACGATCCAGGTGAAGCTGACCGGCACCGCCGGCCAGAGCTTCGGCGCCTGGGTCGCCAACGGCGTCACGCTCGACCTCACCGGCCAGGCCAACGACTATGTCGGCAAGGGTCTGTCGGGCGGCAAGCTGATCATCAGGCCGTCCCCCGCGGCGCGCGCGCCGGCAGAGCGCTCGATCATCGTCGGCAACACCGTGCTCTACGGCGCGATCTCGGGCGAATGCTATTTCCGCGGCGTCGCCGGCGAGCGCTTCGCGGTGCGCAATTCGGGCGCGATCGCGGTGGTCGAGGGCACCGGCGACCATGGCTGCGAATACATGACCGGCGGCGTCGTCGTCGTGCTCGGCCAGACCGGCCGCAACTTCGCGGCCGGCATGTCGGGCGGCATCGCCTATGTGCTCGACGAGGACAAGAGCTTCGCCAAGCGCTGCAACCTCTCGATGGTCGATCTCGAGCCGGTGCCCGAGGAGGAGGAGCTGACCCAGCGCCTCTACCATCATGGCGGCGATCTCGAGTTCAAGGGCCGCATCGACGTGATGGCCAACATGTCCGGCTACGACGCCGAGCGCCTGCTCCAGCTCATCGCCGACCATCACCGCTACACCGGCTCGACCCGGGCCAAGGACATTCTCGACAACTGGGCCGAGTACCTGCCCAAATTCGTCAAGGTCATGCCGGTCGAATACCGGCGGGCGCTACAGGAAATCGAGCGGGCGCAGGCCGGCATGTCGGTCGCGGCGGAGTGACAAGATGGGCAAGGTAACCGGCTTCCTCGAGATCGACCGGCGCGACCGGAAATATCTTCCGGCCTCGGACCGGATCAGGAACTACAAGGAGTTCGTGATCCCGCTCGGCGTCGAGGCGACGCGCGACCAGGCCGCGCGCTGCATGAATTGCGGCATCCCCTATTGTCACAACGGCTGCCCGGTCAACAACCAGATCCCGGACTGGAACGACCTCGTCTACAACGACAAGTGGCGCGAGGCGCTGGAGAACCTGCACTCCACCAACAACTTCCCGGAATTCACCGGCCGCGTCTGCCCCGCTCCCTGCGAGGCGTCCTGCACGCTGAATCTGGAAGACACCCCGGTCACCATCAAGTCGATCGAATGCGCCATCGTCGACAAGGGCTGGCAGGAGGGCTGGATCGTGCCGGAGCCGGCACAGGCGAAGACGGGCAAGAAGATCGCGATCATCGGCTCCGGCCCGGCCGGCCTCGCCGCCGCCCAGCAGCTCGCCCGCATCGGCCACGAGGTCCATCTCTACGAGCGCCAGGCGCGGGCCGGCGGCCTGCTGCGCTACGGCATCCCGGACTTCAAGATGGAGAAGTCCCATGTCGAGCGCCGCGTGAAGCAGATGGAGGCCGAAGGGGTCGTCTTCCACTACAACGCCAATGTCGGCGTCGATATCGATCCCGCCGAGCTGCTCGCGAGCTATGACGCGGTCGGTTTGACCGGCGGCGCCGAGAAGCCGCGCGACCTGCCGATCGAGGGCCGCGACCTCGCCGGCATCCAGTTCGCCATGGATTTCCTGCCGCAGCAGAACCGTCGCAACGGCGGCGAGCCGGCGACGCTGGCCAATGCCCAGCCGATCCTCGCCGGCGGCAAGCATGTCGTCGTCATCGGCGGCGGCGACACCGGCTCGGACTGCATCGGCACCTCGGTGCGCCAGGGCGCGCTCTCGGTCACCCAGATCGAGATCATGCCGCAGCCGCCCGAGAAGGAGAACAAGGCGCTGACCTGGCCGAACTGGCCGCTCAAGCTGCGCACCTCCTCCAGCCACGAGGAAGGCGCCGAGCGCGACTTCGCCATCACCACGCTGAAATTCTCAGGCGCGAACGGCCAGGTCCGCAAGCTCCACTGCGCCCGCGTCGACAACGCGCTGAAGCCGATCCCGGGCACCGAGTTCGACCTCAGGGCCGATCTCGTCCTGCTCGCCATGGGCTTCGTCTCGCCGGTCCATGAGGGCCTGATCGAGCGGCTCGGCGTCACGCTCGATCGGCGCGGCAATGTCGAGGCCAACACCCTGGCCTACAAGACCTCGGTCGAGAAGGTCTTCGCCGCCGGCGACATGCGTCGCGGCCAGTCGCTGGTGGTCTGGGCCATCCGCGAGGGTCGCCAGATGGCCCATGCCATCGACAAGCACCTGATGGGCGAGACCATCCTGCCGCGTTGAGCGAAAACCCTTCTCCCCTCGGGGGAGGGAAGAAGCCTCAATTCCCCCTCGGCCAGCGATAATCGTCGATCCGGCCCGGCCTCGGCTCGGACGCGACGCCTTCGCCGAAAACCCTGTCGAGCTGGGCTGCGGCTTCGCCCCGGCCGCGCGCGTCCTGGATCGATGCGATCAGCGCCCGCTCGCCGGTCGCCGCGAGGCTGGACAAGGGCAGGATCGGCCCGGCCAGCGGCTTGCTCTGCAGCGGCGTCGCGAGCCCGCTCAGCTCCGGCACGCCGGACACCATGCGGTCGATCATGCGTTCGATGCCGCCGGCCTGCAATTCGGGGTTGGTCGGCGCGCCCGTGCCCGGCGAGACCGGCAGCGCGATCAGGCTCTGGTCGGGGCCGCGCTCGATCAGCCGGCGGATCAGCACATCGACGAAATGCGCCGCCTTGCGCGCGCCGGCCTTGGTGAAATGGATACCGTCGGCGGTTCTGAGCCGCGTGGTCTGGCCGGTGACGTCGGGGCCCATCGCGGTATAGCGATTCTCGGCATCGACATAGGCGCCCCAGAGGTCGACATATTGGCCCCCGGCACGCTCCACCCGCTGCCGGTAGAGATCGTTGAGCGTGGCGAAATCGGCCGAGAGCCGCGCGTTCTGGACCGGCGGCAGCCCGACCCAGATCAGCGGAACGCGCTTGGCGGCGAAGGCCGCGGCGATCGCGTCGACCCGATCGCGATAGAGCTCCAGCCAGCGCTCGCTCAGCGGCTCGTGGATCGTCTCGCCCTCGCGGATCGCCTGGCGGTCGTTGAGGCCGAGCATCATCGTCGCCGCAGTGATCTTCGTCTGGCCGGCCAGCAATTCGCCGACCGCCTTGGGCCAGTCGTAGAAATCGCTGCGGACGAGGCCCGAATCGAGCTTCGTCCGGTGCAGGACGGCGACGTCCGGCCGGTCGTTCAGCGCTTCCTCGAGCCCGTCGGCGACCAGATTGCCAAGCGAATCCCCGAGCACCACGAGATGATGGGCGACATCGACCTTCGGGATCACCGGATCGTCGCGCACGACGACCGGCGCCGCGCGTCGCGGCTGCTGCGCCACCGGCGCCACCGGTGCGACGCGCTGGCGCTGCGGCACGGCTCGCGGCGGCTGCGGCTGCGGCGTGATCCGTGAGAAGGGGAAGATGAAGCCGCGGCCGCGCTGGAGCGTCGGGTCGCGTGTCAGCATCGTGTCGTTCTCGGCGTAGGAGGACGGCCCGCCGGTCGCCAGCAGGAGCATGGCAGCGCCCAGAACCATCATCAGCGAACGCAGACGCATCAGGCTCTCGCTTCCCGCGCTGCAAGGCAGCGCCAGCCGCGATCATAGCGCAGCCGGGCAGCCGAGTCAGCGCGAAGCGCGCATCCTGGCCAGCAGGGCAGGGGTCGGATAGCCGTCCGGGATCTCGCCGGCCCGCAGCTGATACTGCCGCACCGCCTCGCGCGTCCCCGTGCCGATGCGTCCGTCGGCGTCATGGCTGTAGAACCCGAGCGCCTTCAGCCGCCGCTGCAGATCCTTCGTCCCGGCGAGGTCGAGCCGCGGCGCCGAGACCGGCCAGTCGGCCTGGATCGCAGCCCGCCCCATGATCCGGTCGCCGAGATGGCCGACGGCGAGCGCATAGGCGTCGGAGGAGTTGTAGGCCTTGATGACGTCGAAATTCTCGGTGAGCAGCATCACCGGGCCGTGGTGCCCGGCCGCATAGAACAGGCGCCCCGCACCGGAGGACGGCAAGGCCCGGCCATCGGCGCGGCGCACGCCAGCCGCGCTCAGCGCCGAGAAGCTGGCCTTGTCGAGCCTGTGGTCGAAGCCCTGCGGCAAGGTCACTTCGATGCCCCAGGGCAAGCCCGGCACCCAGCCATGGCCCTTGAGGTAGTTCGCGGTCGAGGCCAGCGCGTCGCTGGTCGAGCGCCAGATGTCGGCATGCCCGTCGCCGGTGAAATCGACGGCGTATTTCATGTAGCTCGACGGCATGAACTGGGTATGGCCCATCGCCCCGGCCCAAGAGCCGCGCAATTCGTCGCGCGCGACATGCCCCTTCTCGATCAGTTCCAACGCCGTCAGCAGCTCGTCGCGGAAGAAATCGCCGCGGTAGCGGACCTGGGCCAGTGTCGCGAGCGAGCGGATGACGTCCTTGCTGCCGGTGAAGGAGCCGTAATTGGTCTCCATGCCCCAGACGCCGAGCACGATCTCCTTGGGCACGCCGTAGCGCGCCTCGATCTGCTGCAGGACGCCAGCATTCTCCGCCGCCGCGTCGCGGCCGCGCTGGATGCGCGTTCCGCCGACGGCGTTGTTGAGATAGCTCCAGATCGGCGCCGAGAATTCCGATTGCTTGCGCGTCAGCGCCACGATCGAGGGGTCGGGCGATACCCCGCGAAACGCGAGATCGAAGGTCTTGCGCGAGATTCCGCGCGCCTGCGCCTGCGGCCAGAGTCTCTGCAGGAAGGCGTCGAGGGACGGGTCGGCCGGCCCTGGCGCCGTCGCTGCCGGCCGTGCCGTGGCGTTGATCGAGCCTGTCGTCTGCGCGCAAGCCGGCATCAGGCTCAGCGAGGCCATGGCGAGGGCGGCGGGGAGATGGCGCATGGGCGAAGCTCGCTCACGGAGGACGGAACCAGAATGACCCGAACAACACCGCCCGAACAAGATTAACCATAGGTTAAGCCGATACCAGTCAACGCGCGTTGCGCCGACGCAAAATCTCTTCCCAGGCCAGGGCTTGCGTCACGATCTGCGTCAGATCGTCATGTTCGGGCCGCCAGCCGAGCTCGGCCCGGATACGGTCGGCCTTGGCGACCAGTGCCGCCGGATCTCCGGCGCGGCGCGGCGAGAGCTTGACCGGGAAATCCTTGCCCGAGACCTGCTTCACCACCTCGACCACCTCCTTCACCGAATAGCCGCGACCATAGCCGCAATTCAGCGTCAGGCTCTCCCCGCCGGCACGCAGGTGATCCAGCGCCGCCAGATGCGCCCGCGCCAGGTCAGTGACGTGGATATAGTCGCGCACGCAGGTGCCGTCCGGCGTCGGGTAGTCGGTGCCGAAGATCTCGAGCCCGGCGCGCTGGCCGAGCGCCGCCTGGCTCGCGACCTTGATCAGATGGGTGGCGTTGGCCGAGGACTGGCCGGAACGGCCCTGCGGGTCGGCGCCGGCGACGTTGAAATAGCGCAGCGCGACGTAAGTCAGGCCATGGGCGCGGGCGACGTCGCCCAGCATCCATTCGCTCATCAGCTTGGAGCGGCCATAGGGATTGATCGGGTTGAGGCCGATCTCCTCCGGCACCGGGGAGACCGGCGGCTCGCCATAGACGGCTGCCGTCGAGGAGAAGATCACGTGCTTGACCCCGCCGCGCACCGCGCTCTCCAGCAGCGCCCGCGTCTTGACCGTGTTGTTGTGGTAGTAGCCGAGCGGGTCGGACACCGAATCCGGCACCACGATCTTGGCGGCGAAATGCGCGATCTCGCTGATCCCGTGCTCGGCGATGACGCGCGCGACCAGGGCCTGGTCGCCCATGTCGCCCTGCACGAAACTCGCCTGCTCGGGCACGGCCCAGTCGAACCCAGTCGACAGATCGTCGAGCACGACGACGCTCTCGCCGCGGTCGACCAGTTCCAGAACCATGTGGCTGCCGATATAGCCCGCGCCGCCCGAAACCAGAATCGCCATCGCTGTCTCCTGCTGTTGTCGCCCCGGCATAGACCGGGATCACGACAGGTTGAACCAGCCTGACGAGTGCGGCCTCGCGATGGTTAAGCGCATCTGATCATGACGGCGTCGTAAAGCCACGGCTTCATATCGGTCTTCGCGGCTGTTTTCGAGAAAGGCATTGACGATGCAGCAAGGCCCTATTGCTATCTCGCTCCCGGGCTGGCCCGCCTTTCGCCAGAATTGCGCGACAGCCTTGACCGGCCGGCATTGAATGGGGCGATGCCGGCTCACGAATTCCGATGCCCTTCCGCCGTATACGTGCCAACCGGCGCGCGAAATGGATATTTCATGACGAAACGCATTCGCAAAGCCGTATTCCCCGTCGCGGGCCTGGGAACCCGCTTCCTTCCCGCCACCAAGGCGATCCCCAAGGAGATGCTGACCATCGTCGACCGGCCGGTCGTGCAGCATGTCGTCGACGAGGCCAGAGCCGCCGGCATCGAGCATTTCGTCTTCGTCACCGGCCGCAACAAGGCGGTGATCGAGGATCATTTCGACATGGCCTACGAGCTCGACGACACGCTCGCCAGGCGCAGCAAGACCAAGGAGCTGGAAGCGCTCAAGGCCGACCTGCCCGCAGCCGGCGCGACCAGCTTCACCCGCCAGCAGGCCCCGCTCGGGCTCGGCCACGCGGTCTGGTGCGCGCGCGACATCATTGGCGACGAGCCCTTCGCCCTGCTGCTGCCCGACATGTTGCACCATACCCACGGCAAGGGCTGCCTCGCCGAGATGATCGACGCCTTCGAGAAGCATGGCGGCAACCACATCGCCGTCGCGCCGGTGCCGGAGGACCAGACCCATCAATACGGCATCGTCGGCGTCGAGGACGTCAAGGCCAAGGTCTCGAAGGTGACCGGCATGGTCGAGAAGCCGCCCAAAGGCACCGCCCCGTCCAATCTCCACATCACCGGCCGCTACATCCTGCAGCCGACGATCTTCAACCTGCTCGCCAATCAGGAGAAGGGCGCCGGCGGCGAGATCCAGCTCACCGATTCGATGATCGCCCTGTCGCATCAGGAGCCGTTCCACGCCGTGCGCTTCGACGGCGACATCTACGACACCGGCTCGAAGATCGGCTTCCTCACCGCCAATATCGCCTACGCCCTCCAGCGCGGCGATCTCGGCCCGCAGCTGCGCGAGGAAATCGCGCGGCTGGTGGAGGAGTAGTTCCTTACAGGAGGCCGGTGGAACCATGCGCCGTCATCCCGGACGGCCCTAGGCCGCTCCGGGATCCATCGTAGGGTGCTGCGCCTTATGATGGATCCCGGCGCTCCGCTTCGCTGCGGCCGGGATGACGAGCGAGAGGCTACGCGCAATCGCCTCAGAACTGCAGCCTCAGGCCCACCTGCCCGATATTGGCCGTGTAGTCCGAGCCCGGCGCGGTCGAGTTCAGGCGCTCATGCGTGAAGCTCGCCCGGATCGCGACGGTCCGGGTCAGCTTGTAGTCGAGCCTGACGCCGAGGGTGGAGAAATCCTCGCGCAGGCCCTGGCCGTCATATTCGGTGCGCCCGAAGCTGCCGAAGCCGGTGACGGTCAGGTTGCGGCGCAGCGCGTGGGCGATCTCGAGATTGGCGCGCCGCGCCGTGGTGCCGCTGCTGCCGGGAATCGTGGTGTCGCCGAGTTCGGAGGTGCCGCGCAGGGTCACCGTCGTCAGCGGCGTCGGCGTCCACAGGATCGCGGCGTCGCCAATGAGCCCGCGCAGGTTCTTCAGCCGCCCGTCCTCGTATTTCCGGTCCTGATAGCCGACCGAGACCTCGCCGGTGAGCTGGCGGCTGATCTCGAAGGTCGAGCCGACGCGGGCGGTATAGCCGTTGGAGGAGCGCATGAAACCGTTCGAATCGGCGCGCTGGTCGAATTCGCGCTGGTCGATCTCGCCCTGGACGAAGGGCTTGAAGCCGGGCGTCAGCTCGTAAGCCGCCCGCAGGCGCAAGCCATATTGCGTCTGGTTGCGGTCGCCTTGGCTGAGCGTCGCGCCGCTGGTCAGCCGGGCATCCTCATAGTCGAGCCGGTCGACCGAGCCGCGCAGCGTCAGCTGCAGGCGGTTGATGTCATGCGTCACCCCGGCCGAGCCGCCATATTGATAGGTCAGCGGCCGGCCGACGACCGGCGCGTTGAGGTCGGGCGAGCCCGGCCGCTGCGTGTCGAGCCGGAAGCGGCTCTCGAGCAGGATGCGGGTGTCGCGCGAGGCGTCGAGCCGCAGGTCGAGATTGCCTTCGCCGTCGGGCCGCGAGGCCTCGCTCTCGCGGAAATATTCGCTGTAGCCGCCGCGCAACGTGCCTTTCAGCTCATGCACGTTCCAGTCCGACTGGATGCCGAGCTCGCCCTCGTGTCGGCTGAAGCCGGACCCTTTGCTCGCGCCGGAAACCCGCTGCGGATTGCTGTCATAGCCGATCGAGTTCGTCACCGCCGGCTTGTAGACGACATTGCCGAGCCGCAGGCCCAGCGGCGCGTAAGGGTCGTCCTCGACCGCTCTCCGGCGCGGCACGGGGGGCGGCGGCTCGGGCGGCGGCGGCAGGCCGGTCACGACCGGCTGCGGCGGGCGGAACTGGCGCTGCGTCACGCCGCGCAGGTTGCGCGACTGGACGGGGCGGCTGGCGCGCGGCGGCGCGCGCCGCGAGACGGCCGAGGTCTGGTTCTGGATCAGGGCCGCCGGGTCGCGGATCGCCTCCGGAATCGGCGAGGCGGGGCCGGCGGTCGCTTCGTTCGCGTCGGGCTCCGGTCGCGGCTGCGCCACATAGGCCGGAACCGTGTCGCGCAGCGCCGGGCTGCGCGCCTGCTGCGCCTGCGCGTCGCCGACGACAGCCAGCGCCGCGGCGAGACAAGCCGCGGCGACGCCTGACAGCAGCACGGTCGTGACGCGACGGGACACCAGGAGACGCAGCTCCGCACCAAAGGCCAGCGCGCGCCGGGATGGCGCGCATGGTTAACGGAGTTAGAACGAAGAGGGTTAACGTGCCGTCAATGCAGGGCTCTTCCCTTCTCCCCTTGCGGGAGAAGGTGGCAACGCGAAGCGTTGACGGATGAGGGGTTGCGCGACGTTTCCGTCATGCTCGCCCTTGTGGCGAGCACCCACGTCTTGAACAGAGCGTTCGATAGACGAAGACGTGGATGGTCGGGACAAGCCCGACCATGACGCGGAAAGGGTAGCGCGACCCCTCATCCGGCGCTTCGCGCCACCTTCTCCCGCAAGGGGAGAAGGGAAGCGGTGGATACCCTCACCGCTCCCGTGCTAGAGCGCCGGCCATGACAGCCGATATCCGCGCATCCGCGCTCCGCACCATCGCCACCGAGCGCGCCGGGCTCGAGACCCTCCATGCCGCCCTCTCCGACGGGCTCGGCGCTCCCTTCGCCGCCGCCGTCGAGATGATCCGCGCCGCCAGCGGCCGCGTGGTCGTGACCGGCATGGGCAAGTCCGGCCATGTCGGCCGCAAGATCGCCGCGACGCTGGCCTCGACCGGCACGCCGGCCCTGTTCGTCCACGCCGCCGAGGCGAGCCATGGCGATCTCGGCATGGTCCAGCCCGAGGATGTCGTTCTCGCGCTGTCCTGGTCGGGCGAGACGGCGGAGCTCGCCGCCATCGTCGCTCATACGCGGCGCTTCCGTGTCGGGCTGGTCGGCGTGACCTCGAATGCCGACAGCGCGCTCGGCCGCGAGGCCGATGTCGCGCTCGTCATTCCCAAGGCCGAGGAGGCCTGCCCGAACGGGCTGGCGCCGACGACCTCGACGACCATGCAGATCGCGCTCGGCGACGCGCTCGCCGTCGCCCTGCTCGAGGCGCGCGGCTTCTCGCGCCAGGATTTCTTCGTCTACCACCCCGGCGGCAAGCTCGGCGCGCAGCTCAAGACGGTCGAGAGCATCATGCATCGCGGCGAGGCGCTGCCGCGCGTCGGCCTCGACGCGGCGCTGCCCGATGTGGTCGCGATGATCTCGGCCAAGGGTTTCGGCTGCGTCGTCGTCACCGACCCGGACGGGCGCCTCGCCGGCATCGTCACCGACGGCGACCTGCGCCGCAAGCTCGGCGCCGGCAGCCCCGCCGCCCTGCGCGCCCGCGACGTGATGACGCCCGATCCCCGCCGCATCGCGCCCGACGCCCTCGCCGTCGAGGCGCTGGAGATGGTCAATCGGCTCCGGATCACCGCGCTCATCGTCGCCGACGCGGAGCAGCGCCCGGTCGGCTTGGTGCATGTCCACGACCTGCTGACGCTCGGCGTCGCCTAGCCGCAGCCGCCCTTACTCCCGCTCGTAGAGCAATCTTGCCCGGATCGTGCCGTCGAGCGCCCGGATCTCGGCCAGGATCTCCTGCGCATCAGTGCCGATGCGGTCGGCCTCCATCACGACATAGCCGATCTCGCCGTCGGTCTGGTAGTTCTGGGCCGAGATGTTGACCTCGCGCCGGGCGAAGATGTCGTTGAGCCGCCGCAGCATGCCGGGCTCGTTGCGCTGGACATGGATGAAGCGGGTGCCGATCGCCCGCGGCGTCAGCTGCACCTGCGGAAAATTCACCGCGCCGACGGTCGAGCCGATATCGGAATAATCGACCAGCTTGCGCGCCACCTCGGCGCCGATGCGCTCCTGCGCCTCCTCGGTCGAGCCGCCGACATGCGGGGTCAGGATCACGTTGGGCAGGCCCTGCAGCGGCGTGACGAAGCGCTCGCTGTTCGAGGCCGGCTCCTTCGGGAAGACGTCGACCGCCGCCCCCGCGAGATGGCCGCTGCGCAGCGCCCCGGCGAGCGCATCGAGATCGATCACGGTGCCGCGCGAGTTGTTGATGAGGTAACTGCCCTTGCGCATCGCGGCGATCTCGGCCTTGCCGATCATGCCGTGGGTCGCCGGAGTCTCCGGCACATGCAGCGAGACGACATCGCAGGCGCCGAGCAATTGCTTCAGGCTGTCGACCGGCTCGGTATTGCCGTGGCGGAGGCGATCGGTGTGATCGAAATAGATCACCCGCATGCCCATCGCCTCGGCCAGGGTCGAGAGCTGGCTGCCGATATTGCCGTAGCCGACGATGCCGAGCGTCTTGCCGCGCACCTCGAAACTGCCATTGGCCGACTTGTCCCAGCCGCCGTCATGCGCCGAGCGCGAGCGGTCCGGGATGCGCCGCAGCAGCATCACGATCTCGCCGATCGTCAGCTCCGCCACGCTGCGCGTGTTCGAGAAGGGCGCGTTGAAGACCGGCACGCCGCGCGAGCGCGCCGCCTGGAGATCGACCTGGTTGGTGCCGACCGAGAAGCAGCCGACGGCGAAGAGCCGGCTCGCCTTGTCGAAGACCTCGGCGGTGAGCTGCGAGCGCGAGCGGATGCCGAGCACATGCACCTTCTCGACCGCCTTCAGCAGCTCGTCGCGGTCGAGCGCCTTGGGCAGCCGGGTCATGTTGGTGTAGCCGGCCTGGACCATCAGGTCGGCGGCGGAATCATTGATGCCCTCGAGCAGCAGGACGCGGATCCGGTCCTTGGGGAGCGACAGGCGTTCGGTCATGGTCATGGCGGCGATCGGATTGCGGCGGAGGCTCCGCTATAGACCCGCCGCGCCGTCCTGTGCAGCCCCATTTCGCATGCGCGAGATGACGATGGGACGCAGGCCGGTAGAGATCGTTTGGGAATTCGCTGGAGCGAGCCGGATGGCGCGACGGCCGAGAACCGGAGCGGAGCGGACATCGGTCCGTGAGCACCGGAAGCACAGGCCGCCGCGTCAGGCGGCCGCGCCAGCAAAATTCACAAATGGTCTCTATGCCTTCTCGACCACCAGCGTCGCACCCTCGACGCGCACGACCCGCACCTCGGTGCCGGCGAGCAGCTCCGGCCCGGTGATTCGCCAGGAGGAATCGCCGACGCGGATGCGGCCCTCGCCTCCTGTCATCGTCGCCTCCAGCCTGTAGACCTTGCCGATGAGCTGCCGGCCGCGGTCGTTCAGGCCCTGCGCCAGGTCCGGCTCGTCCGACCGGCGCCGCGTCAGCAGGCGGCCTGCGATCACGCTGGCGATCGCGAGACCAGCGAAGACCAGCGAGGCCGACTGCCAGCCGAGATCGAAAAGCCCGACGACGAGCCCGGTCAGCAGCGCCGCCAGGCCGAGCCAGATCAGGAAGATGCCGGGCGCCATCAGCTCGCTGCCGATCAGCACGAGCCCGATGACGACCCAGCCCCAGCCGCCGAGAGATGCGAACCAGCCCAGCATGGCGACAGCCTCACCCGCCCGTGCGGCCGGAGGCCGGCACCGAGCCGGCGCGCCGCGCCTCGACCGCGTCCTCGCCGAACACGGCCTTGGTCAGCTGCGCGATGCCGCCGACCGTGCCGGCCAGCGCCGCCGCCTCGACCGGCACGATCACCACCTTGCTGTTATGCGCGCTCGCCATCGCTTTCAGCGCGTCGGTATAGCGCTCGGCGATCAGGAAGTTCGCCGCCTGGATATCGCCCTTCGAGATCGCCTCGCTGACCATGGCGGTCGCCGACGCCTCGGCCTGCGCCGAGCGCTCGCGCGCCTCGGCGTCGCGGAAGGCGGCCTCCTTGCGGCCCTCGGCGGCAAGGATCTGCGACTGCTTCTGGCCTTCCGCCTTGAGGATCTCGGCCTGGCGCAGCCCTTCCGCCTCGAGCACGGCGGCGCGCTTCTCGCGCTCGGCCTTCATCTGGCGGTTCATCGCCCCGGCGATATCGGCCGGCGGCAGGATGTCCCGGATCTCGATGCGGGTGACCTTGACGCCCCAGGGCGAGGCCGCCGCATCCATGACGCGCAGCAGCCGCTCGTTGATCTCGTCGCGATGCGAGAGCAGCTGGTCGAGATCCATCGAGCCGACCACGGTGCGGATATTGGTCATGGTCAGGACGACCAGCGCCTGGTCGAGCGACGAGACTTCGTAGCTGGCCCGGGCCGCGTCGAGCACCTGGTAGAAGGCGGCGGCGTCGATCCTGACGCCGGCATTGTCCTTGGTGATCGCCTCCTGGCTCGGAATGTCGAGCACCTGCTCCATGACGTTCACCTTGTGCCCGATGCGCTCGATATAGGGCACGATCAGGCCGAGGCCCGCACCGAGCGTGCGCGAATAGCGCCCGAACCGCTCGACCGTGTAGTTGTAGCCCTGTGGCACCGTGCGGACGCCGAGCGCGATCGTCAGGATGACGAGCAGCACCAGCACCACGACGACGATGTCGAAACCGAAAATTGGAACCATCTGGATTGCCCGCCTGCCGCCTGCCCTGGTCGAAGCGTTCTGGGTCGCCCCGCTCCCAGCAACCTGACGATTGCGACAGGCGGATGCAAGCATGAGCTGCATCGCTCAGCCGCGGTTTCAGCCCTGAGCCCTCATCCTGAGGAGCGATCCACAGGATCGCGTCTCGAAGGATGCTTCAGAGCCCGCTGGATCATCCTTCGAGACGCCGCTTGCGCGGCTCCTCAGGATGAGGGCGGAGCTAAAGCAGGCTTCTACGCTTCCAGCGCCTTCGCCACCCGGCGCATCAATTCGCCGATCGTCCCGCATTCCTCGTCGCTCAGCACCGTCATCATGCTCTCGATGCGCGCGACGTGGATCGCCATCGCCTGGCGCGTCAGCGCCTCGCCCTCCGGCGTCAGCCAGAGCCGGCGCACCCGCCGGTCGGCCTCGTCGCCGCGGCGCTCGATCAGCGCGCGCCGCTCGAGCTCGGGCAGCAGCATGCTCATCGCGCTGCGGCCCACCAGCAGCTTCTCGGCGAGCTGCTGCTGCGTCAGCCCTGGCACGTGGAAGACATTGGCGAGCACGTCGTAATGCGCGAGCTGGATGCCGAGCGGCGCCAGCGCCTCGGTGAAAACCTTCTTCCAGAGCGCATGCACGCGTGCGACCGCGATCCAGTTGTGGAAGCGCGGCAGCTCCCAGGGCAGGATCTGCGCTGCCGCGGCCTGCGACGAATCGGCCCGAGCTGAATTCGGCTCTTGCTTTTTGTTCATAGCTGAACATACTTGTTCATCGCTGAACGAAATTGGGCTTGCGCCATGTCCGGTCCTGCACTGCGTCTCATTCGCCCGCTCGTCCGCATCTCCAGCCTTATCGCTCCGAAGGCGGCTGGCCACCTCGCCTTCAAGGCCTTTTGTACCCCGCCTCGGCGCAAACAGCGAACCGCCGCGCAAGGCAACGCTGCGGTCCGGACGGCGCAGACGCGGCTGGGCGGAGCGCAGCGTCATGCGATCTCCTACGCCTGCGGATCGGTCACGGCCTATGCCTTCGAGCCCGACGCCACGCATTTCGACACGCCCGCCCCGACCGTGATCCTGCTGCATGGCTGGACCGGAGAGGCCGCCTTCATGACCGCCTTCGTCGCGCCGCTGCGCGAGGCCGGCTTCCGCGTCGTCGCCTATGACCTGCCGGCGCATGGCTCCTCGACCGGCAGCGAGCTCAACATCCCGCTCGGCGTCGCCAGTCTCGCGGCGGTGGCGCGCGCCTTTGCGCCGGTCCACGCCATCGTGGCGCATTCCTTCGGCGGCGCGATCGCCATGGCGGGCCTCGCCCGCACCGTGCCGAGCCAGCCCGCCGTCAGGGCCAACCGTCTGGCGCTGATCGCCGCCCCGGCCTCGATCACCGCGATCACCCGCGATTATGGCGCCACGATCGGGCTCGGCCGGCGCGGCCAGGCGGCGTTGGAGCGGCGCATCCATGTCGTTGCGGGCAATCCGGTCGAGGCCTTCGAGGGGCGCGACCAGCTCGCTGCCATCGCCAGGCCGACATTGGTGATCCATTGCCGCGACGACCGCGAGCTCGGTTTCCAGCATGGCGAGGCGCTGGCGGCGGCCGGCCCCTTCGTCACGCTGGAGCCGGTGAAGGGCCTCGGCCACCGCCGGATCCTGCAGGCGAGGCCGGTGGTGGAGAAGGTGGCGCAGTTCGTGGTGGGGTAGGCTATCGCCCGTGGTTGAGAAAAAGGGAGAGGGTAGGGTGAGGGGTAGGCCATTGGATCAGTTCCGCGAGCACTGATCGTGCGATTGGGTTCAAGCCAACGAATTCGGACCGACACCTCACCCCTGCCCCTCTCCTTACAGGAGAGGGGTTCTGGCGCGCCTCACACCCAGCCCATCAGCTCCCGCCGCACCACCGTCTCGAGCACCCTGATCCCGTCATCGGAATCGTTCAGGCAGGGCAGATAGGCGAAATCCTTGCCGCCATGATGCAGGAAGATCTCGCGGTTCTCGACATCGAGCTCCTCCAGCGTCTCGAGGCAATCGGCCGAGAAGCCGGGCGCGACGATGGCGAGCGACTTGGTGCCGCCCTGCGCCAGCGCCTTCACCGTCTCGTCGGTATAGGGCTGCAGCCATTCGTCGGGGCCGAAGCGCGACTGGAAGGTGAGCCGGAAGCGTTCCGCCGGCAGGCCGAGTTCCTCGCGCAGCAGCCGCCAGGTCTTGGCGCATTGGCAATGATAGGGGTCGCCCTTGAGCAGATACTCCTTCGGCATGCCGTGGAAGGAGCAGAGGATCACCTCGGGCTCGAAGGCGAGCTTCGCCAGCGAGGCGCGCATCGAAGCGGCGAGCGCCGCGATATAGACGGGGTCGTCGTGATAGGGCGGCGCGACGCGCACGGACGGCTGCCAGCGCATCTGCATCAGCGCGCGAAAGGCCTGGTCGCAGGCGGTGGCCGAGGTCGGCGCGGCATATTGCGGATAGAGCGGCACCAGGAGGATGCGGTCGCAGCCCTGGTCGAGCAGCGCCTTCAGCCGGCTCTTCACGTCGGGCAGGCCGTAGCGCATTGCCCAGTCGAAGACGAGCTTGTCGCCGCCGAGTCCGGCGAGCCGCTCGGCCAGCTTCTCGGTCTGCGAGCGCGTGATCGTCTTGAGCGGCCCCTCGTCGCGCTCCTTGTTCCAGATCGAGGCGTAGTCCTTGCCTTTCGGGCCCGGCCGCTTCGTCAGAATGATCAGGTTGAGCAGCGGCCACCACAGCAGGCGCGATGTCTCGATGACGCGCCGGTCCGACAGGAACTCCTTGAGATAGGCCCGCATCGGCCAGTAGCCGGTGCCCTCCGGCGTCCCGAGATTCATCAGGAGCACGCCGATGCGCGCACCCCGCAGAGGCTGATGATCGGCCGGAAGCGGCACGGCATGGGCGCTTTCGGCAGGCTTGGTATCGACAGTCATGATCCCGCGCTTTCCTTTGCCCGTGATTTAGACGAGTTCGAGCGTTCGTCCAGTCGTCAGGACTGCCGATCAGGGGGGTGCGACATCGCGGAAGGGGGCCGGCGCCCGGCGTTTCGGCTGGCAACCGCCGCCGCCTTTGCTAGTCTGGAGCGCTTCTTGAAAAGGCGCCGCCATGACCAAGCTCACCCGCCGCCGCGCCCTCGGCGTGCTCGCCGCTCCCGCCGCGCTGGCGGCGACCGCGCCGGTCGCCCGGGCGCAGGCGCCTGCGCCCGCCTTCACGCTGCTGCTCGTCAACGACATCTACAAGATGAGCGACGAGAAGGGCCGCGGCGGCTTCGCCCGCGCCGCCGGCATCGCCAAGGCCGAGCGCGCCCGCGGCGTGCCGGTGCTCTTCTGCCATGCCGGCGACTGCTACTCGCCCTCGCTGATGTCGGGCTTCGACCAGGGCGCCCATATCGTCGCGATGCAGAACAGGTTCGGGCTCGACGTCTTCGTGCCCGGCAATCACGAATTCGATTTCGGCAAGGAGAATTATCTCAAGCTCACTGCGGCGCAGAGCTACCCGACCTTCGCCGCCAACCTGCGCGATGCGGCAGGCAATCCCCTGCCCGGCCACAGGGATTCGCAGCTCTTCGAATTCGGCGGCCTCAAGGTCGGCGTCATCGGCACGACCTATGACCCGACGCCGCAGCTCTCCAACCCCGGCGACCTGAGATTCTCCTCGACGATGGAGGCGCTCCGGCGCGAGGCGAAGATTCTCAAGTCGCAGGGCGCCGACATCCTCGTCGCCGTCGTTCATGCCGACCGGGCGATGGACCTCGAGATCGTGCGCTCGCGCGTGGTCGACATCCTGCTCACCGGCCACGACCACGATCTCGCCATCGCCTATGACGGCAAGGTGGTGATGGTCGAGTCGAACGAGGAGGGCAATTACGTCACCGCGATCGACATCGCCGCGACGGTGTCGGGCGAAGGCGCCACGCGGCAGGTCTCCTGGACGCCGACCTTCCGTGTCAACGATTCGCGCGCCGCGACACCGGACCCCGAGGTCGCCGCGATCGTGAAGGGCTACGAGGCCGAGCTTTCCAAGGAACTCGACGTCGAGATCGCGACGCTGGCCGCCCCGCTCGACTCGCGCACCGGCGTCATCCGCACGCAGGAAACCGCGATCGGCAACCTGATCGCCGATGCCTTGCGGGCCTCGACCGGCGCGCAGCTCGCCATCACCAATGCCGGCGGCATCCGCGCCAACAGGCAATATCCGGCCGGCCACAGGCTGACCCGCCGCGACGTGCTGAGCGAACTGCCCTTCGGCAATGCCTCGATCATGGTCCAGATCACCGGCAAGGACGTGAAGGACGCGCTCGAGAACGGGCTCAGCCCCGCGCCGCAGGGCTCGGGCCGCTTCCCCGAGGTCTCGGGCCTCTCGTTCGAGGCCGACATCAAACGCGCGCCCGGCCAGCGCCTCGTCACCGTGCTGGTCGACGGCAAGCCGATCGACGAGGCGGCGAACTACACCGTCGCCTCCAACAACTTCATGCTGGCGGGCGGCGACGGCTATACCGCGCTCGGCCGCGGCAAGACGCTGATCGGCCTCACCGACGGCAAGCTGATGGCCAACGAGGTGATGGTCTATCTGCGCCGGCTGGGCACGGTCGATGCCAGGGTCGAGGGCCGGGCCGTCCTCAAGTGAGCTCCTACGCGGCGGCGCTGACGCGGTTTCTGGCGAGCCCGGCGAGCAATGGATGGCGCGATCTCGCGGTGTTCGCGCCGGGCGGGCCCGCGGAGCACGCGGCAGCAGCGGCCGATGCCGATCGCGCCGCCGGGCACGTCGTCGCGCCCTCCCCCGAGCGGTTCCTGGCAGCGCTGGCGCAAACGCCGTTCGACGCAGTGCGCGTGGTGATCCTCGGCCAGGACCCCTACCCGACGCCCGGCCACGCCAACGGCCTCGCCTTTTCCTATATCGGCCCGCCGCCGCTGCCGCGCTCGCTGGTCAATATCTACAAGGAGCGGGCGGACGATCTCGGCGCGCCCGCTCCGGCGACGGGAGACCTGACGCCCTGGGCCCGCCAGGGCGTGCTTCTGCTCAACACCGCGCTGACGGTGCGCGAGGGCGCCAGCAAGGCGGGCTCCCATCTCAGGCTCGGCTGGGGCACGGTGACGGACGCGATCATCACCGCGGTCTCGACCGCGCGCCCGCATGTGGTCTTCCTGCTCTGGGGCGGCCCAGCGCAAGCGAAAAGGGCGCTGATCGACGAAAGCCGACACGATGTCATCGCCAGTGCCCATCCCTCGCCGCTCTCGGCGCGCCGGGGCTTCTTCGGCTCGAAGCCCTTCAGCCGGGCGAATGCGTGGCTGGAAGGGAAGGGAGAGGCGGCGATTGAATGGTGAAAGCGAGCGACGAGGTGGGTCGGCCTCCTCCCTTCTCCCGTATGGGAGAAGGTGCCCCGGCAGGGGCGGATGAGGGCCGGACAGCAAACCAGTGAAGCTGAGGCAAGCCGCCGTGAGGCCATCGCCAAAGCTTCTGACGTCCGGCCCTCACCCTGCCCTCTCCCATCCGGGAGAGGGTTCTCCGCGCCCCTTCTGGGAAGCGTGCGGCTAACCCACGGGCCGCTCGTCGGCGATCACCTTGCCATCGTTCGGCAGCGCCCCGAGCGGCAGGATCTCGACCGCGCCCTTGAGCTTGGTCACCTGCTGCAGAGTCGAGGACACGGCGTCGACCAGCCCGGCCGGCTCGGCATAGATCTCGGCCCGCAGTGTCATCGTGTCGAGCTCGTTGGCGCGGCCGATGACGAGCCTCAGCTTGGCGATCTCGGCATGGCGCCTGGCGATCTCGGCCACCTGCTCGGGCCGCACGAACATGCCCTTGATCTTGGCGGTCTGGTCGGCGCGGCCCATCCAGCCCCTGATGCGGGTATTGCTGCGGCCGCAGGCGCTCGGCCCCGGCAGCACGGCCGTCAGGTCGCCGAGCGCCAGCCTGATCTGCGGATGATGCGGATCGAGATTGGTGACGACGATCTCGCCGACCTCGCCCTCGGCGACGGGGTCGCCGGTGCCCGGGCGCACGATCTCGACGATCAGGTTCTCGTTCAGGACCATGCCCTCGCGCGCCGCCGTCTCATAGGCGATGACGCCGATATCGGCGGTGGCATAGAGCTGGTAGGCGTCGATGCCGCGCTCCTTGACCCAGGCCTGGAGCGAGGGCGGGAAGGCCGCGCCCGAGACCACCGCCCGCTTGATGCAGGAGATGTCGACGCCGCGCGCCTCCGCCGCCTCGATCAGGATCTTCAGGAAGTCAGGCGTGCCCGCATAGGCCTGCGGCCGATAGGCCGAGATCACCTCCATCTGCTGCTCGGTATTGCCCGGCCCGGCCGGAATCACGGCGCAGCCCAGCGCGCGCGCCGCCGAATCCATGATGAAGCCGCCCGGCGTCAGATGGTAGCTGAAGGTGTTGATCACCACGTCGCCATGCCGGAAGCCGGCCGCGAACAGGCCCCGCGCCGCGCCCCAGGGATCGACGCCGGTGCCCTCGGGCTCGAAGATCGGGCCGGGCGAGGTGAAGAGCCGGCCGAAGGAGCCAAGCGAGGCCGCGACGAAGCCGCCGAAGGGCGGCGCGGCCTTCTGCAGCGCCGGCAGGTCGGCCTTGCGCAGGACCGGCAGGCTCGCCAGCGCCTTTCGGTCCGTGACCGCAGCCGGATCGACGCCTCTCAGCCGCTCGCCATAGCCCGGAGTCGCCAGCGCGGCGGCGAGGACGGGGCGCAGCCTGGCGAAGAGATCGGCCTCGCGGGCCTCCGGCGAGCGGGTTTCGAGATCGTCGAGATGATCGCTCATCGCTTTTCGTCCTTGCCGGGCCGCAGCTCAGCGGATGATGCGCAGGATGCGCAGGAAATTGAGGAGGCCGACGAGCGCGCCGGCGACATAGGTGAAGGCCGCCGCCCGCAGCACGCCCCGCGCCGCGGGCAGGTCGCGCCCGTCGAGATAGCCGTCCGCGGTCAGGATCGGCAGCGCCTTGCCGAAACTGGCGTCGAGCTCCAGCGGCAGCGTCACCAGATGCACGACGAGCCCGACGCCGAGCATCGCGATGGCGACGCCGGCCTGCATCAGCCCGAGCGCCGGCACATGCGTCACCGCCATCACGACTGGCGCCGTGATCAGGACCACCATCGCGATCTTATCGAACACGATCAGGAAGCGCGCCAGCGCCGTGCGCCAGGCGAAGAGCGCGCTGCCCTGGGCATGCTGGATGGCATGCGCGACCTCATGCGCGGCGACAGCCACCGCCGTGATCGAGCGCCCGTCGTGATTGTCGGGCGAGAGCCTGACGGTGCGGGCATCGGGATCGTAATGGTCGCCGGCCGCAGTCGTCTCGACCTTGACCCAGTCGAGTTGGAAGCGGTCGAGCAGGTGACGGGCGAGCTCGCCGCCGGTCCCCGGCAGGTCCGGCCTGGCCACGGCGTGCCGTGCCATCTCACGTCGGACCCAAGCCTGGGGTCCGAAGATCAGAGCGAGGACGAGCGCGGCGAGGATGACATACAGCATGGCGCATCAGGTAACCCGCCTGCCTCACGACAGCCAGCGCTTGCGGCGCTTGTAGCTCTTCACGTCGCGGAAGGATTTCTTGTCGCCCTCCGCCACGCCGAGATAGAACTCCTTCACGTCCTCGTTCTCGCGCAGCATCTTCGCCTCGCCGTCCATGACGACGCGGCCGGTCTCCATGATGTAGCCATAGGTCGCGTAGCGCAGCGCCATGTTGGTGTTCTGCTCGGCGACCAGGAAGGAGACGCCCTCCTCGGCATTGAGGCGGCGGACGATCTCGAAGATCTCCTCGACGATCTGCGGCGCCAGCCCCATCGAGGGCTCGTCGAGCAGGATCATCTTCGGCTTCGACATCATCGCCCGCCCGACCGCGCACATCTGCTGCTCGCCGCCGGAGGTGTAGCCGGCCTGCGAGTTGCGGCGCTGCTTCAGGCGCGGAAAGAGCTCGTAGATCTTCTCGAGGTCGCGCTTGATCGCGGCATTGCCGTCGCGCCGCGTGAAGGCGCCGGTCAGGAGGTTCTCCTCGATCGAGAGATGGCCGAAGCAATGCCGGCCCTCCATCACCTGGATGCAGCCGCGCCGCACCAGCTCGTTCGGGGACATCCGGTCGACACGCTCGCCGTCGAAGACGATCGAGCCCTTGGTGACCTCGCCGCGCTCGGCCTTGAGCAGGTTCGAGATCGCCTTCAGCGTCGTGGTCTTGCCGGCGCCGTTGGCGCCGAGGATCGCAACGATGCCCTGGCGCGGCACGGTGAGCGAGACACCCTTCAGCACCAGGATGACGTGATCGTAGATCACCTCGATATTGTTCAGCGCGAGGATCGTCTCCGTCGCGGCGGCGCTGGCGGGTTTCTCGAGCGTGGCGGTCGACATTGAACCTCCAATCCTTCTCCCCTCGGGGGAGAAGGTGGCCCGGCGCAGCCGGGTCGGATGAGGGAAGGACGGATGAGGGAGAATGACTTCCCTCATCCGTCTGCTTCGCAGACACCTTCTCCCTCGAGGGGAGAAGGAAGCCCGCAATCACATCAGGACGACTTCTCGCAGGGCTCGGACCGCTTCGGCCAGCCCGTCGCCTTCTCGACATAGTCCTTGGCATTGGCCTCGATCAGCGGGCGCACCTCGTCCTTCAGGGGCTCCATCCAGTCGGAGCCCTTCGTCCACTTGGTGCCGTCCCATTCGGCCACATACATCTTGCTGTGCCCGGAATGGTCGGTGCAGGAGACGGTGGTCGGCGTGGCGAAGCCTTCCATGCCGATCTCCTTCAGCCGCGCCTCGGTGATGTTGAGGCTCTCCAGGCCGCGGCGCATGTCCTCGGCGGTGACGACCTTCTTGCCGGTGAGCTTCTGCGCGTTGCGGATCGCCTCGACGACGAGCATCGAGTTGTAGACGCCGCGGTTATAGAGGTTCTCGCCGACCTTCTCCTTTGGCGCCAGGCTCTTGCCCTTCTCCACGACAAATTTCTGGATGTCCTGGATCACCGGGAAATTGGTGCCCGCGGCATTGAGGTTGAGCGAGCGGTAGCCCTTCGCTTCTGGCCCGCCGGCGCGGGCGTCGTCATCGCCGCCGGCCCACCAGACGCCGACCAGCTTGTTGATCGGGAAGTTGTTCTTGATCGCCTCCTTCACCGCGGTCGGGTTCATTGCGCCCCAGCCCTGGTTGTAGAGGTAGTCCGGCCGGTCGCGGCGGATCGAGAGCCAGAGCGAGCCCTGGTTCTGCATGTCGGCGGCGGCGACGGGATAGAGCTTGAGCTCGAAGCCGTATTTCTTGGCGAGGCTCTCGAGCACCGGGATCGGCTCCTTGCCGAACGGTGCGTCGAGATGGATCAGGCCGAGCTTCTTGCCCTTGAGCTTGTCCATGCCGCCGAGCTCGGCGGCCATGTGCTTGACCATCACCGAGGCGCCATCCCAATAGGTGAAGGGCGGGATGAAGACCCAGGGGAAGTTCGTGCCGTCAGCCGAGGCCGAGAGGCCGTAGGCCATCGACAGGATCGGGATCTTGTCGATATGGGCGCGCGGGATCGCGGCGAGCGTCGCGCCGGTCGACCAGGGCGAGTAGATGATCGTGTTCTTCGACTTGGCCTGCTCGTAGCACTCGATCGACTTCTTGGTGTCGTAGCCGGTCTCGCATTCCTCATAGACGATCTTGACGCCGTTCACGCCGCCGTCGCGCTCGTTGATCATCGTGATGTAGTCGCGCATGCCGTCGCCGATCGGGATGCCGGAGCCCGAGAACGGGCCGGTGCGATAGGCGTTGTTGGCGAAATAGACGCTGTCCTGCGCCAGCGTCGGCGCGGTCGCGCTGGCCGCCAGCAGGGCGCCGAGCGCCGCGCCTTTCATCAGATTGGTTTTCTTCATTTGCTTCCTCCGTGGTTGCACCGAACGGCGGCGGGGCCGCCCGTCCGTTGTCTCGTGCCCGCCGCTTGACGATGGTGGCGGGTCGTATTCTTGGGCTCTCCCGGCCGAGGCGTGAGCCTCAATAGGGGAAGGGCCACGTCCGCAACTTCTGCTTCGTGATCTGCCAGAGCCGCGCCAGACCGTGCGGCTCGACGATCAGGAAGAAGATGATCAGCGCGCCGACCAGCATGAAGGTGACATGCTCGGCGGCGGCGCCCGAGAGCGGCACGCCGAGCGCCGGCAGGCCGAATTTCAGGATGGTCGGCAGGCTGGCGATGAAGGCCGCGCCCATGAAGGAGCCGATCAGCGAGCCGAGGCCGCCGAGGATGACCATGAACAGGATGTTGAAGGACAGGCGGATGGTGAAGACGTCGTTGGCCTCGCCGCCGCCATACCAGAGGAAGATCATCATCGCCCCGGCAACGCCGGCGAAATAGGACGAGACCGCGAAGGCGATGAGCTTGGCGTTGAGCAGCTTGATGCCCATCAGCTCGGCGGCGATGTCCATGTCGCGCACCGCCATCCAGGAGCGGCCGAGCTTGCCATGGACCAGGTTCGAGGCGAACCAGGTCAGCACCACGACGAGCCCGAGGCAGACGAAATAGCGCGTCTCGGGCGTCGCCGCAGCGCCGGTGATCGGGATACCGAACAAGGTGCGCTGCGGCACCTCGATCGCGCCCGAGGCGTTGTAGTTGAACAGCCATGGCACGCGCACGAAGGCCCATTGCAGGAAGAACTGCGCGGCGAGCGTCGCGACGGCCAGGTAAAAGCCCTTGATCCTGAGCGAGGGCAGCCCGAACAGCACCCCGATCGCGGCCGAGAACAGGCCCGAGACCAGGATCAGGACAATGATGTTCACGTCGGGAAAGAAGGTCGTCAGCTTGTAGCAGCCATAGGCGCCGACCCCCATGAAGGCGGCGGTGCCGAGCGAGATCAGCCCGGTATAACCGGTCAGGATGTTGAGACCGATCGCCGCCAGCGAGAAGACCAGGAACGGGATCATCACCGTGGCGATGAAGAAGTCGTTGCCGATCAGCGGGATGCCGATCAGGGCGATGGCGAGGATGACCGCGATGCCGATCCGGTCCTGCCGGATCGGGAACACCGCCATGTCGGCGGCATAGGTGGTCTTGTATTGGCCGGCTTCGCGATAGAACACGGGTTCAGCCCCTCAAATCCGTTCGATGATCTTGTCGCCGAACAGGCCCTGCGGCCGGAACAGCAGGAAGCCGAGCGCGATGAAATAGGCGAGCCAGCTCTCGATGCCGCCGCCGATCAGCGGCCCCCAGTAGAACTCGCCGATCTTCTCGCCGATGCCGATGATCAGCCCGCCGACGATGGCGCCCGGGATCGAGGTGAAGCCGCCCAAGATCAGCACGGGCAGCGCCTTCAGCGCCACGATCTCGAGCGCGAAGGAGACGTCCGAGCGCGCGCCCCACATGATGCCGGTGATCAGCGCGACGATGCCGGCGGTGAACCAGACGATCACCCAGATCTGGTTCAGCGAGATGCCGACCGAGAGCGCCGCCTTGTGGCTGTCGGCGACCGCCCTGAGCGCCCGGCCGATGCGGGTATACTGGAAGAACAGCGCCAGTCCGGCGATCATCAGCGAGGCGATGACGGCCGCGGCGATGTCGATCTTCTGGAAGGAGACGAAGCCGCCGAGGATCTTGGCGTCGAACGAGCCGCTCGGCAGGTAGAGCTCGCTGGTGATCATCCGCTTCGGGTTGCCGCCGAAGACGGCCTCGCCGAAGCCGATCAGGAAATAGGTGATCCCGAAGGTCGCCATGAACAGGATGATGTCGGGCTGGTTGACCAGCGGGCGCAGCACCACCCGCTCGATCGTCACGGCGAGGACGAACATCACGCCGAGCGTCAGGACCACCGCCAGGATCGCCGGAACGCCCATCTCGTGCAGGCCGACCAGGGTCAGCGCCGCGAACACCACCATGATGCCCTGGGCGAAGTTGAACACGCCCGACGCCTTGAAGATCAGCACGAAGCCGAGTGCGATCAGCGCATAGAGCACGCCCGAGACCAACCCTTCCCAGATCGTCTGGACGAGCAGGTCGGGGGCTGAGACCATTTGCTGGAACGGGTCGATCAGGACCTTGTGCAAGGTGCCCGAGCCGTCGAGCTGCGCGCCGAGGATCGCCGCGGCGACGATGGCGGCGAGGATCAGGCCGGCCTTGATCCAGCCATTGGCGAGAAGGTTCGGCGCGGGCCGCGCGGCGACGTCGCTCATGACTGGAATCCCCTGGAGAACCGGCCCATCAGTGCGCCACCCCGAGATAGGCGTCGATCACGGTCTGGTCGCGCTTGACCGCGTCGGGCGTGCCGTCGGCGATCTTGCGGCCGTATTCGAGCACGACCACCCGGTCCGACAGGTCCATCACCACGCCCATATCGTGCTCGATCAGGGCGATCGTCGTGCCGAACTGGTTGTTCACGTCGAGGATGAAGCGGCACATGTCCTCCTTCTCCTCGAGGTTCATGCCGGCCATCGGCTCGTCGAGCAGCAGGAGCTCGGGCTCCATCGCCAGCGCCCGGCCGAGCTCGACGCGCTTCTGCAGCCCATAGGGCAGCTTGCCGACCGGCAGCTTGCGGATGTGCTCGATCTGCAGGAAGTCGATGATGTCCTCGACCACCTTGCGATGCTCGATCTCCTCCCGCATAGCCGGCCCGTGGCGCAGCGCCTGCCAGAAGAAGCCGCGGTTCATCTTGAGCGTCCGCCCGGTCATGATGTTGTCGAGGGTCGACATGCCCTTGAACAGCGCGACGTTCTGGAAGGTGCGGGCGATGCCGGCCGCCGCCGCCCGATGCGGCTTCATCTTGGTGCGGCGCACGCCCTTATAGGTGATCTGGCCTTCCTGGGGCTGGTAGAAGCCGTTGATGCAATTCAGCATCGAGGTCTTGCCGGCGCCGTTGGGGCCGATGATGGCGCGCACCTCGCCCTTGCGGATGTCGAAGGAGACGTCGGTGATCGCCTTCACGCCGCCGAAGCGCAGCGAGACATGCTCGACCGAGAGCAGCACCTCGCCCTTCTCGGCCCTGATCGGGGCTCCGGTCACGTTCATCGGTTCCGCATTCATGCTGCCCTCGCCGTCGCGGGACGCTCGGAGGCCGTCACCGGGTAGGTCTTGGCGTCGCGCACCTTGACGCGCGCCGAGATCACGCCCTTGCGGCCGTCCTCGAAGGTGACCTCGGTCGAGATGTCGGCCTCGCTCGAGCCGTCATAGAGCGCCGCGACCAGAGGGGCGTAGCGCTCGGCGATGAAGCCGCGCCGGACCTTCTGCGTGCGCGTCAGCTCGCCGTCATCGGCGTCGAGCTCCTTGTGCAGGATCAGGAAGCGCTTGATCTGCGCGCCGCCCATCGCCGGCTCGGAGGCCAGCGACTTGTTCACCTCGTCGATATGCCTGGCGATCATGTCGTAGACGAGGTCGTGCCCGGCGAGCTCCTGATAGGAGGCATAGACCACGTTGTTGCGCTCGGCCCAGTTGCCGACCGCCGTCAGGTCGATATTGAGCGCGACCGTGGCGTAGTCGCGCCCCTGGCCGAAGGCCACGACCTCCTTGATGTTCGGATAGAACTTGAGCTTGTTCTCGATGTATTTCGGCGGGAACAGCTCGCCCGAGTTGAGCTTGCCGACATCCTTGGCCCGGTCGATGATCTTCAGGTGCCCGGTCTCGTCGAAGAACCCGGCATCGCCGGAACGGACATAGCCGTCGGCCGTCATCGTCTCGGCCGTCTTCTCCGGATCCTTGTAATAGCCGCCGAAGATCGAGGGCGAGCGGTAGAGCACCTCGCCATTCTCGTCGAGCTTGATCTCGACCAGCGGCGCCGGCCGCCCGACCGTGTCGGCCCGGATCTCGCCGTTCGGCTGCATGGTGATGTAGACGCCCGCCTCGGTCTGCCCGTAGAGCTGCTTCAGGTTGACGCCGATCGAGCGGTAGAAGCGGAAGATCTCGGGGCCGATCGCCTCGCCCGCCGTGTAGCCGACCTTGATGTTGGTCAGCCCGAAGCGGTTGCGCAGCGGCCCGTAGACCAGGACGTCGCCGAGCCGGTAGAGCAGCCGCGCGCCGAGCGGCACAGTCTCTCCGTTCAGGATCTTCTCGCCATGCTTCTTCGCGACGCCGAGGAAGTAGTGGAACATCTTCCGCATCAGCGGGCCGGCATCCTCCATGCGCACCATGGTGATGGTCAGCATGTTTTCGAAGACGCGCGGCGGCGCGAAGGCATAGGTCGTGCCGACCTCGCGACGGTCGTCGATCACCGTCTCCGGGCTTTCCGGGCAATTGACGCAGAACCCGGCCAGGATCGCCTGCGCATAGGAGAAGACATGGTCGCCGACCCAGGCGATCGGCAGATAGGCGATGACCTCGTCCTCCTCGTTCAGCCCGTCGAACTGGCAGCCGATCTCGGCCGCGGTGATGACGTTGTAGTGGCTGAGCATCACGCCCTTGGGGCGCCCGGTCGTGCCGGAGGTATAGAGGATGATCGCGAGGTCCGAGCCGGTGCCGGCCTCCATCTCGCGGTCGAGCGCCGCCGGCGTGGCCGAGTTCCCCGCCAGCGCCTTGCCACCGGCCGCGATGACGGCGCCGATATCGTGCAGCTTGGCGTGGTCGTAATCGCGCAGGCCGCGCGGCTCGTCATAGAGCATCTGCCGCAGGCGCGGCAGCCGGTCGGCGATCGAGAGCACCTTGTCGACCTGCTCCTGATCCTGCACGCAGGCGAAGACGGCCTCGGCATGGTCGAGCACATAGGCCATCTCGTCGGCGACGGAATCGGCATAGACCGGCACCGGGATCGCGCCGAGCCATTGCGCCGCGCACATCGACCAGTAGAGCCGCGGCCGGTTATAGCCGATGATCGCGACCTTCTCGCCGCGCTTGAGCCCGAGCTCCTGCAGCCCTTTCGCGAACGCGCGGACCTGCTCGGCCGTCTCGGCCCAGCTCCAGGACTGCCAGATGCCGAGATCCTTGTGCCGGAACGCCGTGCGCTCGCCGCGCTCCCGCGCATTGCGCATCAGCAATTTCGGAAAGGTGTCCGCCTGGCCGGCGGTCGCGCTTGCCACGGTTGCGTTCTCCCTGTCCGGCCGCCGTACATCGCAGCGACCTTCGTTCCGGACCATGTCCGGCCTCGTTCTTCATGCAAGCCTTGCAGGCCCCACATATATTCGCAAGGAGGCACTTGACAGACAACTTGGTATTTGGTCGCTATTGTCCCGCCGAAGTGTGCATTGAACCGAATGCACCCCTTTGCGGGCGCTCCCCCCTCCAAATCTCCAGGCTGCGCACGGGCCAATGACCGGCCCTTCTCCTGCGCAGGCAGCGCATAAATGCGCTCTGGCGCCGCGCGCGCCTTTCATCCGCCGCCTTTCGGGAGCGAGTTTCGGGGCGAGGACAGGTCCATGCGCGTTCTTGCCGCGATCAGTCTGGCGATGGTGCTTGCCGCCGGGGCGACGGAAACGCGCTCCCATCCGGCCCCGAGCGGCTGGGATTATCCCTTCGAATGCTGTTCGGGCGCCGATTGCGCGCAGATCGACGCCGGCGACGTCCGGGAGCACAAGCCGGGTTTCACGGTGACGATCGCGCCGGGCCGTCATCCGATGTGGCCGACGGAGCGCCGCAAGCCTCTCGTCCTTGAAGTCCCGTATGAAAAGGTGCGTCTCTCGCCCGACGGGCTCTGGCATCTCTGCATCAACGATGCGGGCGAGCTGCTCTGCTTCTTCTCGCCGGGTGGGGATTCGTAGCAGCCCCGTTTGACCGGCATCGCGCAGCTCCTGCCGGTGTCTCTTCTGAAACTCATGCAAATCCCGTCACGATTGTAACTCTCACGGCCGGACGTTCGAGGCTAACTCTGCCGACGGCCATGTTGAGCAGACAGGGAGAGACCGATGAGTAAAATCGAAGCGCCGAAGATCGCCGATCGGAGCGTTTTCCAGGCGGAGCTGGAGGCCTTGCGAGGACGAGAGAAGGCTCACATGAAGGAGGGTGACGCCATCGCGGCCGCCCGCAGACGCCTTCCGATGGTCGAGGTGGACGGCACGACACCGCTCATTGGCGACGACGGCGCGGTGACGTTGCTGGACGCGTTCGAGGGGCGCCAGATGCTCATCGCCTATTATTTCATGTGGCATGCGGGCCATGCGGCTCCGGAGCAGTGCGAGGGCTGCACCCATTTCACGTCGCAGGTCCGCGAGCTGTCCTACATTCATTCCCGCGACGTGACCTTCGCGACGATCTGCCAGGGCCAGCATGGGGAGTGTACCCGGTACCGCGATTTCATGGGCTGGGAGATGCCCTGGTACGCGGCGCCACGGGAATCGCTCGAAACCCTCCTGGTGGGACGCCGGGTGGGCATGATGCATCTCGTCTGCTACCTGCGGCGGGGCTCCGAGGTCTACGAGACCTATTGGACGACACGGCGCGGCGTCGAGGCCATGGACAACAGCTACCGGCTGCTCGACCTGACCGTCTACGGGCGGCAGGAAACCTGGGAGGATTCGCCGTCCGGCTGGCCGCAACGTTGGGAGGCAGATGCCTCGCAATTTCGGACCGATGGCCGCCCGACCGCCCAATGGCCTCGCCTGAATGCCGGACATTCCGACGCGCTGGGAACCGGGGGCCGCTGACCCGCCGCTGCGGCTCGCTGTCGTTCTTTGTCGATGTCTCGCCCTACCCCTCGTATCGCGCCAGCCGCTCCAGATCCAGGATGGTGATCGAGCCGTGGCCGACCTCGAGCAGGCCGAGATTGGCGAGCTTCGCCAGCCCCTGATTGGCGACCTGCCGCGACATGCCGGCGAGCAGGCCGAGCTCCTCCTGCGAGACCGCCAGCGTCCTGTCCTGGTCGGGATAGAGGATCGGGTTGAAGAGCCAGGCCAGGTTGCGCGCCAGCCGGGCGGTCGAATCCAGCATCCGGTCGTATTCCGCCAGCGCGATGAACTGCGCCAGCCGCTCGTTGAACTGATGCACCAGGAAGCGGTTGAAGGCGGCCGAGTGCTCGAACAGCCAGAGGAAGCTCGAGCGCCGCATCAGGGCGAGCTGCGTCTCGCGCAGCGCCACGAGATCGTAGCGCCGCGGCTCGGCCTTGATCACCGTGCCTTCGCCGAACCAGGCGCCGGCGCGCAGGCCGGCGAGCGTCGCCGATTTGCCCTCCTTCGAGGTGGTGCTCATCTTCACCAGCCCGTCGGCGACGCCGGTCCAGGATTCGAGCCTGTCGCCGACATGGCAGATGTAATTGCCCTTGCCGTAGGATTTCAGGCTGACCCCGCGGCGCGCCTCCTCGAACTCCTCCGGCTTCAGGTCGCGTGACCAGGCGGCGATGCGGCGCAGGTCTTCGGGGGAGATCAAGGCAGGTTCACCGCGTTGTTGGAGCGGGCAAAAAGGCCCGCAGTGCCGGGTCAGTATGCGGCGTCAAACGCAGCCAACTCAAGCCCGACGCTCCGAGCCGGGCCTAGTATCGACCTTCGGTTCATTTGGCCCGGATGGGCTGATACCGATGGGTCGCCGCCCAGAACAACAGCGCAGACAGGCTGATCGTCGCTCCCAACACGCAGACGCCGATCCAGCCGGCGCGGGCATAGACCATGGTCGAAGCGATCGAGCCCAGCGCGCTGCCGACCGAGTAGAAGACCATGTAGCCGCCGACAAGCCGGCTGCGGGCGTCGGGCCGCACCGCGAAGATCATGGTCTGATTGGTGATGTGGACGGCCTGGATCGCGAGGTCGAGCAGGACAACGCCGACGACGAGACTCCAGAGCGATGCGCTCATATATGCGATCGGAATCCAGGCCAGGACCATCAGCCCCAGCGAAAACCCGGTGACGTGCTGGCCGAAGCCCCGATCCGCAAGAGACCCGGCGCGCGCAGCCGCTAGCGCACCGGCCAGCCCGACGAGGCCGAACATCCCGATACTGGTATGGGAAAGCGAGAACGGCGCGGCGCTCAGCGGCAGCACGAGCGCGGTCCAGAACACGCTGAACGCGGCGAAGATCAGCAGGGCGAGGATGGCCCGCACCCGCAGAACCGGCTCTCGGACGAACAGGCCGACCACCGACGCCAGCAGTTGCGGATAGGAGATCGTCGTCGCGATGCGCTCATGCCTCGGCAACACCCGGAAGAGCAGGCCGGCCATCAGCAAGGTGAGCACCGCGGACGCCAGATAGACCAGGCGCCAGCCGCCGATATCGGCAAGCGCGCCGGAGACGAAGCGGGCCAGCAGAATGCCGATGACGATCCCGCTCGTGACCATGCCGACAATGCGCCCGCGCTCTTCATCTGCCGCCATGCTGGCTGCGAAGGCAACGAGCACCTGCACCACGACGGCGAGCAGGCCGACCGCGACCATTCCCGCCAGCAGGACGGCCGCGCTGGGCGCCAGCCCGACGACAATCAGGGCCAATGCCGACAACAGCGCTTGCGCGCCAATGAGCCGGCGGCGGTCGAGCAGGTCGCCGAGCGGCACGATGAAGACCAGCCCCAGCGCGTAGCCGACCTGGGTGACGGTCACGACGCCGCCGATCGCGGCAGGGCTGATCCCAAGATCCCGCGCCATCACATCGAGCAGCGGCTGCGCGTAATAGATATTCGCGACGCTGAGGCCGCACGCGACAGCGAACAGCAGCGTCACCGCCCGGGAAAGTCCCTGCCCCGCTGCCGATCCTGTCGCGTCAAGGCGGGTTGTGACAGCCGCCCGGGACATCGGGGGCGTCTCTGAATTCATAGGCCTCATGGCGTCATCCTTTGCAATCTAGTCCTATAATAGGACCATATTGCGCGCCACCAAATCCAGTCCTATCTTGAGACCGGGCATCACAAGGAGGTGAGATGCGGAGCCATGGTTAGGCGCACCAGCCTGAAGGAGGCGGATTGCCCGGTCGCCCGCGCCCTGGACGCCATTGGCGACTGGTGGTCGCTGCTGATCATTCGCGATGCCTTCAGTGGCCTGCGTCGGTTCGGAGAATTCCAGAGGAGTCTCGGCGTCGCGAAAGGCATTCTCTCCGCGCGGCTGCGCAATCTGGTCGAGCTCGGCATCCTCGAGGTTGCGCCGGCATCGGACGGCAGCGCCTATCAGGAATATGTCCTGACCGAGAAAGGGCGCGGCCTGTTCGTCGTTGTCGCCGGGCTGCGTCAATGGGGCGAGGATCACTGTTACGCGCCGGGCGAGGCCCGCTCCAGCCTCATCGACAACGAGACCAAACGGCCGGTCGAGCGGCTTGAGCTGCATGCCGCCGACGGGCGCGTGCTTGGCCCGCTCAACACCACGGTGGTGAGCCGCTGAGAATCAGCGCAGCGCGAACGCGACCGAGGCGATCAGCAGGATCGCGAAGGCGACATTGATGAGCCGGTTCGTGCGCGGCTCGTGGAAGAAGCGCGTCAGCGCCGCGCCGGTGACGAGCCAGATCAGATTGACGGCCGCGATGACCGCCATCAGCACCGCCGCCTTCGCCAGCGCATCGGCCGTCACCCGCTCCCGCAGCAGGACGAAGCCGGAGAACAGCGCCGCCATCGCCGCATAGCCCTTCGGGTTGACCAACGAGAGCAGCGCCCCGGCGACGAAGGACGGACGCGCGCCGCGCTCACCCGTCGCGCGCAGGGGCGGCGCGCTGGCGATGCGCCAGGCGAGATAGAGGAAGTATCCGGCCGCCGCGACGGTGACCGCCGGCGCCACGCCGGGAACCGCCATCAGGACGCCGACCATGCCGCTGGCGGTGATCGCGATGACGCCGGCCATCCCGACGGTGATGCCGGCCGCATAGACGAGGCCCTGGCGCGCGCCGAAGGCCGCCCCCGTCGCCGCCAGGCTCAGATTCGCCGGGCCGGGGCTGCCGGCCAACGCGACGGCGGCCAGGACGAAGCCGAACAATCCCTCCATGGAGTGCCTCCCGCCTGAGCAATGGCGGGATGTTGTCGCCGAAGTCCGGAGCGGCGTCTTGAACGATCGTGCAGGGCGCCTGAGCGGCTTATTCCGCCGCCTTCGGCATCTCCAGGGCCGCCGCCGAGCCTTCGCGCAGCCGCGCCAGCAGGTCAGCCTCCTCGGCTTTGGCCTGCTTGAGATGGCGCTCCTTGACATGGCCGAAGCCGCGAATCTTCTCCGGGATCGCGGCGAGCGCCACGCAGAGCGCGTGGTTCTCCGGCGTCAGCCGCGTCAGGATCTCGCCGATCAGCGCGTCGTAATCGGCGATGAGCCGGCGCTCGGTCCTGCGCTCATGGCTGTAGCCGAAGATGTCGAAGGCCGTGCCGCGCAGGCCCTTGAGCTTCGCCAGCAGGGCGAAGGCGCCCATCATCCACGGCCCGAAATTCATCTTGCGCGGCAGGCCGGTATTGGGATCGACCCTGGCGAGCAGCGGCGGCGCGAGATGGAACTCGTAGCGCAGCTTCCCGCCGCTGGCGCTGTCCTTCTCGAAGGTCGCGGCGACCTGCTTCTGGAACGAGCCGTCGGTGTAGAGCCGCGCCACCTCGTACTCGTCCTTGTAGGCCATCAGCTTGAACAGGTAGCGCGCGACGCTCTCGGCCAGCGCGCTCTGCCCGGGCAGGACCTGCGTCTCCCTGACCTGGACGCGCGCCACGAGATGGCGATAGCGCGCGCCATAGGCGGCGTTCTGATAGGCGGTGAGGAATTCCACGCGCCGCGCGATGATCTCGTCGAGCGTCTCCGAGATGTGCCGCGCCTGCGTCGGCGCCTTGGCTTCGGCCAGCGCCGCGACCAGCGCCTGCGGATCATGCGCCGCGCGCCGGCCGAGCTCGAAGGCCTGGCTGTTCATCGCGACCGCCTCGCCATTGAGCTCGATCGCCCGCATCAGCGCCGCGCGCGAGAGCGGCACGGCGCCCGACTGCCATGCATAGCCGAGCATGAACATGTTGGCGGCGATGGCATTGCCGAGGAAGGCGGTCGCGGCCGCGGTCGCATCGACGAAATGCGTGTGCTCGCGGCCGGCGGCCGACAGGATCGCGCGCTTCAGCCGCTCGATCGGCAGGGAGAAATCGGCATTGCGGGTGAAATCGCCCGGCATGCTCTCGGCGGTGTTGACCACGACCGCCGAGCCGTCCGGCTTGATCGCGCCCAGCACCTTCTTGGAGCCGGTGACGGTGAGGTCGCAGCCGAGCACGAGGTCGGCTTCGCCTGCCGCGACGCGGATGGCGTGGATGTCCTCGGGCCGCGGCGCGAGCTTGACATGGCTGAACACCGCGCCGCCCTTCTGGGCGAGGCCGGCCATGTCGATCATGCCGCAGCCCTTGCCCTCGAGATGCGCCGCCATGCCGAGGATCGCGCCGATCGTCACCACGCCGGTGCCGCCGACGCCGGTGACGACCACTGCGAAATTGCGGTCGAGCGCCGGCACGGCCGGCTCCGGAAGCTCGCTCGTGCCGAAGGCCCCGGCATCGAGCCGACGCGGCGCCGCCTTCTTCGGCCGCGCCCCGTGCACGGTGACGAAGGACGGGCAGAAGCCCTTCACGCAGGAGAAATCCTTGTTGCAGTTCGACTGGTCGATCTGGCGCTTGCGGCCGAATTCGGTCTCGAGCGGCTGCACCGAGACGCAGTTCGACTGCACGCCGCAATCGCCGCAGCCCTCGCAGACCAGCTCGTTGACGATCACGCGCTTGTCCGGGTCGGGATAATTGCCGCGCTTGCGCCGGCGGCGCTTCTCGGTGGCGCAGGTCTGGTCGTAGAGCAGCAGCGAGACGCCCGGAACCTCGGTCAGCTCGCGCTGCACGGCGTCGAGATCGTCGCGATGATGGATCGTCGTGCCGGCCGGCCATTGCGTGCCCGGCGGGTATTTGCCCGGATCGTCGGTGACGACGGCGACGCGGTGGACGCCTTCGGCTGCGATCTGGCGCGCCATCTGGTCGGGCGAGAGATGTCCTTCGGCCTGCTGACCGCCGGTCATGGCGACGGCGTCGTTATAGAGCAGCTTGTAGGTGACGTTGACGCCGGCCGCGACCGCCCAGCGGATCGCGAGCGAGCCGGAATGGGTATAGGTGCCGTCGCCGAGATTCTGGAAGACGTGGCTGCGGGTCGAGAACGGCGCCTCGCCGATCCAGTTCGCGCCCTCGCCGCCCATCTGGGTGAAGCCGAAGGTCTCGCGGTCCATCCACTGCACCATGTAGTGGCAGCCGATGCCGGCATAGGCGCGCGAGCCCTCGGGCACGACCGTCGAGGTGTTGTGCGGGCAGCCGGAGCAGTAATAGGGAGTGCGCTTGGCGATGTCCTGCGCCTCGCCGAGCCGGCCCTGCGCCTTGGCGATCTCCTCCAGCCGCGTGCGCAGCGCGGGATCGTCCTTGTATTGCAGCAGGCGCGCGCCGAGCGCGATCGCGACGTCGTTCGGGTCGAGCGCGCCATGGACCGGGAAGAGCCACTCGCCCTGCTCGTCCTTCTTGCCGATCACCATCGGCTGGTGCTTGGAGCCGTAGAGCTCCTCGCGCACCTGGACCTCGATCAGCGAGCGCTTCTCCTCGACCACCATCACGAGATCGAGCCCGGCGACGAAGCTCTTCAGCTCGCTCGGGTCGATCGGCCAGGGACAGGCGACCTTGAACAGGCGGATGCCGAGATCATTGGCCCGGACCTCGTCGATGCCGAGATCCTCCATCGCCTGACGCACGTCGAGATAGGACTTGCCGACGGTGATGATGCCGATGCGTGGCTTCTTGCCGCCCGAGGTGATGGTGTGGTTGAGCTTGTTGGCGCGCAGATAGGCCAGGATCGCGGCGCGCTTGTGGATGTGCAGGCGCTTCTCCTGGTCGACGAAATCGAGCTCGCGCCGGATGCTCAGGCCGCCCGGCGGCATCACGAAATCGCTCGGCGTCACGATCTCGACCCGGTCGACCGAGCCGTCGACCGAGGCGGTCGATTCGATGTTGTCCTTGACGCATTTGATGCCGACCCAGACCGAGGCGAAGCGCGAGAGCGCGATGCCGTGCAGCGCGTAGTCCATGATCTCCTGCACGCCGGCCGGGTTCAGGATCGGCATCATCCGGTCGACGAAGACGAACTCGGTCTGATGCGCGTTGGTCGAGGATTCGGCGGTATGGTCGTCGCCCATCAGGCAGATCACGCCACCATGGCGCGAGGTGCCGGCCATGTTGCCATGGCGGAAGACGTCGCCCGAGCGGTCGACGCCCGGGCCCTTGCCGTACCAGAGCGCGAAGACGCCGTCATATTTGCCCTCGCCCTGCAGCTCCGCCTGCTGGGAGCCCCAGACGGCGGTGGCGGCGAGGTCCTCGTTGAGGCCGGGCTGGAAGACGATGTCGGCGGCCTTGAGCTGCTTGCCGGCGCGCATCAGCTGCTGGTCGAGCCCGCCCAACGGCGAGCCGCGATAGCCGGAGACGAAGCCTGCGGTGTTCAGGCCGGCGCGGCGGTCCCGCTCGCGCTGGACCATCAGCACCCGGGCGATGGCCTGCGTGCCGGTCAGGAAGATCTGCTGCTTGGTGAGGTCGTATTTGTCGTCGAGCGCGACCTCGCGCAATCCGCTGGCCTCGGCCTTCACCGCGCCGCCGGGCTTCTGCTGCATCTCGGCCATGGCCGACCTCCCACGATCGTCCCGTCACGGAAATATGGGGTCGGTTGATCCGGCCTCCAAACTGATAATATGTCAGTAATGCTGACATATCTTGCCGCCATGGTCAATCACCCTGGGATCATTCCAGAATGCGCCGCGATTTGGCCCCCTTTGCAAGAGATGGCTGAACCGGCACCGGCATCACGAACGGATCGACGCGATTCAGGATTGGTTAACCATGTCGGGCCCAGCCTGCCGCCGCAACCGAGGAGACCTGCTGTCGTGACCCGCTGCCATGGCCTGCTTCCGCTCATGGCGATCCTCGCCTGGCTTGGGCTGACCGGCCTGGTCCAGGCCCACCCTCATGTCTTCGTCAGCGCCCGCGCCGAGATCCTCTACGCGCCCGATGGCAGCGTCAGGGCCCTGAAACATATCTGGAGCTTCGACGAGGCCTATTCGGCCTTCATCACCCAGGGCCTCGACAAGAACGGCGACGGCAAGCTCACCCCCGACGAATTGGCGGAACTCGCCAAGGTCAATATCGAATCCCTGCCGGATGTCGGCTTCTTCACCGTCGCCAAGGCCAATGGCAGGCTGCAGGAATTCGGCCAGCCGAGCGGTGCCGGCCTCGTCTTCGAGAACAAGATCCTGACCCTGACCTTCATCCTGCCGCTGAAGACGCCAGCGACGGCCAATCGCTCCTTCGGCATCGAGATCGGCGACCCGACCTATTTCGTCGCCTTCGACATCGCCGACGCGCAGGACGCGGTCATCACCCGCGACGCGCCGAAGGGCTGTGTCGTCCGTGTCGCCCGCCCGCCCAAACTCGACGCGGCGACGCAGCAGCGCCTGGCGCAGGAGGACATCACCGCCACGCCCGACATGAGCGGCTACCAGGTCACCACCCGCGCGCTGGTCGCATGTCCCTGAGCCCGTCACGCGCGGCCGTTCCGGGCCTGCCGCTGCTCTCGCGCCGGCTCGTCGTGATGCTGCTGGCGCTGCTGCTGGTGGCCGGCGCGCTGGCGTCGCTGGCCTATGTCGTCGCGAGCCTCTACCCGCCGCCACCGCCCCCGCCGCGCAACCCCTTCGGCACCGCCCTGCCCCGCGAGGCCCTGCCCGCCACCACCGGGATCGGCGCGATCCTCCTCTCCTGGCAATCGGCCTTCTACCGCGAGCTGACGGCGACGCTGAAGGCGATCGGCCAGAGCAGCGCGGCGTTACCCGGCCTGCTCGGCCTCGCCTTCGGCTACGGCGTCTTCCACGCCGCGGGCCCCGGCCACGGCAAGGCGGTGATCTCCGGCTATATCGTCGCCGACAACCGCAGCCTTCGGCGCGGTCTCGCCCTGAGCTTCGCGGCCGCGATCCTGCAGGCGCTCGTCGCGATCGGGCTCGTCCTGTGCCTGACGATCCTGCTCCGGGCCACGGCCAGCACCATGGGGGCGACGACGCGGCTGATCGAGCAGGCGAGCTTCGCTTTGGTCGGGCTCGTCGGGCTCTGGGTGCTCTGGCGCAAGGCCGGGGCGCTGGCTGCGCTGGCGAACGGCGCGCCGGCGCACGACCCCGCCTGCGACCATGTCCACATGCCCGGCCCGGACGAGATCTCGCGCCTGCGCGGCTGGCGCGAGATGGCGGGCGTCGTCTTCGCCGCGGGCTTGCGCCCTTGCGCCGGCGCGCTGATCATCCTGGTCTTCGCCGTCTCGCAGGGCCTGCTCTGGGCCGGCGTGGCCGCGACCTTCGCCATGGCGCTCGGCACCGCCCTGACCACCGGCGCGCTGGCGGCGCTCGCGGTGTTCTTCAAGTTCGCCGCGCTGAAACTCGCCGGCGGCGGCGACCTGCGCGGCGCCCGCATCATCGCGGTGCTCGAAGTGCTGGCTGCCGCCTTCGTCGCCATGCTCGGCCTCGCCCTGTTCCTAGGGCTCTGGGCTATGCAGGGGAGCTGAGCGCTCGCTCCCTTCTCCCCTTGCGGGAGAAGGTGTCAGCGCTCCGGATCGTTCTCCAGCAGGATCGGGCGGCCATGCGGCGTCGCCTCGGCGGCCCGCACCCAGGCGGCGGCGAGCGCGTCGACGCCGTCATGCGAGGCCAGGCCCTTGGCGATCAGCAGATGTTCCAGCGCCTCGCACCAGCGCTCGTAATAGTCCGAGCCGTCGCGGCAGCCCCCGGCGGCGACCGCCTCGCGGATCTCGGCGCCGAGCGCCTGCGCCCATTCCTGCGCGGTGAAGAGGCCCCTGTTCTGCAGCGTCACGACCAGCGCGAAGGCCTGCGCCTGCCAGGGCTCGGCGAAGACCGGTCCTTCGGCATCGCGCGGGATCGGCGTGCCGGCGGCGAGCGCCTCAGTCAGCCTCGCGTCAGACCGGCTCAAGATAGCTCTCCCAGGCCTCGATGCTGACGCTCGATGTCGGGTCGGCGTCGCAGCCCCAGAGCTCCGGCCCGGTGAAGACGACGGTGTAGAGCCATTGCGCCGTCTCCGGCTCGCCATGCGCGCCGGTATCGGGGAAGACATGGCAGCCGGTGACACGCTCGACGATGCCAGTCTTGCCGCGGGCATAGCGCGGCAAGCGCGTATGATGCTGCGGATGCATCACGATGGTGCGGACCTTGTCTCCCACCGCGAAGCGCGCTGGTGCAGCAGCCTGGCGCTCATAGGGAAAGCCGCGCCGCAGCACGGCCGGCACGTCCTCGCCCTTCAGAACCCGCTTCGGCACCGTGCCGGGTTGCACGGGCTTGCCGTTCTCCAGCTCCTCCGGCGTCGCGAAACCGTGCCGGAGCAAGACCTCGCGCAGGCCGGCATACCAGATCTCGTAATAGGACAGAGACAGATAGTCGGCCGGCGGGATGCTCTCGCGGGCGTGCCGGATCTCGTCGATGGTCCAGTGCCCCATCGCACCGGCGGCGACATTGAGCGCGAGCATGCGCTTTTCCCACTCGCCGTGGAAAACCGGCTCGTGCGGCTCGGGGCGAACCGGCCCGAACCCCATCTGGCCGCCGAGGTCCTGCCCGCCATTCATGACGACGCCTCAGCGCTGGGAAGCCCGACGCCGATCATCGAATCGCGCGTGACGATGCCGGCGAGCCGATCCTCGTCCCAGCCCTCGGTGCCGGCCGGGCGCTGGGGAATGACGATGAAGCGCGTCTCCGCCGTCGAATCCCAGACCCGCACGCGCTGCGTCTCGGGCAGGCTCACGCCGAAATCGGCGAGCACGCCGCGCGGATCGATGACCGCGCGCGAGCGATAGGGCGGCGACTTGTACCAGACCGGCGGCAGGCCGAGCACCGGCCACGGATAGCAGGAGCACAAGGTGCAGACGATCAGGTTGTGCTCCTGCGGCGTGTTGAACACGGCGACGATATGCTCGCCGCCGCGGCCGCCATAGCCGAGCTCGGCGACCGCCGCCGTGCCGTCCTGCCTGAGGCGCTCGGCGAAGGCGGGATCGCTCCAGGCCTTGGCCACGACCTTCGCGCCGTTGCGCGGGCCGACCTTGGTCTCGTAGGTCTCGACGATGGCGTCGAGCGCGGCCGGATCGACATAGCCCTTCTCGACCAGCAGCGTCTCCAGAGCCTTCACCCGCGCCTCGATGGGGGTGAGATGATTGTCGCGGTCGTGATGGTGGTGATCGTGCCCGCTCATGGCAGCCTCCTCTCCCTCACCGTCATTGCGAGGAGCAAAGCGACGAAGCAATCCAGGCTTCACGCAATCACCTGGATTGCTTCGCTACGCTCGCAATGACGATGCTACGCGATCCGGATGCGCGCCGCCCGCTCGAACTTCACGGCGAAATGCACCAGCGACTTGTCCGAGCCCTTCGGCCCGATCAGCGACAGGCCGAGCGGCGCCTCCGCGCGCTGCGCCGCCGGGATCGTCACCTGCGGAAAGCCCGAGAGGCCCGACAGGCAAAGCAGGCGCAGCGCCCGGTTGCGGAAATCCTCGAACTCGGCCTCGCCCGCGCTGCTCAGCGGCGCGATGTCGGGCATGGTCGGCAGGATCAGGACGCCGTCGGAGCCCAGGAGCTTGGCCAGCTTGGCGCGGAACGCCTTGCGGACCTTCTCGGCCTTCGCATGCTCGGCCTCGGTCACCGATTTCGAGAACACGAAGCGCTCGGCGACGCCGGGCCCGAGCGGCAGCCCGAACCGCTCGATCAGCGCGCCGTCGGCCTGCCAGGCCTCGCGCCCCTGCACCCAGCGGAAGGCCCAGTAGAGCGCATCGAGATCGCGCGCGACCTTGACCGTCGCCGGCTGGCCGAGCAGCGGCATCGCGCGCTGCACGACATTGCGCAGCGCGTTCTCCGCGTCCGGCATGGCCTCGGCGAACATGTCCTGCGCCAGCAGCAGCCGCGGCGTCTCGGGCAGGGCCGCCTGGTCCTTGCCGAAGAGGACGTCGGCGACGCGGGCGAAGGTCTTGCCGTCGCGCGCGAACCAGCCGGGCGTGTCGAGGCTGGCAGCCAGTGGCCAGACCCGCTTCAGCGAGAGCCGGCCATGCGTCGGCCTGATGCCGAAAAGCCCGCCGAAGCTCGCCGGGCCCCGTACCGAGCCGCCGGTATCGGAGCCGAGCGCGATATCCGCGAGCCGGCCGGCCACCGCCGCCATCGACCCGGAGGACGAGCCGCCGGTGAGGCGGTCCGGCGCGGCCGGATTGATCGGGGAGCCGAAATGCGCGTTCCTCCCGGTCATCGAGAAGGCGAGCTCGTCGGTATGGGTCTTGCCGACGAAGATCGCGCCGGCATCGAGCAGCGCCTTCACGATCGGCGCCGTCTTGGTCTTGATCCCGGACTGCGCCAGCACGGTCGGCGAGCCGGCCCCGGTCGGATAGCCCTTGACGTCGAACAGGTCCTTGACCGCGAGCGTCAGGCCCGCGAGCGGCCCGCTCGCGGCGTTTTTCACCGTCGCGTCCGGATAGGGCACGAAGCAGCGGAACGGATCGTCCTTGACCATCAAGCTCAAACCCCCTTGGCGTCACCGTCGGAACGCGGATCATGCGTGGCTTCGACATGGCCCTTCTGATGCTTCACCAGCATGCCGGCATGGCCGAAACTGTCGGCATAGGCTTCGCTGTACTCCTCCACCGGATGGCCGGCGGCGGTCAGCCGCGCGAGCAGCATCGGATCGAACCGGCTCTCCAGCTTGAGCGAGAGCGAGCCCGCGCCCCAGGTCTTGCCGAAGAGCCAGCGCGGCGCATCCACCGCCATCGCCGGATTCTGGCCGAAGCGGTAGCGTGTCAGGATCTGGGCCTGGAATTGCGGCTGGCCATCCCCGCCCATCGCACCATAGGACATCACGCGCCCGTCGTCGAAACGGGCGAGCGGCGGGTTGAGGGTGTGGAAGGGCTTGCGGCCCGGCGCCAGCGGATTGAGCGCGCCCTTGTCGAGCGAGAACGAGACGCCACGGTTCTGCCAGTGGATGCCCGTGCCCGGCAGCACGCAGCCTGAGCCGTATTCCCAGTAGAGCGACTGGATATAGGAGACGGCGAGCCCGCTCGAGTCGATCGCCCCCATCCAGACCGTGTCGCCCTCGCCGGTCCTGAACGGCCAGCTCGCGGCGCGCCTGCGGTCGATCGCCGCCGCTTCGCGCGCCAGCACCTCCTCAGTAAGGAAGCTGCCCGGATCGGCCGTCATATGGGCCGGGTCGGTGATCTGCCGGTCGCGGATCGCGAAGGCGCGCTTCGTCGCCTCGACCAGCCCGTGATGGTGATCGAAGCTCTCCGCCCGCGCCACGCCGAGCTTCTCGAAGATGCCGAGGATCAGGAGCGAGGCCAGGCCCTGCGTCGGCGGCGGGAAGTTGTAGGCGGTGAGGCCCGGCAGCTTCAGCGAGAGCGGCTGCACCGCCCGCGCCGTGAAGGCTGCGAGATCGGCCCGGGTCACCGGCGCACCGATCCTGTCGAGATCGGCGCCGATCTCGCGGCCGATATCGCCGCGATAGAAGTCGTCGAGCCCGGCATGGGCGAGCTGCTTGAAGGTGGCGCCGAGCGCCTCCGGCTTGCGGCGCGCCCCGGCCTTGGGCTGCTCCCCCTCCGGCCAGAAGAAGCTGCTGAAGCCGGGCGCGAGCTTCGTCGCCTCGATCTCCTGCGGCCAGGTCCGCAGCTCCGAGTCGGAAACCGCGTAACCCTCGTCGCAATGGCTGATGGCGTCGGCCAACAGGTCGCGCAGCGGCATGCGCCCGCCGAGCGCCTCCGAGCGCGTCAGCGCCGCCTGCCAGCCGCCGACCGCGCCGGCGACCGTGAGGGCCGCGTCCGGACCGCGCGAGGGGATGACGTCATGCCCCTTGTCGCGATAGCGCTCGATCGTCGCCAGCGCACCGGCGGGGCCGCAGGCCTCGAGCGCATGGACCTTGCCGCCCGGCTCGTGCACCAGCCAGAAGCCGTCGCCGCCGATCGCATTCATATGCGGGTAGACGACCGCGATGGTCGCAGCCATCGCCACCATCGCCTCGATGGCGTTGCCGCCTTCGGCAAGGATCGCGCGGCCGGCTTCGGAAGCGAGACGGTGAGGCGCGGCAGTGGCGCCGGCGGCGAAGACAGGCGTATCGATCATCGAGGCCTTTGCAATCCGGGTCGAAGCACCCATGTGCCGGGTGGCGCGATTTTGTTGCATGCTAGCGGCACCTCGGCTAGGCCGTAGCGCGCATGAATTTTCAAGGAACGGACATGGCTGAGAAGCGTGGCACCTGGCGTACCCTGATCATGGTGATCTCGCTCGGCATCCTGATCGCGGTCGAGCTCTTCGGCGTGGCGCTGGCCTCCGGCTGGGCGCTGGCCGGCTTGTTCGAGCTCGGTCCTATCGTCGGTTACGTGCTGATGGCGCTGTTCTCGGGCTTCGCCGCCTACGGCATGCTCGTCTTCATGCGGCGCGTGATCAAGGTCGAGCATATCGGCGAGCGCTTCTGAGCCCGGCCGCCAAATCTTCAGCGACAACCCTTCAGCGACAAGGCTTGAGGGTCACCGGATCGGCCTTCGCCGGCAGATAGACACCCATCGGCCGGCATTCCTCCCGGACGCAGACCCGCCAGTCCGCCGTCGCGCCCGAGCGCCGCATCACCACCTCCGGCAGATCGGGCAGCGCCGGCGTCCAGCGCCAGAACCCGTCGCGCAGCACTGCATCCTCGGGCGGGTCCATGCCGGCGCCGGATCCTTCGACCCGCGCCTCGACCAGCCGCAACCCGCCCGGCGCCTCGCGCCAGACCTCCTCCCACAGCGTCTTCTGCACCGAATGGCGCCAGCGCAGGGTGATCTCGCTCGCGCTGAGCGAGATCACGAGCGCGCCGGCGGCGAGGCACAGGCTCACGCAGCGACCCGCCGCGCCGCCCGCGCCCGCCAGATGTGCTGGGCGACCAGCAGCGCGCCGAGGATGAAGCCGGCCTCGTCGGTGATCGGCAGGGCCGCGACCAGCAGCGCCGCCGCGAGCGTGGCCAGAACCCGCTCCCAGGTCGCCAGCCTGGCGCTGAGATAGCCGACGACCGCGGCGCCCCACAGGATCATCGCGAAGCTCGCCTTGGCGACGATGTAGACAACGGCGAGCCAGTAGGAAGCGCCCTCCAGCCCGGCCACCGGCTGCAGCATCAGGTTGGGGTCGTAGACCGCCATATAGGGCACGACGAAGCCCGGCAGAGCGATCTTCACCGCCTGCACGCCGATCTTCATGCCGGAGACCTTGGCCATCGGCGCCGCCGCGAAGGCGGCCAGCGCCACAGGCGGCGTCAGGTCCGCCATGATGCCGAAATAGAACACGAACATGTGGCTGACGATCAGCGGCACGTCGAGCTGGAGCAGGATCGGCGCGGCGAGCGAGGACGTGATGATGTAGTTCGGGATGGTCGGGATGCCCATGCCGAGGATCAGGCTGAAGATCATCGTCAGCACCAGCGCCAGGAACATCGAGCTCTTGCCGACGCCGATCAGCCAGGAGCCGAAGATCGTGCCGATGCCGGTCAGGGTCATGGTGCCGATCACGATGCCGACCAGCGCGCAGGCGAGGCCGACCGGCAACGCCTGGCGCGCCCCGTCGGCGAGCGCCTCGATGCAGGATTGCAGCACCTCGCGGCCCGAGGCGCCGCGCAGCACGTTCCAGACCACCAGCGCCAGCACGACCATCAGCACCGTCGCCATGCTGACCGTCATCGACGCGGCCGAGACCAGCGCGAAGCCGACCCAGAACACGATCCGCAGGGCCGGCGTGGTCAGGCCCGCGGAGACCGCCAGTGCGAGGATCAGCGCGACGGTGAGGGCAAGCCCGATCGCGCCGGCGAAGAGCGGCGTGAAGCCGGCGAAGAGCAGATAGACCAGCACCAGCAGCGGCGCGATCAGGTACCAGCTCTTGCGCAGCTCGGCCCGTGCGCTTGGCAGCTCGGACTTGGGCAGCCCGTGCAGGCCGAGCTTGCCGGCCTCGAGATGGACCGCCCAGTAGCAGGCGCCGAAATAGAGCAGCGCCGGGACGATCGCCGCCTCGACGATCTTGGAATAGGGCACGTCGATCGTCTCGGCCATGATGAAGGCGACCGCCCCCATCACCGGCGGCATGATCTGGCCGCCCATCGAGGATGTCGCCTCGACGCCGCCGGCGAAGGCGCCGGAGAAGCCGGAGCGCTTCATCAGCGGAATGGTGAACTGGCCCGACGCCACGACATTGGCGACGCCGGAGCCCGAGACGGTGCCCATCAGCGCCGAGGAGGCGACGCAGACCTTGCCGGGCCCGCCCTGCTTGCCGCCGAAGACGGCCATCGAGATGTCGTTGAAGAAATCGATCACCCCCGCCCGCTCCATGAAGGCGCCGAACAGGATGAACAGGAAGATGAAGGTGGCGGAGACCGCCGTCGGCGTGGCGTAGAGCCCTTCGGTGCCGAAGGCCATCTGCTCAACGACCTGGTCGATGCCATAGCCACGATGGTCGAACGGAGCGGGCAGGTAGTTGCCGAAGAAGCAATAGGCCAGGAAGGCGCCGGCGACGAGCGGCAGCGCGATGCCCATGGCGCGCCAGACCAGCAGGAAGAGGACGACCAGCGCCGCGAGCCCGACCACCATGTCGGCCTGCGTCAGATCGCCGGCGCGGTTCACCAGCTCGACATAGTTCCACCAATGATAGAGCCCGATGACGAAGCCGGCGATGCCGACGGCCCACCAGAAGATCCGGGCCGGCAGGGAGGTCTCGTCCGCATTGGCCAGCAGGCCGCAGGCGGTCAGACACAGGAAGCCGACATGGACGGTGCGCAGCACCTGGTTGGGCAATGTGCCGGTATAGAGCGTGACGAGCTCGAAGGCCCCGAGCAGGGCGAGAAAGGCGATCGTCGCCTCGCCCATCACGCGACCGCGCAGCGCCGACAGGATGATCCAGGCGAACCAGAGCACGAAGCCGACGCGGATCAGCGTGATCGGCGTCAGCCAGGCGACCTGGTCGATCACGCGGAAATCGAGCGGGATGCCGAAGGCGGTGACGATCTGGAACGCCGAGAACGCCACGGCGATCCAGAACAGCACCCGCCCTTTCCAGCCGCTGCCGAACGTGGCCGGCAGGCCATGCTCGGGATCATGCGGGGCGGGCACGGGCGCGCCGGCCACATCCGGCACCGCGAGAGGTCTGGTCGTATCCTGGCTCATGGCAATGTCCCCGTCCCGGCCGCTTCGTGACCGGCGGCCTCTCTGGCAGTGCTTCAGACAAAAGGCGAGGCCGGTGAACCGGCCCCGCCCCGAATTGCGCCTCGAAAGGCCTGCCCCTCAGGAGCCGACCTTCAGGCCCTTCTCCTTGAAATAGCGCGCCGCGCCCGGATGCAGCGGCACCGGCATGCCCTCGAGGGCGCTCTCGAGCTTGATCGAGCGCGCAGCCGCATGGGCGGCCGCAAGATCGCCGAGATTCTCGTAGATCGCCTTGGTCATCTGGTAGACCGTCTCCTCCTTCACGCCCTCATGGGTCACGAGGTAGTTGACGACGGCCGCGGCCGGCACGGCGGCGGTCTGGCCGGTATAGGTGTTGGCCGGGATCGAGACCTTGACGAAGGGCGGGCCCGCCTTGTCGACGATGGCCGCCGGCACCTCGACGACGGTGATCTCGACCGAGGTCGCGAGGTCGCGCAGCGAGGCGACGCCCAGCCCCGCCGATTGCAGCGTCGCGTCGAGCTGGCGGTTCTTCATCAGCTCGACCGATTCGGCGAAGGGCAGGTACTCGACCTTGCCGAGGTCCTTGTAGCTCATCCCGGCGGCGGCGAGGATGGCGCGGGCGTTGAGCTCGGTGCCGGATTTCGGAGCGCCGACCGAGAGCCGCTTGCCCTTGAGATCGGCCAGCGTCTTGATGCCGCTATCCTTGGAGGCGACGATCTGGACATAGTTCGGATAGATCGCGGTGACGCCGCGCAGCTTCTTCAGCGGCGTCTTGAAGCCGGCCTCCTCGTCGCCCTTCCAGGCCGCATCGAGCGAATCGCCGAGCGTGAAGGCGATCTCGCCCTTGCCCTGCTGGAGCAGCTGCAGGTTCTCGACCGAGGCCTTGGTCGCCTGCACGGTCGGGCGGACATTCTTGATCTTCTCGCCGTAGATCTTCGAGAGCGCGACGCCGAGCGGGTAATAGACGCCCGAGGTGCCGCCGGTCAGCACATTGATGAAATCCTGCGCCCGCGCTCCTGCCGGCGCGACGGCGAGCAAGGCAGCGGTGGCGATACCGGCCAGAGACCGGCCGCGAAACAGCGTCTTCATGAAACCTCCCAGGAACGCGTCCCCGGCACGTTGGCCGGGCTGGCCCCGTTGTAGAGCGGCGGCCACGTTAGGGAAAGTCGACAAAAGGGGCAGTTTCGCCGCGCTGCCCGAAGGAGGTGACGCTTTCGCCACGATTGCAGTGCATTCGCCCGGCTCCCGCCTCCGGTTGCCCTTGCTCCTGGGACGGGTTAGCCCCGACAATGTCATCCCTGAAAGCGCCGAGCCTCCGCAAACATGCAAGCCCGACCGAAATCCCCCGCCCTTGACCGCCGCATCCTCCTGGCCGGCGCCAGCGCTACCGCGGCGCTCGCCACGCTCGGCTTCGCGCCCGAGGCCTTGGCGCAGCAGGGGCTGAAATTCGGCACGCCGGAGGCTTTCAGCTTCGACGGCCTCAAGGCGCGCGCCCGCGATCTGGCGGGCAAGCCCTATGCGCCGCCGCCCCCGCCACGCGCCGATATCCTGGAGCGGATCGACTACGACGCCCATGGCAAGATCAAGTTCAAGCCGGAAATGGCGCTCTGGGCCGATGGCCCCTCGCCCTGGCCGGTGACCTTCTTCCATCTCGGCCGCTACTTCCAGAAGCCCGTGCGCATGCATGTCCTCGACGAGGGCAAGGCGCGCGAGATCCTCTATGACGAAAGCTATTTCGAGATGCCGGCGGATTCCCCGGCCCGCGAACTGCCGACGGGCGCGGGCTTCGCCGGCTTCCGCTTCCAGGAGAGCCGCTCGGGTCATCCCGGCCGCAAGGGCGAGACGCTCGACTGGAAGAAGAACGACTGGGTCGCCTTCCTCGGCGCCTCCTATTTCCGGGCCATCGGCGAGCTCTATCAATACGGGCTTTCGGCGCGCGGGCTTGCGATCGATCCGGCCGTCGCCGGCAAGGCCGAGGAATTTCCCGATTTCACCCATGTCTGGCTCGAGACGCCGCGGACCGGGGCCGAGCATGTCGTGGTCTATGCGCTGCTCTCGGGCCCCAGCGTCGCCGGCGCCTATCGGTTCCGGATGCATCGCGGCAAGGGCGTGACGATGGAGATCGAAAAGGCGATCTTCCTGCGCAACGACGTCGCCCGCCTCGGCATCGCGCCGCTGACCTCGATGTACTGGTATTCGGAGACCGCGAAATCGACGGCGGTCGACTGGCGCCCGGAGGTGCATGATTCCGACGGGCTGGCGCTCTGGACCGGCTCCGGCGAACGCGCCTGGCGGCCGCTCAACAACCCGCCGCGCACCGTCGCCTCGGCCTTCGGCGACGACAATCCGCGCGGCTTCGGACTGATGCAGCGCGACCGCGAGGTCGGGCATTATCTCGACGGCGTCTTCTACGAGCGTCGCCCCAGCCTGTGGATCGAGACGATCGGCCAATGGGGCAAGGGCGCGGTCCAGCTCATCGAGATCCCGACCGACGACGAGATCCATGACAATATCGTCGCGATGTGGGTGCCCGAAGGCCAGGCCAGGGCGGGCGCGTCCTACGCGTTCCGCTACAGGCTGCATTGGCTCGCCGACGAGCCCTTCCCGCCCACGCTCGGCCGCGTCGTCGCCACGCGCCTGGGCAATGGCGGCCAACCCGGCACCACCCGGCCCAAGGGCGTGCGCAAGTTCATGGTCGAGTTCAAGGGGCCGGTTCTTGAGAACATCCCCTTCGGCGTGAAGCCGGAGGTCGTGCTCTCGGCCTCACGCGGCACCTTCTCCTACATCTTCGCGGAAGCGGTGCCGAACGACGTGCCCGGCCATTGGCGCGCGCAGTTCGACCTCACCGTCGACGGCGCCGACCCGGTCGAGATGCGCTGCTATCTGCGCGGCGGCGACCAGGTCCTGACCGAGACCTGGATGTATCAATACCTGCCGTTCTGAACTCAGCCGTCGGGGCCGAGGAACGTCATCCGCGTGAACAGGGTGTAGTTCGACTCGGCCGCCATCAGGGCGACGAAGACCAGCACCGCCAGCGGCGGCAGCAGGATGGCGTAGGTCAGCGCCAGCCGCTCCCACGCCATGTGCATGAACACCGCGACGATCAGGCCTGCCTTCAGCATCATGAAGATGAGGATCAGCGACCATCTGAGATAGCCCTGGAAGTGGAAATAATCGACCAGGTAGGAGAACAGGCTGAGCACGAACAGCCAGCCCCAGACCACGAGATAGAGCTTGATCGGGTGTTGCTGGCCTTCGGCGTGAGCCGCGGGTACCGGTCCTGTCGTTGTCGTCCGTTCCATGGCGGCCTCACCAGAGATAGAACAGCGCGAAGATGAAGACCCAGACCAGGTCGACGAAGTGCCAGTACAGCCCGAGGATCTCGACGCTCTCGTAATGGCCCTTGCGACTGGTGAAGAAGCCGCGCGCCTCGCGGTCATAATCGCCGCGCCAGACCTTGCGCGCGACGATGAGCAGGAAGATCACGCCGATCGTCACATGGGTACCGTGGAAGCCGGTGATCATGAAGAAGTTCGAGCCGAACTGGGCCGCGCCCCACGGGTTCTCCCAGGGCCGGACGCCCTCCGAGATCAGCTTGCTCCATTCGAAGGCCTGCATCCCGACGAAGGTCGCGCCCAGCACCGCCGTCAGCAGCAGCAGGACCGCGGTCTTGGCCCGATCGCGGCGGTAGCCGAAATTCACCGCCATCGCCATCGTGCCGCTGCTGCTGATCAGCACGAAGGTCATGATCGCGATCAGGATCAGCGGCATCTCGGTGCCGCCGATATGCAGTGCGAAGACCTTGCTGGGGTTGGGCCACGGCACGGTCGTCGACATCCGCGTCGTCATGTAGGAGAGCAGGAAGCAGCTGAAGATGAAGACGTCGCTGAGCAGGAAGATCCACATCATGGCCTTCCCCCAGGAGACGTTCTTGAACGCCCGCTGATCGGAGGCCCAGTCGGCGGCGATGCCGCGCCAGCCCGCAGGCCGGGGGAGCACGCCTTGCGTCTGCATTTGCCTCAGCGCCGTATCGTTCATCCGCCTTCATCCTTCTTCAGGATCTGCCGGCAAACCTCGCTTCTCGTAACGCCCTCCGCGACATCTGCGATCATACGCTAAGTCAGAAGCTGACGACAGATCGCGACGAAGTCGTCGACCCAGTGCATCAGCAGGGCGAACAGGAGCAGCCAGATCACGAGCAGCGCATGCCAGTAGATGGCGCAGAGCTCAACGCTCAGACGCACCTCCCGTGCCTCGCCATCGTCCCACGCCCTCGCCCCGGTTCGTGCGAGCGCAACGAGCCCTCCGAGCAAGTGCAGCGCGTGCAGCGCGGTGATCAGGTAGAAGAAGGCGTTGGCCGGATTGCTCGTGGCGAGATAGCCCTCGGCGCTGAGTTGGCGCCAGGCCAGGAGCTGGCCGCCCAGGAAGACGAGGGCCGACACGCCGCCGCCGAGCAGGCCGGCTTTGACGCCGTCGATATCGTCACGCCGTGCCGCGTTCCACGCCCATTGCAGCGCGATGCTGCTGAGGACCAGCGCCGCCGTGTTGACCCAGAGCAGCGCCGGCGTCGGCAGGGCGCGCCAGTCGCCCATGTCGCGGCGCATCAGATAAGCGCTGACGAGCAGGGCGAACAAGGCGCCAACGACCGCGAGGAACACGCCGAGCCCGATCTTCGCCGTCGGGACGGGCGCCGCGTCGAGCTCGCCGACCAGCCCCTCCTCCAGCCAGGGCTTCGACATCAGCTGCCCGTGCCAGAGCCACCATGCGGCGATGGCGAGGATCGCGGCGAGGAAGGCCAGGGTGACGCTCATGTCGCGGCCGCATGCGCCGTCCGGGCGGAGGGCGGCTCGTTCTGCGGGATGAAGTCCCGGTCGGCTCCCGGCACGCTGTACTCATAGGCCCAGCGATAGACCACCGGCAGCTCCTTGCCCCAGTTGCCATGCGCCGGCGGGGTTTGCGGCGTCTGCCATTCCAGCGTCGTCGCCCGCCAGGGATTGCCGTCGGCGATCGCGCCCCGGCGCAGGCTCCAGAACATGTTGAACAGGAAGATGAGCTGCGCCGCGCCGACGATCAGCGCCACGATCGAGATGAAGGCGTTCAGCGAATGGGCGGAATCAGGAATGAACGAGGTCTGGCCGATATCGTGATAGCGCCGCGGCATGCCGAGCAGCCCGAGATAATGCATCGGGAAGAAGATCGCGTAGGCGCCGAGGAATGTGACCCAGAAATGCAGCTTGCCGAGCGCGTCGTTGAACATCCGTCCGGTGATCTTCGGGTACCAGTGATAGATCGCCCCGAACACGACCATGATCGGCGCCACCCCCATCACCATGTGGAAATGCGCAACGACGAACATCGTGTCCGACAGCGGCACGTCGACCACGACATTGCCGAGGAACAGGCCGGTCAGCCCGCCATTGACGAAGGTCACGATGAAACCGAGCGCGAACAGCATCGGCACGGTCAGGTGGATGTCGCCGCGCCACAGCGTCAGGATCCAGTTATAGACCTTGATCGCGGTCGGAATCGCGATGATCAGCGTCGTCGTCGCGAAGAAGAAGCCGAAATACGGGTGCATGCCGCTGACATACATATGATGCGCCCAGACGACGAAGCTGAGCGCGCCGATCCCCACGATCGCCCAGACCATCATCCGGTAGCCGAAGATGTTCTTGCGGGCATGGGTGCTGATCAGGTCGGAGACCATGCCGAAGGCCGGCAGGGCGACGATGTAGACCTCCGGGTGGCCGAAGAACCAGAACAGGTGCTGGAACAGGATCGGGCTGCCGCCGCGATGGTTGAGCTGCTCGCCCATCGAGATCAGCGTCGGCATGAAGAAGCTGGTGCCGAGCAGCCGGTCGAACAGCAGCATCACGCAGGCCACGAACAGCGCGGGGAAGGCGAGCAGCGCCATCACGGTCGCGGTGAAGATGCCCCAGACGGTGAGCGGCAGGCGCATCAGCGTCATCCCGCGCGTGCGCCCCTGCAGCACCGTGACGACATAGTTCAGCCCGCCCATGGTGAAGCCGATGATGAACAGGATCAGCGAGACGAGCATCAGGACGATGCCCCAGTCCTGCCCCGGCGTGCCGGCGGTGATGACCTGCGGCGGATAGAGCGTCCAGCCGCCGCCGGTCGGCCCGCCCGGCACGAAGAAGCTCGCCACCAGCACCAGCACCGCGATGAGATAGATCCAATAGCTCAGCATGTTGACATAGGGGAACACCATGTCCCGGGCCCCGACCATCAGCGGGATCAGGTAATTGCCGAAGCCGCCGAGGAAGAGCGCGGTGAGCAGGTAGATCACCATGATCATGCCGTGCATGGTAATGAGCTGCAGGTACTGGCTCGGGTCGATGAAGGAGAAGACGCCGGGGAAGCCGAGCTGCAGGCGCATCAGCCAGGACAGCACGAGCGCGACCAGGCCGATCGCCATCGCGGTGAGCGAATACTGGATCGCGATGACCTTGGCGTCCTGGGAGAAGACGTATTTCGTCCACCAGCTATGCGGATGATAGAGCTCGACATCCCCGACCTCGGCGGGCGGAATCGCCACGCCGGCGTCGAAGGGACGGCCGCCTGCAGGCAGATCAACCATCGTCATGCCTCCTCGCTCGCTTGCGGCGAGGCCCGATGAGGCGGAGCCTCGTCGCACGGCAGGCGGCCTCCTCGAGGTCGCCTTCTCTCAGTTGGCGCCGGTATCCTGCGCCGTTCTCGTCTTCGCCCGTTCCGATCGCTGCGCGAATGTCTGCTGCTGCTGAAGCCAGGCTTGATACGCCGCCTCTTCCTGGACGACGACCTGCGCGCGCATCTGCGCATGCGCCAGGCCGCAGAGCTCGGCGCAGAGCACGTCGAAGGTTCCGGTCCGCGTCGGCGTGAACCAGAAATAGGTGACCGAGCCCGGCACCATGTCCATCTTCGCCCGGAACTCGGGCACGTAGAAATTGTGCAGGACGTCGACGGAGCGCAGCAGCACCTTGACCGGCTTGCCGAGCTGGAGATGCAGGTCGCCGCCATCGACGACGACGTCGTCCTGGCCGTTCTTGTCCTCGGGGTTGAGCCCGAGGGGGTTGTCGGCACTGACATGGCGCACATCCGCGGTGCCCATGCGGCCGTCCTTGCCCGGCAGCCGGAAGCCCCAGCGCCATTGCTGGCCCATCACCTCGATCTCGGACGCGTCGGCCGGAACCGTGACGAACTGGTGCCAGACGAACAGGCCGGGGATCAGCATCGCCGCGACGCCGACGGCGGTGCCGCCAGTCAGCCACCATTCGAGCTTGCGGTTCTCGGGCTCATAGGCGGCCTTGTGCCCCTCGCGATGCCGGAAGCGCAGCACGCAATAGGCCATGAAGGCGACGACCGCGAAGAAGACCGCCCCGGTGATCCAGAAGGTGATGATGATCGTGTCGTCGATATAGCGCCAGTTCGAGGCGATCGGCGTCCACCACCATGGGCTCAGCACATGAAACAGCACCGAGCCGGCTGCAACCAGGAGCAGAATGATCGCCGTAGGCATCCCTCATCCATCCTTGCCCATGAAGGCTGCGGATAAAGATCAGAGGGCGGGGCCCGTTCCGATACCGGCGACCGAATTCACATTGGTCACCGTCTTGCCTCTTGCCTCGCCCTTTTAGCCGGTCGCGACGTCGAGTTCTTGCGGTTCATGCACACGATCGCTGAATTCAGCGAACCGTAGACCTGTGATCATTCATCATCATGCCCGGTTGTTGTCACTGTCAATAGACACGCCTTGCGAGCCGGGCTGCACGCGGCGCCTGCCGTTCCGCCCCTGGGGACGGGGCGCCAACGCGCTTGCCTGGGTCGTCGCGTAATATTATATCATTCCAATGAACCACGGTCACAGCCACCACGCGCACGCTCCCGTCTCGGACGATCCGGGCTGGTCGCTGCTGCGCCTGTCGGCCGTGAGCCGGCTCGGGCTGGCGCTCGGCGTCGTCGCCGTGCTCTGGCTCGCGACCCTTGCCGTCATCCTCTGAAACCGCCTGTTCGAAGAAAGCCGTCCGCCCGTGCCCGCCATCCGCCTCGACGACCTGACACTGGGTTATGACCGCCATCCGGCGGTGCATCACCTCTCGGGCGAGATCGCGACAGGCAGCCTGACCGCGATCGTCGGCCCCAACGGCGCCGGCAAGTCGACGCTGCTCAAGGGCATCGCCGGCGCCTTGGCGCCGCTCGATGGCCGGCTGGTACTGGCCAAGGGCAAGCGCCTCGCCTATTTGCCGCAATCGGCCGATCTCGACCGCACCTTCCCGATCCATGTCTACGATCTCGTCGCCATGGGCTTGTGGGGCAAGGCTGGTATCTTTGGCCGCATCGGCTTCGGGGCGAAGGCCAAGGTCGAGCAGGCCATCGCCGCCGTCGGCCTGACCGGCTTCGAGCGCCGCCCGATCGGCAATCTCTCCGGCGGCCAGATGCAGCGGGCGCTCTTCGCCCGGCTTCTGCTGCAGGACGCCGACATCATCCTGCTCGACGAGCCCTTCACTGCGATCGACGCCCGCACCACCGCCGACCTGCTGGCGCTGGTCCAGCGCTGGCATGGCGAGGCCCGCACCGTGGTCGCGGTCCTGCACGATATCGAGACGGTCAAGCGGGCCTTTCCGCAGACCCTGCTGCTGGCGCGCGAGGCCGTGGCCTGGGGTGCGACCGACGAGGTCCTGACGCCTGCCAACCAACTCAAGGCGCGCCGCATGGTCGAAGCCTTCGACAGCCATGCCCCCGCCTGCGACCGCAACGCGGCCTGACGCCGGGATAAAGAACCACAGCCCTCATCCTGAGGAGCGATCGCAGATCGCGTCTCGAAGGATGCTCCAGAGCGCACGGAAGCATCCTTCGAGACGCCACTGCGCGGCTCCTCAGGATGAGGGCTGTGTTTTACGACTGAAGAGAAGCGAAGCCGTGCTCTACGACATCTTCATCGGCCCCTTCGCCGAATTCGACTTCATGCGCCGGGCGCTGGTCGGCATCCTGGCGCTCTCGGTCTCGGGCGCGCCGATCGGCGTCTTCCTGATGCTGCGGCGGATGAGCCTGACCGGCGACGCGATGGCGCACGCGATCCTGCCGGGCGCCGCCATCGGCTATCTCGTCGCCGGCTTCTCGCTCCCCGCCATGACGATCGGCGGCCTCGCCGCCGGCTTCGCGGTGGCGCTGGCGGCGGGCGCGGTCGCAAGGCTGACGGTGATGAAGGAGGACGCCTCGCTCGCGGCCTTCTATCTGATCTCGCTGGCGCTCGGCGTCACCATCGTCTCGCTGCGCGGCTCGGCGGTGGACCTGTTCCATGTCCTGTTCGGCAACGTGCTGGCGCTGGACGACGACGTGCTCGTCCTGCTCTCCAGCGTCGCGACGCTGACCCTGCTGATGCTGGCGGCAGCCTATCGGCCGCTGGTGATGGAATGCGTCGATCCCGGCTTCCTGCGCTCGGTCAGCCGCTCCGGCGGCGTCGTCCACCTGACCTTCCTGGCTTTGGTCGTGCTCAACCTGGTCGCCGGCTTCCATGCGCTCGGCACCTTGCTCGCCGTCGGCCTGATGATGCTGCCGGCCGCCGCTGCGCGCTTCTGGACCGCCGACATCACGCGGCTGATCCTGATCGCGACCGGGTTCGGCATCGCCTCAGGCTATGCCGGGCTCGTGGTCTCGTATTCGGCCGGCAACAACCTGCCAGCCGGTCCGGCCGTGATCATCGCGGCCGGCGCGCTCTACCTCCTCTCGCTCCTGCTCGGCACGCAGGGCGGACTCGCGCGCCGTGCCTTGAGTCTGCCACATCTCCAGCGCTAGTAACGTTATAGTGTTGCATCACACGCAGGAGAGACGCATGCCGAACCGCCGCCACCTCATCGCCGGGCTTGCCTTCGGGTTGGCGCTCTCAACTGCTCCGCTAGGCGCCTTCGCGCAGGAGAAGCTGCCGGTCGTCGCGAGCTTCTCCGTGCTCGGCGATTTCGTCAGGGAGGTCGGCGGCGAGCGCGTCGCGGTGACGACGCTGGTCGGCCCGAACGGCGACGCGCATGTCTATTCGCCGACGCCCGCCGACGCCAAAAGCATGGCCGCCGCCCGGCTGATCGTGGTCAACGGCCTGAAATTCGAAGGCTGGATGACACGGCTGATCAAGTCCTCCGGCGCCAAGGCCACCATCGCGACGGCGACGACGGGCATTTCGCCCCTCGAGCTCAAGGACGACGACCATGGCAAGGGCGGCCATGGCCATGGCCATGACCATGGCGGCCAGGATCCGCACGCCTGGCAAAGCGTGCCCAATGCGAAAATCTACGTGGCCAATATCCGCGACGCGCTGAGCGCCGCCGACCCGGCCGGCAAGGCGAGCTACGAGGCCAATGCGGCCGCCTATCTCGCCAGGCTCGATGCGGTCGATACCGAGATCAAGGCAGCCGTCGCCCGTATCCCGGCCGACCGGCGCAAGGCCATCACCTCGCACGACGCGTTCGGCTATTTCGTCAAGGCCTATGGCGTCCAGTTCATCGCCCCGCAGGGCGTCTCGACCGAGGCCGAGGCTTCCGCCAAGGATGTCGGGCGGATCATCCGGCAGATGAAGGCGGAGAAGATCCCGGCCGTCTTCCTCGAGAACGTCACCAATCCGCGCCTGATCGAGCAGATCGCGCGCGAGACAGGCGCGAAGATCGGCGGCCAGCTCTTTTCCGACGCGCTCTCGGACGCGAACGGCCCGGCCGGGACTTACATCCAGATGATGAAACACAATATAAGCCAGATCGAAAAGGCGCTCGGCGCCGGCCCGGCCTGAGCGCCGACCGCGCCCGAGCCAGCGACAGCAATCAGGTCTCGCAATGTCCGAAAAAATCCCCGTCACGGTGCTCACCGGCTATCTGGGCGCCGGCAAGACCACGCTCCTCAACCGCATCCTTACCGAGGATCACGGCAAGAAATTCGCCGTGATCGTCAACGAGTTCGGCGAGACCGGCATCGACGGCGACCTCGTGGTCGGCGCCGACGAGGAGGTCTTCGAGATGAACAACGGCTGCATCTGCTGCACCGTGCGCGGCGACCTGATCCGCATCCTCGACGGGCTGATGAAGCGCAAGGGCAAGTTCGACGCGATCATCGTCGAGACCACCGGCCTCGCCGATCCGGCCCCGGTCGCGCAGACCTTCTTCGTCGACCAGGATGTCGGCGATGCCACCAAGCTCGATGCCGTCGTCACCGTCACCGACGCCAAATGGCTCAAGGACCGGCTGAAGGACGCGCCCGAGGCCAAGAACCAGATCGCCTTCGCCGACGTCATCATCCTCAACAAGACCGATCTGGTCACGCCTGAGGAGTTGGCCGAGGTCGAGACCGCGATCCGCGCGATCAACCCCTATGCCAAGCTGCACAAGGCGACGCGCTGCGACGTCGCGATCGACAAGCTGCTCGACCGCAACGCCTTCGACCTCGACCGCATCCTCGATATCGAGCCCGACTTCCTCGAATCCGGTCATCATCACCACCATTCGGACGAGGTCCGTTCGATGTCCTTCACCCTCCCCGGTGATGTCGACCCGGACAAGTTCATGCCCTGGATCAACGACATCTCGCAGGCGCAGGGGCCGAACATCCTGCGCTCCAAAGGCATCCTGGCCTTCAAGGGCGAGCCGCGCCGCTTCGTCTTCCAGGGCGTGCACATGATCCTCGACGGCGATCTGCAGCGCGACTGGAAGGCCGACGAGAAGCGTGAATCCCGACTCGTCTTCATCGGTCGCGATCTCGACGAGGGCGAATTGCGCAAGGGGTTCATGGCCTGCGCGGCGTAGCACTCCCGTCATTCCGGGGCTTCGCGCAGCGAAGAGCCCGGAACCTAGAAACACGGGCAGAAGCGGGATTGAGCGCGGGAAATCTCTCCTTCCCGACCTGTGTTTCTAGGTTCCGGGCTCGGCCTTGCAGGCCGCCCCGGAATGACGGCGAGGCGGTCGCACCATCGATGTTTCTTTGCTAGACCCACCCCATGGAGACCATCACCAAACCCGTCTCGCTGCGCGAGCATGTCGTTCCCGTCGAAACCGGCGAGCATGTCGTCGCCGCTTATTGGCTGAAGCAGACCCTGGCGCTCGCGCTGGCCGACGGCCGCGTGCTGCGCTGGCGCGACGGGATGTCCGAGAGCGTCGAGGTCCATACTGGGGGCCTGCTCTGCGCCTGTTCGGATGGCGAGCGCCTGATCTCGGGTGGCGATGACGGCCGCGTCGTCGTGACCTCCGCGGAAGGCGAGCCGACCGAGATTCATCGCGACCCCAAGCGCCGCTGGATCGACGCCGTCACCCTGTCGGGCTCCGGCAGCCTGGCCTGGAACACCGGCAAGACCGTCCATGCCCGCGACGACAAGGGCAAGCTGCGTTCGTTCGATTTCGCCTCGACGCCGCAAGGCCTCGTCTTCGCGCCGAAGGGCTATCGGCTGGCGGTCGCGCAGATGAACGGCGTCTCGCTCTGGTACCCGAACACCGAGGCCAAGCCCGACTTCCTCGACTGGAAGGGCTCGCATCTCGACGTGACCTGGTCGCCGGACGGCCGCTTCGTCGTCTCCTCGATGCAGGAGAACGCGCTGCATGGCTGGCGCCTCGGCGACAAGCCGACCCATATGCGGATGACCGGCTATCCCGCCAAGCCGCGCTCGCTGTCCTGGTCGCACGACGGGCTCTGGCTCGCCTCCAGCGGGGCGGACGCCGCGATCGTCTGGCCCTTCCAGGGCGAGGGCCCGACCGGCAAGGCCCCGCGCGAATGCGGCGCGCGCCATGCCAAGGTCACCCGCGTCGCCTTCCATCCCAAGTCGCTGGTGCTCGCCGTTGGCTATGACGATGGCTGCATCCTGCTGATCCGCCTGACCGACGCCTCCGAGCTCCTGGTGCGGCCGGCGCTGAAGGGCAGCGGCATCACCGCCTTCGCCTGGGACAAGCTCGGCAAGCGCCTCGCCTTCGGCACGGAAGACGGCGCGGCCGGTGTCCTCACCTTGCCGACCTGACGATGCGCTTCGGCCTCTTCGGCAAGGGCGGGGCGGACAAGGCGGAAGCCTCGCAGGCCGCCGCCCGGATCAAGGCCGATATCCGCGACTGTCTCGGCCTGCCCGAGGCGGCCGCCATCGCGGTCAACGAGATCCTGTGCGCCGACCCCGCCTGCCCCGGCACCGAAACGGTGATCCTCGTGATGAATCCCGGCCAGAAGACCAGGGCCTACAAGGCGCAGATGCCGATGGCGGAGCTGACGCGGGAGGCTCTCTCCGCAGTTCTCCGGCGTGAGGACTCAGGCGCCTAGCAGATCGATCAAATGCGGGATCAGGGGCTCGTCGGCCGGCGGCATGGCGAGCTCCCTGAGCTTGCCGGGCCGGACCCATTTCAGGGCCTGCCCCTCCTGCGACGCCACCGCCCCCTCCCAGCGCCGGCAGATATAGAGCGGCATCAAGAGGTGGAACTCGGGATAGGCGAAGCTGGCGAAGGTGAGCGGCGCCAGGCACTCCTCCTTCACGGCGATGCCGAGCTCCTCGGCAAGCTCGCGGATCAGCGCGGGCTCCGGTCGCTCGCCGGCCTCGAGCTTGCCACCGGGGAACTCCCATAACCCTGCCAGCGCCTTGCCCTCGGGGCGCTGCGTGACGAGGACGCGGTTATCGGCATCGATCAGCGCGCAGGCGACGACGAGAAGCAGTTTCACGAAAGCTCAGTTCCCGGAGAGGATGACGCTGATGGGCTCGTGCTCCTTGCCCGTCACGGTCACCGTATCATAGACCGAGCCGCCCTCACGGATGAGCGCGTCCTCCTCGCCCCAGATCACCTGCGTGGTGACGAAATAGGTGCCCGGCGCCACCTTGTCGAAGACGAAGCGGCCATTGGCCTCGCTCTTGGTGGTGCGGGTATGCTCGGTATAGGCCGGGTCGACCGCGTCCGGCCGCGGGTAGCCCGCATGCGGCAGGTACTTGCGGTCACCGTAGAGCTGCCGGAAGCGTTCGCGCGCGAAGGCGGTGGCCGGCACCAGCCGCACGATCTCACCCGCCGCATTGACGACCTGGCCACGCGAGCGCGTGCGGAAGGCGTGCCCGACGATGACGCCCGTGCCGGGCTTCTTGATGAAGGCGGCCTCCTCGGCCGAGAAGCTGACGGTCGCCGGCGGGCGCTGCCCCTGACAGCCCGCCAATGCGATGCCGATGAGCGCGACCGCGCTCGCCACCCTGTTCATGCCGCCCCCGCCCGCCGTGCCGTCGTGACCAGAAACACCCCGGCCAGGATGATGCAACCGCCGACGAGCTGCCGCAACTCCAGCGTTTCCCCGAGGACGATCACACCCAGCGCCGTCGCGAAGGTCGGCACCAGATAGCCTGTCATCGCGGCCCGCGTCGGCCCCGCGGCCCGGATCAGCTTCATGAAGATCGCCATCGGGATCGCGGTCGCGACGAAGCCGAGCGCCAGCATCGCCGGGAGATGGTGCTGGATCGGCGCGAGCCCGGCCGGCCCGAGGAAGGCGAGCGTCAACCCCAGCGCCACCAGGCCGGAGAAGACTTGCTGGCCGAGCGCGAGCCGCGCCGGGTCGCCCGCAGGCGCCGGCACGGCGCGGACATAGAGATTGCCCGCGGCATAGGACAGCATCACGCCGACCATCGCGGCGACGCCGAGCGCCGTCCCGCCGCCGGCGACCAGGCGCGGGCCGATCAGCAGCGCGACGCCGACCATGCCGAGCGCCACGCCGAGAATCCGGCGGCCCGACAGCTTTTCCTCCGCGAACAGGAAATGCGCGAAGATCGCCGTCACCAAGGGGCCGGCGGCCTGGATCATCGCCGCCGGCCCGCTGGCGAGCTGCGTCAGCGCATAGGCGACGAGGATGTTCGGCACCCAGCCATTGGTCGCGCCGAGCACCACCCAATGCCGCAATTCGTGCCGTCGCGGCAGCGGGCTCTGGCCGAGCCAGCTCACCCATAGCGCCAGCGCCGTCGCGCCGAGCAACCCGCGCCCGGCCGCGATGGCGAGCGGCGGCACCTCGCCCGCCATCAGCTTGATGAACAGGAAGCTGCTGCCCCAGAAGAAGCCGCAGCCGACCAGGTTGCCGATGATGAAGGCCCGGCTCGGCTCCGCCGGAACCGGGGTCTCAGGAGCGATAGTCGCCATTGATCTCGACATAGGCCTTGGTGAGGTCGCAGGTCCAGACGGTGGACTTGCCTCGGCCCAGTCCGAGATCGGCGGTGATGACGATATGCTCGCCCTTCATGTAGTCGGAGACTGCGGCCTCGTCATAGGACGGCGCGCGCGCGCCCTGCTTCGCCACCGTGATCTCGCCGAAGGAGATGTCGAGACGGTCGCGATCGGCCGGCTCCCCCGCCTTGCCGACGGCCATGACGACGCGGCCCCAATTGGCGTCCTCGCCGGCGATCGCGGTCTTGACCAGCGGCGAATTGGCGATCGAGAGCGCGACCCGCTTGGCCGAGCGGGCCGAGGTCGCGCCGGCGACGCGGATTTCGACGAATTTGCGCGCGCCCTCGCCATCCTTGCAGACGAGATGGGCGAGCTCGAGCAGCAGCGAATTCAGCGCCCGCTTGAAGCCGGAAAGCCGCGCATCGTTGATCTCGCTGATCTTCGGCACGCCGCGCGCCGCGGCCTTGCCGGTAGCGAACAGCATCAGCGTGTCGGAGGTCGAGGTGTCGCTGTCGACCGTCACCGCGTTGAACGAGCCCTTGACGCCCTTGGCGAGCAGCGCCTGCAACACCGGCGCCGCGATCGGCGCGTCGGTGAAGACGAAGGACAGCATCGTCGCCATGTCGGGCGCGATCATGCCGGCGCCCTTGGCGATGCCGGCGATGACGACTTCATGCCCGTCGATCCTGGCTTTCCGCGAGAGCGCCTTCGGGAACGTATCGGTGGTCATGATCGCCTTGGCGGCGTCGAGCCACGGCCCCTCGGCGGCGCGCGCGGCGCAGTCCTTCAGCACGCCCTCGAACTTCATCCCGTCGAGCGGCTCGCCGATCACCCCGGTCGAGGCGATGAACACCTCCTGCGGCTTGCAGCCGGCCGCCTTGGCGGCGATCTCGGCGGTCAATTTGACCGAGTCGCGGCCCTTCAGCCCGGTGAAGGCATTGGCGTTGCCGGAATTGACGACGATGGCGCGGGCCGAGCCCTGCGCCAGGTTCTCGCGGCACCAGTCGACCGGCGCCGACGGGCATTTCGAGCGGGTGAAGACGCCGGCGGCCTGGGTGCCGGCATCGAGCAGCATGAAGACGACGTCGGTGCGGCCCTTGTAGCGGATGCCGGCCTCGGCCGTGGCGAAGCGCACGCCGGGAACGGCAGGAACCTTGGGCTGGCGCTTCGGCGCGAGCGGGGAAACGGGAACATCCTTGCCGGCCATCGAGGCGCCTCCTGAAAGGGAACCCCGATGTGCCAAAGCGGCGGGCTGAAAACAAGGTGGCTTCATCGGAAAGGCTGCCCTGGCGCGCCCCATAGCAATATGCTATGAAGGACTGTGAAGCAGATCACTTACAGCAGGGACGCGATCAGGACGCTTCAGCGCATACCGACGAACGTCGCGGCTACGATCAGGGCGAAAATCGAGCAGTACGCCGCCGAGCCGGCGTCGCTGGCCAACAATGTGAAAGCCCTCAGGGGAGAGCGGGGCTACTATCGACTTCGGGTCGGAGAATGGCGCGTTGTATTCTCGGAGAGTGGACGAGTGCTGCTCATCGTGCGGATTGCTCCGCGTGGCTCGGCCTATGATTGATATGAGGTTGCCATGAAAGAGCGGCTCCTGATGACCATCGATGGCGAGCCATTCGTCGCCTTGTCGCGTGCCGCCTACGACAAGCTTGTCGAGGCGGCCGAAGACGCCGCAGATATAGCGGCGATCGCGCGCTTCGAGCGCAGACTGGCCGCGGGCGAAGAAGAACTCGTGCCGTCTGAAATGGTCGACCGCATCCTGGCGGGCGAGAATCTCGTCCGCGTCTGGCGCGAGCATCGCGGCCTGACCGCCAGCGTTCTGGCGGAAAAGGCAGGCATCGCCCAACCCTACCTGTCTCAAATTGAGACCGGCAAGCGGGAGGGCACGTTACAGACGATGAAGAGGATCGCCGACGCGTTGAAGGTCACGGTCGACGACCTGATCCCGCAGGCAGAGCAGCCCTGAAGCTCAGGGCTTCTTCGGCTCGGCCGGCTTCTCTGCGGGCGCCGCGGCCGGCTTGTCGAGCCGCTCGATCTTGGCCTTCTCGCGCAGCGCCAGCACGATGTCCTGCTGGGCCTTGCGCTCGAGATACTGGCTGATCTGCGGCTTGACCTCGTCGAATTTCGGCAGCGGCTTGGTGCGCTTGTCCTCGAGCTTGATGACATGCCAGCCGAACTGGCTCTTCACCGGCGCCGAGACCTGTCCCTTTTCGAGCTTGAAGGCGGCCTCGGCGAATTCCGGCACCATGCGCTCCTTGCTGAACCAGCCGAGATCGCCGCCTTCCTTGCCAGAGCCCGGATCCTTCGAGAGCTCGGCGGCGACCTTGGCGAAATCCTCGCCCTTCTTGACGCGCTCGGCGGCCGCTTTGGCCTTGGCCTCGTCCTCGACCAGGATATGGCGGGCATGCACCTCTTCTTCCGGCTTCATCGCCTTCACGGTGTCGTCGAAGAGCTTCTGGGCGGCCTCGGGCGTCGCCGCCTTCTTGGACTCGCTGGTCAGATATTCGTCGAGCAGGACCTTCTCGCGATAATAGGCGAGCCGGGCCGCGAAATCGGGCCCGTCCGCGATCTTGGCATCCGTCGCAGCCTTGGCGCCGAGCTTCAAGTCGACCATGTAGTTGATCAGCTCGTCGCGCTTGCGCTCCTCCGGCAATTGCGCGAGCCGCTCGGCAAGGTCCTCGCTGGCGAGCGTCAGGTCGCGCTCGGTGATCGCGATGCCGTTGACCGTGGCGACCACCTTGTCCGCCTGCGCGAGGGCCGGCAGCGCGGCCATGGGAGCGGCGGCCAGGGCGAGGCCGAGCGACAGCGCGGCGAAACGGGACAGCTTCATCGGGACGGCCTTTCGCTGATGTCCGGAATGGTTCTGGCGGCTCCACTGCCAGTTGAACACGGCAAAGGCAAGGCGATTGAGCCACTTACGCAGCGCGATCACGAAGCTTTGCGGCAACCCGGCGCGGCGATTCGCGATGTGACGGCCCCTGCCCTTGGCACTTGCCGTCCAAAACCCCACATCCCGGGCGAACCAAGCCGCATGATCGGCGCGCGCCTTGAGGCAAGGCGACGCTGGACCCCGCCCCCGCACGCGTCTAAACACGCGGTCGAATTGAGATAATCCGGCTTCGGTCGGCGCAGGACCATGACCGGCGCGGACAGAGGCCAGGCACCGAAAGAAGGCCAGACATGCTTGGCGCGCTCGCAAAGAAACTCTTCGGCTCGTCGAACGACCGGCGCGTCAAGGGCTATGGGCCCCGCGTCGCCGCGATCAATGCCCTGGAACCGGAGGTCGCCGCGCTCTCCGACGAGGCCCTGCGCGCCCGCACCGAGGAGTTCCGCCAGCAGCTGGCGAATGGCGCCAAGCTCGACGACCTCCTGGTGCCGGCCTTCGCGACCGTGCGCGAGGCCGCCAAGCGCGTGCTCGGCCAGCGCCCCTATGACGTCCAGCTCGTCGGCGGCATCGTGCTGCACGAGGGTGCGATCTCGGAGATGAAGACGGGCGAGGGCAAGACGCTGGTCGCGACCCTGCCGACCTATCTCAACGCGCTCGAGGGCAAGGGCGTCCATGTCGTCACCGTCAACGACTACCTCGCCCGCCGCGACGCCGAATGGATGGGCAAGCTCTACGACTTCCTCGGACTCAGCACCGGCATCATCGTCCACGGCATCGACGACGACGAGCGCCAGCGGGCCTATGCCTGCGACATCACCTACGGCACCAACAACGAGTTCGGCTTCGATTATCTGCGCGACAACATGAAATACGAGGTCGCGCAGATGTCGCAGCGCGGCCACCATTTCGCGATCGTCGACGAGGTCGACTCGATCCTGGTCGACGAGGCGCGCACGCCGCTGATCATCTCCGGCCCGCTCGACGACAAGTCCGACCTCTATGTTGCGATCGACAAGATCCTGCCGGGCCTCGTCAAGACCGATTACGAGGTCGACGAGAAGCAGCGCGCCGTCTCGCTGACCGAGGCCGGCAACGAGCATATCGAGGAATTGCTGCAGCAGGCCGGCCTGCTCAAGGAGGGCGGGCTCTACGACGCCGCCAACGTCACCCTCGTCCACCACGTCAACCAGGCCCTGCGCGCCCACACCCTGTTCACGCGCGACAAGGACTACATCGTCCGCAACGACGAGGTCGTGATCATCGACGAGTTCACCGGCCGCATGATGCCGGGCCGGCGCTATTCGGAAGGCCTGCACCAGGCGCTCGAGGCCAAGGAGCACGTCACCGTCCAGCCCGAGAACGCGACGCTGGCCTCGATCACCTTCCAGAACTATTTCCGACTCTATTCGAAGCTGGCCGGCATGACCGGCACGGCCGCGACCGAGGCCGACGAGTTCTTCCAGATCTACAAGCTCGAGGTCGTCGAGATCCCGACCAACCTGCCGGTCTCCCGCAAGGACGAGGACGACGAGGTCTACCGCACCTTCGAGGAGAAGGTGCGCGGCGTGATTCGCGAGATCAAGGCGGCGCAGGAACATGGCCAGCCCATGCTGGTCGGCACCACCTCGATCGAGCGCTCCGAGCTCGTCGCCGAGATGCTGGTCAAGGAAGGCTTCAAGCAGATCGACTTCGAGGCGCCCAACGCGCTGGAGCCGATCTATGCCGCCGCGCGCCAGGGCAAGCCGTCCAACCATTTCGCCGTGCTGAACGCCCGCTTCCACGAGCAGGAAGCCTATATCGTCGCCCAGGCCGGCGCACCGGGCGTGATCACCATCGCCACCAACATGGCCGGCCGCGGCACCGACATCCAGCTCGGCGGCAATGCCGAGATGCGCATCAAGCATGATCTCGGCGACATGCCCGCGGGCGAGGAGCGCACCAGGCGCGAGCAGGAGATCCGCGCCGAGGTCGCCGATTTCAAGCAGCGCGTGCTCAAGGCCGGCGGGCTCTACATCGTCGGCACCGAGCGTCATGAAAGCCGGCGCATCGACAACCAGCTGCGCGGCCGCGCCGGCCGCCAGGGTGACCCCGGCCGCTCCAAGTTCTTCCTGTCGCTGCAGGACGACCTGATGCGCATCTTCGGCTCCGACCGCATGGACGGGATGCTGCAGAAGCTCGGCCTCAAGGAGGACGAGGCCATCGTCCATCCCTGGATCAACAAGGCGGTCGAGAAGGCGCAGGGCAAGGTCGAGGCACGCAATTTCGACATCCGCAAGAACATCCTGAAATACGATGACGTCATGAACGACCAGCGCAAGGTCGTCTTCGAGCAGCGCCGCGACTTCATGCGCCAGGAGAGCGTGCGCGAGACCATCGACGACATGCGCCATGGCGTCTGCGAGGACGTCGTTGCCCGGCGCATCCCGGAAGAGGCCTATCCGGAGCAATGGGATGCCGCCGGCCTGCACGAGGACGTCCTGACCTTCCTCAATCTCGACCTGCCGATCGAGGACTGGGCCAAGGAGGAGGGCATCGCCGATGCCGAGCTGCGCGAGCGCATCCGCAGCCAGGCCGACCAGGCCTATGCCGACCGCATCGCCCGCAACACCGACGAGGTCATGGTCTATGTCGAGAAGCAGGTGCTGCTGCAGACGCTCGATCATCTCTGGCGCGAGCATCTCGTCACGCTCGACCATTTGCGCCAGGTCATCGGCTGGCGCGGCTATGCCCAGCGCGACCCGCTGAACGAGTACAAGCAGGAGGCCTTCGAGCTTTTCGACGGGCTGATCGGCCGGCTGCGCGAGCAGGTCACCGGCAACCTGATGCGGATCGAGGTGCGCTTCGACCAGCCGGACGATGGCGGCCTGCCGCCGCAGGACGGCCCGCCTCCGGGCTTCGGCGGCGATTATGGCGGGGGCGGCCTGCAATATGCGGCGATCGAGGGCGACCTCGCCGTCGCCGACCGCAACCCCGCCGACCCGTCGAGCTGGGGCAAGGTCGGGCGCAACGAGCCCTGCCCCTGCGGCTCGGGCAAGAAATTCAAGCACTGCCACGGCCAGTTCGCCTGACGGCGGGACGCGACACCGATCGCAAAAAGGGCCGCTCGAAAGAGCGGCCCTTTTCGTTGGTGGCCAACTATATCGGCCCGGTCACTTCGGCGCGAAGATGCCGGTGCTGCTCGCCGTGATGTCGAAGGACAGCGTCGCGACGACCGTCGGGTTGCACCATTTGGAGCGTCCCGAGCCCGAGACGATGCCGCGCGGATCGGCGGTCAGCGCGAAGCACTCGGTCTTCGACAGGCTGGTGTCGTGATAACGGACGTCGGCCGTCAGGTTCTTGTAGGTGTAGGAAACGCCGGCGTTCCAGTAGGTGTAGTCCGGCAGATCGACCGGGGCCGGGAAATAGATGCTCATGCTCGGCTTGCTGATCCAGTAATGGCCGAGCTCGCCCGAGACCGCGAGGCCTTCGAGGAACGGAAGGTTGTACTTGGCCGTGACCGAGGCATAGGTCGCGTCGGCGCCGGTGCCGAGCCAGTCCCAGGCATAGAAGACGTTGGCGCCGAGCGTGAACTTGTCTTCGAAATTATACGAGACCTTGCCGTAAACCTCGGTGAAATCGGTGTTCTTCGGCGTCCAGTAGCCGCCGGCCAGGTCGATATACTGCTTCTCGTTCGGGTAGTAGTATTGCCACACGCCGAGGTCGAAGGTCACCGGGCCGAACTTGGGCCGAATGCCGCCGTAGAAATCGATCTCGGCCGGAGGGCTGGTGGCGAGATCGACATTCGAGGCGTAGATGCCGGCATAGAACAGATTGTCGTAGAATTGCAGCTCGACGCCGCCCTGGACCGCCGGCTTGCGATCGGTCTGCGAGATGCCGCGGAAATTATAGTCGCTCATGCCCTTGATGCTGATCGCCGCATCGATCCAGGTGATGCTCGGCGGCAGCGGCGCGGGCGGCGCGCCCTTGCGGCTCGGAAGATCGGAGGCTTCGGCCGCGCCCGCCAGGAGAAAGAATGACAAGGCTGCGCCAGCAGCCGGAAGACGTATCGAATCGAAGACCATGACCTGCTCCGTCGAGAGACCGAAATCGCGCGAGATTGCCGCGTTTCAGTCACGATCAAGCAGGCTGGGCCCAGATTTCAGCAAGACGAGCTTTTTGGCAGCGCGCACAAGGAACGAGCAGAAGCCGGCTTCGCCGCAGTTTCTGCGCCTCAGAAATAAGCTTTGCCGATAAAGTTGCGCGCGCGTGGCAATTTTGCCACGCGCTCCGAGCGGCGCGGCTTGGCCGCTTCTAGCGCGTCGCCGGCCCGTTGGCGTAAGCGGCCGTCGACTGGTCGACCCGCGTCGTGCGCAGCTTGTTGTCGGTGGCGCGCCGCGGGGGCAGCGGCGCACGCACGCTGGTCGGCGAGGCCGGCACGACGGATGCGACCGGAGCGGCTGCAGCCGTGTCCGCCACGGGCTGCTGCGACGAACCGCCGATCAGCGGCACGAAGCTCAGCGCCCGCTGGTAGAACGGCCGGCTGTCCGGCTGCTCGGCGGCGGCAACGGCGACCGGAGCGGCGCTGGCCTGGACCGGAGCCTGTTGCGCCGCGCCGGGCAGGACCTTGGCGACCTGCGTCGCCGCAGAGGTCGGTGCTGCGGCCGGCTTCGGCGCGGCTGCGGGTGCAACGGGCGCCGCCGCCGGCTTGCTCGGCTCCTCGGCGGCAGCCGAGGCGACGGCGACGAGAATGGCGTCGTTATCGGCCGATGTCGCCCGCACGGTGGCCTTGGCGCGGCCCTTGTCGTCGAGCACGACGACGCGCGGACCGGCGGTCAAGGCGTCGGGACGGCTGATGCCGACATCGCGCGAGGCCCAGGACACCGACTTGTTCAGCGAATCCGAGCCGCCGGCGACGAGCGTGCGCTTGAAGGAGGAATGCTGGTCGCCGTCATCATAGATCAGCTTGATCGCCGGCGTGCCCTTGGCCACCAGCGAAGCGACCTGGACCTCGTCCTGCCGGCGCTTCTGCGCGACCGCATCGTCCGTATTGCCGCCGTTGAAGACATAGCGGCCGCCGCTGACCGCGACCTGCGGCTCCTCCTTGGCGATCTCGAAATAATCCGAGCCTTCCTTCAGGTTCTTCCAGAAGGCGATATTCGGATCCATCCTGTGCTTGGCGAGGTTCTCCGGCGTCATGCGGAAGGGCAGCGCCTGCATCTGCACGGCTTTCTGCCCGCCATTCTGGGCCTCGCGCACCAGCGCGTAGATCTCGCCGATCTGGTCGTCGGTCATCGAATAGCAGCCGGCCGAGGAGCACGCGCCATGCACCATCAGATGCGCGCCAGTGCGGCCATGGGCCCGGTCATAGGCATTGGGATAGCCCATGTTGAACGAGACGTAATAGGACGAGTTCGGGTTCATCTGCGCCGGCGAGATAGCGTAGAAGCCCTCGGGCGCCATCCGGTCGCCCTCGCGGATCTTCGGGCCGAGCTGACCCGACCAGCGGCACATCGGATAGGTCTTGAGCAGCGCATAGCGACCGTCGGCCTTGCGCTTCCAGACCTCGAGCTCCGATTCCTTCTTGTAGGAGCGGATCAGGATCGGCTGATCCTTGCTCATGCCCTTCTCGGACATCAGCGCATAGGTCGCCGACGGGATCGGGATATTGTGGCGAACCGAGCCGCGATAGCGGTCCTCCTCGCAGGCGCCCAGGGTCAGAGCAACGAGCGCCACGAGGGCGAAATGTCTTGCTGCCACGTCGTCGATCCCATCGATCAATCGGTCGTCGCCGACCTTGTATCACTCAAGACGGCGGAATTGTGCCGCTCAATATGGTATTAGAACCGTTAGGCTTGAGCGTTCCTTACCACGCCGCCTTCGCATCTGGCCATATGGTCAATGAAGCCTGAAGCAATCCGGCGTCGAGCGTCACAAATTTACAAGTTCCGGCCGATCGCCAGGAACTTCTCCTCGCGCTGCGCGACGATCTGCACGGCGTCCAGGCCCGCCATGTCCGAAAGCGCCGACGCGATCGCATCCCCCGCCCGCGCGATCGCAGCCTTGGGATCGCGATGGGCGCCGCCGGTCGGCTCGCCGACGATGCGGTCGATGACGCCGAATTTCAGCAGGTCCTGGGCCGTGATCCTCATGCCGGTCGCGGCATCCTGCGCCCGCGCCGTGTCGCGCCACAGAATCGAGGCCGCCCCCTCCGGCGAGATCACCGAATAGATCGCGTGCTCCATCATGAGGACGCGGCTGGCGGCGGCGATCGCGATCGCGCCGCCCGAGCCGCCTTCGCCGATGACCAGCGCCACGCTCGGGCTTCTCAGGCCCAGCCAAGCCTCGGTGGAGCGCGCGATCGCCTCGGCCTGGCCGCGCTCTTCCGCCTCGATCCCCGGATAGGCGCCGGCCGTGTCGACGAAGCTCAGCACCGGCAGTCCGAACCGGTCGGCGAGCTCCGCCAGGCGCACCGCCTTGCGATAACCCTCCGGCTTCGGCATGCCGAAATTGTGCCGGATGCGCGTCTCGGTGCTGTTGCCCTTCTCCTGGCCCAGTACGCAGACCGGCTCGCCGCGGAAACGTCCGAAGCCACCGACGATGGCCTCGTCCTCGCCGAAGACGCGGTCGCCGGCGAGCGGCGTGAATTCGGTGATCAGCGCGGCGCAGTAATCGTTGAAATGCGGCCGCTGCGGATGGCGCGCGACCAGCGTCTTCTGCCAGGGCGTCAGGGCGCCATAGAGGTCCTTCAGGGCCTGGCTCGCCTTGGCGTCGAGCTTGCCGATCTCCTCGGACAGCGCATAGCCTTCGCCCTTGGCCTCCAGGGCGCGCAACTCATCCGCCTTCGCCTCCAGTTCGGCGACCGGCTTTTCGAAATCAAGGTAGCTTCGCATCGTGATCCAGTTCTGGGCCCGCGCCATCGATCCGCTCGCGCTGGAAAACGGATGCCGGGGCGCGAAAAGCGGCGGACCTTGGCCGTGCCGCGCCGCGCTTGTCAACCCGCTGGCGTCTTCCGCGAAGCGTCCGTGATTCGGGGTGTAGGCGTCGCCTGCGGCAGCAGGACCGGCCGGAAGGCGAAGCTCCGGCGCGTCGCGCGCAGCGGCGCCCGCTGGTGGAACTGCTTGGTGGCGTCGATGACATGGACCCCGGCGAAAGGCAGCGACAGCCCCGACCCGACCCGCTCCCAGGCCGGGGCCGAGCGCATGAACAGCGGGCGCTTGAGCGGCGGCACGTAGAGCGCCTCCGTCCAGTTCTCCGGCGCCAGCGTCGCCGCGCGCATCAGCGCCTCCAGCTGCGAGCGGCTATAGGGGCGGCCATGGCCGAAGGGCGTGCCGTCCATCCGGGCCCAGAGGCCGCGGCGATTGGGCGCGACCACCAGCACGCGCCCGCCCGGGCTGAGCACGCGGGCGACCTCCTCCAGAAGATCGTCGGGACTCTCCGTCTCCTCCAGCGCATGGACGAGCACGACGCGGTCGACCGAGGCCGTCGGCAGCGGCAGCAAGGTCGGCTCGACCAGCGCCGAGGCCGACAGCCCGTCGGAGGGCCAGTTCACCACGCCCTGCGCCGCCGGCATGAAGGCGAGGATCCGCTCGGCCTTGGCGCCGAGCACGGACAGATAGGGCGTCGAGAACCCGAGCCCGAGCAGGCGCTGACGCGCGCAATCGGGCCAGAAGCGCAGCATGGCGCGGCCGATGAAGCGCCGGGCCACATGGCCGAGCGGGCTGGCATAGAAGGCGCGGAGATCGACGACGTCGAGGGCCATGGCCATCGACATGGAACGCGCCGCGCGCGAACGCAAGAGGCCGGAGGCGGCGGCCGGCCATGCCGGGCTCCGGCTTGATCGCGAGCCGGCCTTGCCGCATGCAGGGCGCGTAGATGCCAGCTCCGGAGTCTCCCATGTCCCTCGACATCCATGTCTTCCGCACCCTGAGCGACAATGCCGGCGCGCTGATCCGCGATCCTGCGACCCATGCCTGCGCGGCGGTCGATGTTCCCGATGCCGGTCAGGTCCTCGCCGCGGCCGAGGAGAAGGGCTGGACGATCACCGACATCTTCGTCACCCACGCCCATTTCGACCATGTCCAGGGCGTGGCCGCGGTCAAGGACGCGACCGGCGCGACCGTCTACGGCCCGGCCGACGCGAAGGACGCGGCCCCGCTCGACCATGTCGTCGGCGAAGGCGGCCGCGTTCCGCTCGGCGGCTTCGTCTTCGACATCTGGCATACGCCCGGCCATTCCGATGGGCACCTGACCTATGTCGGCGAGCAGACCAGGCTCGCTTTGGTCGGCGACGTCGTCTTCGTCATGGGCTGCGGCCGCGTCCAGCCCGGGCAGTTGCCGGCGATGTGGACCTCGCTGTCGCGCGTCATGGCCCTGCCCGACGACACGAAACTGATCACCGGCCATGACTACACGCTGGCCAATGCCCGCTTCGCCATGGCCATGGACCCGGCCAATGCCGCGCTGAAGGCGAGATTCGCCGAGGCCGAGGCCGCGAAGACTGACGGGCGCTTCTGGGCCCTGACCACGATCGGCGAGGAGAAGGCGACCAACCCCTTCTTCCGCGCGAGCGAGGGCGCGCTCGCCGCGGCGGTCGGCCTCGTCGGCGCGCAAGCAGGCGAGGTCTTCGCGGCGCTGCGCGAAGCCAAGAACCGGTTCTGAGCCGCGGGTCCTGCGCCATGAGGATGAACCAGCTCGGCGGCCTGAGCGCGGCGGAGGTGATCCGGCTGCTCGATCTCAAGCCGCATCCCGAAGGCGGCCATTACCGCGAGACCTTCCGCGACGAGGCCGGGCCGGCGGGCCGCGGCTTCTCGACCGCGATCTATTATCTGCTCGACACCGGCGAGACCTCCGAATGGCACCGCGTCGACGCAGCCGAGATCTGGCACCACTATGCCGGCGCGCCACTCGTGATCAGCGTCTCGTCCAATGGCCACGACGCCTCGGCCCATCATCTCGGCTGCGACCTCGCGGCCGGCCAGCGCCCGCAATTCGTCGTGCCGGCCGGCTGGTGGCAGAGCGCGACCTCGCTCGGCGCCTGGACCCTGGTCGGCTGCACCGTGGCGCCGGGCTTCGATTTCGCCGGTTTCGAGATGGCCCCGCCGGATTGGCGGCCGCGACCGCGCGCGGGGGGACAGGGTTGATGGCCATCACCGATCTGCCGGAGGATCCGGCCCGCGTGCTCGAATGCGAGCGGCGCATCGTCAACGCCTGGCCCGCGCCCTCCACCCTGCTCGTCGGCGACTGGGTGGTGCGCTTCGCCAACGGCTATTCCGGCCGCGCCAATTCCGCCTCGCCGCTGAAGCCCGGCGCCGAGCTCGACGACGCGACGCTCGATCTCATCGAGGAGTTCTACCGGGCCGACGGGCTGCCGCCCTGCGTCAGGCTGACCCCGCTGACGGCGCCGGCGACGCGCGAACGCATTCTCGCCCGCGGCTACCGGCTCAAGGACGCATCGCACGGGCTGCTCGCCGGGCTGGGCGGCGTCGATCCGGCGATCGAGCCCGATCTCCAGATCGAGGCGCGCCCGAGCCAGGACTGGATCGCCGGGGTCGCCGCGCATCAGACCGGCCCGAAGCGCAACGAGGCCAATCTCGCGGCCATCGTCGAGAAGGTGCGGCTTCCGGCCGCCTTTGCGACCTTGCTGCTGGCCGGAGAGCCGGTGGCCTACGGCATGGGCGTCGCCGAACGCGGCATGGCCGAGATCGGCTCCGTCGTCGTCGATCCCGGCCGCAGGGGCCAGGGTCTCGGGCGCCGCACCGTGGCCGGGCTCATGGCCTGGGCCAGGCTGGTGGACTGCGAAAGCGCCTATCTCCAGGTCGACCAGACCAACACGGTCGCGCTCGGCCTCTATGCCAGCCTCGACTTCCGCCGGCTCTATTCCTATGAGACGCGGATTCTCGACTGAGCCGGCCCTATACCGTGACCTGCGTGCCGACCTCGACGACGCGCCCGGTCGGGATCTGGAAGAAGCTCGTCGCGTCCGTCGCGCTCTTGGTCAGGCTGATATAGAGCTTGTCCTGCCAGACCGGCATGCCCGATTGCGGCGAGGCCTTGATCGAGCGCCGCGACAGGAAGAACGAGGTCGACATGATGTCGAACTTGAAGCCCTGCTTGCGCAGCATGGCGAGGCCCTTGGGCACGTTCGGGCTCTCCATGTAGCCGTAGACCATCTCGATGCGCCAGAAATCGTCGGTGATGCGCGAGAGGCGGACGCGCTCCTCCTCGGCGACGCGCGGCGTGTCGGCCGAGCGCACGGTCAGGATGACGTTGCGCTCGTGCAGCACCTTGTTGTGCTTGAGATTGTGGAGCAGCGAGGCCGGCGCCGTCTGCGGGTCGCTGGTCAGGAACACCGCCATGCCCTTGACCCGGTAGGGCGGGCTCTTGGCCAGCATGCCGACCAGCTCGAGCAGCGGCACGTCGGTCTTGCGCGTCTTGTCGAAGAGGATGCGGGTGCCGCGCACCCAGGTCGCCATCAGCAGGACCAGCGAGGCCGCCATCAGCACCGGCACATAGCCGCCGCTGAACAGCTTCAGCAGATTGGCGGAGAAGAAGGCGACGTCGATCAGCAGGAAGGGCACGATGACCACCGCCGTCGCCGTCACGCTCCAGCGCCAGCCCTTGCTGATGACGATGAAGGCGAGCAGCGAATCCACCACCATCGCGCCGAAGACCGAGATGCCATAGGCATGCGACAGGTCCGACGAGGTCCGGAACGTCCAGACCAGCAGCAGCACCACGATCAGCAGCATCGCGTTGACGCGCGGGATGTAGATCTGCCCCGAGGTGTGCTCCGAGGTGTGCCGGATCTCGAGCCGCGGCAGCAGGCCGAGCTGGATCGCCTGGCGCGTCAGCGAGAAGGCGCCGGTGATCACCGCCTGGCTGGCGATGATCGTCGCGATCGTCGCCATGATCACGAGCGGCAGGATGAAGCCTTCCGGCGCCAGCCGGTAGAACGGGTTCTCGATCGCCGTCGGGTCGGACAGGATCAGCGCGCCCTGGCCGAGATAGTTCAGCCAGAGCGCCGGGAACACCAGGTAGAGCCAGGCCGAGCGGATCGGCCCGCGCCCGAAATGGCCCATATCGGCATAGAGCGCCTCGGCGCCCGTGACCGAAAGACAGACCGCGCCGAGCACCGCCAGCGAGACGCCCGGATGCAGGACGAAGAACTGCAGGCCGTAATAGGGGTTGATCGACATCAGGATGCTGAAATCGTCGGAGAGGTGATAGAGCCCGAGCCCCGCCAAGGTCAGGAACCAGACCATCATCACCGGGCCGAAGAAATTGGCGACCTTGGCGGTTCCCCGGCTCTGGACGAGGAAGAGCGCGATCAGGATTCCCGAAGCGATCGTGACCACGTATTCGCTGAGCGCCGGCGTCACCAGCTTGATGCCTTCCACCGCCGAAAGCACCGAGATCGCGGGCGTGATCACCGCGTCGCTGTAGAACAGCGCCGCGCCCGCCATGCCGAGGAAGAGCACGACGCCGCCCCGCATGCGCCCGAGCGCGCGCTGCGCCAGCGCCACCAGAGTCAGCGTGCCGCCCTCGCCGTTATTGTCGGCGCGCAGCAGCAGGACGACGTATTTCAGCGTCACCACCAGCACCAGCGACCACAGGATCAGCGAGAGCACGCCGATGACCACCGTCCTGGGGATCGGCGCGGTCATGGCGATGTCGACGGAGCCGCCATGTCCGCCGCCGCCCATTCCGGTCGCGGCCAGGACCGTCTCGCGCAGCGCATAGAGCGGGCTGGTGCCGATATCGCCATAGACGACGCCGAGCGCGCCGAGCGCCAATGTCGCGTAGCTGGCGGTCGAATGACCACCCGGCCCGGGGGCGCCGTGACCGTCGTCGAGACCGAAACGGGAATCCCCGGCCTTGGCGGCCGGTGGACTCGGTTGGTCATGCCCCATCAGGCTTCTCCGCGGATGCTGCAGCGCAGCGAAAGGCCGGGGCCTCTAGCACGGCCCGGCCGAGCCGCAAAGGCACTGGCCGCGATCGCGTATCGGACAGGCAGCCTCACTCCGCCGCATCGGCGCGAACGCCGTAGCGCCGCTCGATATAGGCGTTGACCATGTCCTTGAATTCGCTGGCGATGCCGGCACCCCGCAAGGTCGCGACCTTGCGGCCGTCGACGAAGACCGGCGCGGTCGGCGCCTCTCCGGTCCCGGGCAGCGAGATGCCGATATCGGCATGCTTGGATTCGCCCGGGCCGTTCACGATGCAGCCCATCACCGCGACGTTGAGCGCCTCGACGCCGGGATAGCGTGTCTTCCACTCCGGCATCGAGCTCGAGATCCAGCTCTGGATGTCGCGCGCCAGTTCCTGGAACACCGTCGAGGTGGTGCGCCCGCAGCCGGGGCAGGCCGCGACCAGCGGCACGAAGGCGCGGAATCCCATGGTCTGCAGCAGCTCCTGCGCCGCCTTGACCTCGAGCGTGCGGTCGCCGCCCGGCTCCGGCGTCAGCGAGTAGCGGATCGTGTCGCCGATGCCGTCCTGCAGCAGGATGCCGAGCGCGGCCGAGGAGGCGACCAGCCCCTTCGAGCCCATGCCGGCCTCGGTCAGGCCGAGATGGATCGCATAGTCGCCGCGCCGCGCCAGCATGCGGTAGACCGCGATCAGATCCTGCACGCCCGAGACCTTGGCCGACAGGATGATCCTGTCCCGTCCGAGGCCGATCTCCTCGGCGCGCCGCGCCGAGAGCAGCGCCGACTGCACCATCGCCTCGCGCATCACCGCGCGCGCATCGAGCGGCTGCACTGAGACGGCGTTCTCGTCCATCAGCGCGGTCAGCAGCTCCTGGTCGAGCGAGCCCCAGTTCGCGCCGATGCGGACCGCCTTGCCGTGTTTGATGGCGAGCTCGACGATCTGGCCGAACTGCCGGTCCTTCTTGTCCTTGAAGCCGACATTGCCCGGGTTGATCCGGTATTTCGCCAGGGCCTGCGCGCAGGCCGGATGATCGGCCAGCAGCTTATGGCCGATATAGTGGAAATCGCCGATGAGCGGCACGTCGATGCCGAGGATGTCGAGCCGCTCGCGGATATGCGGCACGGCGGCCGCCGCCTCGTCGCGATCGACCGTGATCCGCACCAGCTCGGAGCCGGCCCGCGCCAGCGCCGCGACCTGACCGACGGTCGCGGCGATATCCGCGGTGTCGGTATTGGTCATCGACTGCACGACGATCGGCGCGCCGCCGCCGACCTCGACCGCGCCGACCTTGACCGGAACCGTCAGCCGTCGTGGCGCCGGCCCGGCGGTTTCCGCGAGCATGCCCGGCAGGACCGTCTCATTCATGGGTATGCGCGCTCCGGCAATGGTCGCAGCGGCCGACGATCTCGACGACCTGATAGGAGGGCACGAACTGGCGTCCCTGGGCGATTGTCGTCACCGCCTTGCGCATGGCGGGCGAGGAATCCTCATCGACGCCGCCGCAGACCTCGCAGATCAGGAAGGCAACGACATCGCCGGCGCCATGCCCGTGCAGGCAGGCGATATAGGCGTTGCGCGAGCTCAGGCGGTGCACAAAGCCCTGCTCGACCAGGAAGTCGAGCGCCCGATAGACCGAGATCGGTGCCAGCCGCCGCCCGCCGGGCGGCGAGATCCTGTCGGCGAGGTCATAGGCTCCGACCGGGCGGTGATCGGCGTGCAGCGCCTCGAGCGCCTTGCGCCGGATCGGCGTCAGCCTGAGGCCGCGCTCGCGGCAGACCTGCTCGGCCCGCGCCAGCGCTTCCGCGGCGTGGCGCCGATGGTCATGGGCGTGGCGGCAGGCCGCGTGATCATGGCCGTCATGCATGTCGGCGTGTGGCTGCATTTTCATCATGTTGCGTTGCAATACTACATCGGGCAACGTGCCGCGACCGCTATGCGGCGGCGGAAAGTCTGCCCGTCCAGGCGTGCAATCTAAGCACTTTCTCAGCCCATGTCAGGAGCCTGACGCTCATGTTCCTCAAAGACCGCACCGCGCTCGTCACCGGATCGACCTCCGGTATCGGCCTCGCCTATGCCCGCGCGCTCGCCGCCGAAGGCGCCCATCTCGTCATCAACGGCATCATGCCCGCGGCCGATGCCGAGGCGCTGCGAACCGGGCTGGAAAAGGAATTCGGCGTCAGGGCGTTGTTCTCGCCGGCCGACATGACCAAGCCGGCCGAGATCGCCGCCATGGTGGCGGAGGCGGAGAAGGCGTTCGGCGCGGTCGACATCCTCGTCAACAATGCCGGCATCCAGCATGTCGCGCCGGTCGACGAGTTCCCGATCGAGAAATGGGACCAGATCATCGCGATCAACCTGTCCTCGGCCTTCCACACCACCCGGGCCGCCCTGCCCAAGATGAAGGCCAAGGGCTGGGGCCGCATCATCAACACGGCGAGCGCCCATGCCTTCGTCGCCTCGCCGTTCAAATCGGCCTATGTCTCGGCCAAGCACGGCATCGCCGGCTTCACCAAGACCGTGGCGCTCGAGGTCGCGACCAACGGCATCACCGTCAACGCCATCGCGCCCGGCTATGTCTGGACGCCGCTGGTCGAGAAGCAGATCCCCGACACCATGAAGGCGCGCAACATGACCAAGGAGCAGGTCGTCAACGACGTGCTGCTGCTGGCCCAGCCGACCAAGGAATTCGTCACCGTCGAGCAGGTCGCGGCGCTCGCGGTCTTCCTCTGCACCGATGCGGCGAAATCGATCACCGGCGCGACCCTGCCGATGGATGGCGGCTGGACCGCGGCGTGACCGGACGCCGCAAGAGCTCCTCGCGCCTCGTCGCCGGCCTCGCCGGCCCCAAGGCCGAGAAGACGATATCGCTCGCGCTCCAGGGCGGCGGCGCGCATGGCGCCTTCACCTGGGGCGTGCTCGACGCGATCCTCGAGGATGGCCGGCTCGCCATCGAGGCGCTCTCGGGCACCAGCGCCGGCGCGATGAACGCCGTCGTGCTCAGCGAAGGCTGGATCGACGGCGGCATCGACGGCGCCCGCGCCCAGCTCGAGACCTTCTGGCGGCGGATCAGCGTCGACGGCAAATATGGCGGCTCGGAGCGCTCGCTGATCGACACCATGCTCGGCGCCTGGGGCAACAGCAACACGCCGCCGGCCCTGCTCTGGTTCGAGATGTTCTCGAAAGTCGCCAGCCCCTATGACGTCAACCCGCTCAACATCAACCCGCTGCGCGGCGTGATCTCCGACCTGATCGATTTCGACAAGGTGCGGGCCTGCCAGGCGGTGAAGCTCTTCATCGCCGCGACCAATGTCCGCACCGGCAAGATCAAGGTCTTCGGCGGCGACGAGCTGACGCCGGACCACCTGATGGCCTCGGCCTGCCTGCCGATGCTGTTCCAGGCCGTCGAGATCGCGGGCGAAGCCTATTGGGACGGCGGCTATATGGGCAACCCGGCCTTGTACCCGCTGTTCTACGAGGCCCATTGCGACGACATCATGCTGGTCCAGATCAACCCGATCCAGCGCAAGGAACTGCCGACCAATGCGCGCGCCATCCAGGACCGGCTGAACGAGATCACCTTCAACGCCTCGCTGCTGCGCGAATTGCGCGCGATCGATTTCGTCAACCGCCTCGTCGATGCCGGCAAGCTGCCGATCGACGAATACAAGCGCGTGCTGATGCACCGGATCGACGGCGGCCCGCCGCTCGCCGAGCTGACCAGCTCGACCCGGATGAACGCCGAATGGGACTTCCTGCTGCGCCTGCGCGACATGGGCCGCGCTGCAGCGAAACGCTGGCTGAAGCGCAATTACGAGGCGATCGGCAAGCAGGCGACGCTGGATCTGAAGGAGGCGATTTCCTGAGGCGCGTGATCAAGCAGGGACGTAGGTCAACCTGATCGCGTCCTCGCCGATGCGATCGCTGGCCACGAGGCGAAGCCGCGGCCGTGGGCCGGCGAAGAACGGCTTGCCGCGACCAAGCACGACGGGGTGGACGTAGAGCCGATACTCATCGATGAGGCCGAGCTCGGTCAGGCTTTGCGCCAGCTCTGGTCCGGAAACGGAAACCTCGCCCGCCAGCTCATCCTTCAGCCCGCGTATCGCCGCTTCGACATCATCGCCGACAAGCGTGGCGTTGGGGCCGACCGACTTCAACGAGCGCGACACCACCCATTTCGGCAGGCGCCGCCACGCCGCCGCGAAGTCGCGAAGCTCAGGGGTCCACTCGGGATGGTCCTCGTCCCAATAGCGCATGACCTCGTACATGCGGCGACCATACACGCTGCCAGCTAGGCCGCGCACGTGCTCTATCCAATGACGGAAGAGCGCAGGATCAGGCGCGAATTCCTGATGGTCGACATAGCCGTCCAGGGACTGGTTCATTCCGAAGACGATCGTCGCCATGTTGAAAAACCCTCATCCCGGATTTTTCAGAATAGTTCGAACAGCCGTTGCGCGTAAGTGAGGTTGGGCACGAACCGCGCAGCCATGCCGGTGTGACGAATAGCCGGAGGGCCTCCGCCGTCTAACGTCCTTCGCCCGTCAGCGCCCAGACCGCGCTCTTCTTGATCTCGGCATCCTCCAGCGAGCGCGTCACCGGCACCTGATAGGTCGCGAGCTCGACGAGCCGGTCCTTCGGCAGGTAGCTCCGGCCCGGATCGCCGATCAGCACGTCCGCGCCGCGCATCGCCAGACCGGACAGCCAGCCGATCACGCTCTCGGCCATCGCCCGTTCGTAGCAGACATCGCCGGCGCAGATCACATCCCAGCCGCCGTCACGGCCGACCAGATCGTCCAGCCGGACTGACAGCGAAACACCGTTGGCAGCCGCGTTCAGCGCCATGGCCTCGGCCGCGAAGGCGTCGATGTCGCAGGCCTCGACCTTTCCCGCGCCCGCCTTCGCCGCCGCGATCGCCACCAGCCCCGAGCCGCTGGCGAAATCGAGGACGCGCTTTCCGCGCACTCTTTCCGGATGGTCGAGCAGATAGCGCGCCAGCGCCTGGCCGCCGGCCCAGGCAAAGGCCCAGAAGGGAGGCGGCAGGCCGATCGTGGCGAGCTCGTCCTCGGTCTTCTGCCAGAGCTCGGTCGCCTCCTCGGCGACATGCAGCGAAATCTCGGGCGCGTGCGGCACGGGCAGGAGCCGCGTGTGCCGGAGGATGAAGCCGCGCCGGTCGAGCGCCGCCTCCCCGCTCACGCTACGACATCCGCGCTCGCCTGCATCAACAGCGAGCGATAGAGCGCCTTGACCGCGTCCATCACGTCGCGCTCGGTATGCCCGTCGAGCAGCCGGGCGCGGGCGCTCGCGCCCATGCGCTCGACCAGCCCTGGCGCGCCGGCGAGCACGATCAGGGCCCTGGCGAGCGCCGCCGCGTCGTCGGGCGGCACGACCATGCCGTCCTGCCCGTCGCGCACGAAGCTGCGGCAGCCCGGCACGTCCGTGGTCAGGATCGCCCGGCCGCAGGCCGCCGCCTCCAGGATCGAGCGCGGCAGGCCCTCGCCGCCGCGCGAGGGCAGGCAGCAGAGCTGATGCGCCCGCCAGACACCCTCGATATCGCGCGTCGGCCCGGCCCAGATCACACCCGCGCGCGCCGCCCACTCCTTCAAGGTCGCTTCCGGGATCGCCTTGGGGTTGGACGGATCCGGCGCGCCATGGATCGTCAGCTCGACACGCGCGCCCTGGGCGCGGGCGAGCCTGACCGCCTCGACGGCGAGGTCGACGCCCTTCGACCAGAGCATGCGCGCCACCAGCGCGACCTTGAGCGGCGGCTGCGGCGGCATCGGCTCCGGCATCAGCACCAGCGGATCGACCCCCGCCCCGCCGACGAGCGCGACCTTGGAGGCGTCCTGCGGGTCGAGCCCGAGCATGACGGGGTCGTCCGGATTCTCGAACAGGAAGCGCACCTGCGGCCCGTCGACCGCCTCGCGCATCCAGAACCTGGCGGCGAGCCGGGCAGCAGCCGCCAGCTTGTCCTGCCTCGCGCCCAGGAAGCCCAGGCCCGTCAGCGCATAGACCCGCCGCTCGACGCCCGCCAGCTTGCCGGCGAGCCCCGCCAGCGCGATGGGTTTGAGCGCGATGCAATGCAGGATGTCGGGCCGCTCGGCCGCGATCAGCCGCTTCAGCGCCCGCACCTGCCGGAACAAGGCCAGCGGCGACAGGCTGCGCCGCTCGGCCTCGAGCGCGATCAGCCTGGCGCCGGTCGCCTCGATGACGCGCCGGTGCTGGCGCTCGCGGGCGATGACCGCGACCTCGAAATCGAGCTCGCGCGCCGCCCGCGCCATCGGCAGGAAATGCGAGGCGAAGAACCAGTCCTCGGTGACGACGAAAAGAAGCTTGGGGCGGGCCATGATGACGCGACATCAGGCCGATGCGGGCGCGAAGGTCAAGCGGGCGGCACCAAAACGGCATCCGGCCCGCCGGACAAGCCGGCGGGCCGGAGGCAGCAGGCCGCGAAGGCATTCAGTAGACGCTGCAGACCCGGCGGTGGCCGACGACTTCGCCGAAGCGGTTGAGGCGCTCGACCAGCTCGCAGCGGCGGACCGGGACATCGTCCTCATAGACCGGCTCGGCATAGGCGCGGCTGGCGGAGGCGGCGATCAGGCCGCCGACGGCAAGCGCTCCGACGATGCCGGCGCCGACGCCCCAATGCGGGCCGCGATGGCGCGGGCGGGCCTCGGCGCCGCCGGCCGTGGCGAGGATCGCGGTGCCCAGGGTGAGGGCGGCAAGGGTGGCGGTCATGCTCTTCCTGAAGTTGGTCATCGTCCTGTCTCCTGTGGTCCGTCCGGGAGCGAACCATTCGCCCTCCATGACCATTGGTCGCGGCGGGCACGGAACAGGTTCAAAGGCGGCAGCGAATTTTTTGCGGGGGCCGCCTGAAGCGCGTCATGCTCGGGGCCTGACCAGTCAGCCGCTTTCTCCCCTCGGGGAAAAGCGCGGGGAACCCTCTCCCGGAGGGAGAGGGCAGGGAGAGGGGATGGCCGTTGGACGCGTTGCGCGAGGGCTGACCGTTGCTCACGCTGCGATTTCACTGGTGTTCGGTCCGGCCCTCACCCCTACCCCTCTCCCACCCGGGAGAGGGGTTTTCCGTCGCGCGTCCCGCGCCCAAGCGTCATCCCGCCCGCAGGCTCGGCCTGCGCACGCTTGATCATGAGGGGCAGCGGAGCGCCGCGAGGCGCAAAGGTTATTGGTCCGCATCCATTGAGCCAGGATGCGGTGCGGATGGATTGAGCCACCATCCGCACGCCCCGTGGCGCTCCGCCAGACGGCGATTTATCAAACTCCGGGCCGCGCTTCTGCGAATCCGGCTGCGGGCGCACCCCAAAAGCCCTCGGAAGCCAGTGCCCCTCAGCGGGTTGTCGCCTCGTCGGTCCCTCGGGGCGGCTTGCGCCGCCGGTTCATCTAGCGAGCTCCTCGCGCAGGGATCGTAATGTCCCCAGGGCGGTTCCCGAAGCCTCCCGGGAGCGAGGCGCAACCCCCGCCCGCAGGCGCCGCACCCACCCCGCCAAACGACATGCCTCCGGTTGGCCGCCCCTCGGGGATGGGATGGAGCGGATCATACGGGAGGTCGAGAGGGCGGGGATAGTTGCCGCATCTATCCCCGTTGGGCGCCGGAACCGCGACGCAGAACCCCTCTCCTGTCAGGAGAGGGGTTCCCCGCGCTCACCCGTCATGGTCGGGCCTGTCCCGACCATCCACGTCTTGCGACGCGGATGGCAGGCGAGCCGGCGCAGCGCGCCCTGGATACTCAGTCAAAGCGCCGTAAAGACGTGGATGGTCGCCACAAGGGCGACCATGACGGGAGAGGACCGGAACCTCGACCCAGCCTTCTCCCGGATGGGAGAAGGTGGCCCGGAGGGCCGGATGAGGGCCGGCCGGCAAACCAGTGGGGCTGAACGGAACCGCGGTCAGCTCACGGCTGCAGTGTCAAACGTCCGGCCCTCACCCCTGCCCCTCTCCCACACGGGAGAGGGGTTCCCCGCACCCTCATCGAGAAGAGAGGCAGCGCCGTCTCACCGCGCCGCCGAGACCGGCAGGGCCCGCGCCAGCGCTGCCGGGACGTCGATGCGGCCGGCGCCGAAGAGCGGGTCGCGCCCCTTCGCGCCGAGATCGATCGCGCTGTCGCTGAGGAGCTTGCGCACGCCTTCGAGATCGAGATCGGGCCGCTTCTCAAGCAGGAGCGCGACCAGGCCCGAGACATGCGCCGCCGCGATCGAGGTGCCGGAGGAAAAGGCGTAGCGCCCCTCCGGCTCGGCCGCGAGCACGTCGACGCCGGGCGCAGCCACGGCGACATAGTCGCCGCGATTGGCGCCGGGGAAGAGCTTGTCCTCGGCATCGGTGGCGGTCACGGCGATGACGTTCGGATCGGCGCCCGGATAGAGCGGCGCGGCCCTGGCCCCGCCATTGCCGGCAGCGGCGATCGCGACCATGCCCTTGCTCCTTGCTCCGGCGAGCGAGCGCGACATGAGCCGGTCCTGCGGGCCGGCGAAGCTCAGGTTGAGCACGCGCGCGCCCTCTCCGGCCGCCCAGTCGAGCGCGCTCAGGATATGGAAGGTCGTGCCGTTCGCCGCGCCGGGCGTTCCGCTGCCGGTGAACGCCCGCGCCGCCAGCAGCCGGGCCGCCGGCGCGACGCCCTGCAGCTGCGCCTGCGCCAGGATCGCCGCCGCCATGGCGGTGCCGTGCGCATGCGGCTGAACCTCGCCGCCGAGCGCATCGAACGCCCCGGCGACGACCCCCTGAAGCTCGGGATGGGCCATGTCGGCGCCGGAATCGATCACCGCGACGCGGATTTTCTCGCCGCGCGCCAGCTTATGCGCATCGTCGAGAGAAAGCTTTTCGACGACATATTGCGGCTGCAGCTCGCGCCTCGGCGCGACAGCGACCAGCGGCTCGACCGGCGGCAGGTCCGGAACCGCGATGACGGGGGCAGGCTCCTCCGGCTTGGCGGGCGGCGTCTCGGGCGATGCCGTGCTGGCCGGCTGGGCCGCGTCCTTCGTCACGTCCTGCTGCGAGTCCTGCTGCAATGTGTAGAGATAATTCGGCTGCGCGCTGGCGACCTGGCGGTCGCGTGCCATCTCGGCCAGGACCGTGCGGGCGCTGCGGCCGCCATCGAGCCGGGCGCGAATAATGGTGACGCCGGCGAGCTCGAACCGCCGGCTCGCGAGCAATGTCGCGCGATGGCGACGCAGGACGGCATCGGCCTGCGCATTCGGCGCGAGCTCGAACAGGATCTCCTCGCTCACCAGCCGCCTCTCGCTCGCCGGCGGCACGATCACGTTCGGCTGGCGCGGCGTCGGACGTGCGACGCGCGGCGGCGGCGGGGCGGCGGGCGGAGCGGCATGACGGGTCCGGACCGGCGCGGCCCGGCGGGCTGGTGGCGGCGCAGCCTGGCGCACCGGCGGCGGCCGCCTCCTGCGCAGGACGGGGACCTCTTCTTCGTAATCCTCGACGATCACGGGCCGGCGCGGGCGGCGCGGGCGCGGCAATTCGGGCTCGTAGGGGTCGTAGACGGGCGGTCGCCGTGCATGGTCGAGGATCAGGCCGCCGACGATGCCGGAGCCGACGCCGACCGCCGGCCCCCAGCCGCCGGGCCCCCGCCCGGGAGGATAGCGGGACGGGCGGCCCTCGCGGCCGGGATTGCGCATGCCCGGATAGGGCCTGGCCGCAGGCATGCGCCCGATCGCCTGGCTGCGCTCGAACCCTTGCCGGCCGCCCCTGTAGTCCTGGGCGAAGACGGAAGCGGGAGAGCCGAGCCCGACCAGGAGCGCGAGCCCGGCGCAGCCGATCAACCGCGCGAGGCACGATGTCGACGCGTCATCCTGACGACGGGGCATGGCGAGCCTCCCTCTCCTGACCAAAGGTTAGCATGCGGGCATTCATGCCGCGACGGCTCACGGCGCCGGCGCGACGAAGCTGACGATCGACGCCTCGGCCTTCATCCGGGCGGCAATGGCGTCGACCTGTGCCGGCGACAGCTTGGCGTCGCCGACGCGCACCTTGAAGAAGCCGTTGGCGCGCGGCCCGTCGACGACCGAGGCATCGTAGCGCTTGAAGAAGGCGGCGATGTCGACCGCCTTCGCCTCCGGCGCGAAGCTGAGCAGGACATAACGCTCGGAGGACTGCACGCCGGGCGCCGAGGCGGTCTCGAAGCCGCCGCCCCCGCTGCGCAGCGCCAGCCCCGTCAGGGCGACGCCCTGCAAAGCGATCAGCGCCAGCGCCGCGGCGCTGGCATAGGCGAGCCGGCGCGGCGGCTGCGCCGACAACCATTGTCCGAGCCAGCTCAGCAACCCGCCCCGCGCCCGGGCCAGCAGCGGCACTTGGCGCGGCTCGGCCTCGATCCCGGCCATCAGCCGGTCCAGCGCGCGCGGCGAGGGCGCGCCCAGGCTCTCGTTGAGCAGGATCGTCTCGGCCATGTCCTCGCGGATGATCTCCAGCCGCATGGCGAGTTCCGGATCGGTCGCGAGCGCCGTCTCGACACGCGCCTTGTCGGCGGCCGAGATCCGGCCATTGGCGTAGAAGGGCAGCAGCGCCTCGATCTCCGCCCGCCTCGGGTCGGTCTCGATGTCGTCAGTCATGACAGACCTCCCTGGTGAATCGGTAGCAAGAGCCCGGACGCGACCATCTCAAGGCCAACCTCTGTCGATGCCGGCGGCCTTGAGCGCCTCGCCCAGCTTCTTGCGGGCATGGAAGAGCCGCGTCTTGACGGTGTTCTCGGGGATGCCGACGATCCGCGCCACCTCCTCGACCGAGGTCTCGTGATAATAGACCAGGTCGATGACCTCGCGATGCTCGAGGCTGAGCCTGGCGAGACAGGCCCGGATGGCGAGACCCTTGTCCTGCTTCTGCAGCACGATCTCCGGGTCGTCGGCCTCGTCCTCGATGCTTTCGGCGAATTCGTCGTCGAGCCCTGCCTCGCGCCGCTTGCGCAGCAGCGAATAGGCCTTGTTGCGGGTGATCGCGAGCAGCCAGGTCGTGACGCTGGCGCGCGCCTCGAACCGGTCGGCCTGCCGCCAGAGATCCATGAACACGTCACTGATCACATCCTCCGCCATCGTCTCGTCGCGGACGAGCCGCAGCGCGAAACGGTAGACATGCACCTGGTGCCGCGAGAACAGCACCTTCATGGCGAGCCGGTCGCCCGAGGCGATGCGCTTGACGAGGTCTTCGTCGGTTTCGGTATGCATCGCGCCCGAGGCCCTGCATGCCGGCTCGACCGTTGGTCGCGGCGAGTGCGGCGAAGGTTCAATCCAGCGCGAGATTATGCAGCGCGACGCATTTCGCCAAGCGATCTGCTCCCCGCGATCCTGCGGCAAGGGACGCGTCTCACTCCTCGACGGCGACCGCCCGCACGCGCCGGAAGGACGGCAGCAGGATCAGCGCCAGCAGGATCGCGGCGGCGAGCAGCAGCGTCAGGCTGATCGGGCTCAGGAATATCGACGCGTTACCGTTCGAAAGCAGCATGGCGCGGCGCAGGTTCTCTTCCATCAGCGGGCCGAGGATGAAGGCCAGCACGAGCGGCGCCAGCGGGCATTTCAGCAGCGAGAAGACGACACCTGCGAGCCCGAACAGCGCCAGCAGCGCCACCTCGAAGACGCTGCTGTTCACCGTGTAGATGCCGATGCAGCAGAACAGCAGGATCGCCGGGAAGAGCAGCCGATAGGGCACGGCGAGCAGCCGGACCCAGAGCCCGATCAAGGGCAGGTTGATCACCAGCAGCATCAAATTGCCGATCCACATCGAGGCGATCAGGCCCCAGAACAGGCCGGGCTGCGCGGCGGCGAGGTTCGGGCTCGGCGCGATGCCATGGATCAGCATGGCGCCCGCCATCATCGCCATCACCGAATTGCTCGGAATGCCGAGCGCCAGCATCGGGATGAAGGAGGCCTGCGCGCCGGCATTGTTGGCGGCTTCCGGCCCGGCGACGCCCTCGATCGCGCCCTGGCCGAAGCGCTCGGGCGTGGCGGAGATCCTCTTCTCGATCGAATAGGCGGCGAACGAGCCCATCATCGCGCTGCCGCCGGGCAGGATGCCGAGCAGGGCGCCGAGCCCCGTGCCGCGCAGGGCCGCCGGCCAGGCCGCACGGAAATCCTCGCGCGTCAGCCGCAGGGCCGAGACGGCGTGGCGCTTGCCGCCCGTAGCATCGGGCTTGCCGAGATTGAGGGCGATCTCGGCGATGCCGAACACGCCCATCGAGATCACCGCGATGCCGATGCCGTCGCGCAGTTCGGGAAAGCCGAAGGTGAAGCGGTCGAGCCCCGTATTGACGTCGGCTCCGACCAGGCCGAGCAGCAGCCCGAGCAGGATCATCGCGATCGAGCGCAGCAGCGAGCCATGCGCGAAGACGACCGCCGCGATCAGCCCGAGCACCATCAGCGAGAAATACTCGGCCGGGCCGAATTGCTGCGCGACGGCGGTCAGCGGCGGGCTGAAGAAGGCGATCAGCAGCGTCGTCACGGTGCCGGCGAAGAAGGAGGCCAGCGCCGCCGTCGCGAGCGCCGCGCCGGCCCGGCCCTTGCGCGCCATCTCGTAACCGTCGAGGCAGGTGACGACCGAGGAGGATTCGCCCGGCAGCCGCATCAGGATCGCCGTGGTCGAGCCGCCATATTGCGCGCCGTAATAGATGCCGGCCAGCATGATCAGGGCGGCCGTCGGCTCGAGGTAATAGGTCAGCGGCAGCAGCATCGCCATGGTCGCGATCGGGCCGAGCCCGGGCAGCACGCCGATCAGCGTGCCGATCAGGGAGCCCAGGAAGCAGTACCAGAGATTGGCCGGCGTGACCGCGACGGAAAGGCCGAGGCCCAGCGACTGGAGGATGTCGCTCATTGCGGCCAGACCGGGATCGCGAGCCTCAGCACATAGCCGAAGAGAACGACGCAGAAGCCGGCGAGCAGCAGGGCGACCAGCGGCAGTTCGCGCCAGCGGATCCGCGCCTCGGAGCCGGCCGCGACGAGCACGGCGGCGAGGCAGGCGAAGAACAGGCCGAGCCGCTCGATCGAGGCCGCGAAGACCAGGATCGCGGCGCTGACCCACAGGATCGGGCGGAGCGCGGTTCGCGGCAGGACCCGGTCGCGGCTCATCCAGCCCCGGACGATCCCGACCGCGCCGATGCCGACGAGCCCGAAGGCGACGAGGCGCGGCAGATAGCCCGGCCCCATGTCGAGCGCCGAGCCCATGGGATAGTTGTGGCCGAGATAGAGCGCGAGCCCGCCGATGCCTGCGAACAGGAGGCCGGCCAGCAATTCGATCATGCCTTCGGCCGGGTCGTCGGCCTCCGGCCGAGGGTCGGGCGATTGCGCTGGCAGCGGCTCGTCCAGGTCCTTCATCGCGCCCTCCCCGGCTCGGTCGCGGCAACGCGCCTCGCACTTCGTCATGCTGCTTGCGTCCGCCGGATCAAGCGCTATGACTTAATAAGTCAGCTTTATATACTATTCATTGTCAGGCAAGCGCGGCACGATGCCCGGCCGCCCCGATATCCGCCCTGCCAGGAACCCGCGCCCATGACGATCGCCGATGTTCGGACCGTTGCCATCGACCAGGCCCTGTCCGACCCCGAATGGCGTTTCGCGCAAGGGCCGCTCGCCCGCATCCAGGGTCATGCGATCATCCTGACCAACGAGGCCGGCATCTCCGGCCATGGCTATTTCCGGGCGATGCCGCCCTGGTCCGAGCCGCTCGCGGCGATGAAGGCGACCTTCGACTATCTCGCCGAGATTCTGCCCGGCCAGGACGAGACCGCGATCGGCGCGGTGATGGACAGGCTCGACCGGCGCCTTCACGGCGTGCCGACGGTGAAGGGCGGCATCGAATGCGCGCTGTTCGATTTGAGGGCGCGCATGCTCGGCGTGCCGCTGCACGATCTCTATGGCGGCAAGCGGCAGGGCGCCTTCGCCAATACGCGCATCATCCCGCTCAAGAGCGCGGCGCAAATGGCGACCGTCGCCGAAGGGCTGGCCGCCGCGGGCTTCAGGCATCTCAAGGTCAAGGTCTCGGGCGATCCGGCGCTCGATCTCGACCGCGTCCGCTGCGTGCGCGAGGCCGTCGGCACCGAGATCCGGCTGATGATCGACGCCAATGAATCCTACACGCCCAGGCTCGCGGTCGCGACGATCAACGCGATGGCGCGCTTCGGCATCGATCTGGTCGAGCAGCCGACCTCGGCCACCGACTTCAAGAGCTTCATCCAGGTGGCGCGTGCGCTCGACATCCCCGTCGAGGCCGATGAAAGCGCGCAGGACCTGACCTCGATCATGCGGCTCGCGGATGAGGGCGCGATCGAATCGATCAACCTGCGCATCCTGAATCTCGGCGGCCCGACGCGAACGCAGCAAGCGATCGCGATCTGCCAGGCAGCGGGCATCGGCTTTCGCTTCGGCGCCGTCTTCGGCTCGAGCATCGTGCATGCGCATACGCTGCATCTCGCAGCCAGCCTGCCGCAGCCGCGCTTTCCGCATGAGTTCTCGGAGATGGCGCTGCTGATGGACGACCGCTTCACCGGCCTGTCGGTCGAGAACGGCATGGTCGCGGTGCCGGCAGGGCCGGGCACGGGCCTGACCCTCAGCGAAAAGACGTGACCGCCGGAGCCCTCGTCCCAAAGGGGCAGTCAAGGACTGGCCGGCCTGGAATTCGACCCGTCATTGCGAGGAGCGAAGCGACGAAGCAATCCAGCGGCCTCACCTAGTCACCTGGATTGCTTCGCTGTGCTCGCAATGACGGTCAGGCTCAAGCGGACATCGTTCCAGACAGGTAGATCAGTCGAATTTCAGCCCGGCCTTGCTGATGATGTCGGCATAGATTCCGACCTCGTCCTTGATCAGCTTGCCGAAGGGCTCGGCCGGCAAATAGGCCGGCTCGCCACCGAGCGTGCGCAGCTTCTCCTGCACCGCCGGATCGGCGACGACGCGCTTCAGGGTGATGTTGAGCTTGTCGCCGATCGCCTTGTCCATCCCGGCCGGGCCGGCGAGGCCGACCCAGGAATTGACCACGAATTGCGGAAAGCCGCTCTCCTTCATCGTCGGCACGTCGGGAAAGTCGGGCGAGCGGATCTCGTTCGTGGTAGCGAGCATGCGGATCTTGCCGGCCTTGGCGAGATCGCCGAGCTCGCCGCCGATCATCAGCGCGACATGGCCGGCGACGATGTCGTTCAGCGCCGGGCCGCTGCCGCGATAGGGGATGTGCTTGATCGGCGCGCCCGACGCGATCCGCACCAGTTCGCCGGCGAGGTGGCTATAGGTGCCGATGCCGGAGGAGGCATAGCCCAGCGTCTCGGGCTTGGCCTTGGCGAGCGCGACCATCTCGGCGATGGTCTTGGCCGGCAGACCCGGATAGGCGCCGATATAGGTGAAGCCCTCGATCAGCCGCGCGACGGGGGTGAAATCCTTCACCGAGTCGTAGGGCAGCTTCTTGTCGACATTGGGCAGGATCGCCAGCACGCCGGCCGAGGAGAGCAGCAGCGTGTGGCCGTCCGGCGCGGATTTGGCAACGAAATCGGCGCCGATGCTGCCGCCCGCGCCGGCCCGGCTCTCGACCAGGAAGGGCTGTCCCAGATCCTTGCTCAGCGCATCCGCCAGAATCCGCGCCACGGCCTCGACCCGGCCGCCGGGCGCGAAGGGAACGATCATCCTCACCGGCTTGACGGGGTAGCTCTGTGCGATCGCGCTGCCTGCGCCGATCATGGCAACCGCCGCCGCGAGCGCCATGATTCGTAATCTCCGGAACCTCATCACGTCCTCCCATGATTGCTTTTCGGCTCTGACGGCCGCTAATGGTCATTAAGCTAGTAATATAACCTTTAGTGGTCAATCGGCTTTCGGGTACGTTTCCGACGGTGGAGAGCGAAGGAACCGGGCCTGCACGGAGGCTGGGGCAATAGTATATATGATTGGCTCGAGATTCTCCGGCTCCGCCGGACGGGCATGAGCGCGCAGCGCGGAGGAGCATGATGAGCGAGACGGGCGTCCAAACCAGGAAGGCGGTGGATTTCAGCCGCAGCGCCGTCTCGCGCTATATCCAGCTCACGACCCTGTTCCGGCGCCGGATCGAATCCGGGCAATGGCCGGTCGGCCAGCAGATCCCGACCGTCGACGAACTGGCGCTCGAATGCGGTGTCGCCCGCGCCACCATCCGCCAGGCGCTCGGCGTGCTCGAAGGCGAGCGCCTGATCGAGCGCTTCCGCGCCAAGGGCACCTTCGTCATCCGCCGCCCGCAGGAGGAACTCTGGTGCGAGGTCGGGACCGACTGGTCGGGCCTGCTGACCGCCACGCCGGGCGCGATCATCGAGATCCTCTCCGACGAGACCGGCGCGCAGCCGCGCAGCCTGGTCCACCCGATCGGCGAGATCGCACCCTCCTACCGGCACCTGCGGCGGCGCCACTGGCGTCACGACGCGCCCTATCTGCTCGCCAACGTCTTCATCGACGAGCGCCTGACCGGCCGCATCCCCGCGGAAGCCTATCGGACGAAATCGGCGCTGCGCCTGATCCACGACATTCCCGGCCTGGACATCGCCGACGCGCGCCAGACCCTCACCATCGGCACGGCCGACATGGAGACCGCCGAGTTGCTCAAGACCCCGATCAACGCGCCGGTCGCGATGGTGCATCGCTCGGCCGTGGACCGCGACGGCAGGCTCGTCTTCGTCGGCGAGGGCATCTATCGCGGCGACGTCGTCCGCGTCGACATCAAGCTGAAATAGGCGCGCCGCCGGAGTTGATCGCGCCGGCGAAGTTGGGGCTCGACAAAGCCGCGCATCGCTTCTAAAAACCATATAACTAGTTCATTGCCCAATTCGGATCGTCGACGAGATGAAACTGCACTGGTCGCCGCGCTCGCCCTTCGTGCGCAAGGTGATGATCGTGGCGCGCGAGACCGGCCTGATCGACCGCATCGACTGCGTGCGCACGCGGGTGGCGATGACCCAGCCCAATCTCGCCTTGCTGCCGGACAATCCCCTCAGCAAGATCCCGACGCTGGTGCTCGAGGACGGTACGGCGATCTATGATTCCCGGGTCATTTGCGACTATCTCGACGGCTTGCATGACGGCCAGCGCCTGATCCCGGCCGAGCCCAAGGCGCGGCTCCGAGTGCTGTGCCGCCAGGCCCTCGCCGACGGCTTCCTCGACGCCTTGCTGCTCTGGCGCAACGAGCGCGACCGGCCCGAGGAACGGCGCTCGCAGCCGCATCTCGCCGCCTTCCGGCTGAAGAAGGACGCCGTGCTCGACAGGCTCGAGCGCGATCTCGCCGGCTTCGCCGACCTGCCCTTCGATCTCGCCCATATCGCCACCGGCTGCGCGCTCTCCTACATGGATTTCCGCTTTCCCGACGAGACCTGGCGCGACGGGCATCCCGCGCTGGCCAAATGGCACGAGACCTTCGAGGCGCGCCCCTCGGTTCTGGCGACGCCGGTGATCGATGGCTGATCAAGCTCTGCCGCCAAGGAACGCCTGACATGGCCGGCCCGCTCTCGCATATCCGCGTGCTCGATCTCAGCCGCATCATGGCCGGCCCCTGGGCAGGGCAGATCCTGGCCGATCTCGGCGCCGACGTGATCAAGGTCGAGCGGCCGGGCGCCGGCGACGACACCAGGAGTTGGGGCCCGCCCTTCCTCAAGGACCGAGACGGCAACGAGACCAGGGACGCCGGCTATTTCCTCGCGGTCAATCGCGGCAAGCGCTCGATCACGCTCGATCTCGACAAGCCGGAAGGGCAGAGCGTCGTGCGCGCCATCGCCGCGAGATCGGACATCGTGCTGGAGAACTTCAAGGTCGGCACGCTCGCCAAGTTCGGGCTCGACTATCAGAGCCTGAAGGCGGTCAACGAGCGGCTGATCTATTGCTCGATCACCGGCTTCGGCCAGACCGGGCCGAAGCGCGATCTCGCCGCCTACGACTTCATGATCCAGGCCATGGGCGGGCTGATGAGCGTCACCGGCGAGCCCGACGGCAAGCCCGGCGGCGGTCCCGAGAAGGTCGGCGTGCCGATCGTCGACATCATGAGCGGCATGTATGCGGCGATCGCCGTGCTCGGCGCCCTGGCGCGGCGCGGCGAGACGGGCAAGGGCGACTATGTCGATATCGCCATGCTCGACGTCCAGGTCGGCTTCCTCGCCAACCAGGCGATGAACTACCTGATTTCCGGCAAGCCGCCGCGCCGCACCGGCAATGCCCATCCCAATATCCAGCCGCAGGACGTCTTCACCTGCCGTGACGGCCATGTCGTGCTCGTCGTCGGCAATGACGGCCAGTTCGCCGCCTTCTGCAAGGCCGTCGGACGTCCCGAATGGGCGAGCGACGAGCGCTTCGCCAGCAATGGCGGGCGGGTGCGCAACATCGCGATCCTGCGCCCGCTGATCGCCGAGATCGTCGCGGGCCGCGACATGGCGGACTGGATCGCGACGCTCGAAGCCGCCGGCGTGCCGTGCGGGCCGATCAACACGGTGCCGATGGCGCTCGACGATGAGCAGGTCAGGCATCGCGGCATGCGCATCGATATCGCCCATCCCGTCGCCGGCAGCGTGCCGCAGGTCGCAAGCCCGATGCGCTTCAGCGAGGCCGGGCTCGTCTTCGACCGCGCCCCGCCCCTGCTCGGCCAGCATACCGACGAGATCCTCCGCGAGCTCGGCCTCGGCGGAACCGACCATCCCGCCGCCGGCGCGGCCGCCTCCGCAGGAGCCTGACCTTGGCGCGTATCCCGCTTCCGACGCCCGAAACCATGACCCCGGATCAGCGGCGGGTCTACGACACGGTCGTCGCGGGGCGCCGGGGCGTATTGCGCGGCCCGCTGCTCGCCGCCCTGCACAGGCCGGAACTGGCCGATAAATGGCAGCAATTCGGCGAATTGTTGCGCTATCGCACCAGCCTGCCGCCGCGGCTGAGCGAGCTCGCGATCCTGGTCACCGCCCGGCGCTGGAATTGTCAGGTCGAGTGGTATCTGCATGAGAGCGTCGCCCGCGAAGCCGGCCTGCCGGACGCTGTCATCGCGGCGATCTCGCAGGGCGAGCGGCCGGGCAAGGCCGAGCCGGACGAGTACGAGATCCACGATTACTGTGTCGAGCTGCAGGGCACCCGCACCGTCGGCGACGCCACCTATCAGCGGGTGCTGGATCGCTGGGGCACGGTCGGCGTCGTCGAGCTCACCGCGCTTGTCGGCTACTACACCATGGTCGCGATGACCTTGAACGTGCACGAGATCCCATTGCCCGAAGGCGCGACGCCACCCTTGTCGCCATGCGCGGCATGAGCCCGGCGCCGGCACCGCGCCCGCCATCTGCGCCACGCCGCCCGCCGCCGGCGGGCGCGGTCGATGCCCACACCCATGTCTTCGGTCCCGACGAGCGCTTTCCGCCTGTCGGCCCGCAGAGCTACCCGCCGCCCGCCGCGCCCTTCGAGGCCCATGCGGCGATGCTGGCGACGACTGGCCTGGCCCGCGGCGTCATCGTGCAGCCGGGCGTCTACGGCCAGGATTGCAGCGCCATCGTCGATGCGCTCGGACGCTCCGGGGGGGCGCTGCGGGGCATCGGCGTCGCCGACGCGCTGACCGCCGATGCGACGCTCGAAACCTGGCACGACGCCGGCATTCGCGGCCTGCGCTATGTCGAGGTGCCCGACCCCAGGACGGGCGGCCGCTGGGCCGGCAGCGTCGGCCTCGACGATCTCGAACGCATGGCGACGCGCCTGAGGGAGCTCGGCTGGCATGCGCAGCTCTGGGCCGATTGCGAGCGGATCGTCTCTGCGGCGCCGATGCTACGCCGGCTCGGGCTGCCGGTGGTGATCGACCATATGGGCCGGCTGCAAACGGGCAAGGGCGTCGATGATCCCGGCTTCCAGGGCCTGCTCGCGCTGCTCACCGAGGGGCTGGTCTGGGTCAAGCTCTCGCTTTGCCGGGTCTCGACCCGAAGACCGGACTACGAGGATCTGCGCCCCTTCCACGATGCGCTGGTCGCGGCCAATCCCGACCAACTCCTCTGGGGCTCGGACTGGCCGCATGTGAACATGGGCGAGGCCGCCCCCGATGTCGGCCATCTGCTCGACCTCTTCGACGACTGGATCGGCGACGACGCCCTGCGTCGGCGCATCCTGGTCGACAACCCCACCCGGTTGTTCGGATTTGCACCCGACTGACCAAGGCTGCCCGCAGGCATGCCCATCGCTTCAAGACGGAACCGAACATGAGTGACTTACTGGTCGAGACCCGGGGCAAGGTCGTCTGCGTCACGCTGAACCGGCCGCCCGTCAACGCACTGACCATCGCGCTCTATGCGCAGATCGCCGACCTCTTCGAGGAGATCGGCAAGCGCAGCGACGTGCATTGCGCGGTCTTCGGCGCGGCCGGCGCCAAGGCCTTTTGCGCCGGGCTCGACCTCAACGAATTCATGGCGGCAAGAGTCGAGGACGACGAAGCCCGCGCCGCGGTCGTGCGCCGCACCTTCGCCGCCATTCGCCATTGCGCCATTCCGGTGATCGCGGCCGTGAACGGGCCGGCGCTCGGCGCCGGCTGCGTCCTGACCTCGGTCTGCGATATCCGCATCGCCTCGCCCAATGCCACCTTCGGACTGCCGGAGATCAATGTCGGCCGCTGCGGCGGCACGGCGCATATGGGCCGGCACATCCCCCAGGGGCTGCTGCGGCGGATGTTCTTCACCGGCCAGCCGATCGGCGCGGAAGAGGCGCGGCAGGCCGGCTTCGTCGACCGGATCGTCCCGCTCGCCGAGCTCGCCGGCGAGGCCATGGCGCTGGCCGAGGTCATCGCCGCCAAATCCCCGCTCGGCCTGCGCCTGGGCAAGGAGGCGCTCAACCGCGTCGAATTCATGCCGGTGGAAGAGGGCTACGCGCTTGAGCAAAGCTTCAGCACCCGTCTGTTACATACCGAGGACGCGCGCGAAGCGACTCGCGCCGCGATCGAGAAGCGCCAACCTGTCTTCAAGGGACGATGAGACCATGCTGAACCAGCGTATCGAGGGCCTGCGCGACTATCCCTTTCGCCGCCTCGCGGACCTGATCTCGGGCGCGACGCCTGCCTCCAACCGCCCCCCGATCGACCTCGCCGTGGGGGAACCCCGGCATCAGCCGCCGGCTTTCGTCGGTGACCTGATCGATGCGCGCCGCGACAGCTGGAACCGCTATCCGCCGATCAACGGCACGCCCGAGTTCCGCGCCGCCTGCGCCGCCTGGCTGACGCGCCGCTACGGGCTCCCGGCCGGGATGATCGATCCCGAGACCATGATCGCGCCCTCCGCCGGCTCGCGTGAATCGCTCTACATGGCGGCGACCATCGCGATCAATCCGGACGAGAACGGCCCCAAGCCGCTCGCGCTGATGCCGAACCCGTTCTACCAGGTCTATGTCGGCGCCTCGGTGCTCGCCGGCGCCGAGCCGGTCTTCCTGGCAGCGACCAAGGCCTCCGGCTTCCTGCCCGATCTCGACGCGCTGACGCCGCAGATGCTCGACCGCACGCAGATCATGTATCTCTGCACCCCGGCCAATCCGCAGGGCGCGGTCGCCGATTTCGCCTATCTCGAGCGGGCGCTTAAGCTCGCCCGCAAGCATGATTTCCTGCTCGTCTCCGACGAGTGCTATTCGGAGATCTATTCGACCGACGTCGCGCCGACCGGCGCGCTCGAGATCGCAGCCGCGCTCGGCGGCTCGCTCGACAATCTCTTGGTCTGCCACACGCTCTCGAAGCGTTCGAGCGCGCCCGGCCTGCGCTCGGGCTTCAGCGTCGGCTCGCCGCAGGCCATCAACCTGCTGAACCGCCTGCGCGCCTATAGCTGCGCCGCGACGCCCTTTCCCACCTCGGACGCCGCGACAGCATTGTGGAGCGACGAGGCCCATGTCGATGAAACCCGCGCGCTCTATCGCGCCAAGTTCGACATCGCCGAGCGCCTGCTCGCCGGCCGCTTCGATTTCTATCGGCCGGAAGGCGGCTTCTATCTCTGGCTCAATGTCGGAGACGGCGAAGTAGCGACGCGCAGGCTCTGGGCCGAAGGCGGCGTCAAGGTGCTGCCGGGCGCCTATCTGACCAAACATGGCGAGGGCCCCAATCCGAGCCAGCCCTATATCCGCATCGCGCTGGTGACCGATCTCGCCTCCACCGAAGAGGCGCTGACCCGCGTCGCCGCATTGCTCTAAAGCACAAAGGTCAGTCTATTGACCTTTGTGGCTTGCGGCCATAGCATTGGTCCCGGATGGAACGAGCCGGGCGGCCTCCGACAGGGCCGCCGGCCAGCCGCGTAGAAGGCTTCCGAAAGACCGCCGATGGCCATCACCTATGAACTCGTGAAATCGGTCGCGGCGCAACTCTACGAAGCAGCGCTGAAGAAGGTGCCGGAAGACACCAAGGATGCGCTGCGCCGCGCCCATGAGGCCGAGACCAAGGAGGTCTCGAAGAAGACCCTGGCCTTCATGCTGAAGAGCGCCGTCAAATCGGAGGAGAAGGACCACCTCGTCTGCTCGGATGCCGGCATCCCGGTCTATTTCGTCAAGCTCGGCAGCAATGCCCGGCTCGGTTTCGACATCAAGCAGGCGATCTCGGACGGGTTCGACCATCTCGTCGAGACGATCAAGCCGCCGATCCTCAAGCATGTCACCAACCCCCTGACCCTGGAACGCGGCTACAAGGGCAAGGAGATGCCGATCACCACCTTCGACGTGATCGCCGGCGCCGACCATATCGACATCATGTGCTCGCCCAAGGCGCTCGGCTCCGGCCGCTGGGCGGCGCTCGAGATCTTCAGCTTCCCCTCGCTGGAGACGATCGAGACCTATGTCATGGACTGCGTGATGAAGGCGGGCTCGCAGCATTGCCCGCCGGTCGTGATCGGCGTCGGCATCGGCGGCACCTTCGATTATGCCGCCAAGCTGGCGAAGGAGGCGACCTTGCGCCCGCTCGGCTCGGTCAATGCCGAGCCGATCCTCAAGGACATGGAGGAGCGCCTCACCCGGGCGGTCAATGCCACCGGCTTCGGGCCGATGGGCACCGGCGGCGACACCACGGCGCTCGCCGTTCATGTCAACTACGCCGCGAGCCACGGCTTCGTCCCGGTCGCGGTCTGCTTCAATTGCTGGATCAACCGGCGCATGGGCGCACGCATCGGGGCCGACGGCTCCGTCAGCCTCTACGAGTAGCCGCGATGGGGCAGACCTACACGCTGACCTTCCCGGTCGAGGAAGAGGACATCCGCAAGCTCGCGCTCGGCGACATGGTCTATCTCGACGGCGAGATCGTCATGACCGCGGGCCTGCCGACACATCAGCGCATCATGACATGCCTGGAGAACGGCACCGACCTCCCGACCGACCTGACCCATGCCGGCTTCTTCCATCTCGGCAGCTACAATACCGAGGAGGATGGCGTCTTCGACGTGCTCTATCTCAACCCGACCACGAGCACCCGCTTCAACCCCTATATGCCGACGCTGATCCGCGCCTTCGGCCTGCGCGCCGTCGGCGGCAAGGGCGGGCTCGACGCCGCCTGCGCGCAGGCGATGAAGGAGGTCGGCTGCGTCTATCTCTCCTTCCTCGGCGGCGGCTGCACGGTGCTCTCGGAGGCGATCCGCGAGGTCGTCTCGGTGAGCTGGAACGACATGATCTCGCATTACCGCATCGTGAAATTGCGGGTCGAGCAGCTCGGGCCGCTGACCGTCGCGATCGATGCTCATGGCAACAGCCTCTACGACACGCTGCAAGCCGACGCCGAGAAGGCGATGCCGCGGATCCTCGACGATTTGCGCGCAGCCCGCGCCGCCTCCGCAAGCACGGACAAGCCATGAATTCTGCCCCCGACACGGTCCTCGTCGTCACCCCCGTGCCGAAGGACCTGCGCGATGCGCTGTCCGCGGATTACCGCCTGCAGGATCACGCGCGCGCGGCCGACGGGACCTGGCCGCCCATGCCGGGATTTCACGTCGCGCTGACCACCAGCATGGCCGGCGCCGATGCGGCGTTGATGGACGCCCTGCCCGACCTGAAGCTGATCGCCTGCCAGGGCGTCGGCCTCGACAAGATCGACCTCAAGGCGGCCGAGGCGCGCGGCATCACCGTCGCCCATACGCCCGACGTGCTCACCGAGGACACCGCCGATTTCGCCATCGCGCTGATCTACGCGGTCTCGCGCAACATCGTCCGGGCCGACCAGTTCGTCCGGGCCGGACGCTGGACCAGCGAGCGCATGGTTCCTTCAAGGCGCGTCTCCGGCAAGACCTGCGGCATCGTCGGGCTCGGCCGCATCGGCGAGACCGTGGCGGCCAAGGCGGCCGGATTGGGGCTCGCCGTGCGCTATTCCGGGCCGCGCCAGAAGCCGGGCGCGCCCTATCCCTTCGTCGCCGATGTCGCGGAGTTGGCGCGGCAGTCCGATGTCCTGGTCCTGACCTGCCCCGGCGGCCCCGCGACGCAGAATCTCGTCGATGCGCGCGTGCTGGAGGCGCTCGGCCCCGACGGCATCCTGATCAACATCGCGCGCGGCTCCGTGGTCGATGAAGCCGCCCTGATCGCCGCGCTGAGGGATGGCCGCATCGCAGGCGCCGGCCTCGATGTCTTCGCCGTCGAGCCGCAGCTGAACGAGGCCTTCCTCGCCTTCGAGACCGTGGTGCTGCAGCCGCATTACGCCAGCATCACCTTCGAGACGCGCAAGGCGATCATCGCGCGGCTCCAGAGCGCCATCGCGGCCTCATTCACGAAAACCAACAGCTAAAAAAACCAACGGGAGGATGTCATGACCAGGATTCTGCGCGGCTTCACGCTGGCGCTCGCCGCCACCTTGCCGGCATGGGCCGCCTCGGCCGGCACGCTCGACGACACCAAGGCGCGCGGCAGCGTCAATTGCGGCGTCAGCCCCGGCGTGCCCGGCTTCTCGCTGCCCGATGCGCAGGGCAAGTGGAACGGGCTCGACGTCGATATCTGCCGCGCCGTCGCGGCCGCGATCTTCAACGATGCGAGCAAGGTCAGCTTCACGCCGCTGAACCCGAAGGACCGCTTCGCCGCGCTCTCCTCGAAGCAGATCGACATCCTGGCGCGCCAGACCACCTGGACGCTTTCGCGCGAGACCACCGTCGGCCTCGATTTCGCGGCGATCAACTACTATGACGGCCAGGGCCTGCTGGTGCGCAAGACGCTCAACGTCAAATCGGCCAAGGAGCTCGGCGGCGCCTCGGTCTGCGTCCAGACCGGCAGCACGAGCGAGCTCAATCTCGCCGATTTCTTCCGCGCCAACGCCATCAAATACGAGCCGGTCGCCTTCAATGCCGGCGACGAGGCGGTGAAGGCCTTCGAGGCCGGCCGCTGCGACGTGTTCTCGACCGACGCCTCGGCCCTCTTCGCCTATCGTCTCAAGCTGAGCGACCCCGACGGCTTCGTCGTGCTGCCCGAGATCATCTCGAAGGAGCCGCTCGGCCCGGCGACCCGCAAGGGCGACGAGCAATGGTCGGACGTCGTCAAATGGGCGCATTACGCCATGGTCAATGCCGAGGAGCTCGGCCTGACCGCGCAAAATGTCGACGAGCAGCTCAAATCGGCCAATCCCGAGGTCAAGCGCTTCCTCGGCGTCGACGGCAATCTCGGCGAGGGGCTGGGCCTGACCAAGGACTGGGCCTATCGCATCGTCAAGCTGGTCGGCAATTACGGCGAGTCCTACGAGGCCAATATGGGCTCGAAGTCGCGGCTGGCGATCCCGCGCGGGCTGAACAACCTCTGGACCAAGGGCGGCCTGCAATACGCGCCGCCGCTGCGCTGAGCCACGGCGAACCCGCTGCGGATTTGGCGACGATGCCATGTCCCGCCCGGCCTTTCGCGCGCCCGCGGAATCGTGAACGATGCCGCGGTCGAACATGCAGGGAGATGGGCCGATGGCCGTTGCCGAGACCGCGCGTGGGCAAGTCTACCGGACACAGCAAGTCTACCGGACGCAGAACTGGAACCTGAGCAAGCCCTCGGCGCGGGGCAGGAACGGCATCGTCGTCTCGCAGAACCGCGAGGCTGCAGAAGCTGGCGCCGCGATCCTGGAAGCGGGCGGCAACGCCGCCGACGCCGCCGTCGCGGCGACCTTCGCGCTCGCGGCAGTCGAACCCTGGAACAGCGGTCTCGGCGGCATCGGCTTCGCCGTCGTCCTGAAGGCCGGCGAAACCCGGGCGCAGGTCGTCGATTTCGGCCCTGTCGCCCCGCATCGCGCCGATCCGGCCGATTATCCTCTCACCGGCGCGATGAAGAAGGACTTTTTCACCTGGCCGGAAGTGGTGGACGACCGCAATATCCATGGGCCGCTCTCCTTCTGCATCCCGTCCTCGGTCGCGGGCTATGCCAGGCTGAAGGAAGATTTCGGCACGAAGCTGCCGGTGGCGGAACTGCTCGCCCCCGCGATCGCGCTGGCCCGGCGCGGCCTGGCGCAGGACTGGTACACGACGCTCAAGATCGCCTCCTCGGCCTCGGTGCTGCGGCTCTACGAGGAGAGCGCGCGCGTCTACCTGCCGGGCGGCCTGCCGCCGGTTCCGCCCTATCAGGGCGTGCCGGGCTTCATGCGGCTAGGCAATCTCTCCGCCACGCTGGAGCATCTCGCCAAGGCGGGCCTGCGCGACTTCTATGAGGGCGAGCTGGCCGTGCGCCTGGCTGCCGACATCAAGGCCGTCGGCGGCGTGGTCGATCGCGAGGACCTCGCCGGCTGCCAGGCGACGATCCGCCCGGCGCCGGTCATCGACTGGCGCGGCAGCCACCAGATCCACACCGCCGGCGGCTTGACCGCTGCCCCGACGCTCGCCGCCGTCATCGACGGCATGGCCTCGGTCGACCGGCCGTCGGGCGGGCCCGACGCCGCCTGGTTCTCCAGGCTCTCGACCGTCATGCGCGAGGCCTATGCGCAGCGTCTCGCCGGGCTCGGCGCGGCGCAGGCGGCGCCGGAGCCGGCCGATACCTGCACCACCCATCTCACCGTCGTCGATGGCGAGGGCAATCTCGTCGCCGTCACCACCACCCTGCTCTCCTCGATGGGCAGCCGCGTCGTGCTGCCCGACACCGGCGTGCTGATGAACAACGGCATGATGTGGTTCGATCCGCGCCCCGGCAGCGCCAATGCGATCGCCCCGGGCGCGCGCCCGCTCTGCAACATGTGCCCCGTCGTGGTGACGCCGAAGGATGGCGGCTGGCCGCGCCTCGCCGCCGGAGCTTCGGGCGGACGGCGCATCCTCGCCAGCATCTACCAGTCCCTCGCCTGGACCCTCGATTTCGGCATGGATGTCGAGACCGCCGCCCACGCGCCTCGCATCGACGTCTCCAGCCCGGATTCGGCCAGCGCCGATTGCCGCCTGCCCGACGGCGTGCTGGACGCCCTCGCCGCGGCCGGCCCCGTCTCGGTCGTCGAGCACGGCGTGCTGCCGATCAATTTCGCCTGCCCCAACCTGATCCGCGTCGACAAGAACGGCGCGGAAGGCTGCAGCGACGTGATCTCGCCCTGGTCGGCCGCAGTGGCGGCCGGGCCAAGGGCCTGACCCGCATCCGTCAGGCGCGGCGCAACCCCCAGGGATATGGCGCCGAGCCGGGCAGCATGCCGGTCAGATTCGCGCGATAGGCCGTGCGGATGACGAACTGGCCGAGCGGGATCGTCGCGACCTCCTCGAGCGCCAGCCGGGCGAGCGCGACGGCGGCCTTCTTCTGCCCCGCCTCGTCGGAAGCGTAGAGCCATTCCTCGGCGAGCTTTTCCGCGCCGGCGCTGTCCCACCAGCCGAACCAGCCCTTCGCGCCCTGGCCGCGGACCAGCACCGAAAGCGCCGGATTGCTCCAGCCCGAGGCCGGCCCGGTGGTGTGGAAGACGCTCCAGCCGCCCTTGTCGACGCTCTCGCGGCTGCCGCGGCGCTGAATGACGGTGCCCCAGTCGCTGTCCGCCATCTCGACATTCATGCCGAGCCGCTGCAGCAAATCGCCGGTGACCTGGCCGAGCGGGCCGATATCGGGGAAGTCGGTCGGGTTGATGACGACGACCTTCTCGCCGGCATAGCCCGACGCCGCCAGCGCCGCCTTCGCCTTGTCGAGGCTTTGCGGCATCAGATCTTCCTGCTCGCCGGCATAATAGGGCGTGCCGCGCGGCCACAGGCTGCGGCAGGTCTGCCAGAGCGAAGTGTCGTCGCCCTGCGTCGCCCGCATGTAGTCCTCCTGGTTCACCGCCATGCGGACGGCGGCGCGCACCTTCGGGTTGTCGAAGGGCGGATGGAGATGGTTGAGCCGCATGATCGCCATGCGGCCGGACGTGTCGGTCGCCTCGCGCTTGATCTCCGGGTTGGCCGCGAGCATCGGCTGCAGGTCGGTCAGCGGCCGCTCCCACCAGTCGATCTCGCCCTTCATCAGCGCCGAGGCCGCTGTCGCCGGATCGGGCAGGATCTGCCACTCGATCCGCTCGAAATGCCCGGTCTTGCCGCCGGCATTGCGGCTCGGCGGCTCCGACCGCGGCTTGTAGCCGGCGAACTTCTCGTAGGCCACACGGCTGCCGGAGACATAGTCGCTCGCGACGAAGCGATAGGGGCCGGAGCCGACCATCTCGGGCACCTGCTTGGCCGCGTCGGTCGCCGCCAGGCGCTCAGGCATGATGAAGGGTGGTGAATCGACCTTGGCCAGCGCATCGAGCATGGTCGGGAAGGCGCGCGTCAGCCGGATCTCGAAGCTGCGCTCGTCGACGACCTGCCAGCTCTCGACCACCTTGGCGAGGAGCTGTCCGTAGCTGTCGCGCTGGCACCAGCGCTTCAGGCTGGCGATGCAGTCGGCGGCGCGCACGGGCGTTCCGTCATGGAAGGCCAGGCCCTCGCGCAGCCTGATCCGCCAGGTCTTGCCATCGTTCAGGACCTCGTGCCCCTCCGCCATTTGCGGCTGCGGCTTGAAATCCATATCGGCGCCATAGAGCGTGTCGAAAACGTAATAGCCGTGATTATTGGTCACGGTCGCCGTCGTCCAGATCGGGTCGAGCGCGCTGAGATTGGCCTGCGGCGCGAATTTCAGCAGGGTGGATTTCGCGCCCTGGGCGAAAGCCGGCGCGGCCAGCGCGGGGGCCGCAAGGCCCGCGGCCGCCCCTTTCAGGAACGTACGACGCTTCATCGAAATTCTCCCCTGCGATGCTGGATGCTGTGCGCGATCGACTCAATCGAAACCCATGAAGCCCGGGCTGCCGCTCAAGGGCGGCGCCTTGGTCAGGCCGGCGATATCCGGGCTCGGCCGCGCGGTGCGCGCATCCCCGGCAAGGACGCGCTCCAGCGCGGCGGCGACGGAGAGCACCTTGGCGTCGCCGCCGCGCGGCCCGACGATCTGCAGGCCGAAGGGCATGCCGTTGCGGTCGAGCCCGACCGGCAGCGAGATCGCGGGATGGCCGACGACCGTCACCGCATAGGCCAGCGCCAGCCAGTGGAAATAGCTGCGCGTCGGCTTGCCGTCGATCTGCGTCGGGTAGAGCTCGCTCCAGGGCCGCGGGCTCAGCGTGACCGCCGGCGACAGGATGACGTCGTAGCCGGCGAAGAAGCTCTGCCAGTTCTTGTAGAGCACGGTCTGCTGCTTGAAGGCCCGCGTGATGTCGAGCGCGTTGTAGCGCAGGCCTTCCTCGACATTGGCGCGGACATTTGGTCCGACCTGGTCCGGCGTGTCGCGGACACGCTCATACATGCCGGCCAGGAAGGAGAGCGAGCGCAGCACCTCGAAGGTCTCGTCCGTGCCGGCGCAATCCGGCGCGGCCTCCTCTGCCGACGCGAAGAGATGGCTGAACAGCCCGGTCTTCTCGGCGAAGACCTCGCTTATATGCCGCTCGGTCGGCGCGAAGCCGAAATCGGGGGTCAGCGCGACCTTGAGCGAAGCGAGGTCGATCTCCGCCGGCCGCGCGAAATCCTCGGGCCGGCGCACCGTCTTGCCGAAGATGCTCGTCGCCAGCGGATCGGTCGGGTCGTCCGAGACCATCGTCGAGAGCAAGAGGCAAAGGTCCGGTACCGTGCGGGCCATCGGGCCGAGCACGCTCAGCGGATTCCAGCCGAAGGGCCGCTTCTCGCTCGGCACCAGTCCCGGCGACGGCCGGAAGCCGACGATGCCGTTGAAGGCGGCCGGATTGCGCAGCGAGCCGCCGGTGTCGGAGCCCGTCGCGATCGGCACCATGCCCGTCGCCAGGGCGACCCCGGAGCCGCCCGAGGAGCCGGCTGCCGATTTCGACGGATCGAACGGGTTGCCGGTGACGCCATAGACGGCGTTGCGGGTGTTCGCGCCCGCGCCCCATTCCGGCGTGTTGGTCTTGCCGAGGATGACCGCGCCCGCCTTGCGTACCGAGGCGACGATGAGCTGGTCCTCCTCCGGCACGAAATCGCGGAAGAGCGGGCTGCCATAGGTGGTGCGCAGCCCGGCGACATTCTCGAGATCCTTGATCCCGACCGGCAGCCCGTGCAGCGCGCCGAGCGGCTCGCCGCGCATCGTCGCCTCGTCGGCCTGGCGCGCCACCGCCCGCGCCCGTGCGTCGTCGCGCGCGACCATGGCGTTGACCGCGGGATCGACGGCATCGACGCGACCTATGCAGCTTTCGAGCAATTCGCTGGCCGACAGCGCTTTGGCTCCGATCAGCGCGCGCGCCTCGACGGCGCTGAGATCACAGGGTTCGGTCAAGGCGAAGGCCTTCCACTTGATGGGAGCGCTGCAGGCAAATGCCATGCCTCGCGGGATTGGTAAGGGGGGATCGGTTCCGGCAGACGGCTCAGGCCCATTCGCCCTTGCGGAACACCGGCACGCGGCTGCCATCGGCATGGACGCCGTCGATGTCGATCTGGTCCGAGCCGATCATCCAGTCGATATGGATGAGGCTCTTGTTGCCGCCCCGCTCGGCGATCTGCTCCGGCGTCAGCGTCGCGCCGCCCTGGAAGCATTTCGAATAGCACTGGCCGAGCGCGATATGGCAGGAGGCGTTCTCGTCGAACAGCGTGTTGTAGAACAGGATGCCGCTCTGCGAGATCGGCGAGGAATGCGGCACCAGCGCCACCTCGCCGAGGCGGCGCGCGCCCTCGTCGGTGTCCAGCACCTTGTTCAGCACCTCTTCGCCGCGCGCCGCCTTCGCCTCGACGATGCGCCCGGCCTCGAAGCGAACCGAGATGCCGTCGATCAGCGAGCCCTGGTAGGACAACGGCTTGGTGCTGGCGACATGGCCCTCGACGCGCCTGGCATGGGGCGTGGTGAAGACCTCCTCGGTCGGGATGTTCGGGTTGCAGGTCACCCCGTTCTTCGCCGCCGAGGCGCCGCCCTGCCATTCATGGCCGTCGGCCAGCCCGATCGTCAGCTCGGTGCCCGGGCCGGAATAATGCAGCGCCTGGAACCTCTGGCCGTTCAGCCAGGCGCTGCGGCTGCGCAGCGCCGCGTTATGCGCCGCCCAGGCCGCGACCGGGTCGTCCAGGTCGACGCGCGAGGCGGCGAAGATCGCCTCGGCCAGTTTGGCCACGGCGATGTCCTCCGGCTCGTCCGGGAAGACCTGCCGGGCCCAGGAGGCGCTCGGATAGGCGACGATGTTCCAGTTGATGTCGAACCCGGCGATCTTCTCCAGCGCCGGCTGATAGGCCATCGAATTGGCCTTGCTGGCGCGCGCGACCTTGGCCGGGTCCTCGCCCGCGAGCAACATCGGGTTGTCGCCGACGATGGCGAGCCGTGCGGTATTGGCGGCAAAGGCCTTGGCGACGCCGTCATGGAGCCAGCCCGGTGCGCGGTCGAAGCTCGCTTCGGGCGCGAAGCGATAGCGCGACAGCGTGATCTCCTCGTCCGAGAGGATCGGCGTGATCAGACCCGCCCCGGCCTTGTAGGCGTGCTCGGCGACCCGCCGCACCAGCGGCAGCGCCGCGACGGGCGCGGTCAGGAAGAGATCCTGCCCGGGCTGGAGGTTCAGCCCGACCCTGACGGCCGCTTCGGCGAGGCGGTCGAGCTTCACCGGATCGATCGAGGCGGCGATATCGCGTTGATGCGTGGTCATGGGCGTCCGGCCTGAAATGTCTGCGTCATGGCCCGCATGATAAGCGCGCGACGAACGACCTAGCCAGCCCTTCTCCTCGCCCCCGGCCTTGCGGCCAGCGGATGTCGACGCCGGCGCGATATCGTGCTGGGCGGCGATCTTGAAGGCGATTTGCCTATGCCGCCGCTCGCGGATCGATCGGGGTCCTTGGCAAGGCGAGCTCGCGCTCGATCCAGGCGGCCAGCCGGAACAGGTCGGCCTCGCGCCCGCCATGGCTCAGGATCTGGACGCCGATCGGCAGGCCCGCTTCGGAGAAGCCGATCGGGATCGAGATCGCGGGAAGACCGGTCATCGACCAGATCGCTGTGATCGCGATCCAGTCGAGATAATCCTGCATCGCCTGGCCCTCGATCTCGGTCAGGAACAGCGTTTCGACCGGGAAGGGCAGCGCCTGCGTCGCCGGGCAGACGAGGAAGTCGGTCCCGTCGAGGAAATCCACCGCCCGGCGATAAAGGTCGCTCCGATAGCGATTGGCCGCGACGATCGCGCGGCCCGGCTGGTCGCGGCCGCGCAGGATGTCCGCCATCACGGGCTCGGGAAAATGCCCGCGATGCGTGCCGAGCAGCGGCTCCCAGGTCGCGAAGAAGCTCTCGCCGCGCAAGGTTCGGAAGGCGTCCATGGCGCCGCTTACGGCCGGCGCCTCGCGCCGCACCGCGACGCCCGCCCGCGCCATCGTCGCGGCAAAATCCTCGATCGCCGCGCGGATCGGCGTCGCCACCGCAAGCATGCCGAGATCCGCGGAGATCGCGAGGCGGGCCGGCCTGGCGGGCGTGAGCGCGGCGTCGAGGAAGCGCGGCTCGCCCGGCGCGGCGGTGAGGAAATCGCCTTGGTCGAAACCGGTCATCGCGTCGAAGAACAAAGCGAGGTCGGCGACATTGCGCGCCATCGGCCCCTCGACGAAGATCGTGTCGAACGGGTCCGAGAGCCGCTTGCGCGGCACGCGGCCGGGCGTCGGCCGCAGGCCGGTGACGTTGCAGAAGGCGGCCGGGATGCGCAGGCTGCCGCCATAGTCGTTGCCATGGGCGAGCCAGGCTTCGCCGGTCGCGAGCGCCACCGCCGAGCCGCCGGAGGAGCCGCCGCAGGTGAGTCGCGTGTCATAGGGGTTGCGGGTCGCGCCATGGACGCTGTTCGTGGTTTGCGCGCCGCCGAGCTCGGACAGGTTGGACTTGCCGAGCACGACCGCGCCATTCGCCTCCATCAGCGCGACGGTGCGGTCCGAGCTTTCGGAGATCCGGTCCCGGAAGATCGAGGTGCCGCCGGTATTGCGCACGCCGGCGACGTCGTTGTTGTCCTTCACCACGATCGGGATGCCGGCCAATAGCGAAGGCCTGCCGGCGCGCCGCGCCTCGTCCGCGGCCCTTGCCTGCTCCAGCGCCCGTTCGAGGCAGAGCGTCGGCACGGCATTGACCTTTGGCTCGACCGCGGCGAGGCGCGCGCTTGCGGCATGAACCAGTTCGACGGATGTCACCTCGCCGTCATTGAGCAGATCGCGCACGGCCAGCGCGTCGAGGCGGATCAGGTCAGACGGCATCGACAACCTTCACGGGAACGGGTGTTCCGCAGGAGCGGCGGACCGCCAGGCGCGGCGCCAGCACCGTCGTCGCGCCCGGTCCGAGGCGGGTCCCGGCGATACGGTCGGCCAGCAAGGTGAGCGCCGTCTCGCCCATGACGCGCACGGGCTGAACGATCGCCGTCAGGCGTGGCGAAACGGCATCGGCCCAGGGCAGGTCGTCGATGCCGACGAGCGAGACGTCCTCGGGACAGGACAGGCCGAGATCGGCCAGAGCCCGCACGCAGCCGATGGTCATCAGGTTGTTGGTGGCGAAGAGCGCGGTCGGCCGCTCGGGCTGTGCCAGCAGGTCGCGCGCGGCCTCACAGGCGGGCTGCTCCTGGAAGCCGGCCTCGCGGATCAGCGCCGGATCGAAGCCGATTCCGGCCGCGAGCAGGGCCTCGCGATAGCCCTGCAGGCGGTCGGCGGCGGTGCGCATGACCGCCGGTCCGTTGACGAGGCCGATGCGCCGGTGGCCGCGGGCGACGAGATGGCTCGTCGCCTCGAAGGCGGCCCGGCGATTGTCGAGCACGACGCAATCATAGCCGAGTCCGTCCATCGCCCGGTCGACCAGCACGACCGGCACCTCGAGCTGGGCGAGCAGCGAGGCGCGGTTCATCGAGGCCGCGCCGGTGGGCGCTAGGATCAGCCCGTCGATGCGCTGGCTGCGCAGCATCCTGAGATGCGCCTCCTCGCGTTCGCTGCGCTCGCTGGAATTGCACAGCAGCACCAGATAGCCGCGCGCGGCCGCGGCATCCTCCACCGCCTCGAACAGGTCCGAGAAGAACGGGTTGGTGATGTCGCCGACGATCAGGCCGAGCAGCCCGCTGGAGCGCTTGCGCATCGAGCGCGCGCCGGCATGCGGGGCATAGCTGAGCTTTTCGACGGCGGCACGGACACGGGCCAGCAATTCCGGGCTGACGCGATCGGCGCTGTTCAGCGCGTTGGACACTGTCGCCACCGATACGTTCGCCAGCCGCGCCACGTCTCGTATCGTCGCCATACGCCCTCGATGAAACGGTTCAAATCCTGCCGGCAGTCTCGCGAAACACCTCCCGGTTTGCAAGCGGTAACGTCACGTAAGATTGCGCTTGATGGCGGAATGCTTCTGTGAGAGCTTGAATTGAAACGTTTCACAAAAGACGTTCCGGGGAGGAAGCATTGCACCCGACAGGTCATGGGCCAGCCCCACAGCCGGCGCGCCGGCGATGATGCCCTATGTCCTGCGCAGGCTCGCCGCGACGGTGCCTGTGCTCGTCTTCGTGGCGCTGTTCGTCTTTTTCCTGCTGCGCCTGACGCCCGGCGACCCGGCCGTGCTCATCGCCGGCGACCAGGCGACGACGGCGCAGATCGAGACGATCCGCGAGCAGCTCGGGCTCAACCGCCCCCTCCTCGACCAGTTGGTCGCCTGGGCCGGGCAGCTCGCGCGCGGCGATCTCGGACGCTCGGTCTTCTCGGACATGGAGGTGACCCGGCTGATCGGCCTGCGCGTCGAGCCGACCGCGATGCTGGCGCTGGTCGCGCTGGTGATGGCGCTGGCGATCGCGCTGCCGCTCGGCACGATCGCGGCGGTGAAGGCGGGCAGCGGCTTCGATCGCGCCGTCATGGCCTTCGCCATGCTCGGCTTCTCCTCGCCGGTCTTCGTCGTCGCCTTCTTCCTGGTCTATGTCTTCGCGCTGACGCTGGGCTGGTTCCCGACACAGGGCTATGTGCCGTTGGCGCAGGGGCTCTGGCCCTGCCTGAACAGCCTGATCCTGCCCGGGCTCGCGCTGGCCATGCTCTATGCCGCGCTGCTGGCCCGGATCACCCGGGCGAGCCTGCTCGAGGTCCTGTCGGAGGACTATGTCCGCACGGCGCATGCCAAGGGCGTGCAGGGCGGGCGCGTCGTGCTGCGCCACGCCCTCAAGAATGCGGCGATCCCGATCGTGACCGTGCTGGGGGTCGGCATCGCGGCGCTGCTCGGCGGCGTCGTGGTCACCGAGACGGTCTTCAACATTCCCGGCCTCGGCCGGCTGACGACCGACGCCATCCTGCGCCGCGACTACCCCGTCGTGCAGGGGCTGATCCTCGTCTTCTCGGTCATCTATGTCGTCGTCAACCTCCTGGTCGATCTCAGCTATGTGCTGTTCGACCCGCGCATCCGCTATTGAGGGCGCGATGGCGATGACCGGAACGGAATCGGGCGTCACCACCAAGGCGGGCCGCCCGCGGCAGGCCGGGACGGCATGGCGCTTCCTGCGCGCCAACCCCGTGATCCTCGGGGGCCTCGCCGTCATCCTGGTCTTCGCGGCGATCGCGCTGGTCGCGCCGCATGTCCTGGTCGATCCTGCCCGGCTTAACCCGATCCAGCGGCTCCGGCCGCCCAGCTTCGATCACCTGTTCGGCACCGATCAGGTCGGCCGCTCGACCTTCTCGCGCACGATGAACGGCACCGCGATCTCGCTCACCGTCGGCGCGCTGGTCACCGTCGTCACCGTCGTTTTCGGCCTGCTGATCGGTCTGACCGCCGGCTTCATCCGCTGGCTCGACGGCTTCGTCATGCGGATCATGGACGGCATCATGGCGATCCCGGGCATCCTGCTCGCGATCGCGCTGATGTCGCTATTCGGCTCGAGCGTCCAGAACGTCATCATCGCGATCAGCGTCGCCGAGATCCCGCGCATGGCGCGGATCGTGCGCTCCTCGGCGCTGGTCATCCGCGAGCAGACCTATGTCGAGGCGGCGATCACCAACGGCGCCGGCACACCGCGCCTGCTGCTGCTGCACGTCCTGCCCAACGCGGCCGCGCCGGTCATCGTCCAGGCGACCTATGTCTTCGCCTCGGCGATGATCGTGGAATCGATCCTCTCCTTCCTCGGCGCCGGCACGCCGCCGACGATCCCGAGCTGGGGCAACATGCTGGCCGAGGCCCGGCCCTTCATGCAGCGCGCGCCCTGGATGATCGCCTTTCCGGGCGTCGCGCTCGCCTTTCTGGTGCTGACGGTCAATGTGCTCGGCGACGCGCTGCGCGATGCGATCGACCCGCGCCTTGCCCGCAAGCTGAGGGCCTGACCACGCGCCGCGGCACGCGGCCAACGAACACACCGCCAAAAGCGGGATGCGCACGCAAAGACGATCACAGGGAGGGACAGAAAAATGCGCTTTACCAGACGAATGACGTTCACCGCCGCCGCCATGGCGATGACGCTGGCCGCCTGGCCCGCCATGGCCCAGACCGTGCTGAAGGTCCGCCCCTTCGGCGACCTGCGCACGCTCGATCCGATGACGACCTCGGACTACATGGTCCGCAACCATGGCTACATGGTCTACGACATGCTCTTCGCGCAGGATTCGACCGGCGCGGTCAAGCCGCAAATGGTCGAGAGCTTCACAACCTCGCCGGACGGCCTGACCTGGACCTTCGTGCTGCGCGACGGCCTCAAGTTCCATGACGGCCAGCCGGTGACAGCGACCGACGTCGTCGCCTCGCTGAAACGCTGGGGCGAGAAGGACGGGCTCGGCCAGCAGCTCATGGCGCACACCGCTGCGCTGACCGCGACCGACCCGAAAACCGTCACGCTCGCCCTGAAGGACCGCTGGGGCCTCGTCCTCGAGGCGCTCGGCAAGCCAAGCTCGATGCTGCCGGTGATCATGCCGGCGCGCATCGCCGCCACGCCCTCGAACCAGAACATCACCGACGCGACCGGCTCCGGCCCCTTCATGCTCGTCAAGGAGGAATGGTCGCCCGGCGCCAAGATCGTCTATGCCAAGGCGCCGACCTACCAGCCGCGCAAGGAGGCGCCCGACGGACTCGCCGGCGGCAAGCAGGCCAATGTCGACCGCGTCGAATGGCTGATCATGCCCGACGCTCAGACCGCGCTGAACGCGCTCCAGGCCGGCGAGATCGACATTTTCGAGGAGCTGCCGCCCGATATGATCGGGATCGCCAGGAAGAACCCGAAGATCGCGATCTCGAAGCTCGCGGCGCTGCAGGGCGTCTTCCGGATGAACCAGTCGCAGCCGCCCTTCAACAACCAGAAGCTGCGCCAGGCGATCCTGCGCCTGGTCGACCAGGAGCAGACCCTGCGAGCCTATGTCGACGACAAGGCGCTCTATACCAACTGCCCGTCCTTCTACATGTGCGACTCGCCCTATTTCACCAAGGCGGGCTGGCCCGCGCCGGACGCGGCCGCCGCCAAGAAGCTGATCGCCGAGAGCGGCTACAAGGGCGAGAAGATCGTCCTGCTCGACGCGACCGAGACCGCGCTCAGCCCGCACACCCTCGTCGTCGCCCAGATGATGCGCGATATCGGCCTCAACGTCGATTATCAGGCGATGGACTGGGGCACGCTGTCGAGCCGGCGCACCAGCAAGAACCCGGTCGACCAGGGCGGGTGGTCGGCCTTCCTCTCCGGCCCGGCCGCGCCCGACATGTCGGAGCCGCTCGGTCATCTCGCCCTGCGCTCGAATTGCGACAAGGCCTGGTTCGGCTGGCCCTGCGACGAGACGATCGAGACACTGCGCGCCTCCTTCACCAGCGCGCCTGATCTCGCGGGCCGCAAGGCGATCGCGCAGCAGGTCCAGGAGCGGGCGCTGGAGACGGTGCCTTACGTCTCGGTCGGCCAGTTCTGGCTGGTGCGCGGCCATCAGGCCGGGCTGAAGGGGCTGCTCACGCCGGGCGTGCCGGTCTACTGGAACGTCTCGAAGTGACCGGCTGACCCGGCGCGCGAGCGCTGTTGCCAGAGGGACCGGGCAGGCCGAAGCCGCCCGGTCGTCAGTCCGGCTGCGCGGCTCAGATCTCGCGCGCGAAGGCCGAGCGCCGTGAAACCGGCTCGGCCGCCAGGAACCGGTTCTTGGCCGCCGTCACATGGCGCCTCATCAGGGTTTCCGCGAGGCCGCCATCGCGTTCGCAAATGGCCTCGAAGATGCGCTCGTGATCGCGCTGGGATTTCCGCTCGCCGGGTATGGCCCAGGTCCGGAAACGGCAGAGGCGAATGAGAGAATAGAGGTCGCCGCAGAGCAGTTTCTGGAGTCGCGCGGACCCGCTGCCGGCCGCGATGCGGAAATGGAAGTCGGCATCGCCGATGCCCTGGGCATAGGCCATGTCGCTTTCCTTGCCGGCGACATCCGCCTGCTGCTGCAGCAGCTGGCGCAGGCTGTCCAGCTCCTCGTTGGTCATGCGTTCGGCTGCGAGCCGCGCGGCCAGCCCTTCCAGCATCTCGCGCACCTCGTAGAGCTCCACCAGATCCGTTTCGGCCAGCGAGACGACCCGCGCGCCGGCATGGGCCGTGCGCTCGACCAGGGCGCGGCCTTCGAGACGCCGCAGCGCTTCCCGCAACGGTCCGCGGCTCATGCCGAACCGGGCGGCGAGCGCCTCCTCGCCCAGCTTGGCCCCCATGGGCAGGCGGCCGCTGACGATCTCCAGCTCGAGCGCCTCGAACACGCGGTCGCTATGCGTCAGGCCGTCGATTGGAATGATTGTTGACAAAAATGGCTCCATCGATCGCAAGGCATTCACCCCTACCTCACATGAGCGACTTTTTCCATAGTAATTTCAGTGCCATGACGACCTAAGCGCAAACTCAGAAAACGGAGCCGTTTTCTTATTGTTGACAAAACCGGCCTCCGGTGAATGATCGGGGCACGGGCCGCCCACTCGACTGGGCCGCTTGATAGGGCGCAAAGCCGCCAAGAGCAGTCCTGGGAGGGACGCATGGACATCAGCAAGATCACCGGGGCCCTGGCCTTTTGCGCGGCGCTGGCCTTCGCGTCGCCGGGCAGCGCCAATCCGCCCTATCCGGCCTATCCCCACAAGACCGTCACGCTCATCACCAGCTCGGGCGCGGGTGGCGGAGGCGACGTGTTCCTACGCAACCTGGTCAAGGTGCTCGGCCCGCGCTGGGGCATCAATTTCGTCGTCGAGAACGTGCCGGGCAGCGGCGGCGCCAACGCCATGCGCCGCATCGTCGAAGGACCGAATGACGGCTCGCTGCTCTATGGGGTCTCGACCCAGCATGTCGTCGTCACGGTGCTGAGCGACCCGCCCTACAAATACACCGACATGCAGCCGGTGGTGAACGCGCTCTACGATTCACCGATCTTCTTCGTGCGGGCCGACAGCCCGTTCAAGTCCATGGCCGACGTGATGGCCTATGCGAAGGCCAATCCCGGCAAGCTCAAGTTCGGCGCCGGCACCGCCGCCTCGATCGACCGCATGGTGGTCGAAACGCTGAAGGTGAAGAAGGGCCTCAACATGGTGGTCGCCACGCATGACAGCGGCGGCCAGCTGACATTGAGCGTGCTGAGCGGAGCCGTCGATATCGGTTCCGGCGATGCCCAGGAGGTCGCCGCCCAGGTCGAGGCCGGCAAGATCCGCATCCTCGCCGCCGTGACCGACAAACGCTTGCCGAACTTCCCCGATGTGCCCACAGCGAACGAGCAAGGCGCCGATGTCACGGCGATCGGCTGGCGCGGCTTCGTCGTCAAGAAGGGCACGCCGCCGCAGGTCACCCAAGCTTGGGAGCAGGCGATCAAGCTCGTGCTGGAGGATCCTGAATACAAGGCCTTCTACCTGAAGAACCACAGCATCCCGGGTTACCTCTCGGCCAAGGATTTCGACGCGCTGACCAACAGCTTCGCCGCCGATCTCGACGCCTTCTTCCGCCAGGTCGGCATCAAGAAGAACTGAGCCTCGGGAGGCCTGGATGATGCTCAAGAACATCGTGGCCGGAACGGTCCTTCTTGTCCTGTCCGTCGGCTATTACCTGGCGGCGGCCCGCATGCCGACCAGCATTCTGGACACGAGCGTCAATTCGGCGGCGTTCCCGAAGCTGCTCGGCATCGCGGGAGCGGTGTTCTCGCTGGCGCTGATCATGCAGGGCCTGCTGGCCTATCGATCGGCGCCCGCAACAGCGCCCGGCCCGGATGCGCATGAAGCATCCCGGAGCGCGACCTGGCAGCCACATCTGCGGGCGCTCGGCCTGCTCGCGATCGTCTGCCTGTTCGTCCTGGCGCTGAAGATCCTGGGCTACCCGGTCGCCGTCGCGCTGCTGATCCTCGCCGTCTCGGTCTACCAGGGCAGCCCGCTGTCATGGGTCTCGATCGCCGTCGCCGTCGGCGGCGCCCTGTGCTTCTGGCTCTTCTTCATGGTCTTCCTCGGGATCCACATGCCGCTCGGCATCTGGAGCCGCGCCGCAGCGCTTCTTGCGCCTGCGCTCCCCGCCTGACCGGCGCCGCAGCCAACTCCCACGCGACCGACCCAACGCGAGCGCGCGACAATGACCGGACTGAACATCGCCTTTCACACGATCTTCGCCACGCCCGCGATCTTCTATGCCTTCGCGGGCGTCGCCTGGGGCATTGTCGGCGGCGCCTTGCCGGGCCTCTCGGCCTCCATCACCATGGCGCTCCTCCTGCCGTTCACCTTCGGCATGGATCCGACCATGGCGATCATCCTGCTCGCCTCGACCTATGTCGGCGCCGAATATGGCGGCTCGATTCCGGCGATCCTGATCCGCACGCCGGGCACCAGCGCCGCGATCACCACCGTCCTCGACGGCTACGAGATGCACAAGCAGGGCAGGAGCGGCGAAGCGCTCGGCATCTCGCTCATGGCCGGCGTGGTCGGCGGCCTGATCGGCATGGTCCTCGTGGTCGGCCTCACCGAGCCGCTCTCGCGCATAGCGCTGTATTTCACCGCGCCGGCCTATTTTGCGCTCGGGATCTTCGGCCTCAGCCTGATCGCGGCCTTGTCGGAAGGCTCGGTGGTCAAGGGCTTCCTGGCGGCCATTCTCGGCCTTGCGATCTCGACCATCGGCATCGACCCGCTGTCCGGCGTCCAGCGCTTCACCTTCGGCTCCGCCGAGCTGCTCGGCGGCATCGAGCCGATCCTCGTCATGATCGGCATGTTCGCCATGGCCGAGCTCTTCATCCAGGCCAACATGCCGGACTGGGACAAGACCTCCCACAGCACCCGCATCAGGCTGCCCGGTCTGAAGATGTGGAAACGCATCTCGATCCCCACCCTGATCGGCACCACCATCGGCACGGTCGACGGGGTGACGCCGGGTGGCGGCTCGACGCTCGCCTCCTTCCTCTCCTACAACGAGGCGAAGCGCTGGTCGAAGCATCCCGAGGAGTTCGGAAAAGGCTCGCCGGAAGGCATCGCGGCCCCGGAAGCGGCCAACAACACCGTCGCCGCCACCGCGCTGATCCCGACCCTGACCTTCGGCATCCCGAGTTCGGGATCGACCGCGGTGCTGCTCGGCGGGCTCATCCTGCACGGCATCGAGCCGGGGCCCGCGCTGCTCACCAAGAACCCGGAATTCATCTACGGCCTGTTCGGCGGCCTGTTCATCGCCAACCTGTCGCAGATGCTGCTCGGTTTCGTCATGCTGCCGCCCTGCATCTGGCTGGTGAACCGGCCGAAGGCCTATCTGATGGCCTTCATCATCGCCCTGGTGTCCTCGGGCGTCTATTCGGTGAACGCCGATGTCTATGACATCTCCATCATGATCGGCATGGGCGTCCTCGGCTACCTGATGAAGGTCTTCAAGTTCCCGGTGCTGCCGCTGGTGCTCGGCCTCGTCCTTGGCGGCATCGTCGAACGCAATTATCGGCGGGCGGTCGATCTCGGCTATGGCGAGCACGCCATTTTCCTTCAGGACCCGATCTCGGCGACCCTGCTCGGCCTGACCGTCCTCTTCATCGGTCTGTCGATCGTGATGGGCATCCGCAAACGCCGGCGCGAGCGCGCCGCCATGGGCATCTCCGCAAGCGCGGCGAATGCCGCCGCCATCAATTCCTCGCAGATCTGACCAGGAGACAACGCGATGAACCTACGAGACAGAATCGGCGTGGACCTCGGTCAGCGCAACAAGATCGAGGACGGGCTCGCCGCCGCCGTCACGCATGGCATCAAGTTCCTCGATCTCAAGATCGACGTCGCGCCCAACGCCATCGAGACGCTCACGCCGGAGCGCATCCGCGGGATCCGCGCAATCTGCGAGGCGCATGACATCCATGTCGGTGTCCACACCATGTCCGCCGTGAACGTGGCGGAGGTCGCTCCGCATGTGCGCGACGGGGTCGACCGATACCTGACCGGCCACATGGACGCCTGCAAGGCGCTCGGCGGTGAGTGGATGGTGGTTCATGCCGGCTATCATTTCACCTCCGATGTGAAGATGCGCATGGAAGCCGGCCTCGAGCGCCTGAAACGCCTCAGCGGATATGCCGAGGAGATCGGGCTGACCCTGCTGCTCGAGAACATGAACTGGGAGCCGGACGACGCCGAAGTGCATTATCTTGGGCACAATCTCGAGGAGACGCTCTATTATTTCGATCGCCTCGACTCGCCCCGCCTGCGCTGGGCCTTCACCGCCAACCACGCGCATCTGGTCGAGGAAGGGGTCGAGGGCTTCCTGGCCAAGATGGATATTCGCCGTTGCGACGAGGTCCGGCTCGCCGATTGCTGGCGAAACGGCAAGGAAGTCCACCTGAAGCCTGGCGAGGGCGACTTCGATTTCCCCGACCTGTTCCGGCGCCTCGACACGCTGGGCTTCGAAGGACACTACATGAACGCCTTCGGCTCTCTCCAGGACATGATCGACGGCCGCGAGATGCTGGCGGGCATGGCGCAATCCGTCGGCTGAACCAGCGGGCGCGCCTGGTCGGCCTGCTGTGAGCTTCAGCGCCGTGCACGGCCGGGCAACCCGCCCTCGTGCCGGAACAGCGGCGCTCATCCGACCTTTGAGCGCCGCGATAACAGGCTCGCCAGCCCGCACGGCGCTCGCGCGCATAATAAACCGCGCCGGCGATGCCGCGCGGCGCGGATTCACTATTCAGCGATTCAATATGATGGAATGGCGCGCCCGAAAGGATTCGAACCTCTGACCCTCAGATTCGTAGTCTGATGCTCTATCCAGCTGAGCTACGGGCGCATATCGATCGGCACAGCCGAAGCCATGTCGTTCCGATGAGGCGGGAATAGCCGCTCCGCTTCCGCTTGGCAACCCCTGAACCGTCGCAAAACCAGCCGTCCGCTTCGCAGCTCTATGGCCGCCTCAATCCTCGCGCGAGAGGGCGCGGGCAAGCGCCACCGCGTCGGTGTCCTGACTCTCCGTCAGTTTGACGGAGCGATTCTTCGGAAGTTTCTCGGCGATGCCATAGAGCTGCTCGCGGCGATCCATCTCCCGCCAGACATCTGCCGGCGCGATACCGATCTCGCTCCACAGCACCACGAGATTGTAGATCAGGTCGGCACTCTCGAGGATCACCCGCTCGCGATCGGCCTGAACCGCCTCCAGCCCGACCTCGACCGCCTCCTCGGCCAGCTTCTTCGCCATTTTCGGCACGCCTTCGCCGATCAGCTTGGCGGTCCGCGAAAAGGCGGGATCGCGTGTCCGCGCGGCAAGGACGGCAGCGTGGAGCTTGAGGACCGAATCGACCATCTGCGGAGCGTCACCTCGTCATGTGAGCGTTTCGTGACACGCGCCCCGTGAGGCCGCGCGAATCACCCATGACGTAGCGTAGTGCAAAATCGAGCGGGCAGCATGGCCGTTCTCGCGCGGGACCGGCCGGCAGGCAGCGATCAGGCCGCCGCGAAAGGCGCGAAATGCCGAACGACCTCGCGATAGACGGGCTGCTTGAACGGAATGATCAGGTCCGGCGTCTCCTCCAGCCGCGCCCAGCGCCAGGCGTCGAACTCCGCCTTGTGGCCGCCGGCGGGGTGGAGGATGTCGATCTCGCTGTCGGGCCCTTCGAGGCGGAAGGCGAACCAGCGCTGCGCCTGCCCGCGCCAGCGCCCCTTCCAGGCCTCCTGGCCGATCTCGACCGGGAGGTCGTAGCTCAGCCAGCCCGGCGCCTCGGCGAGCAGCGAGACGGAGGTGACATTGGTCTCCTCCTGCAATTCGCGCAGCGCCGCCTGATGGGGCGTCTCGCCCCGGTCGATGCCGCCCTGGGGCATCTGCCAGGCGAAGCCGGGAGCGACATGCTCGCGCTGGCGCTTGTTGGCGCGGCGCCCGACAAAGACCAGCCCGTCGCGGTTGAACAGAGCAAGCCCCACACAGGGGCGATAGCCGGCAGGGGCATCGGTCATCGCAGCGAGCCCGTCGTCGAGGGATTGCGCAAGCCGCGTGCGGCGCTGACCGGCACGATGACGATGCCCTTGGCCTCGAGGGACTTGGCCCAGCGCGCGATCCGCTCGATCGAGACCGGCAGGGCGCTGGCCGTCCCGACCGCGACGCCCTGCTCGCGCGCCAGGGTCTCGAGCCGCTGCAGCTGTTCGTCGATGGCGTCGGCGCGGGTCACCGTGTCGATCACCCGGTCGACCTTCAGCGCCGGGATATGGGCGCGCACGGCCGAGGCCGCGAGCTGGCTGCGCGAGGAGGAACCGTCATCGACCACGATCAGCCCGCGCCCGGCGATCTCCCGCAGGATCGGCGAGAGCGCGGTCTCGTCCGCGGTCAGGCGCCCACCGAGAAAGTTGACGATGCCGACATAGCCGGTGAAGCGGCCGAGCACCCAGTGCAACCGGTCGAGATTGTCGGCGGACTTGGATCCAGCCAGCAAGGTATGCGGCCCGGGATCGTTGTCCGGATAGTCGAAAGGCTCCATCGGCACCTGCAGGAAGACCTCGTGGCCATCGCCGCGGGCGCGCTGCACCACGCGCTCCAGGTCCGCGCCATAGGGCGCGAAGGCGAGCGAAACGGCGCCGGGCAGTTTTGCGATCGCGTCTGCCGTTCCGCTCTGGCTGATGCCGAGGCCGCCGACCATGAGGGCGATGCGGCCCGCCGGCTTGCCCTCGGGCGTCGGGCCAGGCGGGCGGGCATAGACCTGCGCCGGCGTCGCGCCGTCGGGACCGACCTTGGGCAGGAGCCCGAAGCGGCTGCGCTCGACCAGGCGATTGTCGGGGGCGGGCGCGAGCCTGATCTCGCCGCTGTCGGGGACGGTGATGACGATCGCGCCCGGAACCTCCGCGCCCGGGCGCACCACGGTCACCCCGGATTCGGTTTCGAGCTGGCGCGCCGTCGACTGGCTGCGCGTCTCGCGCGCGCCCGGCTCGACAGGTGGCGCGACGACGGCGTCCGGCTGAGCCGGCCTCGTCACGATGGCCGCCGTCGCCATTGGTTCGCCGCCATCGGGATCGCGGCGGAACAGCAGGATCAAGGCCAGCGCCAGGAGGGCGCCTCCGACGACGCCGGTGCAAGCGAGCACGGCCCAGCGCGCCCACGGTTTGCCGTGACGCACCAGGCGATCCTGGCCAAGCGGCCGGTTGAGCTCGGTAAGCGGCGTTCCCGCCAAGGTCAGCCGTCCTCAGCTGTTCGAGACGGACCCGAATCAGTGGCCCGCGCGCCTAGTCTTGTCGCTTGGCGCGCCGCCCGTCGAGAGCGCCCGATGCCGCGCCCTCTTCAGGGCCCGGGACCGGGCCTCAGTTCGGCTTGGCCGGCTTGACCGGCTCGGGCGGCGGAGTCGGCGCGGCGGCGTCCTTCTTGACGCCGCGCAGCAGGTTGAGCGCCGCGATCAGCTGGGTGTCCTTGGTCGGATCGTTCGGGACATAGGACGCCGAGCCGGACTGCTCGTCGCCGTCGCCCGACTTGAGATGGCCCTTCAGCGACGCCTCGCCCTTGTTCTCGGTCAGCTTGTCCTTGAGTTCCGGCGGAATCTCCTGGACGACCTCGATATCCGGCGTGATGCCCTTGGCCTGGATCGAGTTGCCCGACGGCGTGTAGTAGCGCGCCGTGGTCAGGCGCAGTCCGCCATTCGAGCCGAGCGGGATCACGGTCTGCACCGAGCCCTTGCCGAAGGAGCGTGTCCCCATCACCTGCGCGCGCTTGTGGTCCTGCAGGGCGCCCGCGACGATCTCGGCCGCCGAGGCGGAGGAGCCGTTGATCAGGACGACCACCGGCTTGCCCTTGGTCAGGTCGCCCGACTTGGCGTTGAAGACCTGGGTCTCCTCGGCGTTGCGGCCGCGCGTGGAGACGATCTTGCCGCGCTCGAGGAAGGCGTCGGACACCAGCACGGACTGGTCGAGCCGGCCGCCGCGATTGTTGCGCAGGTCGATGACGTAGCCCTTGATCTTGTCGGCGCCGATCTCGGCATTGACCTTGTCGATCGCCTTGCGCAGCCCCTCATAGGTCTGCTCGCTGAAGGTGCCGATGCGGATATAGCCGACATCGCTCTCGACCCGCTCCTCCACGGCCGGCACGACGATGGTCGAGCGCGTCAGGGTGAATTCGAGCGGCTCGGTCTTGCCGGGACGCTCGACCTTGAGCTTGACCTGGGTGTTGATGATGCCGCGCATCTTCTCGACGGCCTGGGTCAGGCTCAGGCCCTTGACCTGGTCGCCGTCGATCTCCCGGATGATGTCGTTGGCGAGAATGCCGGCCTTCGAGGCGGGCGTGTCGCGGATCGGCTTGGCGACCTTGAGGACGCCCTCCTCCATCGTGACCTCGATGCCGAGCCCGCCGAACTGGCCGCGCATGTCGGTATCCATGTCGCGGAAGCTCTTGGCGTCGAGATAGGCCGAATGCGGATCGAGCGAGGAGACCATGCCGTTGATCGCGGCCTCGATCAGCTTCTGCTCGTCGGGCTTCTCGACATAGTCGGTGCGGATCTTCTCGAAGATGTCACCGAACAGGTTGAGGCTGCGATAGACCTCGGCCGAAGCCGCGACCGCGCTCGTGGACGACAGCAGGTGGGTCTGCGTGACCAGACCGGTAAGGCCCGCGCCGGCGACCGCACCGGCGAGAACGAGAGAGACCTTGCGCATCATCCGCGAACCTTTTCGCTTTGCGGTTTCGTCCACCACGGCGTCGGATCGATCGACACGCCGTCTTTTCTGAACTCGATATAGAGGATCGGCTCCCCGGTCCCCGAACCCACGATCGTCGCGGCAGCTTCCGACGTTTCTCCCATCACCGCAACCGGTTCTCCTGCAAGGACGAACTGGTTCAGCGACACGTCGATCCGCTGCATGCCGGCCAGAAGCATGTAGTATCCCCCTCCGGCGTTCAGGATCAAGAGTTGCCCGAACGACCGGAACGGTCCGGCATAAACCACCCAAGCGTCCGAAGGTGCCGAAACTAGGGCATTCGGGCGCGTCGCGATCGAAATTCCGCGCGTGGTGCCTCCAGCGCCGTCACTGTCACCAAAACCACGCAATCGTGATCCGGCTGCGGGCAGCGGAAGCATGCCGCGCGCCTCCGAGAAGGCGACTTTGGGCGCGAGCCGCGCCGGATCCTTGAAAGCCAGCGCCGCCATGCGCTGGCGCTGCTCGCGCGTTTCGGCCTCCAATGCCTGGCGCGCCGCCTCTGCCGCGCGGTTGGCGACCGAGATCTCCTTTTCGATGCGCTCGACGAAATCGCGCAGGCTTTTCGCCTGGCCAGCCAGTTCGCCGCCGAGGCTGCGCTGCGTCTCGGCATCCTTGGCGGCAGCGGCCTCGCGCTCGCGCCTGGCCTCGATCAGCGAAGCGAGGCGCTGGCGCTCGCCGGCGAGGGTCTCGAGCTCGCCGGTGATCGCCTTGCGCTCATCGGCGATGCCGTTGCGCAGCCGGACCAGCTCGGCGAGATCGGTGCTGAGAATCTCGATCTCCTGGCGCAGGTCGGGCACCACGGCGCCGAGCAGCATCGAGGCCCGCACCGCCTCCAGGATGTCCTCGGGGCGCACGAGCACCGCGGGCGGCGGCCGCCGGCCGATGCGCTGCAGCGCGGCCAGGACCTCGGCGATGAGTCCTCTGCGTCCGTCGAGCGAGCGCCGTATCGCGGTCTCGCTGGTCTGCAGCAGCGCCAGCCGTTCCTCGATGGCGCTGACACGCCGCTCGACGGCCTGGGTCCGTGCCGTGGCGTCGAGCAGCGCCTTGTTGAGGCCGGCCCGATCGGCCCTGATCGCCGCGATCTCCTGTTCGAGCTTGGCGCGGGCCTCGGCATTGCCGGCGAGCCGTTCCTGGATCGCCTTGAGCTCGGCCTCGCGCGCCTGTTTCTCGGCCAGCTTCTGCGCGATCTCCGGGGCGGGAGACGGGGTTTCGTCAGCGGGCGCCTGGGCCGAGGCAGGGACGACGGCCAGCGCCAGCCATAGCAGCGCGGCGCAACCGCGGTTTCGGCCGCGCCGGAAGCGAATCACTGGCGAGGTTGAGATCATGCGCGATGATAGGGATGTCCGGCGATGATCGTCATCGCCCGATAGAGCTGTTCCAGCGCAAGCACACGGACGAGCTGGTGCGGCAAGGTCAGGGCGCCGAAGGCGAGTGCGAGGTCGGCGCGGCCGCGAAGCGTCTCGTCCAGCCCGTCGGCGCCGCCGATGACCAGGCTGGCAGCACTCGTCCCGGCGTCGCGCGCCGACGCGATCTTGGTAGCGAAGGCCTCGCTGGTCAGGCTGCGGCCGCGCTCGTCGAGCACGATCAGCAGCCCCGGGGCGAGCTTGCCGAGGATCGCGGCGGCCTCGTCGCGCTTGCGCTCCTCGGCGCGGCGCGCCCGGCTCTCGGGAATTTCGATGACGTCCGGTCCGTTGAAGCCCAGGCCACGGCCGAGCGCCTGGCTACGATCCCGATAGCGCTCGCAGAGGTCCCGCTCCGGCCCGTCCTTGAGCCGGCCGACAGTGACGATGGCGAGACGCACCTTCGACCGGGATCAGCCGACCAGGCGCTCATGCGGGCGATCGGCGCCCCACATCTTCTCGAGATTGTAGAATTGCCGCACTTCCGGGCGGAAGACATGGACGATGATGTCGCCCGTATCGATCAGGACCCAGTCGCAGGCCGGCACGCCCTCGACCTTCGGCGGTGGCAGGCCGGCCTTCTTGAAGGCCTCGACCAGGCTGTCGGCGATCGATGCGACATGGCGATTCACGCGCCCGGACGCGATGATCATCGCATCCGCGAGGGAGGTCTTGCCAACCAGGTCGATGACGGTGACGTCCTCGGCCTTCATCTCTTCGAGGACATGCATTGCGAGGGCCACGCTGTCAGCGGATGGATTGCCGGGGACAGCGGCCTGGGGAAGCGGCTTCGGCTCGGCTTCACCAAGGGATGGACGGTTCAGTTCCGTATCCTCACATGACGACGCGCTCACGGCGCGACATGCCCAAATTAAGCGAGATGAGCCCGAAATTCAATCGCGGCCCGCCAGTTGGCGCAAATAGGTCGAGGACAGTTCCGAGCGCCGGCCATGCAGGAAAACCCAGGCCGGAGGCTCCAGATCGGGCAAGGCGGCGGCCGCGCTCTCGGCCAGCCGCCAGCGCGACAGCCAGTTGGCGGCGGGCGAGGCGATGGAGCGATGGGTCGAGCCCGGGCGGTCGATCACCGCGATCGGCATCATCCTGGCGATCGCCCGCCACTCGTTCCAGCGGTGGAAGCCGGCGAGGTTGTCCGAGCCCATGATCCAGACGAAGCGCACGCCGGGGCAGCGCAGCTTGAGCGCCCGCAGCGTGTCGGCCGTATAGCGGGTGCGCAGGCCGGCCTCGACGCCGGTGACATGGATGCGGGCATGGTCGGCGACCCGGCGCGCCTCCGCGATGCGCTCGCCCAGCGGCGGCAGCGCCGCATTGTCCTTCAGCGGATTGCCGGGCGTGACCAGCCACCAGACCCGGTCGAGCTGCAGCCGGCGCAGCGCCGTCAGGCTCGCGAGGCGATGGCCGTCATGCGCCGGATTGAAGGACCCGCCGAACAGGCCGACGCGCAATCCCGGCGCGTGGGGCGGAAGGCGCAGCTCTTCTGCCGTCACGGCCGGATCTGGCCGCTGCCATGAACACGGTATTTGAACGAGCAGAGCTGCTCGACCCCGACCGGCCCGCGCGCATGCATCCGGCCGGTGGCGATGCCGATCTCGGCGCCGAAGCCGAATTCGCCGCCATCGGCGAACTGCGTCGAGGCGTTGTGCAGCACGATCGCCGAATCGACCTCGGCCAGGAAGCGCCGCGCCGCCGCCTCGTCGGCCGTCACGATCGCGTCGGTGTGATGCGAGCCATAGCGCTCGATATGGGCGATCGCCGCCTCCAGCCCGTCGACGACCTTCACCGCGATGATCCGGTCGAGATATTCCGTCGACCAGTCGGCCTCGGTCGCGGGCGTCACCTGCGGGTTGGCGGCCTGCGCCGCGACATCGCCGCGCACCGCGCAGCCGGCCTCGACGAGCATCCTGACCAGCGGCTGCAGATGCGTCGCGGCGCAGGACGCGTCGACCAGCAGGGTCTCGGCCGCGCCGCACACGCCGGTGCGCCGCATCTTGGCGTTGAGGACGATCTTCCTCGCCATCGCGAGATCGGCCGCCTCATGGACATAGACATGGCAATTGCCGTCGAGATGCGCGAAGACCGGCACCCGCGCATCGCTCTGGACCCGCGCCACCAGGCTCTTGCCGCCGCGCGGCACCACGACGTCGACGGCGCCGCCCAGGCCGGCCAGGATCTCCCCAACCGCCGCCCGGTCGCGCGTCGGCACGAGCTGGATCGCGTCGCCCGGCAGGCCCGCCGCCTCAAGGCCGCGCCGCAGCGCCGCGGCGATCTCCGTCGCGGTCCGGAAGCTGTCCGAACCGGCGCGCAGGATCGCGGCATTGCCGCTCTTCAGGCAGAGCGCGCCGGCATCGGCCGTGACATTGGGGCGGCTCTCGAAGATCACCGCGATGACGCCGAGCGGCGTCGCGACACGCTCGAAGGCGAGGCCGTTCGGCTGCGTCCAGCGCGCCAGCACGCGACCGACGGGATCGGGCAATTCCGCGACGCTCGCGACGGCTGCGGCGATCGCGTCGAGCCGGGCCTCGTCCAGCATCAGGCGATCGAGGAAGGCGGCGTTCTGGCCGGCGGCCCGCGCCTCCGCGAGATCGCTGGCATTCGCCGCGAGGATGGCGGGCGCAGCCTCGCGCAGGGCCGCGGCCATCGCGTTCAGCGCGGCGTCGCGCTGCTCCGCCGGCGCCAGCGCGACCAGCCGCGCCGCCGCCCGGGCGCGGACGCCGAGCGCGTTCATCGCCGCGCCGATCTCCTCCGGCGCGCCATTGGCGGACACCACGCGCAGGGCGCTTTCATTGGTCATCGTCAATTCCGTTAGGGCCCTGTCTCGCCGCGGATCGCGTCCTGCCGCCATGACCTTAGCCGACGCCGAGCGCCATGTCGTCCCGGTGGATCATCTCGGCCCGTCCGGGATAGCCGAGCACCGCCTCGATATCGCGTGACGCCTTGCCCAGCACCAACCCGGCCTCGCTTGCGTCATAGGCGACGAGGCCACGGCCGAGGACGCGCCCCTCAGGATCGCGGATCAGGACGGCGTCGCCGCGCGCGAACTCGCCTTCGATCCGGGTGACGCCGACCGGCAGCAGGCTCGCCCCGCCCTTCAGCGCCCGCGCCGCGCCGGCATCGACATGCAGCACGCCGCGCGGCTCGAGCGAGCCGGCGATCCAGGTCTTGCGCGCCGTCGCCGGCGTCGAGGCCGAGAGGAACCAGGTGCAGCGCGCCCCGGACGCGATCGCACCGAGCGGGTTCTTCACGCGCCCGTCCGCGATCAGCATATGCGTGCCGCCAGCCGCCGCGATTTGGCCGGCCTCGATCTTGGTGCGCATACCGCCGCGCGACAATTCGGATGCGGCGCCGCCGGCCATCGCCTCGATCTCGGGCGTGATGCGCTCGACCAGCGGAATGTGCCGGGCCTGCGGATCGCGCGCGGGAGGGGCCGTGTAAAGCCCGTCGATATCGGAGAACAGGACGAGCAGGTCCGCCCCCGCCATGGTGGCGACGCGCGCCGCCAGCCGGTCGTTGTCGCCGTAGCGAATCTCGGTCGTCGCGACCGTGTCGTTCTCGTTGATCACCGGGATGGCGCGCAGATCGAGCAGGCGGCCGAGCGTCGCGCGGGCGTTGAGATAGCGCCGGCGCTCCTCGGTATCGGCAAGCGTCAGCAGCACCTGCCCTGCCGTCAGCCCGTGATGTCCGAGCGCCTCGGCCCAGGTGCGCGCCAGCGCGATCTGGCCGACCGCAGCCGCCGCCTGGCTTTCCTCGAGCCGGAGCGCGCCGCCCGGCAGGCCGAGCACGGTGCGCCCGAGCGCGATGGCGCCAGAGGAGACGACGAGCACATCCGCGCCGCGCTGATGCAGCTCCGCAAGGTCCTCGGCCAGCGCCGCGAGCCAGGCTTGACGAAGGCGGCCGCGGGCGCGATCGACCAGCAAGGCCGAGCCGACCTTGACCACGATGCGGCGAAACTGGCTCAGCGACGGCGTGTTCACGGGGGGCGACCGGACGAAATGACAGGGCAACGCTTGCCTGTTGGCGAAAACGCAGCTCTTGTAAAGCGGCGAGAAGCCGGACGCGGCCATGCGCGAAAGCGCCGGACATGGCATCCATTTTGCCGGTTGCATTGACAATCGGGTTTCTAGCGCCCATATGGGGCGCGTCGATATTAGGCCGAACGACGTGGCCCCGCGCATGTGAATGCGCTTGCTGACGACCTTCCCGCTCAAATCGAAAATCGGCTCGCGAGCTGTTTCGCGCGCTTCCACTGCTACACTTTCGCGAAAGGGTTCGTCATGGCTACGGGCACTGTCAAATGGTTCAATTCGACCAAGGGTTTCGGTTTCATCCAGCCGGATGATGGCGGTCAGGACGCTTTCGTCCACATCAGCGCCGTCGAGCGCGCCGGCATGCGCGATCTCCGGGAAGGTCAGAAGATCTCCTACGAGCTCGTGCAGGATAAGCGCTCGGGCAAGATGTCGGCCGACCAGCTCCGCGCTGAGTGAGCCACGAGGCTGCGTGACGTGATCATCGATCGGGCAGGCGACCACGGATGTACTGGCGCCAGCTCGAGCGACACGTGACACGGCCAGATGAAGGGTCGGGACCAGCCCGGCCCTTTTTCCGTATTTGTGATTGAAGGAGACCAGGATGCAGGTTCTCGTCCGCGACAACAATGTCGACCAGGCCCTCCGGGTGCTGAAGAAGAAGATGCAGCGCGAAGGCGTCTTCCGCGAGATGAAGCGCCGGTCGGCCTATGAGAAGCCCTCCGAGAAGCGCGTCCGCGAGAAGGCCGACGCCATCCGCCGGGCCCGCAAGGTCGCCCGCAAGCAGGCCCAGCGCGAAGGCCTCATCGCCGCGCCCAAGCCCAAGGTCCGGCCGACCCGCGCCGCAGGCGCAGCGCCTGCGCGCTGAGTTCAATACCAATCCGGCGCGATCTGGACTATTGGCCCATGCGGGCCGCGATATCGCCCGTCTCAACCCCAGAAGGTAGACCTTGAAGAACCCGAACGACCGCAGCTTCACTGATCGTCAGGCCAATTCCGCCAATGCCAAGAAGGCGCTGCTCGAGCGCTTCAAGGCGCGGCCGGGCCCGGATGACCCGATCATGCAGCAGCGCCGCGCGGAGCGCCAGGCCGTCGCCGAGGCGCGCGCCGCCCGCGAAGCCGAGAAGGCCGCCGCTCGCGCCGAGGCGGAGCGTCTCGCGGCGATCGAGCGCGCCGCCCAGGAAGAGGCCGAACGCCAGGCCGAGTTGCTGCGCGAAGCCGCCCGCAAGGCCGAGCAGGCCAAGCGCGACGCCGAGCGCCCGCGCAAGGTCCTGCTCGAGGCCGTTCAATACGCCCAGATGCGCGCAGCCGGCAAAGGCCGCCGCTGAGCCGGGTTCCGGCCGGCGCCAGGTCGGCCTGAAGTGGTCGCCCGCTCGAATGGGCGTCGCGGCGTTTTACGGCGGCGGCTCAGGCGGCAGCGAAGGTCAGCGCCACGCCGTTCAGGCAATGACGCTTGCCCGTCGGCGGCGGACCGTCGTCGAAGATATGGCCGAGATGGCCGCCGCAACGCCGGCAATGCACCTCGGTCCGGGTCATGAAGAACCCCCTGTCGATCTTGGTGCCGACCGCATTGTCGAGAGACGCGGTGAAGCTGGGCCAGCCGGTGCCGCTGTCGAATTTGGCCTGCGACGAATAGACGGGCAGCTCGCAGCCGGCGCAGTGGAACAGGCCGGCCCGCTTCTCCTTGTCGAGCGGGCTCGATCCGGCGCGCTCGGTCGCCTCCTCGCGCAGCACGGCAAATTGCTCCGGCGTCAGTCGCGCCCGCCATTCGGCTTGCGTCCTGGTGATCTCGAAACCGCCTTCCGCGGCGGTGGCGGGGCCGAGACCGGCGCTCCTCGCAAGGCCGAGCGCCGCGACGCCGACAGCCGAGGCGCTCGCGAGAAGGATGTTGCGTCTCGAAACCATGGCAGCCTCCCTTCCATTGTTCTCGATAACGAAATGCACTTGATCCGGATGCGCCGTGAACGGTCACAAGCGCGTGACGCCGTCATGTTGCGGCTGCTAAACAGCCCGCCCTTGCGTCACCCAATATCCGCAATGCTTTCAAGTAAGCATTGCGGCAAGGCTGGCAAGATCGCCGCCGTGTCATCGTCAAGAATGCCGGGCGCAAAGTAAGGAGCCGGTCGATATTGGCGCGGCGGATCTTGCTGCAACGCAACGAAGCTCGAAAGAAAAGCCCGCTCGCTTCAAGTTACCGTCACTGATTTCGGCATTCGCCGCAGATAATTACGACTTTAGTATTAATCTCAGCTCTTGCCTTAAGGTCGCGCTGCGGAAATCCTGACAACCGGCGGTGTTGAAGCCGCAGATGAGCTCGCCCCCTCGAAGCGGACGGGCAATCAGGGGAGAGACAGATGACGATCGAGAAAGTCGAGGCACCTGCCAGCCGTCGCAATTTCCTGAAAGTGACCGCACTGGCGGGAGCCGGCGCCATCGCCATGCCGAATGTCAGCCGGGCCCAGACCGTGACCTGGAAATTCCAGTCGACATGGCCGACCAAGGATATCTTCCACGAATTCGCCGGCGACTTCGCCAAGCGCGTCAACGAGATGTCGGGCGGCCGGCTGAAGATGGACGTGCTCGCCGCCGGCGCCGTCGTGCCGGCCTTCCAGATGCAGGATGCGGTCGCTGCCGGCATTCTCGATGGCGGCCACGGCGTCTCGGCCTATTGGTACGGCAAGCACAAGGCCTTTTCGCTCTTCGGCACCCCGCCCTCGCTCGGCTGGGATGCGACGAACTTCCTCGGCTGGATGAATTATGGCGGGGGCTACGATCTCTATAACGAGCTCGTCGGCCAGACCCTGAAACTCAACCTCGTCGGCTTCTTCAGCGGGCCGATGCCGTGCCAGCCGCTCGGATGGTTCAAGAAGGAGCTGAAGAGCCCGGACGACTTCAAGGGGCTGAAATACCGCACGGTCGGCCTCGCCGCCGACCTGATGAAGGAGATGGGCGCGGCGGTCACCATCCTGGCCGGCGGCGAGATCGTGCCGGCGCTCGAGCGCGGCGTCATCGACGGCGCCGAGTTCAACAACCCGTCCTCGGATTCGATCCTTGGCTTCCAGGACGTCGCCAAGGTCTTCATGCTGCAGAGCTACCACCAGGCGGCGGAGAGCTTCGAGCTGCTCTTCAACAAGGCGAAGTTCGACGCGCTGCCGGCAGAGCAGAAGGCGATCGTGAAATACGCCGCCGAATCGGCCTCCTCCGATATGATCTGGAAGGCGCTCGACCGCTATTCCAAGGACCTCGACATGCTGCGCACCAAGGGCGTCAATGTCGTGGCCACGCCCGAGGTGATCCTGAAAGCGCAGCTCGCGGCCTGGGACAAGGTCCTCGAAAAGCTCTCGGCAGAGAATGCCTTCTTCAAGAAGGTCGTCGACTCGCAAAAGGATTGGGTCAAGCGCACGGTCGCCTATCAGCGCATCAACGAACCGTCGCGCGAACTGGCCTATACGCATTTCTTCAAGGCCTGAGCCGCCGTCACGATCCCGACGCCCGCCGCCCCTCGGGTGGCGGGCGTTCTCGCCTGCAAGATTCACACGCTCGCCGCGGAAGATCGGATGCGCCTCATTCTCGCGATCGACAGGTTCAACACCGCCATCGGCAAGCTGGCAGGCTGGCTGATCCTGCTCCTGACCCTGGCCATGAGCTACGAAGTCTTCGCCCGCTACGTGCTGCGCGCGCCGACCGAATGGGCCTTCGACGTCAGCTATATCCTCTATGGCAGCCTGTTCATGCTGGCCGGGCCCTACGCGCTCGCCCGCAACGGCCATGTCCGCGGTGATTTCCTCTACCGGCAATGGGCGCCGCGAACCCAGGCCAGGCTCGACCTCGCGCTCTATATCCTGTTCTTCTTCCCCGGCATCATCGCGCTCGCCTGGGCCGGCTACACCTTCGCATCCTTCTCCTGGATGATCGGCGAGCATTCCTCGAACTCGCCGAACGGCCCGCCGCTCTATCATTTCAAATCGCTGATCCCGATCGTCGGGGTGCTGATGTGCGTCCAGGGTCTCGCCGAGGTCGCACGCTGCATCATTTGCCTGCGCACGGGAGAATGGCCGCCACGTCTGCATGACGTGGAGGAGACCGAGAAGGTCATTCTCGAGGAAGCCGCCGCGCGCGAGGGGTCGATCTGATGTTCGGACTGGGCAATCCCGAACTGGGCGTGGTCATGCTCGTCCTGTTCATTGTCTTCATCATGCTGGGCTTCCCCATCGCCTTCACGCTGATGGCTCTTGGCGTCGGCTTCGGCTACTGGGCGATGGGCGACAACGTCTTCGCGCTCGTGGTGCAGCGCGCCTATTCGGTCATGGCCAGCGACGTGCTGGTCTCGATCCCGCTCTTCATCTTCATGGGCTACATCATCGAGCGAGCGAACATCCTCGACCGGCTGTTCCATTCGATCCAGATCGCGCTCGGCAATGTGCCCGGCTCGCTCGCCATCGCGACGCTCGCCACCTGCGCGATCTTCGCCACCGCGACGGGCATCGTCGGCGCGGTGGTGACGCTGATGGGGCTGCTCGCTTTCCCCGCGATGCTGCGCGCCGGCTATGACGTGAAACTCTCGGCCGGCGTGATCTGCGCCGGCGGCTGCCTCGGCATCCTGATCCCGCCGAGCGTGATGCTGATCCTCTATGGTGCGACGGCCGGCGTCTCGGTGCCGAAGCTCTATGCCGGCGCGCTGTTCCCCGGACTGCTGCTCGCTGGGCTCTACATGATCTACGTGATCATCCGCTGCATCATCAATCCGGCGCTGGCGCCGAAGCTGCCCAAGGAGCAGACCGACGTGCCCTGGACCACGGTCATCTGGGCACTCCTGACCAGCTTCTTCCCGCTGACCATCCTGATCATGTCGGTGCTCGGGGCAATCTTCTTCGGGCTGGCGACGCCGACCGAAGCGGCCGCGATCGGCTCTCTCGGCAGCCTGATCCTGGCGGCCGCCTACCGCTCGCTCTCCTTCGCCAAGGTCAAGGAATCGGTGATCCTGACGGCGCGGACCTCGGCGATGGTCTGCTGGCTCTTCGTCGGCTCCTACATCTTCTCCTCGATCTTCGCGATCCTCGGTGGTCACGAGCCGATCAAGACCCTCGTCACCGCGCTCAACCTGTCGCCGACCATGTTCCTGATCGTGGCGCAGATCATCATCTTCATCCTCGGCTGGCCGCTGGAATGGACCGAGATCATCGTCATCTTCGTGCCGATCTTCCTGCCGCTGCTGCAGTTCTTCCAGATCGACCCGCTGTTCTTCGGCATCCTGATCGCGCTCAATATCCAGACCTCCTTCCTGTCGCCGCCCGTCGCGATGGCTCCCTTCTACCTGAAGGGCATCGCCCCACCCCATGTCACCATCAACCAGATCTTCTCGGGGGTGATGCCCTATCTGGCGCTCGTGCTGTTCGCGATGGTGCTGGTCTATGTCTTCCCGGGCATTGCGCTCTGGCTGCCGAAATATCTCTACGGCTGAGCGCCGCACACCTATATCATCGGACCGAATATCGTATTCGGTCCGATGATATAGGCCTTTGTTTCTGCATCGGCATTTTCCGAAAACCGCATTCCACTTTTCGGGCCGATGCTCTAGCCGGCTGCCGCCTTAGCGGCTAGGCAGTCGGCATGGCCAACACGATCTGCACGCCGATCGCGCCGGAGGATTTCCGGCGCACCCCCTGGAAGAACGGCGGCGGCGTCGCCATCGACATCGCCGGCGAGTACCGCCCGGGCACTGCCGCGGGCGACTGGGACGCGGTGATCTGGCGCTTCGGCCGGACGGCGATCGTCGCGCCCGGTCCCTTCTCCGACCTCTCGGGCTATGAGCGGCTGCAGGTGGTCGTCAGCGGAAGCGGACTGGTGCTCGTGACGCCGACCGGCGAGATCGGCTTGCGTCGTCCCTTCGCGCCGGTGCGCTACGACGGCGGCACGCCGATCGTGACGCGGCTCGAGGACGGGCCGGTCGAGGTCGTCAACCTGATCGCCGACCGGACGCTCTGCGCCATCGACCTGCATGTCGTCGCCGCTGGCGAAAGCCGCTCGCTCGATGAGGGCATTCACATCCTCTACGCACCCGAGAGCGGCGTGACCGGCCGCTGCGGCGAGACCGGTATCGCGCTGCCGGGCGGACATGCCCTGCGGGTCGATGCGACCGCTCCGGCCTCGCTGACGCTGTCGAGCGGGCGCGCGCTCCTGGCGTCGATCGGGCGCCTCTGAACCACCCTGTCTGGTGAGACCGAGTTGTGCGCTGCCGGAAGGACCGGCAAGCGTCCGCCCCGTCTTGACCGCTCGGTCGCCTTGTATGCAACATGCCGCATACAGATCAGCGCGACCAAGCGCAGCCTTCCGGGATGGAGACGGGAATGAAAGTCATCGACCTCAGCATGCCGATCGCGTCGCATTTCCGCTGGCCGATCGAGCTCGGGATCAAGGGCGACATCGCGGCCGGCGACCAGTTCCGCGTCAGCCGGCTCTCGACCACCTGCCATGGCTTTTCCCATGTCGACGCGCCCGCTCATTTCGTCGCCGGCGCGCCGACCATCGAGACGACGCCGCTCGACCGGGTCGTCGGCCCCTGCCGTGTCCTGAACCTGCGCGACGCGCCGGCCAATGCCGCGATCACGCCGGAGCAGCTCCAGGCTGCCGATCCCGGCGGGGCCGAGGGCGAGATCCTGCTGCTCGCCGCCGGCTGGAACGACCGGCGCGACTATCAGGACAAGACCTTCTGGACGGAAGCGCCCTGGCTCTCGCTGGAAGCGGCCAAATGGCTGCAGGCTCGCAAGCCGACGGCCGTCGCCTTCGACTTCCCGCAGGATTATCCGATTCGGCTGCTGCTCGAAGGCAAGGAGGTGCCGAAGAGCGAGCATGTCACCCATGACACCCTGCTCAAGACCGGCGTCACGCTGATCGAATATGTCGTCAACACCGGCAAGCTCAGCCAGCCCCGCGTCCTGCTCAGCGCAGCCCCCCTGCTGATCCCGAACGCTGACGGCGCGCCTGCGCGCATCTATGCGATCGAGGGGCTGCCTGTTTAGAGCGGGCCCGTTCCGGTCATCGCGAGCACAGCGAAGCGGTGCGGAAGGGCTCGCGCGGCCCTGGATTGCTTCGTCGCTTACGCTCCTCGCAATGACGACCCACCCATCCCGGCCCAAGGTTTTAGGCCGCCACGAACCGGCTTGCGAATTCGCTGATGCGAGTCGACTGGCGTGACGTTCGAGAACCGGAGCGGAGCGGACATCGGTCCGTGAGCACCGGAAGCGCAGAACGTCGCGTCAGACGGCCGCAACAGTAGAATTGGCAACCGGTTCCTCAGCGCAGCATCTTCGGCAGCCAGAGCGTCAGCTCCGGGAAAAGCGTGATGATCGCCAGCGTCCCGACCAGCGGGATATAGAGCGGCAGCATCTCCTTCAGCACGGCGCGCATCGAGACCTTGGCGATGTCCGAGATCAGGAAGAGCGCGAGCCCCATCGGCGGGGTCAGCAGGCCGAGCATCAGGTTGAAGATCGCGACGATGCCGAGATGCACCGGATCGACGCCGGCCAGGTGCAGCGGCCCGGCGATGATCGGGATCACCAGCAACGTCGCCGTGGTGCTGTCCAGGAACATGCCGACGACCAGCAGCAGCAGGTTGACGATCAGCAGCAGCATCAGCGGGTCCTTGCTGAGCGTCAGCAATTCGCGCGCCACCGTCTGCGGAATGTTCTCGACCGCCATGATCCAGCCGAACAGCGCCGCCGCCGAGACGATGACCAGGATCGCCGAGGTGCTTTTCAGCGTCTCGAAGGCCGAGACCCGGAGATGGTGCCAGGTCAGCGTCCGGTAGACGACGGCGCTGATGAAGATCACATAGGCGACGGTGATGGCCGCCGCCTCGGTCGGCGTGAACCAGCCGAGCAGCATGCCCGAGATCATCAGCACCGGCGTCAGCAGCGCCGGCAGCGCCTGCAGGAAGGATTCGCTTAGCTCCTGCCGTGTCGGCCAGCGCTCGGCGCGGGGGAAGTCGCGTTTCCAGGCGAGGATCGCGACCGTGATCATCAGCATGACGACGCAGATCAGCGCCGGCACGATGCCGGCGACCAGCAACTGCACGATCGAGACGTTGGTGACCGAGCCGTAGATGATCAGCGGGATGCTCGGCGGAAAGATCGGCCCGACGATGGCGGAGGCGCAGGTCAGCGCCCCGGCGAATTCGCGTTTGAAGCCGTGGCTGGTCATCGCCTTGATCTCGATGCGCCCGAGCCCGCCGATATCGGCGAGCGCCGCCCCGCTCATGCCCGAGAAGACCAGGCTGGCGAAGATGTTGACCTGGGCGAGCCCGCCATGGATGCGCCCGACAGCCGCCGAGGAGAAGCGGTAGATCCGCTCGGTGATGCCGGACTGGTTCATCAGGTTGCCGACGAAGATGAAGATCGGCACCGCCACCAGCGGGAAGGAGTCGAGCGCATAGACCATGCGCTGCCCGACCAGCTCGAGCGGAAAATCGTTCCACAGCACATAGCCCACCGCCGGCAGCATGATGGCGAGAACCACCGGCCAGCCGAAGAGGAAGAAGAGCGTGAAGGAGGCCAGCAGGAGAAGCGTCATCGGGGCTCGCGATCGGAGGGTCGGCCGGCTCGGCGGACGCGGCGTCAGATATTGGGCAAAGGCTCGTGCGTCTCCTCGTCGGCGAAGCGCACATAGGGCGGATGCCCGGCGAGCGCCTTCCATATCTGCACGAGGGATTCGACCGCGGCGAAGGCGAAGCCGAGCAGCGCGGCGGAGAAGAAGATCCAGTAGGGGATGCCGAGCGTCGGCGTGGCGTTGTCGAGATTGCGCAGCATCGCCACCGCGACCGCCACTGCGGCGACGGCGAAGGCGAGGGTGCCGGTCGCGTTAATGATCGCGGTCATCACCGACCGCCCCCGCCGCGGCAGCGCGACCAGAAGCTCCTCCATGCGGATGCTGGCGCCCGACGCCGTGACATAGGGCAAGGTCACGAAGACGACGCAGATCAGCATGAAACGCGTCAGCTCCTCCGAGCCGATGAAGGGCGCCTGGAAGAGCTGCCGCATCACGACCTGCAGCGCCGGCAGCACGACCATCAGCGTCACCAGCGCGACCCCGGCCCAGCGATAGGCCTGGCGAACCGGATGGAGCAGCCTGTCGATCGCGAGCGGCGCGCCGATATCCCGCGCCGCGACATGCTGTTCGCTCATTGCCTTGCGCTCCCTGGCCCGGCCGAAGCGGCGCGGCGGCGGGGAGGAGGCAACCGCATCGCCGTCACTTGATGGCCGCGATGCGGTCGATATAGCCCTTCCAGCTCGGGAAATCCTTGTTGACCTCGGCCACGACCTTGTCGCGGAATTCACCGAGCTTGAGCCCGTCCTTCTCGGTGACGAAGGTCATGCCCTTCTTCTTGAGCTCGCCGATCAGTTCGTCCTCCGCCTTGTTGGCCGATTGCAGCGTCTCCTGCGCCATGGTCTCGAACTCGGCCAGGATCGCCTTGCGGTCGTCCGCGCTCATCGAGGCCCAGACCTTCTCGTTGACGAAGACCGGCAGCACGTTCTGCATGTGCCCGGTCAGCATCACATGGCTCTGCACCTCGTAAAGCTTGTTGGCGTTGATCATGGTCAGCGGGTTCTCCTGGCCGACCACCATGCCGGTCATCAGCGCCGTCGGCAGCTCGCCGACCTCGACCGGCGTCGGAATCGCGCCGAACCCCTTGATCATCGTCGTCCAGAGCTGGAGCGGGACACCACGGAAGGGCTTGCCCTGCAGGTCGGCCGGCGACATCACCGCCATCTTCGCCGTCATCTGGCGGGCGCCGCGGAAAAGCCGGCCGACGATGCGCATGCCGCCGCCCTTGACCAGCTTCTCGTTGAACTCGATCAGCACCTCGGATTTCTGCGGATCGGTCGCCGCCAGCGCATGCGCCCCGTCGCGATAGACGAAGGGCGCGTTGAAGACGGCGATGTCAGGCGCCAGCCGTGCCAGCGAGGCGAATTCGTGATGCCCGATCGAGATCGCGCCCGAGCGCACGCCGTCGATCAGCTCCTGCACGCCGCCGAGCTGCGAGTTCGGGAAGACCTGGACCGAGACCCGTCCTCCCGTCACCTTGGGAATGCGCTTGCCGGCCTCGTCGCCATACCAGTACTGGATGTCGCCCTCGGAGCCGACATGGGCGTAGCGCAGCCTGACCTGCTGCGCTGCCGCGCCACCGATCCCCAGAGCGGAACCGGCACCGAGTGCGAGCCCGCCGGCCAGCAATTCACGACGTCTGATCATGATATCCTCCCGATCGACCGGCGTTTTCGCCGTGTCCTGTGCCCCGCTTCATCCGGGCGGGCCGGTCTCGCGTGGTCCATGTCCGTTCGGCAGGCGTCGCGCCGGCCAAGCGAAGACAACCCTGGAGACGGGTCCGGTCTGGACCCGCCGCGGCTTTCATGCTTCGACCGTGAACGCACTGGCGCGTTCCTCCCGAACGGCCGCTCCGTGCGGCTCTTGTTCTGAATGCCGTATTTTGCATACAAGTTTGAAAAGCCGTCAAGCGGCGAGAGGAGAGCTGCGATGATGAATCTCCGCGGCGCAGGCTTTTCGGCGCGATGAGCGCCAAACCCGCACAACCGGTTCCCGCCGGCAAGCAGCCCGGCCGCAAGGGCCGCCTGCACACCAATACGGTCGACGCGCTGCACCGGATGATCGTCACCGGGGAACTGCCCCCCGGGCAAAAGCTGCGCGAGCAGGAGCTTTGCGATCGCCTGGGCGTCTCGCGCACACCGCTGCGCGAGGCGCTCAGGACCCTGGCCGCACAGGGTCTCGTCCGCCTGACCCAGAATCGCGGCGCCGAGGTCGCGCCGCTGACGCTGAACGACATCGTCGCGCTGTTCGACGTCGTCGGCACGCTCGAGGCCCTGGCGGCGCGGCTTGCATGCAAGATCATGCCGGATGTAGCCATCGCCGAAGTCGGCGTGCTGCATTACCGCATGATGCTGCACCATGTCCGCGACGAGCTGCCGGAGTATTTCGCGCTCAACCAGCAGATCCACCGCGCCGTGGTGGAAGCGGCGGAGAATCCAGTCCTGCTCGGCGTCTGGGAAACGCTGGCGGCGCGCGTCGAGCGCGCAAAATACCTGCCGAACCTGCAGCCAAATCGCTGGAAGGCGGCGATGCATGAGCATGACGCGATGCTCGCCGCCCTCGTCGCCCGCGACGGGGACACCCTCGGCCGGCTGATCGAGGCGCATTTCGCCAACGGGCTTGCTGCCATCCTCGCGGCCAATCAGGAAGAGCCGGAGCAGGCGACGGCGCAAGGCGCCGAGCGCGATTGACGACCCCGCCCGCGCCCGGCGTCGCGCGGCGGGTCAGGACCCGGCGATGATCTGGCGCAGGCCCTTGACCAGCCCGTCGACGGCGACGCTGGCCAGGATCAGCCCCATCACCCTGCTGATCACGCTGGCCCCGGCATTGCCGATGATCTTGATGATGCGGGAGGCCAGGAAGAGCAATCCCAGCAGGACCGCGAGGATGACCACGATCTGCACCATCGTTTCGGCCTGTTCGGCGACGCTGAAGCGCGAATTGTCCGTCACGGTCATCACCGTCAGCATCGCGCCAGGGCTGGCGATCGAGGGGATGGCGAGGGGATAGACCGCGCGTTCGACATCCGAGCGCCGGATCAGCTTCTCCTCCTCCTCCAGCTTCGATTCACCGAAGATCATCGACAGCGCGAACAGGAACAGCACGATATTGCCGGCCACCTGGAACGAGCTCAGCTCGATATCCATGGCGCCGAGCAGCAGCTGCCCTCCCACCACGAAGAAGGACAGGACGAGGAAGGCGACCAGCGTCCCATGCAGCGCGACGCGCCGCGCCGCCGATGCGCTCATCCCGGCGGTCACGGCAAGAAAGATCGGCAAGGTGCCGATCGGATCGATCACGACCCAGAGCTTGATGAATTCCGTGAGAAGGCGCTCCATGGTCCAGTCCCGTGGCCTGCGATGAGACGCGAGCCCGCCATCGGCCGGGCGGGCTCCACGCCCTGTCTATCGGGCCGATCCCGCCCCGTCACCACGCTTGCAGCGGCGTCAATGCGCGCCGCGCTCGACCTCGGGCAGGACCTTGAGCACGGCGGTCGCGTCAAGCTCGCTATGCCCTTGCGCCACGAGCAGGCGATAGAGCGTCGTCGCCTGCGCCACCATCGGCATGGCGAGATGATGCTCGCGCCCGGCCTCCATCAGCATTTCGAGGTCCTTCAGCACCTGCCTGGCATAGCCGCGCGGCGCGAAATCCTGCTCGATCATGCGCGGCATCATCACCTGCAGCACCGCCGAATTGCCGAGCCCCGGCGCCAGCGCCGCCGGGATCTTGCTGGCATCGACCCCATAGGCCTCCGCCAGGCGCAGGCCTTCCGCGACGATGCAGTAATTGGTCAGGCACAGCGCCTGGTTGACCAGCTTGGTCGCCTGACCGGCACCGATATCGCCCATATGGGTGAACAGGCCGAACCGTTCGACCAGCGGCCGTACCGCCGCGATGGCATCGGGCCTGCCGCCGGCCATGATCGCGAGCATGCCGGCTTCCGCCGCGCCTGGCCCGCCCGAAACCGGCGCGTCGATGAAGGCGATGCCCTTCGCGGCGAGCGCCTCGCCGAGCCGACGCGTCACCGCGATCTCGGTCGTCGAGAAATCGACGACGATGCCGTCCGCGATCGGCGCCGCGGACAGGATGCCGTCCGGGCCGGACACGACCGCGTCGACAGCCTTGGTGGTGGTGACGCTGATGCAGATGCGGTTGCTGCGCCTTGCGACCTCGGCGGGCGAAGCCGCCAGCGCGACGCCGAGCGCCTTCGCCTCCTCGCGCCGTCCGGCATCGATGTCGTAGCCGACGACCTGATATCCGGTTTCGAGCAGCCGCTTGGCGAAACCCACGCCCATCAGGCCGAGGCCGATGAATCCGACCGTCTCCGCCATGCTCACCTCCCCTGCCAGTTGGGAGCGCGCTTGGCGAGGAAGGCCTCCATGCCTTCCCGGAAATCGGCGCTCATATAGCACATCAGGACGAGGTCCTCATCCTCGGCCTCAGCGTTCGCGACCGCCAGCCGGCGCAAAGCCTCCTTGGTCGCGCGCATCGTCAGCGGCGCGTGACCGGCGATCATCTTCGCCAGCTCGCTGACGCGCGCGAGCAGCGCCGCATGGTCCGTGACGAGCTCGTTATAGAGGCCGATGCGGTGGCCTTCCTCGGCCTCGATCAGCCGCGCGGTGAAGACGATGTCCTTGACCCGGGCCGGGCCGAGCAGATTGGCCATCCGCGCGATATTGCTGATCGAGAGGCAATTGCCGAGCGTGCGCGCGATCGGGAAGCCGAAACGGGCGGTCTGCGTCGCGATGCGCAGGTCGCAGGCGCAGGCGATCGCCGCGCCGCCGCCGGTCACCGCGCCGGAGATCGCCGCGATCGTCGGGAGCTTGCAGCTCTCGATCGTGGTGATGATCTCCTCGATCCGGCCCTCATAGCCGAGCGCGTCCTCGGGCTTGGTGAAGCTGCGGAACTGCGAGATGTCCGTGCCGGCCGCAAAGGCCTTCTCCCCGGCCCCGGTCAGCACCAGCACCTTGGGAGCGCCATGGGCTTCGGGATCGCCGCAGATCGCGGCGATACGGTCATACATCGCGAAGGTCAGGGCGTTGCGCGCCTGCGGCCGGTTGAGCGTGATCGTGCCGACCCCGTCCTTCACCTCATAGAGGATTTCGTCGTCCATCCACTGCCGCTCCTTCAGATCGCCCCGGCCTTGCGCAATTGCGCGACGGCCGCCGAATCGTAGCCGAGTTCCGCCAGGATCTCGGCATTGTGCTCGCCCGCCTCGGGCGTCGGCGTCGCGACGCCGGCCGGCGTCCGCGACAGCGCAACCGGCTCGCCGACCACCCGGAAATCGCCGAGGACGGGATGGCTGACCGGCTGCGCGATGCCCAGATGCTGCACCTGCGGATCGTCGAACATCTCGTCGACCGCATAGATCGGCCCGGCCGGCACGGCATGCGCCTCGAAGGCCGCGAGCCAATGCGCCGAATCGCGCTGGGTCAGGATGCTCTCGATCACCACCCGCAGTTCCGGCCGCTTCTCGTAGCGCTTCTCCATGCTGTCATAGGCCGGACTCTCCCCCATTTCAGGGTGGCCTATCGCCTTGCAGAACGAGCGCCAGTGGCCCTCGGCGCCGACGCCGATATTGATATGGCCGTTCTTCGTGGCGTAGACGCCCATCGGCGTCGAATAGGGATGGTCGTTGCCGGCCTGCGGCGGCACCTTGCCCTCGACCAGGAAGCGCGCCGCCTGGAAATCCATCATCGCGATCTGCGCCTCGAGCAGCGAGGTCTGGACCCATTGTCCCTTGCCGGAGGTCTCGCGCTCGGTGATCGCCACCAGCGCGCCGAGCGCGCCGTAGAGTCCCGCCGCGGAATCGGCGACCGCGATGCCGGCCCTGACCGGCCCCTGCCCCTGAAGCCCGGTCACCGACATCATCCCGCCCATGCCCTGGGCGATCTGGTCGAAGCCCGCGCGGGTGCGATAGGGCCCGCTCTGGCCGAAGCCCGAGATCGAAACCAGGATCAGGCGCGGGTTCAGCCGGTGCAGCGTCTCGAAATCGAGCCCGAGCCTGTCCTTCACGTCGGGCCGGAAATTCTCGATCAGCAGATCGGCATCCTCGATCAGCTTGACGAGGATCGCCTTGCCCTCGGGCGTCTTCAGGTTGAGCGTCAGCGAGCGCTTGTTGCGGTGCAGGTTCTGCATGTCGTAGCCATGCCGCGCGCCGCTCATGTTCTCGTTGGGGTCGAGCCCGGGCGGGCTTTCGACCTTGATCACGTCGGCCCCGAAATCGGCGAAAACCCGGGCGCAGGTGGGACCTGCCCTGACGCGCGAGAGATCCAGAACGCGAAGTTTCGACAGGGCGGAGGACGGCGTCGGGCGGGGCATGGCTCGGCTTGCGATCAAGGCAGGGCCGCAGACTATGGTTGCCCCTCCCGCGAGCGTCAACGGGCCGCCGAATCTTGCATGCAATTTTTCGGATGAAGCGAGCGAGGCGGCCCAAAACGCTCTAGCTTCGCCACTCTCAGCAGAGACCCGTGTATGCAGGCTGCTTCGGCATCAAGCAGTCTAGGGGCGCTTCTTCGCCCCCGGCTTCGTCGCCGTCTGGGCGGCGACTGGATCGCTCGCGGGGAACGTGTCCTTCAGGGCATCGGCGAGATCGTCATCCTTGCCCTTCCTGCGTTCGACCTGCTTCTGCTCGCGCTGCTCCTTGCGCAGGCTTTCCTTAGCCGGATTGGTCTTCCCAGCAGCACTCGCCATGATCGTCCCCCGTTTTGCATCGATCTCAGTCAGGGTCCGGACCCTGGCTCTGAGGGAAACGCCGGGACGGCGTCAGCGTTCCATCGGCACGGCGTCGGCCCGCTTCGAGCCATAGGCATGGTGCACCACGCGGCTGAAGGACCGATAGAGCTGCTCCAGCCGGTCGAAATTGCCGCCGTCCTGCGTGATCGGCCCGGCGCTGTCGGCGATCGAGACCAGCTGCAATGCGATGTCGCTGCGCGGAACGTCGTTGGAGAGCTCGCCCCTGGCCACGGCCTGGTCGAGACCCGTGATCACGAGATTCTCCAGCGTGACACCGAACTGGGCCAGCGCCTCGCGCGCCTTCGGGCCGATCACGTCGCGTTCGAGTCGCATCCGGCCGATCAGGCTCCAGGGATTGGCGGTCGTGCCCGTCGGATTGTAGCGCAGATAGCGCTGACGGTTCGACTCCATCATGCCGCGGATCTTCTCCTCGAAGCTCTTCTCGCTGCGCCAGTTCGCTTCCCAGTTGGCCAGCGTCTGCTCGACATAGTCGACGATGACCTCTTCGGCGAGGTTGAGCTTGTTGCCGTAGTAGTAGTGGATATTGGCCCGCGTCGTGTTGAGGAGATCGGCGACGTCCCGGAAGCGAAACCCCTGATAGCCGTTGCGGACCAGGAGTTCGACAGCGACGTTTTTGATCTCCTCCTTCATGAAGCCCGCTCCAAACCGTCCAAAACCGCGCCGACCGGACCCTTCTGCGGCTTATTCGCAACGCCGTCCAGAGGTCCGAAAGCCGCCGCGAAGGCGCTGGCGATCGCCTCTTCGCTCTTCCCGGCACTGAGCGCGTCGCCGATGATCTCGATGGTGAAGTCGCGGCCCCGCAACCTGGCGGCGACGTCCTCGCCCGAGGCACGGCGCGCCTTGTAGTAGAACCAGTTGCGCAGGCGTGCGCGCTCGGCCAGGTCGCGCCATGGCCGCTTGCGCAGGACACCGCGACGCAAGGCGCCCTCGATCAAGGCCCCGGCACGGAAGCGATAGCGCGCACCTGTCGCGACCACGACGTGATCGAAGCCATCGAGCAGGGAGGGATCGGCCAGGACATCGACGCCCGTCCGGATCGTCGCCCCCCGATCCCTGCAGACCCGCGCCAGCCCTTCGGTATAACGCGCGAGGCTCTCGGGACTGGCCGCGACGCCCTGGAACAGCGGCGCATGGCCGGCGAAGCGGAAGGCTCCGCCGATCTCCGGCCGGCGCTCGAACAGCGTGAGCTCGTTCCCGACCGCCGTCAGCGAGGCATAACTCAGCCCCGCGGGGCCGGCGCCGATCACCGCGATGCGCTGCCCGCGCCGTGAAGGCTCCCGGCCATGATACGAGGTCTCCCGGCCGGCGGCCGGATTGACCAGGCAATGGAGCTGGCGGCCGCTTCGCATGCCGTCGACGCAGGTGTTGCAGGCGAGGCAGAGCCGGACCTGCTCCTGCCGCGACGCTTTCGCGACCCAATCCGGGTCTGCCAGCAACGGCCGGCCGAGCGCGACGAAATCCGCCTTGCCCTGCGCGAGCGCGGCCTTGGCGGCGTCGGGGTCACCGAACCGCCCGACCGTGATCACCGGGACGGTGACGCGCTGCCTGACCGCCGCGGCGAAGGCGAGGAACGGCGTCGGCTCGCTCGCCATCGGCGGGATCATGATCGCAGCGCTCGGCTGCGAGCGATAATGCCCGCCGGTCATGTGGATGGCGTCGGCACCCGCCTCGGCAGCCCAGCCCGCGACCCGAACGGCTTCCGACGGCGTCATGCCGCCATCGAAGAAATCGTCGCCATTCATCCGGAAGATCACGGCGAGCTGCGGCACGGCGCATTTCACCGCCGTCGTGATCTCGAGCGCGAAACGCGCCCGGTTCTCGAGCACCCCGCCATAATCGTCCCGCCGCAGGTTCTCTCCCGGCGCCAGGAATTGCGAGATCAGGTAGCCATGGGCGGCATGGATCTCGACCGCATCGAAGCCGGCCCGCGCCGCGCGCAGCGCCGCGCTCACGAAGGCCTCGCGCGTGCGGGCGATGCGCCCCGGCGACATCGCCTCCGGCACGATGATCTCGGTATGGCCTTCCTGGACGCTGTGCGGGATCGCGGAGGGCGCGATCGGGCTCTCGCCGGCGATGTCGAGGCGGGTGTGCCCGCCGCCATGACCGATCTGGATCGACGCCCGCGCCCCGGCCTGGTGGATCGCCGCCGCGAGCCGCGTCAGCCCGGGCAGGAAGCGGTCGTGATGCAGGGCGAGCTCGAAATTGCGGTGCTTGCCGGCAGGCTCCGGCGCCGCCATCTCGACCGTGATCAGCCCGACGCCGCCCTCGGCCCGGGCCCTGTAATAGGCGATCGTCGCTTCGGTGACGAAGCCCTCGGCATCGGCCTTGCGGGTCGTCATCGGCGCCATGATGACGCGGTTCTTCAGCGCAAGCGGGCCGATCCGGCCCGGGCTGAAGAGCAGCGCCGGCGCATCGCTGGCCATGGGCTAACCCGCCGCGCCGCTCACGCCGCGCGCTGCAGCGCGCCTTCGCGGGCAATGCCGGCCTGGTCGAGCGCCCGCTTGATCCGCGCGATCTCGGCCTCGCCGATCTTGACCAGAGGCGGCCTGACCACCGCCTTGTCGAGCCGCCCGAGCAGGACCAGCGCCTCCTTCATGCGGTTATGCATGTCGAGGAAGGGCGGCGCGTAGAAGGCCTGCGACAATGGCACGATGCGGTCGTTCACCGCCTGCGCCGCCTTGAGATCGCCGGCTTGAACCGCCCGGAACAAGGCGACGTGAAGGTCCGCGATGACGCTGCCGGAGCCCGAGAGCAGGCCATTGGCGCCGAGCGTCAGCGACGCCATCAGCCAGGAGGAATGCGTCGTCAGCACGTTCACCGGCTTCGGCAGATTCTGGAAGGTGCGGATATGCTTCTCGTGCAGCATCGCGTCGTTCGACCAGTCCTTGATCGCGCGGATCGTCGGCACGGCCTCGAAGAGCTGCAGCAGCGTCTCGAACGTGTAACCGAGCCCGCTCGCCATCGGATACTGGAAGGCGATGATCGGCAGATCCGTGGCGTCGGCGATGCGCCTGTAATGGGTGATCGCCATCTCCGGCCGCAACTGCCCGCCCATCGCCATGCTGTTCGGCGGGAAGACGAGCAGGGCGGACGCGCCCTCCTTCGCGGCCATCGCCGCCAGCCGCGCCGCCTCGATCGAGCCGTCGGCATAGATGCCGTTGATCAGCGGCACCCTGTCGCCGACCTCCGCCAGCGACGCCGCGAGGATCTGGCGCTGCTCGTCGAAGGAACAGGCATGGACCTCGGAGGCGTGGCCATTGACCGTGACGGCCGTGACGCCGTCGACCAGCGCGCAATCGCGCAGATGCTTGCGGGTCTGGCGCTCGTCGATGCTCATATCCTCGTTGAGCGCGAGCAGCGTCGCCGGGATCACGCCGGCGGGACGGAAATCCTTGAAACGAGGCATCCTGATCTCCTGCGATTGTCGGATTCTAGTCGTTCCACAGGCCGCCGGTGACATTGACCGTCTCGCCCGTGATGTAGTCGGCCTGGCTCGACGCCAGGAAGGCGACCGCCTTGGCGATGTCCTCCGGCAGGCCGGCGCGACGCATCGGGATGGTCTTCGCCCGGTCCTGCGCCGTCGGCAGGCCCTGCGCGACCCGGTCGAGCTCGGATTCGTCGCGCATCTTGGTGTCGACGATCAGGCCCGGCGCGACAGCGTTGACGCGCACGCCATGCTCGCCGATCTCGGCCGCCAATGCCTGGGTCAGCGCCACCACGGCGAATTTCGAAGCGCAATAGGCGCCATAGGCCGCGACGCCGGACTTGCCCATCCAGGAGGCGAGATTGACCACCGAGCCGGAGCCGCGCTCGATCATCTGCGGCACGACCAGCCGCGAGACGTGATAGAGCCCGTCGACATTGATGCCGAAGGTCGCCTTCCAGTCGGCCTCGCTCATCTCCATCATCTTGCCGATGCGGCAGATGCCGGCATTGTTGACGAGGATGTCGACCGGCCCGAGCTCGGCCATCAGCGCGCCGATGCCGGCCTCGACATCGGCCTTGGACGAGACGTCGCCTGCCGCGACCGCGACCTTGCGCCCCGGCGCGCCGATCGCGTCCGCCGTCTTGCGGGCAGCCGCCGAATCGACGTCGAAAATGCCGACATCGCAGCCCTCGGCGACCAGCCGCGCCGCGATGGCCTTGCCGATGCCGTGCGCGGCGCCGGTCACGATCGCCTTGCGTCCTTCAAGTCCGTACATCGTCTCTCGTCCTGATGATCGGTGCAGTGTCAGCGCGCCGTCCAGCCGCCATCGGCAATGAGCGTGGTTCCGGTGCAGAAGGAGGAGTCCTCGCTGGCCAGGAACAGCATCGCGCGGGCGATCTCGACCGGCTGGCCGAGCCGCTCCATCGCCTGGCGCTGCTCGAGGCCGCGGCGCAGCTCGGCGGCGTTCGGGGACTTGGCGAAGATCTCGGCGAAATAGGGCGATTCGATCGTGCCGGGCGCGACGCAGTTGATCCTGATCTTGGCCGCGACATGGTCGATCGCCATCGCCCGCGTCAGCGCCGCGACCGCCCCCTTGGACGCGACATAGGCGGCGCGGTCGGTGATGCCGATATTGGCGACGGCCGAGGCCGTGTTGACGATGACGCCGCCGCCCTGGCGCTCCATCACGGGAATCGCATGCTTGCAGCCGAAGAAGACGCCCTTGACGTTGACCGCCATCAAGGCGTCCCAGTCGGCCTCGGAGGTGTTGACCACCGTTCCCGCGAAACCGAAGCCGGCATTGTTGACCAGGATGTCGAGCCGGCCGTGATCGGCCACGGCCTTGTCGACCAGCGCCTTGACCTCGGCCTCCTTGCTGACATCGACCTTATGGGGAGCGGCCTTGCCGCCAGCGCCGGCGATCTCGGCGGCAACGCGCTCGGCCGAGGCGAGGTCGCGATCGGCGACGATGACGCTCGCGCCTTCCTGCGCGAAGAGCTTCGCCGCCTCGTGCCCGATGCCCGAACCCGCGCCGGTGATGATCGCGATCTTGCCTGCCAGTCTCATCGCATTCTCCTCGCGGCGCCGGCGTCCAGCGCTCTTTACTTACATGTATGTCAGTAACCAGATCGACGCGTCAGATCAAGCTGCCGGCGGCTGTTGCGCCCTGCGTTCACAGCATCGCAACCGGCGAAAAATGCTGCTCGACCGCGGCCAGCAGCGATTGGCTCACGATCCAGGAACTCTTGGGATTGGTCGGCGAGGGCCGGTTGGCGACCTCGACGGACATCGTGCCGAACTCGCTCTCGACCGTGATCAGATGGCTGTTCCCCTTGGCAGCGGGATCGCAGACGACATCGACCGCGATGGCCTCGAAACCGGGCCCGGCCAGCGCCAGCGCCGCCGCGACGTTGAGATTGAGCGGATAGGCCGCCGCCGCCTCGCGGGCATTCCCGCTGAACAGGGTCACCGGCCCGGCCAGCGCGTCGGGATCCTGGCCGCGCCGAATCAGCTCGTCGCGCCAGGCCGCCGGCGGCTTGCGCGATTGGTAGCGCAGCGACAGCGTTCTGGCCTCGCGAACCGCACGCACATAGTCGAGGCCGCCGAGCGCTCCGGATGGCAGCAGGATGCGCCCGCCGCAGCGTTGCGCCGTCTCGACCAGCCCGGCGAAGAAGGCTTCGTCATGCAGCACGCCGATCGAGGAGATCAGCACCGGCAGCCCGAATTCCAGGCATTGCGGCACGACTTTGCGCACGGCGTCATGCCCGGCCGCCTCGACCACCAGATCCGGCCCGAAGGCGCGCAGCTCCTCGCAGCCGGAGAGCAGGCTGAGCTCGGCCGGCACCCGCGCACGCGATTCCGATTCGGGGCCGAGCAGCACGGCCACGGCATAGCCGGGCGCCGGGCGCGCCATCAGCGCCGTCGCCAGATCGCTGGCGATGGCGCCAAAGCCGATCAGCGCCACGCGACGCGCCTTCACCCGAGTTCTCCGATCCACTCCGCCACGGTCGCGGTGAAGGCGTCCGGCCGCGAGACCGGGAAGAAATGCCCCCCGGAATCCAGCATCGTCTTGCCTGCGCCGCGTATGGCCGCTGCCAGCTCTTCCTGCAGGAAGGCCGGGACGATGACGTCGTCGCGCGCGCCGAGCACGAGCGCCGGCATCGCGAGCGATGCGACATGCTCGACCCCGTCGAAGGAAAGCAACGCGTCGATGCGCTCGCGCACGACCTGCCGCGCCTGCTGCGAACTCGGCACCTTGGCGAGCGCCGCCTCGTAGACGCCCCAGTTCGCTTCGAGCCAGGCCGGGGGATAGGCGAGCAGGGCCGCCGTCGCGGCATAGGCTTGCGGATTCTCATCGAGCAGCCCGCGGCGCATGCCGAACAGCGCCGTCATGTAATGGCTGGGCCTCAGCCAGGTGGCGCTGAGGATCAGCCCGTTCAGCCGCCCCGGCGCCTGCCGCGCCAGCGACTGGCCGATGCAGCCGCCGGTCGAATGACCGAGCAGGACCGCGCGATCGACGCCGGCCGCGTCGAGCACGGCCAAGCAATCCTGCGCCAGCCGCTCGATGGTGCAGGCGGCCTCGCCGCGCGAGCTGGCGCCGATGCCGCGCTGGTCGAACCGGATGACCCGGAAGGAGCGCGCCAGCGTCGCCGCGCTCTCGGCCCAGAAGCCGGCCGTGCCGCCGAGCCCGCTGACCAGCAGCAGCGCCTGCCCCTCGCCCTCGGCCGTCGCCTGCAGAAGCGCTCCGTCCTCGGTCCGGACCGTGAAACTCCCCGCGCTGGATGAGGCGGCGCTCATTGCAGCGGCGAGTAGGAGACGGGGTTGAGGATCCGGGTCGTCTGGATGTCGATCAGGCCCTCGACCCGCTTGAGATAGTCCTGCCAGCGCGGATCGGCGAGCATCGCCTTGCGCCGCCTTTCGCGCTCCCCGAGATTGTCATAACCCCACAGCGCGACGACATGGTTCAGCTCGCCGATCTCCGTCGTGAAATAGGCGATGAACTGCCCCAGATGCTCCTTCTGCAACGGCAGGCCGTGCTCGCCATAGATCTGGACGAACTGCCCGAGCTTGCCGGCGACGATGCGGTAGTCGCGTTCTTCGTAAATCATAGCCAACTCATTTCGTCTCGTTGAAGCTGCCATCGGTCCAGCCGAAGACCGTGCGCTGCTCGATCTCGGCGATGTCGCCCGGACGCGCGAACGGCGCGGGCGCGGGCTCGCCGGGCGTCCGCGGCCGGCCGATCTCCTCGAAGAACCCGTCGAGCCCACCAGGCAGGAACAGCCACAGGAAGGTCAAGGGCTCGTCGTTCGGATTGAGGAAATGATGCTTGCGGTTATGGCCGATGAAGACGCAGGAGCCCTTCTCGATCGGATGGTCGACCCCGTCGAGCCGGGCGAAGCCCTTGCCCTCGACCACGAAGATGATCTCCTCGTTGCGGTCATGGGTATGTTCGCGGATGAAGGATTTCGGCGCGACCGTCTGCGTGCCCAGCGAGAACTTGCCGACGCTCGCGACCGACTGGTCGCTGAGCAGGTTGCGGATGAAGCCGTTCGCCGGCACCGGCTGCCAGAAGCTCTTGCCGTCGGTCGGTCCGAGAACCCTGGCATCGCCGCGCGTTTCCGTCGTCACATCGATCTCCTTGGGGTCCAAACGCGCATTGGCCCCATCAGTTGCCGTACATGACCTTGGGCATCCAGGTCGCCAGCGGCGGGAAGGTCAGGAGCGTGAGCAGAACCACGACCTGGCAGCAGATGAACGGGATCACGCCCCAATACATCTCCTTCAGCTTCATGCTCGGGGGCGCGATCGCCCTGAGATAGAAGATCGACGGCGCCATCGGCGGCGTCAGGTAGCTGGTCTGCAGCGTGACCAGGAAGACCACCGCGAACCAGAGCGGGTCGATGCCGAAGCTCTTCACCAGCGGCATCGCGATCGGCACCACGATCAGCACGATCGAGATCAGGTCGACGATGAAGCCGAGCAGGAAGGAGACGAAGAGGATGATCGCGATCACCGACCAGGGCGAGAGGCCGAAGGCGTCGAGGATGCCCTTGGTCGCGCTCATACCGCCCGAGGCGAAGAAGACGCCGGCGAACATGCTGCCGGCGAGCACGATCGCCAGGATCATCGCGGTCAGCGAGACCGTCTGGATGCTGGCCTGGAACAGCAGCGACCAGCTCATCCGGCGATAGAGGATCGCCAGCAGGAGGACGCCGAGCGAGCCGCAGGCGGCGGCCTCGGTCGGGGTCGCCAGCCCCATGAACAGCGTGCCGAGCACGGTGAAGATCAGGAAACCGGGCGGCACCAGCGCCGTCAGCGTAAAGCGCAGCTTCTCGGCGAGGCTGCGCGGGTCGGGCTCCGTCTCCGGCGGGGCGAGCTCCGGCTTCAGCGCGCAGACGACGACGATGTAGAGGATGAACAGCCCCGACATCAGCAGGCCGGGCAGGAGGATGCCCGCCAGCAGGTCGCCGACCGGCAGCAGTGCGATCGGCGCGAGGACGACGACCGGCACGGAGGGCGGGATGATGGTGCCGAGCGAGCCGCCGCCGCAGATCGTGCCGGCGATCAGCGTGTTGTTGTAACGGCGCTTCAGCATGGCCGGGATCGCCAGCATGCCGACCAGCGTCTCGGTCGCGCCGACGACGCCGCTCGCCGCGGCGAAGATCGTGCACATCAGCAGCGCCGCGACGGCGAGGCCGCCGGGCATGCGCCGCGTCCACAGATAGAGTGCGTCGAACAGGCGCTCGGCGATGCCCGCCCGCTCCAGGATCGAGCCCATGAAGATGAAGAGCGGGATCGCGCCGAGCACATAGTTGGTCGCGACATCGTCCACCCGCTGCGCCAGTTGGTGGACGAGCGTGTCGCCGAAGCGCAGCAGGCCGAAGCCGAGCGCCGCCAGCATCATCGAGAAGGCGACGGGGAAGCCGAGGAAGATCAGCGCCAGCAGCGCCGGGAACATCCACAGGACGGTTTGCGCGGTCATGTGGCGGAGCCTTCGGATTCGCGGCCGAAGAGGACGAGCAGGTTCTCCACCGCCTTGGCCGCGCATTGCAGCGCGAAGAGGCCGAAGCCGAGCGCGTAGATGACGCGATAGGGCCAGATCTTCGGGTTCCAGGCCGAGAGCCCCGACCCCTCGCCCGTGCGGTAGACGTCGCCGACATTGCTGATCAGCGTGCGCGTCAGCCAGATCAGCATGCCGGCGAGGATGATGTATCCGACGGCGTCGATCGCCGCGACGGCGCGGCGCGGCAGGACCTGGTGGATGAAGTCGACATTCACATGCTGCCCCGTCAGCAGCGCATAGGACAGCCCGAGCAGGAAGATCGTCCCCATCATCATATAGCTGAGCTCGAACGCCCATTGCGTCGGCGCGGCGAAGGCGTAGCGGCTGACCACCTCGAACACCATGGCCAGGACGAGCGGCAGCACGATCAGCGCGCCGATGCGGCCGGACCAGAGCGAGAGCCCGCCGATGAAGCGGATGAAGGGCATCGGAACCTCGGAACGGAGGGAAGACGGGCGGCGCTCCCACGGGAGAGCGCCGCCGAGAGCCGGCTCAGCGGGTGCCGGTGGCGAAGCGGAACTCGCTGATCGGCTTGATCGACTTCATGAAGGCCGACTGGCTCTCATAGGCCTTCTTGAACCACTCGTTCGAGGCGGCCTGTTTGTCGGCCCATTCGTTGGAGGCCTTCACGACGGCGTCGATCAGGCTCTTGTCGACCTGGACCATCTCGACATTCGGGTTGGCCTTGATCTCGGCATAGGCCTTCACGTCGCTCTTGGCGTAGCCGAGATAGGTGTCCATCATCGCCAGGCGCCCGGCGAGCTCCAGCAGCTTCTTGTCCTTGTCGCCGATCTTGGCCCAGACGGCGTTGTTGAAGATGCAGTCATGCGCACCCGAGGGCGCGTGCAGCCCCGGCATCATCACGTATTTCGCGACCTTGTGGAAACCTTCGGAGAGGTTGATGCCGGGCCCGCCCCATTCGATCGCGTCGACGACCTTGCGCTCGAGCGCGCTGAACACCTCGGAGCCCGGCAGCACCACGGTGGAGGCGCCGAGCATCGGCGCGATCTCGGCCCAGGAGGAGGAGGTCCGCAGCTTCAACCCCTTCATGTCCTCGGGCGTGCGCACCGGCTTGTGGGCATGCATGAAGAACTCGGTCTCGAGCACGCCGCAGGGAATCGCGACGACGTCGAACTTCTCCTTGCGCCACTGCTTCCAAAGCTCGGCCCCGCCGCCATTGTAGAGCCACATCATCATCTCTTCCGGGTTCGGTCCCGCCGGCCAACCGGAGAAGATCGCGCCCGTACGGTCGACCGCCCAATCATAGCCGGGCCAGGAATGGCCCATGTCGGCGACGCCCTTCTGCACCGTCTCGGTGACCTTCAGCGCCGGGCCGAGCGCGCCGGCCGGGAAGACGTTGATCTTGATGCGCCCGTCGGTGACCTGCTCGACGATCTCGGCATAGCGCTTGGCGCCGATGTCGATCCAGTGGCCACCCGCCCAGGGCGTCGCCATGTTGAGTTCCATCTTGTTCTGCGCCAGGGCCATCTGCGGCGCCAGCGCCAGAGCCATCGCGAAGCTCGCCGCGGTGGCCATCGTCTTGAAGATCGTCATCTGGTTGTTCCTTTCCCGTTTTTCTTCTCGTGGTCTCAGCTTGGCTGCAGGCTTCTCGTTAGTGTCCGGTCCCGCTCGTCGCCGTCTAGGGCCTCGCCTCGGACGGCTGCCAGCGCGGCGTTGCGGCCGGCGAGCCGGCCGGAGGTGAAAGCCCAGGCGAGGTGGTGGCCATGCCCCTCGAGCAGCAGCCCGCCCTGCCCGGCCGAGCCGGCGGCATAGAGGCCGGGGATCGGGCGCGTCTGGCGGTCGGTGACACGGAACGCGCCGTCGATCGCCAAGCCGCCCTCGCTGAAGACGATCCAGGATTTCGCCGGTCCCAGGGCATGGAAAGGCCCTTCGGCGAGAGGCCGGCGCTCGCCGGGCGCAGCATCTGCGGCGAGCGCGGCGTTGTGTTCCGCGACGCTTTTCGCCAGCGCGCCGGCCGGCAGGCCGAGCCGCTGCGCCAGACCCGCGATGTCCGGGGCGCTGGCGTAGATGTCCGGCCGCGAACGGGCATAATCGGGCATGAAGGCGTAGCCGACGCCCGGCGCCGTCGAGATGAAATAGGGCCAGGCCGTGAATCGCTCGGCCACGCGCCGGTCGCAGATGACATAGGCGATCTGGCCGGGCTGGCGGCCGATCTGGTCCTGGGGGCGGTCGAGCTCGTCACAAAAGCGCTCGCCTCTGGCGTTGACCAGGATGGCGCCGCTCTCGAACAGCCGGTGTGACGGCGCGAGAAAGGTCGTGACGAAGCCCAGCAGGAATGGCCGCAGCAGCCTTCGCGGCAGATATTTCATCGCGAGCAAGAGCGAGCGCGCGAACCAGCGGCTCACGGGCAGGCGTGCGACCGGGCTCGGCCGAGCCGGTGCTGTGAAGCGGATTTCCGGTCCCCATGCCAGATCTCCATTCAAAATCTCTGCGCCGACAGCTTCAGCCATTTTCTGACCGTCGCCCGTGCTTGACGGGTTGATTCCACCAATTTCAAGCAAAGCTCCGCTCATGAAGCGCTGCTTGAAGGCGTGTCCCGCCGAGCTGAAATCACCAGACGCAAGGATCACGCCACGCCGCGCCACGATCCGCTCCCCCGGCTGCGACGTTGCGGAAGACGCTAGCTCAACGCCTGCGACCCGTCCAGTCTCATATATCAGACGGGAAACCGGCGCGCCGAGGCGGATCGTGACACCGAGCTTGCGACAGGCGGACTCGATATGGCGGATATAGCCGCGCGAATGCGGGAGGATGGCATGCAGCCGGGGCTTGCTGTGTGGCGGCTCGGGAAGCGGCCCCATGAATTCGATCCCGAGATCGCCCAGGATCGCGATCGTCTCGGACACCTCGTCGACGAGGATGCGCCGCAGCGCGAGATTGTCGCGCTCCGCGAGCGGCCCGACGAATTTCGCCATGTCCTCGAAATGGGAATCGGGATCGTCGTCGATCCCGGCGCTCTGCTGAAGTCTGGTCGAACTGGCGCAGATCGTGCCCACAGAAAGCGCCGTCGTGCCGCCGAGACGGGCAGCCTTTTCGAGCAGGATCACCGAACGGCCCATGCGGACGGCGGACCACGCCGCCATCAGCCCGGCCCCGCCTCCTCCCACCACGACGACATCGTAAGCCGTGTCGGTCAATCCCGCTCCCCGTTACTGACTTGCATGTCAGTAAAAGCGGAATGGCACATGAGTCAATCCCGCGCCGACGCGGTATCGGCCCTTGTCAGAACCCGTCTGCATTCGCGCCATGCCGGCGCGGCCGATTTCTGGACGGAACGCCTTGGCGCACCCATGTGGGTTGGGCGCGGCGGCCTCGGGCCTGGCGGCGACGAACGGCGAACAGGAGCCTGGCATGGCAGATTTTTCGGTCCTCGACCTTTCTCCAGTGAACGAGGGCCAGGAGCCCGGCGACGCGCTGCGCAATTCGCTCGATCTCGTGCGCCATGCCGAGGCGCTCGGCTATCGTCGCTATTGGGTGGCCGAGCATCACAACATGACCGGCATCGCCAGCGCCGCGACGGCGGTGGTGATCGGCTATCTCGCGGCCGGGACCAAGACCATCCGCCTCGGCGCCGGCGGCATCATGCTGCCGAACCACGCGCCGCTCGTCATCGCCGAGCAGTTCGGCACGCTGGAAGCGCTCTATCCCGGCCGCATCGATCTCGGCCTCGGCCGCGCGCCGGGCACCGACCAGCGCACCTTGCGGGCGCTGCGGCGCAACCCGATGTCCGCCGATACCTTCCCGCAGGATGTGCTCGAATTGCAGGCCTTCCTCGCACCGGTCCAGCCGGGACAGGCGGTTCAGGCGGTGCCGGGCGGCGGCAGCGAAGTGCCGCTCTGGATCCTCGGCTCCAGCCTGTTCGGCGCGCAGCTCGCGGCCGAGCTCGGCCTGCCCTACGCCTTCGCCTCGCATTTCGCGCCCGACGCGCTGATCCAGGCGCTGGCGATCTATCGCGAGCGCTTCAAGCCGTCGGAGCAGCTCGACCGTCCCTACACGATGCCCGGCATCAATGTCGTCGCCGCCGACACCGACGAGGAGGCCCGCCATCTGTTCACTTCGATCCAGCAGCGCTTCATCGACATGATCCGCGGCACGCGCGGCAAGCTGCAGCCGCCGATCGACGATATCGAGAGCTACTGGTCGCCGGCCGAGAAGGCCCATGTCTCGCAGATGCTGCGCTATGCCTTCGTCGGCTCGCCAGAGAGCCTGAAGCGCCAGCTCCGCGCCTTCCTCGACGCCACCGGCGCCGACGAGGTCATGGTCACCGCGCCGATCCACGACCACGAGAAGCGCAAGCGCTCCTACGAGATCCTCGCTGGGATCGTCCCCGAGCTCGGCAAGGCGAAGAGCGCGGCCTGAGCCCCCGGGGCCATGCGAAAGCGCCGCCCGGCGGGCGGCGCTTCCAACACGGGAGCGACGGCTCAATCGTCGTCGTCGTCATCGCCGCGGCGGCGGCGATAGCGGCGGCGCCGGGAGCGGCGCCCGTCGTCATCGTCATCATCGTCGTCGTCATCGTCATCGGCCCGCGCCGGGGCGGCGGCCAGCGTCGCCGCGCCGGCCAGCGCCAGCACGGGCACGAGGCCCAGGGCCATCTGCAGCCAGCCGCGCCGCGTCTTCTCGATCTCGTTCATCGCTGTTCTCCTCGATGACGGCCCGCTCTCGCGAGGGCCGCTTGCAGGAGGGACAACGGCGGCCGGCGCGATCTATTCCCTGCGGCGAGGCAAAACTCGCGGCCTCTCAGCGCCAGCCCTTGGCGATCTGCTCGCGCACCTCGTTCTCGGCGAGCGGGGCGCCCGCCTCGGCAGCGTCGAGATAGCCGTCGATTACGGCCGCGCCGCTCGCCGGCGTGAACGCGCCGCCCTGCGGCTGCGCCGCGGCGGCGACGCGGACATGCCAGCCATCGGCCTCGCGGCAGGCGACGCCCGACCAGCCGCGCGCCAGCACCGCGTCGCCGAGCGCGAAGCTGCGGCAGAAGCCGTCCCGCGTCCGGTAGCTCTGCCCGATCTCGATCTCGCCGCCGCGTTCGCCCGCCCGCCAGCCCTGCCGGCCGCCGTCGCCCGCCTCGTCCAGGGCGCGGACCAGCTCCGGCTGCGCCGCGGCGAAGCTCGCGATCTCGCCGCCCGCGGGGGCTTGCCGACCGGCGAGTGCCCAGTAGCCAAGCCCGCCGGCGACCACGCCGGCCAATGCCGCGGCCATCGGCAGCAGCACGCGCCGCCGCGGCGCCTCCGACACCGGCCGCGCGGCCGGCTCGGCCGCGGCATCGGCGCCGCCGCCCGCCATCACCAGCCGCAGCAGATGCTCCGGCACCGGCTCGCGGCCGACCGGCTCGAACTGCGCCTTGAGGATCTGGCGGCTCTCCATGAAGCCGTCGAGCCGCGCCGCCAGCCCCTCGTCCTCGTCGAGCGCCCGCATGACCAGCTCCGCCGTCGCCTCGTCGGCCTCGCCATCGGCGAAGGCGACCAGCATCTCGTCGGTGATCTCCTGCCGCGTCATGCCCGCCTCCCAGATTGCAGCGCCTCGCGCCCGGCATCGAGGCCGAGCTCCCGGACGAGCGCGGCGCGGGCCCGCGAGAGCCGGCTCATCACCGTCCCGATCGGGATCTCCAGCGTGTCGGCGACCTCGCGATAGCTCAGATCCTCGACGCAGACGAGCGAGACGATCGCCCGCTGCTCGTCAGGCAGCGTCTCCAGCGCCTGCATCACCTCGGCCGCCGCGAGCCTGGCTTCGACGCTGCGCTCGCCGTCCTCGCCGACGAGGTCGTAGCTCGCCTCGACCGGCTGCGCGCGGCCCTGTCCCTTGCGCTTGCGCATCTCGTCGATCCAGATGTTCTGCATGATCCTGTAGAGCCAGCTGTCGAGTCGCGTGCCGGGCTGCCAGCCCTGCTGCCCGCGCAGCGCGCGCTCGCAGGTCGCCTGCACAAGGTCGTCGGCAAGGTCGCGGCTGCGCGACAGCGCCATCGCGAAGCGCCGCAACCGCGGCAGCATCGTCACCAGTTGCAGCCTGATATCGACCGCCATGGGCCCCCTCGCACGAACGGCACATGCCGCATGATCGACAAAACGGATGGTCGCGGGAATTATTCCGGCACGCCGACGTTTTTATGTCGGGCGGTCACAAACCGGCAACCGAGCCGGCAGCCCGGACAGGAGCGAGATGAGCAGCCGAGATCCATCACAGCCCGCCAGGCATGGCCCCGGCGTCTGGCTGCGCGTGCTGGCGGCGATCCTGCCGGCGCTGCTCGTCATGCCGCTCGCCGCCTCGCTGCTTCCGGCCCTGACGACGGCCGCGCTGGCGGATGACGACGATGATGATGACGACGATGACGACGACCGCCCGCGGCGCTACCAGCCACGCTATGAGCGGCCGGCGCCGCGCGCCCGCGCCCCGCGCCAGGAGCGGCGCCAGGCCCGGCCCGACTTCGTCGCCATGGTCGCGGCCGGCCAGGAGACGGCGGCCCTGGCCGCCGCTGGCTTCGAAATCCTGAGCCGCGCCGCGCTCGGCGCGGTCGGCAGCGACATCCTGCGCCTGCGCTCGACGCGGCGGGAGAGCTCCGCCGCCGCGCTGCAGCGCCTGCGCGAGCTGCTTCCCGCAAGCCCGGTCGACCGCAACGGCCTCTACCGCCCCTCCGCCTTGCCCTGCTCCTCGGCGGGCTGCCCGCCCTTCGCCATGGTGGGCTGGCCGGCGCCGCCGCGCGCCTGCGCCATCGAGACCACGATCGGCATGGTCGACACCGCGGTCACCGCGAACCACCCAGCCTTCCGGCTCGGCAGCGTCGAGACCGTCACCTTGCGCAGCCCGGAGCGGCGGCCGTCCTCGCCCGCCCACGGCACCGCCGTCGCCGCCCTGCTCGCCGGCCAGCCGGACGGCGCCAGCCCCGGCCTGCTGCCGCGCGCCAGGCTCGTCGCCGTCGATGTCTTCCACCGCGCGGGGAATGGCGACGCCGCCGACACCTTCGACCTCGTGCGCGGCATCGACGCGCTGCTCGGGCGCGGCCTCAGGCTGATCAATCTCAGCCTCGCCGGCGCCGACAATCCGCTGCTGCGCCGCGTCGTCGAGGTCGCGCAGGCGCGCGGCGCGATCCTGGTCGCGGCCGCCGGCAATGGCGGCCCGCGGGCGGCGCCGGCCTATCCCGCCGCCTATCACGGCGTCATCGCCGTCACCGCGATCGACAAGGACGGCCGGCTCTACCGCCGGGCCAATCGCGGCGACTATGTCGATTTCGCCGCGCCGGGGGTCAATCTGGCGACCGCCGCCACCGGCGCGGGAGCCTCGCGCGGCCGCTCCGGCACCTCCTATGCGACGCCCTTCGTCACCGCCGCGATCGCGGTGGCACTGGCGCGCAAGCCCGCGGCGGACGCCGAAGCCGCCGCCGTCACCGCGAGCGCGGTCGAGACGAGGCTGAGCGCCGCCGCCCGCGATCTCGGCGAGCCGGGCCGCGACCGCGAATTCGGCTGGGGCCTCGTCAACCTGGCTCAGCCCTGCCCCTGAGGCGCGGCCGCCGGCGCTTTCCTCCCGCCCGCTCTGCGCAAGCTGCGCAGCAGCGCCGCCAGGAAGAAGCCGGCCTGGACGACGACGATGCAGGGACCCGTCGCGGCGTCGATGTGGAAGCTCAGGATCGTGCCGAGCACGCTAGAGGCCGTCGCGACGGCGATGGCGACGACGAGCATCCTGTCGAACTGACGCGTCACCAGATAGCCGACGGCGCCGGGCGCCACCAGCATGGCGACGACCAGGATGATGCCGACCGCCTTCAGCGCCGCCACGATCGTCAGCGCCAGCAGGATCAAGAGGCCGAAATGCAGTGCCGCGACAGGCAGGCCGATGGCGCGCGCATGCGCCGGATCGAACGAGACCAGCAGGAAATCGCGCCGCTTCGCCAGCATGATCGCGACCGTCGGCAGCGCGATCAGCGCCGTCTCGGCGATGTCGGCCCAGCGCACGCCGAGCATGTTGCCGAACAGGATGTGCAGCAGGTGCTGGTCGCTGTCGACCTTGACGAACATCACGAGCCCGAGCGCGAACATGCCGGAGAAGACGATGCCCATCACCGTGTCCTCCTTCACCCGGCTGTTCTCCTTGAGATAGCCGATGCCGAGCGCGCAACCGAGCCCCGCGACGAAGGCGCCGATGGCCAGCGGCAGGCTGACGATATGGGCGAGCACGATGCCGGGCAGGACCGCGTGCGAGACCGCGTCGCCCATCAGCGACCAGCCCTTGAGCACGAGGAAGCAGGACAGGACGGCGCAGACCACGCCGACCATGAGCGCGACGATCAGCCCGCGCTGCATGAACTCATGCGCGAAGGGCGAGAACAGCCATGTCTCGATCAGGCTCATGCCGCGCGCTCCGGCAGGGCCTGCGCCGCTCGCCTCGCCGCGAGCCGGCCATGCTTGGGTGCGAAGATAAAAGCGAGCAGAAAGAGAATGGTCTGGAACACCACGATGAGCCCGCCGGTCGAGCCGTCGAGGAAGTAGCTGGCATAGGCGCCGACCGCGCTGGTCGAGACGCCCATCGCCACCGCGATCACGATCAGCCGGCCGAAGCGGTCGGTCAGCAGATAGGCGGTCGCGCCCGGCGTCACCACCATGGCGATGACGAGGCAGGCGCCGACCGTCTGCAGGGCCGCGACGGTGCAGGCGCTGAGCAGCACGAAGAACAGGATCTTGAGGCGCGTCGGCGAGAGGCCGACGGCGCGCGCCTGGTTCTCGTCGAAGAAGGTCAGCATCAGGTCTTTCCAGCGCGCGACCAGGATGGCGAGCGACACCGCCGCGATGATCGCGACCTGCACGACGTCCTCGTCGGAGATGCCGAGGATGTTGCCGAGCACGATCGACTGGACGTTGACCGAGGTCGGGTTGATCGAGACGATCAGCAGCCCAATGGCGAAGAAGGTCGTGAAGACGATGCCGATCACGGCATCCTCGCGCAGCTGCGTGCGCACCCTGACCAGCGACATGGCGAGCGCCGCCAGCAACCCCGAGAGGAAGGCGCCGGCGGCGTAGGGCAGCTTCAGCAGATAGGCGAGCGCGACGCCGGGCACGATCGCATGTGCGAGCGCGTCGCCCATCAGCGACCAGCCTTTCAGCATCAGATAGCAGGACAGGAAGGCGCAGACGCCGCCGACCAGCGCCGAGACCCAGATGGCCTTCAGCATGTACTGGTAGGCGAAGGGCTCGAGCAGGAGGTCGATCACCGCCGGTCATCCTTCTCGCCGCCGATGAGCGTCTCATGGTCGCGCTCGCCATAGAGCACCAGCGGGCGCTCGTCGTCGGTGATGACCGTGACGCGCCGGCCGTCCGCATCGTCGTGAAGCTGCGGCCCCTCCAGCCGGAAATGCCTGAGCGCGCCGCCGAAGGCCCGCTGCAGATTGGCCTGGGTGAAGGTCGTCTCGGTCGGCCCGGCAGCCAGCACGGTGCGGTTGATGATCACGACCTGGTCGCAGAAATCGGGAATCGAGCCGAGATTATGCGTCGAGACCAGCATCAGCCGGCCCTCGCTGCGCAATTCGCGCATCAGATCGACGATCGCGCCCTCGGTCTTGACGTCGACGCCGGTGAAGGGCTCGTCGAGCAGGATCACTTGCCCGCCCTGGGCGAGCGCCCGCGCCAGGAAGACCCGCTTGCGCTGGCCGCCCGAGAGCTCGCCGATCTGGCGGCGCCGGAACTCCAGCATGTTGACGCGGGCCAGCGCCTCGGTGGCGGCCTCGCGGTCGGCCTGCCGCGCGATGCGCAGAAAGCCCATATGGCCGTAGCGGCCCATCATCACGACGTCGTCGACGAGGACCGGGAAGGTCCAGTCGACCTCCTCGGCCTGCGGCACATAGGCGACGAGCCCGCGCTTCAGCGCCTGGCGCACCTCCAGCCCAGCGATGGCGACGCGGCCCTGCGCCGGCTTGAGGAAGCCCATCAGCGTCTTGAACAGCGTCGACTTGCCCGAGCCGTTGACGCCGACCAGCGCGCAGATCGTGCCCGGGCCGAGCGCGAAGGAGGCATCGTTCACCGCGGTCACACCGTTGGCGTAGCACACGGTGACGCCCTCGACCGTGATCGAGGGCGCGATGCCCGCCGCGGCGAAACCGCCGGTCGCGCCTTTGTTCACTGCCCAAATCCCTTCGCGATCGTGTCGACTGTGACCTCCAGCAGCTTGAGATAGGTCGGCACCGCGCCGTTCTCGGCCGAGAGCGAGTCGACATAGAGTACGCCACCATATTTCGCCCCGGTCTCGCGCGCGACCTGCTTGGCCGCCTTGTCGGAGATCGTGCTCTCGCTGAACACCGCGGGGATCTTGTTCTTGCGGACGAGGTCGATCAGCCGGCGCACCTGCTGCGGCGTGCCCTGCTCGTCGGCATTGATCGGCCAGAGATAGGCCTCGCGCCAGCCATAGTCGCGCGTCAGGTAGCTGAACGCGCCCTCGCTGGAGACGAGCCAGCGCTTGTCCTCCGGCACCTTGGCGAGCCGGGTCCGCAACGGTGCGTCGATCGCCTTGATCTCCTCGGAATAGGCCTTGGCGTTCTTCGCATAGGTCTCGGCATTGGCGGGATCGGCCTCGCTCAGCGCCTTGCGGATGTTCTCGACATAGATCAGCGCGCTCGCCGTCGACATCCAGGCATGCGGGTTGGGCTTGCCCTCATAGGGGCCCTCCTTGATGCCCATCGGCGCGATGCCCTCCGTCACCACGGCGCTCTTCACATCCTTGACGTTCTCGAAGAAGCGCTCGAACCAGCGCTCCAGGTTCATGCCGTTCCAGAGCACGAGATCGGCCGACTGCGCCTTCACTACATCGAGCGGCGTCGGCTGGTAGTCGTGGATCTCGGCGCCGGGCTTGGTGATCGATTCCACGATCGCGGCCGTGCCGGCGACATTCTGGGCTATGTCCTGGATCACCGTGAAGGTCGTGACGACACGCAGCGGCTTGGCCGGCGTCGATTGCGCCAGCGCGGCAGAGCCCGCCAGGCCAAGGCCGCCCGCCATCGCTAGGGCGGCGGTCAGGGTGACGACGTGACGACGCGAAAACATGCTCTCTCCTGGCGGTGCGATCTCGATGCATTCACGCTATTGCAACGCACTTGCACCTGTCAACGCTATTGCGAATTATTTGCGATAAGCGATTTTGCAAATGCGTCTCAGCATTGCTATTTCGGGAGGATGAAGGGAATCGACCAGCGCGTCGCCGCTTTCGAGGGCGAGCTCAGGCGGGCCGGACTGCGGATGACGCAGCAGCGCCGGCTGATCCTGCGCGTGCTGGCCGAGGCCGACGATCATCCCGACGCCAAGGGCATCTTCACCCGCGCCTTCACGCACGACCCGACCCTGTCGCTATCGACGGTCTATCGCACCATGAAGCTGCTCGAGACCCAGGGTGCGATCGAGCGCCATGCCTTCGAGGACGGCGTCTCGCGCTACGAACATGCCGACCAGCAGCATCACGACCACCTGATCGATGTCGATACCGGCCAAGTGGTCGAGTTCTCCTCGCCAGAGATCGAGGCCCTGCAGGCGAAGATCGCCGCCGAGCTGGGCTATGAGATCGTGCGGCACCGGCTGGAGCTGTACGGGCGCAAGAAATCGGCCGGCAGTCGCAAGCGCGCCAAGAAGGACGCCTGACGCAAGCGTCATGCCCGGGCCCGACCCAGGCATCCCGTGACCAGCGAATCTCCCAGGAGCTGGCCAGATCAAGCCTGGCCATGACGTGTAGGGCGGAGTTTCACCCCGCCTTGCGCTTGTTCTGGCGGTTCGAGATCAGGTCGTCGACGACCGCCGGGTCGGCCAGCGTCGAAGTGTCGCCGAGCGCGCCGAACTCGTCCTCGGCGATCTTGCGCAGGATGCGGCGCATGATCTTGCCGGAACGGGTCTTGGGCAGGCCGGGCGCGAACTGGATCAGGTCCGGCGAGGCGATCGGGCCGATCTCCTTGCGCACATGCGCGACCAGTTCCTTGCGCAAGGCCTCGCTCGACTTCTCGCCCTGCATCAGCGTGACATAGGCGTAGATGCCCTGCCCCTTGATGTCGTGCGGATAGCCGACGACCGCCGCCTCCGAGACCTTGGGATGCGCCACCAGCGCCGATTCGACCTCGGCTGTGCCCATGCGATGGCCGGAGACATTGATCACGTCGTCGACGCGGCCCGTGATCCAGTAATAGCCGTCGGCATCGCGCCGGCATCCGTCGCCGGTGAAATACTTGTTCGGATAGGTCGCGAAATAGGTCTCCTCGAAGCGCTTGTGGTCGCCATAGACCGTGCGCATCTGGCCGGGCCAGCTCTCGGCGATGACGAGATTGCCCTCGGCCGCGCCTTCCAGAACCTTGCCCTCGGCATCGACGATCTCCGGCTTGACGCCGAAGAAGGGCCGGGTCGCCGAGCCGGGCTTGAGCTTGGTCGCGCCCGGCAGCGGCGTGACCAGGATGCCGCCGGTCTCGGTCTGCCACCAGGTGTCGACGATCGGGCAGCGGTCGTCGCCGACGACGCGGTGATACCACTCCCAGGCTTCCGGATTGATCGGCTCGCCGACCGAGCCGAGCAGGCGCAGCGACTTGCGCCTGGTCTTCTTCACCGGCGCCTCGCCGGCGCCCATCAGGGAGCGGATCGCGGTCGGCGCGGTGTAGAAGGTGTTGACCTTGTGCTTGTCGACCACCTCCCAGAAGCGCGAGATCGAAGGGTAGGTCGGGATGCCCTCGAACATCAGCGTCGTCGCGCCGTTCGCCAGCGGGCCATAGACGATATAGCTGTGCCCGGTGACCCAGCCGACATCGGCCGTGCACCAGTAGATGTCGCCGTCATGATAGTCGAAGACATATTGGTGCGTCAGCGAGACATAGACCAGGTAGCCGGCGGTGGTGTGCAGCACGCCCTTCGGCCTGCCGGTCGAGCCTGACGTATAGAGGATGAAGAGCGGGTCCTCGGCCTTCATCTCGGCCGGCGGGCAATGGCCGGAGACCTTCGCAGCCTCCTCGTGATACCAGACGTCGCGCCCGTCCTTCATGGCGACGTCGCCGCCCGTGCGCTTGACCACGATCACGGTCTTGACCGGCGCCTTCTCGGCAGCCGCGTCGACATTGACCTTGAGCGGCACCTTGCGCCCGCCGCGCAGGCCCTCATCGGCCGTGATCACCACATCCGAGGTCGCGTCGGCGATGCGTCCCGCCAGCGAATCCGGTGAGAAACCGCCGAACACGATCGAATGCACCGCGCCGATCCGCGCGCAGGCGAGCATCGCATAGGTCGCCTCCGGGATCATCGGCATGTAGATCGTGACCCGGTCGCCCTTCTTGACGCCCTTGGCCTTCAAGACGTTCGCGAACTTGCAGACCTCGGTATAGAGCTGGCCGTACGTGATCTTCTTGGATTCCGACGGATCGTCGCCCTCCCAGATGATCGCGGTCTGCTTGGCGCGGGTCGGAAGATGCCGGTCGACGCAGTTGAAGGCGACGTTGGTGGTGCCGTCCTCGTACCACTTGATCGCGACCTTGCCCGGCTTGTAGCTGAAATTGCGCACCTTGCTGAAGGGCTTGAACCAGTCGATGCGCTTGCCCTGCTCGGCCCAGAACTTGTCCGGATCCTTGATCGAGGCCGCATACATCTTCTTGTACTTGGCGTCGTTCAGATGCGCCTTCTTGGCCCATGCGGCCGGCACGTCGTAGATCTTCTCGGACATTCTGGGCGTCTCCCCGGACTTGGATCGCTGGCCTCGCGCCATCCTGCTCGCGGCTCGTGGAATCCGTGACGGATTTCCGTCACTTGGCCAACCGCTTCTTTCGAATTGCGCGCATCATAAGGCGCGAAAGACCGGCGGCAAGCGGCCGGCCATCGCACTTTGGTTTCAAAGACTTTCGGCGGAAGAATCGGCTCTAGAGGCCGCCCATCTTGCAGACCAGCGCCCATTCCGCGTCGGTCACCGGCTGCACGGAAAGGCGGAACGAGGTGACCAGCGACATCTTCGCCAGCTCCGGCGTCGCCTTGACCTGCGCCAGCGTCACCGGCTTCGGCAGCGGCTTCACCGCCTTGAAGTCGACATAGACCCAGGGCTCGCCCGGCTTGGCCGGATAATGCTCCTTGATCACCTCGACGATGCCGGCGATCTCGAGCCCCTCGTTCGAGTGGTAGAAGAAGACCTGATCGCCCTTCTTCATCGCCATCAGGTTGAGCTTGGCGGTGTGGTTCTTCACCCCGTCCCAATGCGTGCCCTTGGCGCCGGCCTTGACCTGATCGTCCCAGGACCAGGCGGAGCGTTCGGATTTGACCAGCCAGTGAGCCATCAGCTTTCGTCCTCGTCTTTCATCGGCTGCGGCGGGCGCGATGCCGCTTCGCCCTGTTCGTTCCAGAAACGCACCATTTCGCGCGTCAGCGCGGCATAGTCCTGCGGGCCGAGCTCGACCCGGACCTCGGCCTCTCCGAAGGGCAGGATCAGCACGAAGCGATGCGTATCCTCGGCGCGCCGGCGGCGCAGCTCGATCACCCTCTCGGCGATGCGCCCGGCGAGCGGCACCGGCTGGCTCTCGGCGACGAGTTCCGCGCCGGTCGTCTTCCTGACCTCGGCAATGCCGCGCGCCACGCGCTTCGTCAGATCGGACCAGTCATTCGCCATTGCTCGCTCCCTAGCTTTCCGCCCGGATCGGCCGTGCCAGCAATCCGGCCACCGCCTCGCGCATATCGATGCGCCCGGCGATGATCGCCGCGACGGCCTCCGCGATCGGCGTCTCGACGCCGCGAGCCTGCGCCATCTCCGCCAGGACGGACGCCGTGAAGGCGCCCTCCGCCAGCTTGCCGCCGGCGGCCTCCTCCGGCGGCTTGCCCTGCCCGAGCGCCAGACCATAGGCGAAATTGCGCGATTGCGGCGAGGCGCAGGAGAGCACGACGTCGCCAAGGCCGGAAAGGCCCATCAGCGTCTCGCCCTTGGCACCATAAGCCTCGCCGAAACGGCGCAGCTCGGCGAAGCCGCGCGCCACCAGTGCCGCCCGCGCGCTTTCGCCATAGCCGAGCCCGATCGCGACCCCTGCCGCGATGGCGAGCACGTTCTTCGCCGCGCCGCCGATCTCGACGCCGCGCGGATCGCCGCTGTGATAGAGCCTGAAGGCCGCGGAGCTCAGCGTCTCGGCCAGGTCCTGCGCCAGCTTCGCCTTGCCCGCCGCCAGCGTCAGCGCCGTCGGCAGGCCGCGCGCGATATCCGCCGCGAAGCTCGGTCCCGACAGGATCGCCGGGCTCGCCGCCGGCCAGATCTCGGCGATGATCTGCGTCGTGAACAGGCCGCTGCCTTGCTCGATGCCCTTGGCGGCCGAGATCGCCGGGAGGCCCGTCGGAAAAGCTTGCGCCAATGCGCTGCAGACCGGCCGCATCGCCTGGGTCGGGACGGCGAGAACCAGAGCCTGGGCCGGGGCCAGCGCCTCCAGCGCCGTCACCGGAGCGATGGTCTCGGGCAGCCTTGCGCCGGGCAGGCGCGGCGCTTCGCGCCGCTCGCGCATCGCCGCGACCGCCTCCGCGTCACGCGCCCAGAGCAGGACCTTGCGCCCGGCCCGCGCCGCAGCCAGCGCCAGCGCCACGCCGAAGGAGCCGCCGCCGACGATGCCGACCGTAGCGTACCGTGCCGCGCCGCTCATTCTCGGATGTCGCTCATTCTTGGATCTTGAGCTCGTCGAGCGGCCAGCGCGGGCGCGCGACCGCGCTCATGTCGTCGATCATGCCGAGCCGCAGCCGCTCCAGCCCGGCCCAGGCGATCATCGCGCCATTGTCGCCGCAAAGCGCGACGGGCGGCGCGACCATCGGCAGGCCCGCCTCGGTCGCCAGACGCGTCAGCCCGCCCCGGATCGCCTGGTTCGCGGCGACGCCGCCGGCGACGACCAGGGTCGAGGGCATGATGCCGGCGGCCCGGCAGGCCCGCAGGCCGGCCCGCGTCCGGTCGACCAGCACATCGACGACGGCGGCCTGGAAGGAAGCGCAGAGATCGGCGACGTCGCGATCCGACAACGGCGCGATCCGCTCGGCCACCAGCCTGACGGCGGTCTTCAGCCCGGAGAGCGAGAAGTCCGGATTGGGCCGGCCGGCCATCGGCCGCGGGAACTCGAAGCGCTCGGGATCACCCTTCCCGGCCTCGCGCTCGACCGAGGGGCCGCCCGGATAGGGCAGGCCGAGCATCTTGGCGATCTTGTCGAAGGCCTCGCCGACCGCGTCGTCGATCGTGCTGCCGAGCCGGAGATAGTCGCCGACGCCGCGCACGGCCAGAAGCTGGGTATGCCCGCCGGAGACCAGCAGCAGCAGATAGGGAAAGGCGAGGTCGTCGGTGAGCCGCGCCGTCAGCGCATGGGCTTCCAGATGGTTCACCGCGATGAAGGGGCGCCCCGTGACCAGCGCGATGGCCTTCGCGGTGGTCAGCCCGACCATCACCCCGCCGACCAGCCCCGGTCCTGCCGCAGCCGCGACGCCGTCGATCTCGGAGGGTTTCAGCCCGGCGACCTCGAACGCCCGTCCGACGATGCGGTCGATCGCGTCGACATGGGCGCGCGCCGCGATTTCCGGGACGACGCCGCCATAGGCGGCATGCGCGGCGATCTGGCTCAGGATCTCGTTGGACAGGATCTTGGCGTCGCCGGCGCGATCGATGGCGACGATCGCAGCCGCGGTCTCGTCACAAGTCGTCTCTATCCCCAGAACGCGCATGATGGTCGACAGGTCTCGAACGGTCTCGGTTGCAAGGGCCGAGGGACGGGTGAGCGAAGCCCCGGCGGTTTCATGCCGGGAATTCCCTCGTATAGTGCGCCGGCGAGCATAAGGCCAAGAGGCCGTGAGACGCGCCAGCTTGTCACTTCAGCCGGAAAGACGCACGAGAATGACCGATATCCCGGCTTTGGTGTGCAGGCGAGGGGCGAGGCGCCTCGCCCGCAGCAAAATGCCGGCGCGTGGCTTCACGATCCGGCAAATCATTTGCGATAACTGCGAACCACGTTCGAAGCCGGCCGTTTGTTGAGCGGCGATGAAGCGACAGGAGGCCGCATGCGCGTATTCGTGTTCAGACCGCAGGCGGATGCCGAACGCAGCGCCAGGGCGCTCGCTGCCCATGGCCATGAGGCGATCGTGGCGCCGCTTTTCGACGTGGTCCGGCTCGCCGAACCTGCTCCGGAAGGCGATTTCGCCGCGCTCGTCCTGACCAGCGGCAACGCGGTCCCGGCGCTGGCCGACGCACCCGCCGCCTGGCGCGAGCTGCCGGTTTTCACGGTCGGCGCCCGCACGGCCGCGAAGGCGCGCGCCGCCGGCTTCGAGGACGCGCGCAGCGCCGATGGCGACCGCAACGACCTGATCGCGCTGATCGGTCGCAACCTGTCCGCCCCGGCGCGGCTCCTCCTGATCGCCGGGAAGGACCGCCAGGACGACGTGCCCGAACGCCTGGGCAAGGCCGGCTACGAGATCGCGCTCTGGACGGCTTATGCCGCCGAGGCGAGGGCGGCCTTGCCCGCCGAAGCCGCCTCCCCCCTTCGCGACGGCCGTGCCGAGGCGGCCTTGCACTATTCGCCGCGCAGCGCGCAGGTCTTCCTGGCTCTGGCGCGCGAGGCGGGCCTCACCGAGGCCGCGCTGGACCTGACCCATGTCACGCTCTCGGCGCAGGTCGCGGCGCCGTTGATCGCGGCCGGCGCCAGCACGGTGCTCGTCGCCGAATATCCCGAGGAAGCCGCGCTCCTGGCCGCGCTCGACCAAGTGTCCGCTCGCAATCCCGGCGGCGGGGATGTTAGAGAGGTCGCGAACGCGCCGGCTGGCGTCGAGACGGACAGGGGCGCGATGAGCGAGCCGGAGACAGCATCCACGCCGCGCGGGCGCCTTCGCCGGACTCCGCCGACGATCGACGCCAAGGCGCGCGACGATTCGGCGGCTGCAGGCGATCTCTCGCCTGCCGCGGCCAAGGCCGAGGCCGAAGCCGTCCTGCCGACCGAAGCCCTGCCCGAAGACGTCCCGCCGAGCAGCGACATCCCCTCACCGGCGCCCGCCGCGGCGGAAAGCGGAACGAGCGCCCGGCCCCTCGGCGGCCCGCCCGCCCGCGTGCCGTGGCCGGCGCTCGCCTTGACCGGGCTGGTCGGCGGCGTCATTGGCGCAGGTCTCGTCCTGCTGGCCTTCGCCCGCGCCGAACCGGACACCAGCGGCCAGCAGATCGCCGAGCTGAGAAGCCGGATCGAGACCTTGCAGGGCGCGACCGCCGCTCTGCCGACGCGGGCAGCTCTCGAGACGCTCGACCGCAAGGCGAGCGCCGCGTCGGAGGCAGCTACGGCAGCCAGCACGGAAGCGAAGGCCGCAACCGCGCGCCTGGCCGAGATCGCCAGCACGCCTGGACCGGCCGCCGTCGACAACAGCCAGGCGATCGCGGGCCTGACCCAGCGCCTCGGCTCGGTCGAAGCGCTGGCGAAGACGGCCGCTGCGCCGAACCCGCAGGCATTCGCCGCCGCCCGCATCGTGCTGGCCGAGCGGATCCAGGGCGCGCTCAAGTCCGGTCAGCCCTTTGCAAACGATGTCGCGGCCCTCGCCAAGGGCGGCGCCGCAGCCGCGCAGCTCGAGGCCCTCAATGCCGTGGCGTCGACCGGCGCGGCGACGCAGGAAGCGTTGGTCGGGCAGTTCCGCAGCCACCGCAGGATGTTCGTGCGTGAGATGACGCCCGACACCGCGGGCTGGCAGGACAAACTTCTTGGCCTGGCAAGCCGCATCGTCACCATCCGCCCGGTCGGCGAGACCGGAGCGAACGACCCCGCGACGCTGGTGATCCGCCTGGAGAACGCGCTCGCGCGCGACGAGATCGGCGCCGCCGCCGGGCTCTGGGCTCAGCTGCCCGAGCCGGCGCGACGCGCCAGCGCCGATTTCGGGACGGCCTTGCAGAAACGGGCGGCCGCAGAGGCCGCAATCGCCAGGATCGCCCGCGAAGCGGTCACGGCGCTCGGCGCCGGCGGCTGACGGAGGATAGCGCTCAATGGTTCGCGTACTGCTCTATCTCTTCGTCATCGCCTGCCTGGCGACCGGCGCCGTCTGGCTCGCCGATCGTCCCGGCGAGGTCTCCGTCCTGTGGCAGGGCTACCGGATCGAGACCAGCGTCGCGATCGCCGCTATCGGCGTCATCATCCTCGCCTTCCTCGCCATGCTGGCCTGGGCGGCGGCGCGCTTCCTCCTGGGCCTACCCTCCGCCTTCAGCTTCGCCTCGCGGGCGCGGCGCCGGGCGCGCGGTTTCGAGGCGGTCTCGCGCGGCATGGTCGCGATCGGCGCGGGCGATCCGGTCGCCGCCGGCCGCCATGCCGGCGACGCCCGGAAATTCGCCGGAAACGAGCCCCTGACCCTGCTCCTGGAAGCGCAGACCGCCCAGCTCTCCGGCGACCGCGGTCGCGCCGAAGCCGCCTTCAAGGCGATGCTGGACAAGCCGGAGACGAGGGTGCTCGGCCTGCGCGGGCTCTTCGTCGAGGCCCGCCGCCGCGGCGACATGGCTGCGGCACGCGCCTTCGCCGACGACGCGGTGCGCCGCTCGCCCTCGCTCGCCTGGGCCAATGACGCGCTGCTCGACTTCCACACGAGCGCCGGCGACTGGCAGGCGGCGCGCACGGCCGTCGAGCGCCGGGCCGCCTTGCGGCTGGCCGAGAAGGCCGAGGCCAAGCGCCAGCGCGCCGTGCTGCTGGCGGCCGAAGCGCTCGATGCCAAGAGCCGGGAGCCGGAGAAGGCGTTGGCCGCGGCGCTGGAAGCGACCAAGCTCGCGCCCGGCCTGACGCCGGCGGCGGCGCTCGCCGGCCGGATGCTGGCGGAGCGCGGCGATGTCCGCAAGGCCGCCAAGCTGCTGGAAACCGCCTGGCGCGAGGTCTCGCATCCCGATATCGCCGCCGCCTATCTCGATGTCCGTCCCGGCGACAGCGCCCAGGACCGTCTCGTCCGCGCCGAGACGCTCGCCAAGCTCCGGCCAGCCGATCCCGAGGGCGTGCTCGCCCTCGCCGGCGCGGCGATCCACGCCCGCGATTTCGCCAGGGCGCGGCAGACCCTGAAGCCGCTGCTCGCCGGCGGCGCCTCGGTGCGCGCCTGCCTGCTGATGGCGGAGCTGGAGGAGGCCGAGCATGGCGCCGCCGGGCGGGTCCGCGAATGGCTGTCGCGCGCGACGCGGGCGCCGCGCGATGCCGCCTGGGTCGCCGACGGGCTGGTCTCGGACCAGTGGCTGCCGGTCTCGCCGATCTCGGGACGCCTCGACGCCTTCGTCTGGACGGTGCCACCGGCGACGCTCGGCAGCCACGCTCCGGCGATCGACGACGTCCTCGCCGATCTCGACGATTCGGCGCCGCTGCTCGAAGCGCGGGCCGAGGCCGTCACCACCGCCGAGCCTGCGAAGCCGTCCTTGCCGCCAGTGAAATCCGCTGCCGCGGTCGTGGAAGAGGCGGCCGCCACGGTCACGCCGAAACCGGCCGCCGACCCGGCGCCTGTGCCGCCGCCAGCCGAGAAGGCCGAGGCTCCGCCCGCCGCCGAGCCCAAGCCGCCACTGGCCGCCGAGCCGCCTCCCCCAGCCGCAGCGGCGCGCGACAATCGGCCAGCTCCGGTGATCTTCCCGGTCTCCCATGCGCCGGACGATCCGGGACCGGACGAGCCGCAGCCCTCCGAACCGGCGAAGAGCAAGTTCCGCATTTTCGGCTGAGAGAATAAGGCGCGGCCCTTCGAAATGGCGTGCGGAGTGTATCCGCGCCCCGTATAGCGTTGCGCATGTCATCAGAACCGATCGAAGCCGAAGGCACCGCCCTCCTCGTCACCGCCGAACAGGCCGGAACCCGCCTGGACAAGGCGCTCGCCATGCTGGCGGGCGAGATTTCGCGCGCCCGGCTGCAGCAGGTCATTCGCGAGGGCGGGGTCCGCCTCAACGGCGTCGTGGCAGCCGATCCCAGCCGCAAGGTGGCGGAAGGCGACGAGCTCGCGCTCGTCATGCCGCCCGCAAAGCCTGCGGCGCCGATCGGCCAGGCGATCCCGCTCGACGTCGTCTACGAGGACGACGCGCTGATCGTGATCGACAAGCCGGCCGGCCTCGTCGTCCATCCCGCCGGCGGCCACGAGGACGGCACGCTCGTCAACGCCTTGATCGCCCATTGCGGCGAGAGCCTGTCCGGCATCGGCGGCGTCAAACGCCCCGGCATCGTGCATCGGCTCGACAAGGACACCAGCGGGCTGCTCGTCGTGGCCAAGACCGACAAGGCCCATCAAGGCCTCGCCAAGCAATTCGCCGATCATGGCCGCACCGGTCCCTTGGAGCGCGCCTATCTCGCGCTGGTCTGGGGCGCGCCCCGCCGGCCGCACGGCACGATCGAGGCCGCGCTCGAACGCTCCAACCGCAATCGCGAGAAGATGGCGGTCGTCGGAGAAGGCCGCGGACGCGAGGCGATCACGCATTTCACCTTGCTGGAACGCTACCCGCCCTTGCTCCGGGGCCAGGAAGAGACCGAGGCGCTGGCGAGCCTGATCGAGTGCCGGCTCGAGACCGGGCGCACCCATCAGATCCGCGTGCATATGAGCCATCTCGGCCATCCCCTGCTGGGCGACCAGCTCTACGGCTCCGGCTACATGACCAAGGCGAGCCGCCTGCCCGAGGGCGCGCGCGCCGCGCTCACGGTGCTCGGCCGCCAGGCGTTGCACGCGGCGGTGCTGGGTTTCGAGCACCCCGTCACCGGCGCGGAAATGCACTTCGAATCCTCGCCGCCGGCCGATTTTGCAAATCTGCAAACGGAACTCGCGGTTCTGTGAGGCGATCTGGCCGCTTCGCCCACTTTCGGTCACTCTCGATTGGCATATAATGCCCCTGTTGGATGCGGATGGCTTAAGGGGCGCCGCACGGGGCCGGGCCTTGCGAACCGTCAGACGGTTCGCGCGTTGGATCAGGCACATCATCCAAAACCTGCGCGAGGGTCCTTCGCGCGGTTGGCTTGCCGCCAAGCGGGAGCCAGGAAAGGAGAACGAGCATGGCGATTGCGTCGCTGCCCGTCATGTCCGCCGAAGGCGGACTTTCACGTTATCTGGAGGAAATTCGTCGGTTCCCGATGCTGGAGCCGAACGAGGAATTCATGCTGGCCAAGAGCTGGCGCGAGCACGGCGACCGCGATGCGGCGCACAAGCTCGTCACCTCGCATCTGCGGCTCGTCGCCAAGATCGCCATGGGCTATCGTGGCTATGGCCTGCCGATCGGCGAGGTCGTGTCGGAAGGCAATGTCGGGCTGATGCAGGCGGTCAAGCGCTTCGAGCCGGACAAGGGTTTCCGCCTCGCCACCTATGCGATGTGGTGGATCAAGGCCTCGATCCAGGAATATATCTTGCGCTCGTGGTCGCTGGTGAAGATGGGCACCACCGCCAACCAGAAGAAGCTGTTCTTCAACCTGCGCAAGGCCAAGAGCAAGATCTCCGCGCTCGGCGAGGGCGATCTCCGGCCGGATCAGGTCAAGACCATCGCCACCAAGCTCGGCGTCAACGAGCAGGATGTCGTCGACATGAACCGCCGCCTCGGCGGCGACGCGTCGCTCAACACGCCTTTGCGCGAGGATGGCGAGGGCGAATGGCAGGACTGGCTGGTCGATGACAGCGAGAGCCAGGAGCGCCGGCTCGCGGATTCGCAGGAAAGCGACAACCGTCACACCGCGCTGCGCGAGGCGCTGACCGTGCTCAATCCGCGCGAACGCCGGATCTTCGAGGCGAGGCGCCTGGCCGACGACCCGATCACCCTGGAGCAGCTCTCCGAGGAGTTCGGCGTTTCGCGCGAGCGCGTCCGCCAGATCGAGGTCAGGGCCTTCGAGAAGGTCCAGGACGCGGTCAAGAAGGCGCTGACGCGGATCGAGGCGCCGCGCGCCGCTTTGCCCGCAGCCTGAGCGGTCCAAGCATCGTGACCAATCAAAAGGGGGCGCTTTGCGCCCCCTTTTTCATGACCTCAGTAGAGCGGCTGCAGCGGCTGCAGCGGCAGCCTGATCGGCCCGAGATAGACCCTGCCCTCGCGCAGGACGACGGGCGGCAGCGGCGTGAGCCCTGGCGTCGCGCCGGGCGCGGCGGACGCCTGCCGGCCACCCAGCAGACCGCCGAGCCCGGCCGCGATGCCGCCGACCCTGATGCCGCCGATACGGTCGATCCCGGCGATGGCGGCGTCGATCTGGCCCGACACGCGATGCGTCTGGTCGAGCAGCAGGCGGCCGCTCGATTCGACCCGCGCGCTGCCCTTGGTCGTGACCAGCTTCGTCAACTCGACCTGCCCGCCGGCATTGCGCCAGGCTTCCAGCGTATCGGGGTTGAACCCGCCGCGAAACGCCAGCGATTGCGTCACGCTGGCCTGGAGATCGACATCGCCCGGCTCGCTCATGCCGAGCAGCGTATCGAGCGCCGGCAGCACCGATGCCTTCACCGACAGCGCCAGATCGGCCACCTGTTCCTGGGCCGGTCGGGTCGGATTGCGGCGCAGATGCGCCTCGAACCGGCTGGCGCGCCAGGTCTCGTTCGCGGCGCCGGGAGCCGTCAGCGTCGCGTTCGGCTCGGTCATCACCAGCGAGAGGCGCTCGGGCTCGCGCCCGTTCAGCGCGAGGCTCGCCTCGAGCCCCGTCCAGCCGAGATCGAGCTTGCGGTCTTCGGGCAGCACGGCCTGCAGCGGGCCGGTCACCTGCAGGAGCACGAGGCCCGGCGTGTAGACCTGGCCGATGCCGACACTCGGCCCGGTCTGGAGCCTGACCGCGTCGCCCCAGCGCGTGGAGGTGAGCGTGAGCGACCCGCAGCGGATCTCGATGCGGAACGGATAGCCGCCAACGGTGCGGTCGGCGCAGGTCCAGGTCCGCCCCATCTGGGCCTCGCGCGCGACGATCCGGTCGAGCCCCTCGGTGACGCGGCCCTTGACGACGAACCAGAACCCGGACCAAGCCACGGCCAGCAAGGCGAGAAGGACGAAGGGCGCATAGAGCCAGAATCGGCTTCTGCGGCGCGCGGAGGGGAGATCGGTCATGCGGCGGCGGTCCATTGCGCGAGAGCGGCGGGATTGTTAGCTCCCGCTCGCCGGGAGCGCCAGAGCCGCGCCATCGGTTTGGCGCGCCTGCGGCGGAGGCGTTCCATCAAACAGGTCGAGACGGCGAAACTGTGGGACAGCCATGACGACGGATGCCGATTCTGACGAGCTTTGGGTCTTCGGCTATGGCTCGCTGATCTGGCGGCCCGGCTTCCGCTTCGAGGAAAGCATCGCGGCGAGGCTCAACGGCTACCATCGCTCGCTCTGCGTCTTCTCGCATGTCCATCGCGGCACGCCGGAACGGCCCGGCCTGGTGCTGGGCCTCGATCGCGGCGGCATTTGCCGCGGCCTCGCCTTCAGGGTGGCGGCCGCCCATGCCGACGAGACCGTGGCCTATCTGCGCGAGCGCGAGCAGGCGACCTCCGTCTATCTGGAGCGGCGCCTTCCGGTCCGGCTGGAGGATGGCAGGCGCGTCAGGGCGCTGGTCTATGTCGCCGACCGGCGGCACCTGCAATATGCCGGGCGCCTGCCCGCGCACGAACTGCTCAAGCTGGTACGGCAGGGTCGCGGCAGCTCGGGCGAGAACCCCGACTATGTCCTGCGCACCCACGACCATCTGCACAAAATGGGGATTTTCGATCCGGTCCTGGCGGCGCTCGCCGAGGCGCTCGCTCCGGGGCTGACGGATCCGCGCCCGGCGCTCTGAGCGCTCAGACTTCCGGCATCAGGTCGAGCAGGGCGGCGCGGCGGGTCATCCCGTCCTCGGCCAGCAGATGGACATGGATCTCGCTCGCCCCGGCCAGCGCCACCGCGCGACGCCAGCGGCCCAGGGCCGCCTCGACGCCGAAGGGGCCGCTGTCGCGCGCCGCGATGATGCGCCGGTCGGCGGACACCGCGAGCAGCACCGCATCGGTGAAACCGAGCGCATGCTCGTCGGTGATCGTGAAGACCGAGGCGACATAGCGTCGCCCGGAGCGGCCGCGCCAGGCCGTGAAGCGGCGCTCGCCCAGGCCCGCCGCGCTGCGCAGCGGCATCTCGCAGGCAGCCGGAGCGGGCGCGGCATCCCAGTCGTCGAATTTGAAGGCAAGAGCAGCCATCTGTTCCTCCTTTGTTCAGAACAAAATGGGAACAAGCTGACGCAGTGTCAAGGCGCCGGGATGCGGCCTCCTGACAAAATACGGCTGGAGAAGCACAGGGACGCGAGCAAGCCGGTCGATGATGGAGGGGGATCGCTGCCTATGCGAGCGGGTCGCGCCCGATCTTCGCCAGCTCGGCGCGCCCGACAGCGAGCAGCCGGTCGCTGGCGGTCTCGATTCGCTCCTCGAGCAGGGTCTGGAACTCGGTTTTCGGCAGGCCGGGCGGGATCGGCGCCATGATCTCGACGCGGATCGTGCCGGGCCGGCGCAGGAACTTGCGGCGCGGCCAGTACAGGCCCGAATTGAGCGCGACCGGCAGGCAGGGCACGCCGAGCTCGGCATAGAGATGCGCGACGCCGAACTTGTAGGCCGGCGGCGCGCCGGGCGCCCGCCGCGTCCCCTCCGGGAAGATCAGGAGCTGGCGGCCGTTCTGCTGCAGCTCGACCTTGGCGCGCCGCGTGACGTCGGCCAGCGCGCGGGCCCGCGCCCCGCGATCGACGGGGATCATCCGCAGCTTCATCAGGCACCAGCCGAAGAACGGAATCCAGGTCAGCTCCCGCTTGAGGATGAAGACCGGATCGTTGAACAGCGTCACCAGCGTGAAGGTTTCCCAGAAGGACTGGTGCTTGGCCGCCACCATCATGCCGCCCTGCGGGATATGCTCGATCCCGCTGATCTCGTAGCGCGTGCCGGTGGTCACGCGCATCAGCCAGAGGGAGCTGCGCGCCCAGTTCTTGGCCACTGAGAACAAATAGCGCCGCGGCAGGACGAGCGTCGGCAGCGCGCCGAAGACGATCCACAGCCCCAGGTTGAGATAGAACAGGATGTTGAAGAGGAGCGAGCGCAGGGTCAGCATGGCGCGCAAAGAGCGCGCCGGCTTGCCGCCGTCAAGCGCCGCGCGCGCCAACTCCCAGGCGCGAGCGCTTTTCGTTCTCCGGGCCGAGCAGGCTCGCCGGCTTCGGCGAAACCGGCTTGCGCCCGCCGATGATCACCGAAAGCCGCGACGTCTCCGGGTCGTCCTCCAGCACGCTGCGCAACCGCGCGACCAGGTATTTCGCGTATTCCGGCACCAGGATCTTCACGGTCCGCCAATCGTGCCACCAGCCCGCCGTGTCGATCTGGTCGGTCACGACCGGATGCGGCACGACGCGGACGCCGGGCATCGCATGGCTGAACTCGGCCAGCGCCCGCGGCATATGGTAGTTCGAGGTCACCAGCAGCAGCGAGCCGAATTCGTGACGACGCACCCAGCGCCGCGCCTCGATGGCGTTGCCGATCGTGTTGCGGGCGCGGTAGTCGAGGTCGACGCAGCAGCCGAGCAATTCGCGTGAGGCAGGATTGAGCTTGGCAAGCTCTTCGCGGCTGGTCTTCTCGTTGACGCCGCTGATCAGCAGGCGCGAGCCGCGCTCCGCGCCGAGCAGGCCGATCGCATCGCCGATGCGTTGCGCACCGCCGGTCACGACGACGATCGCGTCCGTGCGCGAGACGGTCACGGGCTCGCGCGCCACGAGCCCGGAGGCGAATCCGACATAGCCGAAGCCCAGCGCAGCCGTCAGCATGGCGCCCGCGACGAGCGCCAGACGAACCGCCCAGCGCCGCGAAGAGCTCCGCCCATTGGCCGTGCCCGGCGACGACCCGCTGTCGTCGATCCGTACCGGCAGATGTCCGTCCCTGCTTCCGATCATCACCATGTCTTGTCAGGCTAATTCGGCAATCGGGCATAAGAGCGGCACGAAAAGCCGCTTTTGGCCCTACATATTAAGCAGACACTATGTGAGTACCCGCAGATAGTGCCGCACGGTAAACCGTGAGACGAGACCCGAGATCGCCGCAACGACCATCGCCACGAGCAAGACAACTCCGTAACCCGACCAACCGATCTCGAAGGCGCCGAACATCGCCTGGATCTGCTCTGATTCGGGGGACGTGCTCCAGCTTGAGGCGAACCAGCCGAGAATCGCAATCGCTACGATAGCCGCAAGCCCGCCGGCTCCCCCGCCCTTGAGGCCGAGCCTGACGAAGCGGCTCTGGAACTCGCGCGCGATGAACGCATCGTCGGCACCGACGAGATGCAGGACCTCGACGCTGTCGCGGCTGCCCGCCATTGCCCCGCGCGTCGCGAAGGCGACGGCGAGCGCCGCCGCCGTCAGCACGAGCAGCACGACCACGACGCCTGCGAGGATGATGGTGTTGGCCATGGTCGAGAGGCGGCGCAGCCAGAGCCGGTGATCGTCCAGGCTCGCCGTCGGAATCTCGCGCCGCAACGCCTCCTTGAAGGCGGCGATATCCGCGCCGCCGCTCCCGCGCAGCTTCAGCACGATCAGCCGCGGCACCGGCAGCTCGACGAGGTCGAGGCCGGTGCCGAGCCAGGGCTCGAGCAGCCGGTCCGACTCCGCCTTCGGCACGGCGCGCACCTCGGCGATGCCGGCGACGCCCTGCGCCATCTCGACTGCGCGCGCGACATCGGCATCGATGTTGCGGCGCGAATCCGGCCTGATCTGCAGCGTCATCTCGTTGGCGACGGCGCCGCGCCATTGCTCCGAGGCCCGCGCCGCGAGCAGCGCGGCGCCGGCGCTGAGCGCGGCGAGGAAGGTCAGGATCGCGATCACCGCCACCAACGCCCGGCCCGCCGCCGAATCGACCGGAACCAGCGGCTGGTCGCGCCGGAGGTTGAGCGGCAAGGCGCGCTCGCCCGGATCGGCGTCATGGTCCTCGGCTTCGGTCATCGGGCTTCAGTCATCGACATGGAGATGGCCGTCGGCAAGGACCAGGCGCGGAGCGTCGTAGAGTTCCATCAGGCCGAGATCATGCGTCGCGATCACCACCGCGGTTCCGAGCGATTGCAGCTCCATGAACAGCCGCAGCAGCCGCCGCCCGAGGCCCGGGTCGACATTGCCGGTGGGCTCGTCCGCGAGCAGCAGCTCCGGCCGTCCGATCAGCGCGCGCGCGATCGCCGCCCTTTGCTTCTCGCCGCCGGAGAGGACCGTGGGCACGGCATGCATGCGCTCGCCGAGGCCGACCCAGCGCAGGAGCTCCACCACCTCGGCGCGGTAGCTCGCCTCCTCCTTGCCGAGCACGCGCAGAGGCAGCGCCACATTCTCGTAGACCGTGAGATGGTCGAGCAGCCGGAAATCCTGGAACACGACGCCCATGCGGCGCCGGAAGGCGGTCAGGGTGGCTGCGTCCAGCCGCGACACGTCCTGGCCGAACAGGTTGACCAGCCCGCGCGTCGGCTTCAGCGCCATCAGCACGAGCCGGATCAGCGTCGTCTTGCCGGCCCCGGACGGGCCGGTGAGATATTGGAACGAGCGTGGCGCGATGCTGAAGTTGATATCTTTCAGCACCTCCGGACCCATGCCGTATCGCAGGCCGACATTCTCGAACCGAACCAAACCCTGTCCCTTTGAATTCTGCATCCCGACAGCGAGCGCCTGCGAATCTCACCGCCGATCCTACACTGCAAGCCGGGGCCGACGGAAAGCCGCGATGATGTTTCATCAGCATACGGCGCGGGTTCTTCACGTAACGTTAACCATAATTCGCACCAATGGGCGTGGGGCTCCTCAACTTGGGCGCGAATGCTTGAATCGGCCTGCGACGCCGGTGAAGGCTTTGGCCAGGCTGCGGCCGCCTTCGCGAAAAAACCTGTCCCGAGCCATGCTGATCGTCTGCCCGTCCTGCGCCAGCCGTTACGAACTCGATCCGGCCAAGCTCGGCCCGACCGGGCGCAAGGTGCGCTGCGCTAAATGCGAGACGCTCTGGCATGTCGAGGCCGCCCCGGAAGCCTCCGACTTTCCGGACGCGCCGAGCAGCGAGGAAACCACCGCGCTTCTCGATGAAGAGCTGCGCCGTGCCGCCGAGATCGACGAGCAGGTCTCGGCCCTGACGGCCGAACGCGGCGAGCAATCCGGAACCGACCCCGCGACACAGGAGCGCAGCAAGCGCGATGGCTCGCGCAAGCGCAAGGCCGGGCGCAAGGGGCGCGGACCTGTTCCGCAGCCATCGACCGGCCTGCGCCGCCTCGCCGTGCTGACGGCCTGCGGCATCGCCTGCCTCGCCCTACTCGTCTGGAAGCGCGACATGGCGGTGCGCGGCGCGCCCCAGCTCGCCGCCGTCTTCGAAAAGCTGGGATTGCCCGTGAATGTGCGCGGCCTGAGCCTGACCGGCATCGAAAGCGGCGTGGTCCAGGACGCACAGGGACGCTTCCTGGTGGTCGAGGGCGATGTCACCAACATTTCCCGGAGCGTGACCCGGATGCCGCCGATCGAGGTCGCCGTCAGGGACGCGGCCGGGCAGACGCTCTACACCTGGGCGACCGAGCCGCCGCGCGAGAGCCTGGAGCCTGCCGAACTCGTCCGCTTCCGCGCGCGGCTCGCCGCGCCTCCCGAGGCGGGCCAATCGGTCCTGGTCCGCTTCACATCGGCCAGGCCGACCGGCGTCGCCAGCGCGCGCTGAACCGGGCTTGGCCCGCGCTTGCCGATGTCGGCGCCCGGCCCCACTATCCCCTGCGAAGCAATCGTATAAACCTGCGCTCAGGATCGGACCGCGCGGCACGCCGCGCCAAACCGGGCGGCCGGCTGCCGGCGAGACCCGAAAAGGAACACGAGGCAAGATGACTCAGCCCCAACGCATCAGGGTGCTCTACGAAGAAGAGGCTATCGCGCGCCGGAACGAGGAAATGGCGCGTGCGATCGCGGCCTCCGCGCCTGCCGATCTCCTGGTCGTCGCCGTGCTGAAGGGCAGCTTCATGTTCGTCGCCGACCTGATCCGGGCCATGCACCGGGCCGGCATGTCGCCCCAGGTCGAGTTCGTCCATCTCTCGAGCTATCGCAGCGCGACGGTCTCCTCGGGTCAGGTCGAGATCCTGCGCGACGTGCAGAGCGACGTGCGCGATCGCCAGGTGCTGCTGGTCGACGACATTCTCGAATCCGGGCGGACGCTGGCCTTCGCCAAGGACCTGCTGGCGGCGCGCGGGGCCCATGTCTCGACGGCCGTCCTGCTGGAGAAGCCCGGCAAGCGCGCCGTCAACATCAAGGCCGACCATGTCGGCTTCGAGTGCCCCGACTATTTCGTCGTCGGCTACGGCATGGATGTGGCGCATTCCTATCGGCAATTGCCTTATGTCGGCGTGATCGAGACCGCCGACCAGGCCGGCCTGCCGGGAATCTGAACGATGTCGCGAATTCTGGTCGTAGACGACGAGGAGAGCCTGCGCGCCCTGGTGGCCCGCGGCCTGGGCCTCGATGGCCATGACTGCCTGATGGCCGGCGACGGCGCCGAGGCGCTGGAGATCCTGATCGCCGAGAAGGGCCGTTTCGACCTCCTCCTCACCGATATCCGCATGCCGCTGATGGACGGGATCGCGCTGGCGCTCGCCGCCAAGCAGGAATTCCCCGAGCTCCCGATCATGCTGATGACCGGCTATGCCGAGCAGCGCGAGCGGGCCAAGAGCCTCGAGGCGATCGTCGAGGAGGTGATGACCAAGCCCTTCACTATCGCCGAGCTGCGCGCCACCGTGCTGCGCGTGATCGAGCGCTCGATCGGCTGAGCCGCAAGCCCTCCACATGGCGGCGCGTCCATGCCGGCGGCATGACGGCCCTGCGTCTATTGCAATCGATTAGCAAAAGCATTGACGGCCTTCCGCGGGCATGCCACCGTCGCTCTTGCAAACGAATTGCATCTAAGGCGCGCCATGGCGACCGAGACTGCGAGCGCTCCCAAGCGGGACGATTGGTTGCGCAAGCGCGGCGAGCCGTCCCTGCTCGACGTGTTCAGATCGATCCCGGTCGCGGCCAAGGCCTCTCCCTGGCGCAAGTTCCTGACCTTTCTCGGCCCGGGCTATCTCGTCGCCGTCGGCTATATGGATCCCGGCAACTGGGCGACCTCGCTCGCCGGCGGAGCCCAGTTCGGCTACGCGCTGCTCGTCGTCGCGCTCGTCTCCAACATCATGGCGATCATCCTGCAGTCGCTCTGCGCGCGCCTCGCCATCGCGACCGGGCGCGACCTCGCCCAGGCCTGCCGGGACGCCTATCCGCGCTGGACCGCCTGGCCGCTCTGGCTTCTGGCCGAGCTCGCCATTTGCGCGACCGATCTCGCCGAGGTCATCGGCACGGCGATCGGCCTCAACCTGCTTTTCGGGATTCCACTCGAGATCGGCGTGCTGATCACGGCGCTCGACGCCTTCATCATCCTCTGGCTCCAGACCAAGGGCTTCCGCTGGATCGAGGCCTTCATCATCACGCTGCTCGGCGTCATCGCCGTCTGTTTCGCGGTCCAGATCGCGCTCGCCGATCCGGACTGGGCCCAGGTCATCCGCGGCTTCGCGCCGACGACCGACATCGTCACCAATCCCAACATGCTCTATCTCGCGCTCGGCATCATCGGCGCGACGGTGATGCCCCACAATCTCTACCTTCATTCCGGCATCGTGCAGACCCGCGCCTATGGCGAGAGCCTGCCGGAGAAGCGCGAGGCGCTGAGATACGCCACGCTCGACTCGACCGTGGCCCTGACCTTCGCTTTGGCCATCAATGCCGGCATCCTGATTCTCGCGGCCGCCACCTTCTACAAGACCGGCCAGCACGAGGTCTCGGAACTGGGACGAGCGCATGAATTGCTGGCGCCGCTGCTGGGCGCCTCGATCGCCCCCTCGCTCTTCGCCGTCGCGCTTCTGTGCTGCGGCCTCAATTCGACGGTCACGGCCACCATGGCCGGGCAGATCGTCATGGAAGGCTTCATCGACATGCGCCTGCCGGCCTGGCTGCGCCGGCTGGTGACCCGCCTCGTCGCCATCATTCCCGCGATCGCGGTGACGCTGATCTACGGGGAAGGGCAGACGGCCAAGCTGCTCATTCTCTCGCAGGTGGTCCTGAGCTTCCAGCTTCCCTTCGCCGTCGTGCCGCTGGTGATGATGACCGCGTCCCGGGCCAAGATGGGGGAACTCGTCGCCCCGCGCTGGCTGACGGCGGGTGCAGCGATCGTCGCCGCCATCATCATCGTGCTCAACCTCAAGCTGCTCTTCGACGTGGCGTTCGGCTGACGAGGCCGCGCCCGGAGCTCAGACCGTCAGCATAGGGCTCGTCTGCGCCGGCGGCAGGGCGGCCGCTCTTGCGCCAGCCCCGGCACCTGTTCCACATGGCTTTTCCAGTCCCCTTTGGAACTTGTTGGATCGTCATGACGCAGCACCCGCTCCATCCCCGCACGCTCGCCGCACAGGCCATGGGCAAGGTCGATCCACAGACCAAGGGCGTCGTCACCCCGATCCATATCGCCACGACCTATATCCGCGACGAGGACAACGCCTATTCCTCCGGCTTCGTCTATGGCCGGCCCGACAATGAGACGGTGCGCGAGGCCGAGAGCGTGCTCGCCATGCTCGAGCAGGCGAAGGCAGGCGCCTTGCTCTTCGGCTCCGGCATGGCGGCGGCGACCGCCGTCTTCCAGGCGCTCTCGCCGGGCGACCATATCGTCGCCTCCAAGGTGATGTACTGGGCGCTGCGCTCCTGGCTGCTCACCGAAGCGACGCGCTGGGGCCTGAAGATCGATTTCGTCGAGACCGACGATCTCGCAGCGCTCAAGGCCGCCGTGAAACCAGGCGTCACCAGGCTGGTCTGGGCCGAGACGCCGTCGAACCCGCTCTGGACCATCACCGACATCGCTGGCGCAGCCGAGATCGCCCAAGTCGCCGGCGCGAAGCTCGCGGTCGATTCGACCTGCGCCTCGCCGGTCCATACCCGCCCGCTGACGCTCGGCGCCGACATCGTCATGCATGCCGCGACCAAGGTCCTGAACGGCCATTCCGACGTCGTCGCCGGCGCGCTCTGCGCCCGCGAGGATGACGAATTCTGGAATCGCGTGAAGACGGTCCGCAAGATGCAGGGCGGAATTCTCGGCCCGTTCGAGGCCTATCTGCTGATGCGCGGCATGCGCACCCTCCACGTCCGGCAAGAGCGCCAGAGCGCCTCGGCCATGGCGCTGGCGCAGCGGCTCTCGGCGCATCCGCTGGTCGCCCGCGTGCTCTATCCCGGCCTGCCGCAGCATCCCGGCCATGACATCGCCGCGCGGCAGATGGAGGGCGGCTTCGGCTTCATGCTCTCGGTCCAGGTCACCGGCGGCGAAAAGGCCGCGATCAAGGCCGCGGCCCATGTCGAGCTCTACAAGCGCGCCACCTCGCTCGGCGGCGTCGAGAGCCTGATCGAGCACCGCGCCTCGATCGAGGGCGCCGGCTCCCCTTGCCCGACCGACCTGCTGCGCCTCTCCACCGGCATCGAGGATGTCGAGGATCTCTACGCCGATCTCGACCAGGCGCTGAAGGCGGGGCATGCGTAAGTCTGGCTTCTGGGCAACCGCAAAACGCGCGGGGAACCCTCTCCTGTAAGGAGAGGGTAGGGTGAGGTGTAGGCCCCTGGACCCATGAACTGGAAGCGGAGCCGCCGTTAGGTCACAACGTCAAACGGCCGACACCTCACCCCTACCCCTCTCTTTACAGGAAAGGGGATTCCGCGCCCTATGGTCAGGCCCAAATCCCCTTCGCCACCGCCAGCAGACGCGTGCGCTCTGCGAGTCCGTTGCGCCCGCCATTGATCAGCTTCGTGACGCGGACCACGTCATCGGCGTCGGCGGCCGCGTTGAGGCCGCGTTCGCGCCAATAGGCGAAGGCGATGGCGAGCGAGATGGTCCGGCCGCTTCGCCAGCTCCGGATGGCCCTCGAGGTCGATGCCGAGCAGGCTTCCGAAGCCCCGGTAGTTCCAGCGGCCCGTGAGCTGGAAGACGCCGCGGCCATGATAGCGGGCGCCATCCCCGGCCTGCGTATTGCCGAGATCGCGCCGGCCGTCATAGCGGGCAAAATAGGCAGGCCCGCCATATTCCTCCAGCGTCCTGAACCCGTCCGTCTCATGCGCGGCCTGGGCCATGAAATGGCAGAGGCGCAGGCGCGTCGTGACGTCGTAGCTCGCGGCGAGGCCGTCGAACCTGGCCGCTATGCCGGCGATGATGGTCGGCTTGCCGCCGGGCGCAAGCCGGCGAAGCGTCTGGTCGGTGACGGCCAGCGCCGGCGGCTCCGGCAATTCGGGGGCGGTGGTGGTGTATCCGAACATCGACATGACGGGCGTCTCCGGACAAAGGGAGACCTCATCATGGAGAACCGGAGAGCGCCGGGGATAAGTCGCGCGCCCTGTCCCCGCGGGCGAGCGGGCCGCCTTCAGCGGCGACCGGGCTGACGTTCCTCAGCCCTCGGCCGCGGTGTATTCGGTCTCGACCGAGGAGGCGTGGGCCTCATGGTCGTAGCCATAGATATGGATCGAGATCGCCTCGCCCGGCCCGAAATTGCGCATGCGGTGGATATTCGGGCCCGACGGGATCATGCAGGCGACATAGCCGGCCCGGCGCTCCTGTTCCTCGGTGGGAACGGCGCGGGTGGCGTCGATCGCGCGATACCAGGTTTCAGTGACCGTGCCCGAGACGACGCCGAAGCAGCAGGAGCAATGATGGTCGTGGATGCAGGTGGTCGAGCCCTCGCCCCAGACCATCGCCCAGACGCTGACCACCCCGTCGCCGGCCAGCAGATTGCGGCTATAGGTGCCCGTCTTGCGCTCCAGCGGCAGGCGCTGGATCAGGTCCGGCATGGCCACGAGTTCCTGCAGCACGCCGCGCGCCGCAGCGAGATAGTCGCGCGAGAGCGTGCCTGCATCGGTCCGCAGGTTGCGGAGTACCGCCCCCCGCCGCTCCGCGCTCAGAACACCCTGCATCTCGCCGCTCCCATCGCATGCATCGTGGATATCGATGATAGCGCCCACTGCTGGAAGCGGTTTGCGATTTCACGGTCGATTGGCAGAATAATAGAACCAGATACTCAATATCTTCCAATATGAAGAAAATTATTGCGACACACCAACAAAGGCGAGAAACTGCACCCGGAATCGGGTTGAGTCTTCATGAGCAAGCTGGACGTCTTCGATCTTCGCATCCTCGAGCAACTGCAGCAGAATGCCAGCCTGCCGCTCGCCGAGCTCGCAGAGGTGGTCGGACTTTCGCCGACGCCATGCTGGCGGCGGGTCCAGAAGCTCGAGGCCGGAGGTTACATCAAGCGCCGCGTCGCACTGCTCGACAGGGACCAGCTCAATGCCGGCGTCACGGTCTTCATCGCGGTCAAGACGGCGCGGCACTCCATGGAATGGCTGGAGCGCTTTCACTCGGCGGTGCATGATTTGCCCGAGATCGTCGATTTCTACCGGATGAGCGGCGATATCGACTACCTGCTCAAGGCCTATGTCTCGGACATCGCCGCCTATGACGCGCTCTACAAGAAGCTGATCTCGCGCATCGACCTGAGCGACGTCACCTCGATGTTCGCCATGGAGGAGCTGAAATCGACGACGGCCATTCCGCTCGACTTCGCCGAGCGCAACCCCTGAGCCCGGCTCAGCCCTTGGCCACCTTCTGGTAGTCCTTCACGTCGGAAAAGCTGATCTCCGGCGCCCTCTCGGCATCGTATTTCAGCGTGAACTGGGACGAGGCCATGAAGACCGGGTCGCCGTCGAGGTCGTCGGCCATCGAAGACGGCTTCAGCGCGACGAACTTCGCCAGCGCGGCCTGATCCTCGGAGGAGACCCAGCGCGCGATCGCGAACTGGCAGGGCTCGAAATCGACGGGCAGCGAATATTCCGCCTCCATCCGCTCCTTCAGCACGTCGAGCTGCAGCGCCCCGACCACGCCGACGATGGCGGGCGCCCCGTCATGCGGCAGGAAGAGCTGGACGACGCCCTCCTCGGCCATCTGCTGCAGCGCCTCGCGCAGCTTCTTGGCCTTCATCGCATCTTTCAGCTTGACGCGGCGCAGGATCTCCGGCGCGAAGCTCGGCACGCCCTTGAAGACGATGTCCTCGCCCTCGGTCAGCGTGTCGCCGATGCGCAGGGTGCCGTGATTGGGCAGGCCGACGATGTCGCCGGCATAGGCTTCTTCCGCGATCGAGCGATCACGGGCGAAGAAGAACTGCGGCGCGTTGAGCGGCAGCGGCTTGCCGGTGCGCACCAGCCTCGCCTTCATGCCGCGCGAGAGCTTGCCCGAGCAGACGCGCATGAAGGCGATGCGGTCGCGATGGTTCGGATCCATGTTCGCCTGGATCTTGAAGACGAAGCCGGTCATCTTCGGCTCGCTCGCCTCGATCGCGCGTTTGTCGGCGACCTGGGCGCGCGGGCTCGGTGCGTAGCGGCCGAGCGCGTCGATCAGGTCGCGCACGCCGTAGTCGCGCAGGGCCGCGCCGAAATAGACCGGCGTCAGATGGCCTTCGCGGAAGGAGGCCAGATCGAAGGGCTTCAGCCCCTCGCGCGCCAGGAAGACCTCCTCGCGCCAGGTCTCGGCCAGGCCGTTCGGCAGGAGCTCGTCGAAGAGCGGATCGTCCTCGCCGGCGACCGCTGTGCCGGCATCGCTCTCGTCGCCCTTCTGGTTGCGGCGGAACGTGTTCGAGGCGAAATCGAGCGTACCGGCGAAATCGCGGCCGCGCCCGACCGGCCAGGTCATCGGCGCGACGTCGAGCGCCAGCGTCGTCTCGATCTCGTTGATCAGGTCGAAGGGATCGCGTGTCTCCCGGTCGACCTTGTTGATGAAGGTGACGATCGGGATGTCGCGCAGGCGGCAGACCTCGAACAGCTTCTTGGTCCGCGCCTCGATGCCCTTGGCGGCGTCGATCACCATCACGGCGCTGTCGACCGCGGTGAGGGTCCGATAGGTGTCTTCCGAGAAGTCCTCGTGGCCCGGCGTGTCGAGCAGATTGAAGACATGCCCGCCATATTCGAAGGTCATCACCGAGGTGACGACCGAGATGCCGCGCTGGCGCTCGATCTTCATCCAGTCCGAGGAGGTCTGGCGCCGCCCGGCCTTGGCGCGCACCTCGCCGGCGAGCTGGATCGCGCCACCGAAATAGAGCAGCTTTTCGGTCAGCGTCGTCTTGCCGGCGTCCGGGTGCGAGATGATCGCGAAAGTGCGCCGGCGCGCATGCGGGGCGCCGGCCGCCGCCGGAGCATCGAGGGTCGAGATATCGGTCATGGCCGGTGTGAAGACAGGATGCGCCGCTTGAAGTCAATGATTTCGCCAGTTCCCGCCCCGGAGGGTGACCGGCCGGAGCCGTCCTGACGACACCGTGATCGAAGGCCGCACGACCCTCACGGCACCGTGACCGCACGGACAGGTTGTCGCCGCATTCGCTCGTCCACCCTGAGCGCCCGACCGACAGCGAGGCGCTGATGCAGAATCCACCATCGAGTCGATCCGAGCCGCAACCCCAACCCATTCTCTCTGTCTTCGACGCCGTCACCATCATGGTCGGGATCGTCGTCGGGATAGGCATCTTCAAGACGCCGTCCCTGGTCGCCGGAAATGTCGAGAGCGACCTCGCCTTCATCGCGACCTGGATCGTCGGCGGCCTCGTCACGTTGATCGGCGCGCTCTGCTATGCCGAGCTCGCCGCCGCCCATCCCCATGCCGGCGGCGAATACCACTTTCTCTCCCGCGCCTTTGGCCGGCCGGTCGCGATGCTGTTCGGCTGGGCGAGAGGCTCGGTGATCCAGACGGGCGCGATCGCCGCCGTCGCCTTCGTGCTGGGCGACTACGCCACGCAGCTCTGGCCGCTCGGCCCGCACGGCACGGCGATCTATGCCGCGCTCGCCATCCTGCTGCTGACCGGGCTCAACATCGTCGGCACGGTCCAGAGCAAGCGGACGCAGATCGCGATCACCTTCGTCGAGATCGGCGCCATCGGCGCGATCATCCTGCTGGGTCTCTTCGTCGGCGGCGAGGCGGTAGCCGCCCCGCCCGTTTCCGAGCCGGGCTCGGCGGGCAGCGCCGCCCTCGGCATGGCGATGATCTTCGTCCTGCTGACCTATGGCGGCTGGAACGAGGCGGCCTATCTCTCCGGCGAGCTGCGCGACGCTCCACGCAAGATCGCCCAGGTCCTCGTGATCGGCACGGCGGTCATCACCGCGCTCTATGTGCTCGCCAATCTCGCGCTGCTGAACATATTGAGCCTCGAAGGGCTGCGCGCCTCCAGCGCCGTCGCGACCGACATGATGCGCGCGGTCGGCGGCGAGCCGGGCGCCCTGCTCGTCAGCGTCGCCATCGTCGCGGCGGCCTTCTCGACCCTCAACGCGACGATCTTCACCGGTGCGCGGGTCTATTACGCCATGGCGCGCGACCTGACGCTGCTGCCGCGTGTCGCCGAATGGGATGCGCGTGGCCGCACGCCGGCCAACGGCCTCGTCCTGCAGGCCGTCGTGGCGTTGCTGCTCGTCGTGCTGGGCTCGGCGACGCGCGACGGTTTCCAGGCGATGGTCGACTATACGGCGCCGGTCTTCTGGGCCTTCCTGCTGCTCGTTGGCATCGCGCTCTTCGTCCTGCGCTGGCGCGAGCCGGACCGGGAGCTGCCCTTCCGCGTGCCGCTCTACCCGCTGACGCCGATCCTGTTCTGCCTGAGCTGCGCCTACATGCTGCATGCGAGCCTGGCCTATACCGGCAGAGGCGCGCTGCTCGGCCTCGCCGTCGTCGCGGCGGGCGCCCCACTCCTGCTCTTCCGGCGCCGGATCGCCGGATCGCCCGCCTCCGAGCCGGTCCCCGGCAGGCTCCGGCCCGCCACCGCCTCCGATTGACCTCTCCGCACCCGAAAGGACACGACCGATGAAACCGATGCGCATCCTGACCGCCGCATGCGCCGCCTCGCTCCTCTCGCTTGGAGTGGCCCTCGCCCAGACGGCTCCCGCACCCGCGACCGGCGCCCCGGCGACGCAGGCCCCCGCCAAGGAATACGAGCCTGTCTCGGGCCAGGCCGGCAAGGACGTGGTCTGGGTGCCGACGCGCCAGGCCTTGATCGACACGATGCTGAACATGGCCGGTGCGGCGCCGAACGACTATGTGATCGACCTCGGCTCCGGCGACGGCCGCACCGTCATCACCGCGGCCAAGCGCGGCATCCGCGCCCACGGCATCGAGTACAACCCGGAGCTCGTCGCGCTCTCGCAGCGCAATGCCGAGAAGGAAGGCGTCGCCGACAAGGCGACCTTCCGGCATGGCGACATCTTCGAGACCGACTTCTCGGACGCCACCGTGCTGACCCTGTTCCTGCTGCCGGAGCTCAATGTCAGGCTGCGCCCGACCATCCTCGACATGAAGCCCGGCACGCGCGTCATCTCGAACACCTTCACCATGGACGAATGGGAGCCCGACCAGAGCATCGAGATCTCGAACGATTGCTCCTCCTTCTGCCGGGCGCATAAATGGATCGTGCCCGCCAAGGTCGACGGCAACTGGCGCCTGCCCGACGGCGAGCTGCGCCTGAGCCAGAAGTTCCAGGCCCTCAGCGGCACGCTCTCGCGCGGCGGCAAGCCGGTCGCGATCAGCGACGCGAAGATGAACGGCGCCGAGATCTCCTTCACCGCGAGCGGCCGCAGCTATACCGGACGCGTCGAGGACGGGCGCATCAGCGGCACCAGCCGCGGCGGCGGCGCCGAGCAGCCCTGGAGCGCCACGCGCGGCAATATCTGAGCGTTCGAAAGGACCGGACGGGCGGTCTCGCCGCGTGGCGGGATCGCCCTCAGTTCTTCAGCCGGTAGCCCGTCCTGAAGATCCAGCCGACCCCGGCGATACAGGCCGCCAGGAAGACCAGCGTCATCGTCAGGCTGATGCCGATACCGACCTCGGAGACGCCGAAGAAGCTCCAGCGGAAGCCGCTCACCAGGTAGACGACCGGGTTGAACAGCGCCACCGTCCGCCAGAAGCCGGGCAGCATGTCGATGGAATAGAACGAGCCGCCGAGGAAGGTCAGCGGCGTCACGATCAGCAGCGGCACCACCTGCAGGCGCTCGAACCCGTCGGCCCAGATGCCGATGATGAAGCCGAACAGGCTGAACGTGGTCGCCGTCAGCACCAGGAAGAGCACCATCCAGACCGGATGCTCGATCCGGAGCGGCACGAACAGCGTCGCCGTCGCCAGGATGATCAGGCCGAGCACGATCGATTTGGTCGCCGCCGCCCCGACATAGGCGATGACCGCCTCCCACCACGCCACCGGCGCCGAGAGCAGCTCGAAGATCGTGCCGACGAATTTCGGGAAATAGATCGCGAAGGAGGCGTTGGCGATGCTCTGCGTCAGCAGCGAGAGCATGATCAGGCCCGGCACGATGAAGGCGCCATAGGCGACGCCGTCGATCGCCTGCATGCGCGAGCCGATCGCCGCGCCGAAGACGACGAAATAGAGCGAGGTCGAGATCACCGGGGAGACGACGCTCTGCAGCGGCGTGCGCAGGGTGCGCGCCATCTCGAATTTGTAGATCGCGCGGATGGCGTGGAGGTTGATGGTCATGCTCAATGCCGCTCGCTCACCAGGCTGACGAAGATGTCCTCGAGCGAACTCTGGCTGGTGCGCAGGTCCTTGAAGCGGATGCCTGCCGCCGAAAGGTCCTGCAGCAGCGCCGTGATGCCGGTCCGCTCCGCCTTGGTGTCATAGGTGTAAACGAGGTCCTCGCCATCGGCGGCGAGCGCGAGATCATAGCCGGACAAAGCTGCGGGCACGGCCGCCATCGGCTCCTGCAGGGCCAGCGTCAGCTGCTTCTTGCCGAGCTTGCGCATCAGCTCGGCCTTCTCCTCGACCAGGATGATCTCGCCCTTGCTGATCACGCCGATCCGGTCGGCCATCTCCTCGGCCTCCTCGATGTAATGCGTGGTCAGGATGATGGTGACGCCGTCGTCGCGCAGCCGGCGCACCATCTTCCACATGTCCTGGCGCAGCTCGACATCGACGCCCGCCGTCGGCTCGTCGAGGAACAGGATCTGCGGCTCATGCGAGAGCGCCTTGGCAATCAGCACCCGCCGTTTCATGCCGCCCGACAGGGTCATGATCTTGCTGTCGCGCTTGTCCCAGAGCGAGAGATCTCTCAACACCCGTTCGATATGGGCCGGATTCTTCGGCAGGCCGAACAGGCCGCGGCTGAAATTCGTCGTCGCCCAGACGGTCTCGAAGGAATCCGTCGTGAGCTCCTGCGGCACCAGGCCGATCCGGGCGCGCGCCGCGCGGTAGTCCTTGATGATGTCGTGCCCGTCGGCGGTGACTGTGCCGGAACTCGGGTTGACCAGCCCGCAAATGATGCTGATCAGCGTCGTCTTGCCGGCCCCGTTCGGACCGAGCAGCGCAAAGATCTCGCCGCGCCTTATATCGAGGTCGACCTCCTTCAGGGCGCTGAAGCCCGAGGCATAGGTCTTGGACAGTTTCGAAACGGAAATGATCGCTGACATGGCGGGGATATAGGCGAAATGGAGTGACGATGCGATGGCGGCGTCATGCGCCGCGAGCGCGGCAGAAGACACGAGCGCGCCTGTCAGCCCTTGTCAGCAGTCGAACGCAAATGGCCGGGACGAGCCCGGCCATTGATGATTGTATAGAAATAAACTGCTTCAGCGCATGAAAAACCAAAGCAGAATGATGAGCGGAATCGGAACGCCAAGCAACCACAGAGCGATCGAGCGCATTGGAGCAACCCCCGTTTGATAAATCGTGCCGGAGCAACGCTCGCTGCCGGGTAAAAGTTCCCCATCGTCGCCGCTGATTGCGGGATCGCGCTGTAAAGCGGGTTTCTAGTTTCCGGCGCTCGGATGCCAGAGCGGCCGAAACCCCTTCGCCAGCGCCGCCAAGGTCGCGGGCGGGGTAAGGACGCTGACAAGGCCCGACGGCCTGGGACGGGAGGCCCGATACCCGCTCGGCGACCAGGGCAGCGCCTGCTTCCCCTTCAGAGCCAGCCATTCACCCGGCGCCGCTTCGATCATCGCGCCGTCGGGCAGGTCCTCGGCCGCAAGGTGATGCAGCCGCTTCGCCCGTCCGATCCTGCGCTCGCGATCGAGGATGGCGTCGATCTCCGGAAAGAGCGGCGTCCTCTCCAGTCCGAGTCCTTCGACCAGCGCCTGACGATAGGCGAGGGCGTCGGCCCGCCGGCACTCCATGCAGGGCCGGTGACCGGCAGCGAGCGCGGTGACCTCGTCGCAGAAGAAGAGCTCCGTAAAGCCCTTGCCCCAGAGCTGTCGCCTCCTCCGCCCCTTGAAGGCGAGCAGGCAGCAGAGCCAATGCGGGTTCGCATAGAGCCGTACCGGCACGGCTGTGGTCGCCGGATCGTGGAAGCGACCGCCGCGATTGCCGTAGAACAACCCGCGCGCCGGGTCCGAGAAGAGCGTGCCATCGGGCTTGACGCGGTTTGGCAGGGGCATGACGGCTTCCTCCCGATCAAGATCAGACAGGGTTGTCGCGCGATCCACTGTCATGTCACGGCGGGAGCCGACACCCGGATCGTGACGGCGATCGCTTGCGGCACCATGCCCTTCTGGTCGAGTACCTGCCTTTGCGGCAGTGTCGGTGTGGCCGGGACCGTCAATCGGCCCGGCCGGGCAGAGCGGGGGCGCGACATGATCCAGGGTGACGATATCCCGGATGGCGATGGCGGCGGTCTCGTGCCGCATCCCGATCGCGAGGATATCCTCTCCGAGGTTCACGCACGCCCCTTCGCGCCGCTCGAGACGCCGCGCCGGGTACTGCATTTCGCCTTCATGACCGATGCCGCGCAGGCCGCAGCCGATCGCGAGGCCCTGGCGTGTTTCTGCACGGAGCGGAACGTATCGGCACCCGGGAAGGCGGCAAAGCATCATCGCGCGCGCTTCGCGGAGGCCGATTTGCGCTGGGAGCAGCATAGCGAGTTCACCACCTATAGCTGGGAGCTGCCTTCGGCGGGAGCGTCGCCCTTCCAGCCTCCGGCCGCGCGCCTGCCGGCCGCCATGCGCGCCCTGCCGCAGCCGGGGCCGCATCTGGTTTCGATCGATCTCCATTTGCTGCGCGAAGCCAGGACGCTCGACCTCGAAGCGATCTTCGATCCGGCCAGCCTCGCCGCCTCTCTGGTCGATAATGCGGGCGCCATCGCCGCCACCGATTTCCAGGCCGGGGTCGACGGCTTCGTCCGCATCCTCGTCCTCGACCGCGCGCTCACCCCCTCGCGCTCCGGCGCGCTGACCCAGCGCCTGCTCGAAATCGAGACCTATCGGACGCTGGCGCTGCTCGGCCTGCCGGAGGCCCAGCGCATCGCGCCCTCGGTGCGCCGTACCGAGGAGGCGCTGGTGCGCATCGCCTCGACCATGACGGCGACCGAGGGCCTCGCCGCCGACAACGCCTTGCTCGACGAGATGACCTCGCTGACGGCGCGACTGGAATCCGAGGCGGCCTCGTCGAACTACCGGTTCGGCGCCAGCCGCGCCTATGACAACATCGTGCAGCAGCGGTTGGCCGCGATCGGCGAGACGCCGCATGCCGGCTGGCCGACAATCGCCGCCTTCCTGGCGCGGCGGATGGCGCCGGCGATGCGCACCTGCCAGATGCTGCAGGAGCGCCAGGCCGACCTCTCCCGCAAGCTGGCGCGCGCCGCCAATCTCCTGCGCACCCGCGTCGATGTCGCGCTCGAGCAGCAGAACCGCGACCTGCTGGCCGCCATGAACGACCGCACCCGGCTCCAGCTTCGCCTCCAGCAGACGGTCGAGGGCCTCTCGGTCGCGGCCATCGGCTACTATGTCGTCAGCCTCTTCGGCTATCTCGCCAAGGGCGCGAAGGAGGCTGGGTATCTTCCGATCGATATCGGCCTCGCCACCGCGGCTTTCGTGCCCATGGCGCTCCTCGGGGTCTGGGCCGCAGTGCGCCGCATCCGCCGCGGACACAGCGAGGGTGGTTGAGGCAAGCGACACGCCGCGTCAGTCTTCCCTGAAGCCATAGTCCGGAATGCCCTGCTCGTTGCCATAGTATTTATAGGGCAGGAACTTGCCGGACATCGCGATCCTGACGCGGTCGCCCTTCGGGTTCGGCTCGCGCTCGAAGCTGATGTTGAAGTCGATGGCGGACATGATGCCGTCGCCGAACTCCTCCTCGATCAGCGCCTTCCAGGCCGGGCCGTTGACCATCACCATCTCGTAGAAGCGGTAGAGCAGCGGATCGGTCGGCGGCATCGGCGTGCCGGTGCCGCGATAGGGCACCTCGTTGAGCATCCGCTTCTCGCTTTCGCTGAGGCCGAACAGCGTCGCCGCCTTCTCCGCCAGCGGCTTCACCAGCTTCATCTGGCCGAGCAGCGCGCCGATGACGAGAACCTCGGACATGCCGCCGATCTCGTCGGTGATGAATTTCCAGCTCCAGCCCCGCTCGCGCTTGATGTCGAGGATCTTCTCGGTCAGCTCTTCACGCTTCATCTCTCGTCTCCCTGGCAGGTCTCCTGCGGGCCTGCTCAGGCAAGGATCGAGCCGTCCCGGCGCGATAGGGTCGAGTTTATGAAGATCCGGCAGCTTCGTCTTAACGTTACGATGAGGTAAGACAGCCGACGTAAGGCATTTGAAGTATTTTCCGCGTCATTCAGGGGCCCACAGCCACGCGGACACATACAGCCCGATGAACGCCTATATTCCCCTGATCCTGTTCACGGTGCTGACCAATGCCGCCGCCCAGTTGATGCTCAAGAAGGGCATGACCAGCGTCGGCGCCTTCGACATCGCCGGAGACGGCCTGATCTGGACGGTGCTGCGGGTGGTGTTCAACCCGTTCGTCTTCGCGGGGCTCTGCACCTTCGTGGTCAGCATGGCCTCGCACCTGATCGTGCTCTCCAAGGTACAGATCAGCTACGCCTACCCCTTCCTGAGCCTCGCCTATGTCGTGGTCGCCGTTTACGCCTATTTCGTCTTCCAGGAGGACCTGAGCCCGGCCCGGATCGCCGGCATCGGCTTCATCGTCCTGGGCACCATCTTCATCGCACAGAGCTGAGAACCATGATGGACCTGATCGCACGCTTCATCCTTCGCCTCGGTGCCCTGTTCGAGCCGCCGGCAGTCCGCGACGCATTGCGGCCGGTCCCGGTCCCGGTTCGCAAGAGCCCTCCCCGCCCCGGCGCCCCGCGCTGAACCGTTCCATTGCAAACAGCGGCAGACTGAGCATGAAACACATCATCATCGGCGGCGACGGCTTCGTCGGCTCGCATCTGGCGGCCGACCTCGCGGCCATGGGCGAGGAGGTCCTCGTCGCGGATATCCAGAAGAGCGGCCACGCCCATTACGCGAGCGTGCCGTTCCAGAAGATCGACGTCACCAAGGCCGAGAGCGTCAACGGCATTCCGCTCGAGCAGGACGACCTCGTCTACAACCTCTCGGCCAAGATGCTGTCGCCGATCGTCACCCGCAAGGAACGGCACGATTTCTTCTGGCCGGTGAACTATCACGGCACCGCCAACATCCTGAACTGGATGGAGAAGCGCGGGGCCAACAAGCTGGTCCACTTCACCACCGACATGATCTACGGCCATTCCGTCACCGTACCACAGGACGAGACCCATCCGGCCAAGCCGCTGGGCGAGTATGGCGAGAGCAAGCTCGCGACCGAGACGCTGGCCCAGACCTATCGCGACAAGGGTTTCCAAATCCCGATCTTCCGGCCGCGCCTGATCATCGGCCCCGGCCGGCTCGGCATCCTCGTCAAGCTCTTCCGGCTGATCGACATGAACCTGCCGGTGCCGATGATCGGCGGCGGCAACAATCCCTATCAGTTCATCTCGGTCTTCGACTGCGCCAGCGCCTGCACCGCCGCCTGGAAGGCCGATTTCCCGAACAGCGCCTATAATCTCGGCTCGGACGATCCGCCGCCGGTGAAGAAGCTGCTCGGCGACCTGATCAAGCATGCCGGCTCGAAATCGATCCTGCTGCCGACCCCGGCGCCTTTGGTCAAGTTCGCGTTGAATACGCTCGATGCGGTCAACCTGCCGATCATGGATCCCGAGCAATACATGATCGCCGACGAAATCTGCATTCTCGACACCGGCAAGGCCAAGCGCGAGCTCGGTTGGACCCCGAAACACCGCGACGAGGACATGCTGCTCGCCGCCTATACCGAATATCGCAAGACGCAGGATCAGAGGAGCAAAGCCGCATGAGCATGCCCGCTTTCAAACCCGAGGACGCCATCGCTCAGGCCGCTCCCGCCCGGCCGCAGCTGATCAGCGTCGAAGCCGCCAAGCAGCTCGACGCCGCACAGGTCAAGGAGCTGTTCGCCGCCCATATCAATCCGGGCCAGCTGCATTTTCTCAAGCTGCTCGGCTTCGACAGGATCCTCGTCGATCGCGCCGAGGGCATGCACTACATCACCAAGGATGGCCGCAAGATCCTCGATTTCTTCGGCGGCTTCTGCTCGGTCGCCTTCGGCCACAACCATCCGCGCATCGTCGCGGCGCGAAAAGCATTCCAGGACGAGAACCGCCATGAGATCTGCATGGCCTTCATGTCGCAATACGCCTCGGCGCTCGCCCATAACCTCGCCCAGATCGCGCCCGGAGACCTCGACATGGTCTTCCTCGGCTCGACCGGCTCGGAGGCGATGGAGGCGGCGCTGAAGGTCGCCGAGCAGGCGCAGGGTCCGGGCAAGTCGAAGATCTTGCACGCCGCGAATTCCTTCCACGGCAAGACCAAGGGCGTGCTCTCGGTCACGGATTCGCATCTCTACCAGTCGCAGTTCAAGCTGGTCGAGAACCGGGTCAAGGTGCCCTTCGGCGATATCGAGGCGGTGCGCCTCGCGCTCGAATCCGATCCCGCCATCGGCATCGTCGTGATGGAGACGATCCAGGGCGGCGGCGGCATCGTCGAGGCGCCGGAGGGCTTCTGGCGCGAGCTGCGCGCGCTCTGCGACAAGCATGGCGTGCTCTGGGTCGCCGACGAGGTGCAATGCGGGCTCGGCCGCACCGGCCAGTTCTTCGCCTTCGAGCGCGACGGCGTCGTGCCCGATGTCACCGCGCTCGCCAAGGCGCTCGGCGGCTCCAAGGCGGCGGTCGGCGCGATGATCGCGCGCCGCGAGATCTACATGAAAGCCTATGGCAAGCCCAAGAGCGCGCTGATCCATGCCCAGGCCACCTTCGGCGGCATGGGCGAGGCCTGCATCAGCGCCATAGAAGGCCTGAACGTGCTCTATGAGGAAGACCTCATGGGCAATGCCAAGCGCCAGGGCGACTACCTGATCGAGCGGCTGAACCAGCTGCGCACCAAGTACCCGACCCTGCTCAAGGAGATCCGCGGCCGCGGCCTGATGATCGGTGTCGAGTTCCAGGACATCAGCGAAACCATGCCCTTCGGCCTGAAGCACATGGTCGCCCTGCTCGACGACAAGCTGAAGGGCTCGCTTTGCGGCTTCATCGGGGCGCTGCTGCTGAAGGATTACGACGTGCTCGTCGCCTTCACCGAATACAACCGCAACGTCATTCGGCTCGAGCCGCCGCTGATCGTCACCCGCGAGCAGTGCGACCAGTTCATCGATGCGCTCGACGACCTGCTCTCGCGCGGCATCACCCGCATCGTGACCGATTACCTGCGCAAGGTCGCGACCGCGAAGGGGTGAGAAGACAGCGCTCTGACATTCGGCCAGGACTACCAGTATGGTTCTGGCTGAATGGATGGGAGTCGAAAGCGATTCTCTGGCTGGAGAGTGACGTGGCCAGCGATGAACGACCTGACGCAGAGCGCGGCTATGACGAGATACATGTACGTCTACTGGACGAGGCAATCGACGCATGGCGCCCGGTTAAGGCGTATAGGATAGGCGACGATACCGCCGTCATCTCCCATAAGCAGCCTTACAAGCGGGATACGGAGGAATGGGAGTTCGAGCCCGGCTCAATCGTAATCACCGCCCGGATCATTCGCGCACCCGAGGTGTTCACAGCTGCGGTGGGGCGGAGGAAGTACTGTCGAATAGATGAAGATCACAAACTGCGATGGTGTTACCCCGATCAAGGAGGGCGGGACGATCGCTTTTAAGGCCTAGCACCTTTTGCTTGGCCTGCTGACAGCGGGCCGCGGGCGTTCGTGTAGCGAATACCCCTTCCGCAATCGGATTCCCCGCGCCATGCTCAGCCATATCTCCTTCGGCGTTTCCGATCTGGCGCGGGCCATCGCCTTCTACGACGCAACGCTGGCGCCGCTCGGCCTCGTCCGCGTCTGGACCGCCGCCGACGGAGCGGCAGGCTATGGCCCGCCCGGCGGCGGCGACCTCCTGGCGCTGAAACAGCAGGCCGGGCCCGTCACACCTCCGGGACCCGGCTTCCATCTCGCCTTCGCGGCGCAGACACGGCAGGCCGTCGAGGATTTTTACCGGGCGGCGCTCGCAGCCGGCGGGACCGACAATGGCGAGCCCGGCCTGAGGCCGCGCTACGCGCTGGACTATTTTGCCGCGTTCGTCATCGACCCGGACGGCTACCGGCTCGAAGCCGTCACGCGCGCGCCGGCTTGAGCCCGCTTCAGCCCGCGGTCACTCTGCGCCAGAAGCCGGACGAGAAGCCGGGATCGACATGCCGGGCGAAATCGCGCCAATGCGGGAAGGATGCCTCGAAGGTAGCCGGCGACATCCGGGCGTCCTTGTAGGGATTGACGCGGCCGCCGGCGGCGATGGTGATCCGGTCGAGCTCGTCGAGCAGCCGCGCCGTGCGCCCGCCGCGATTTGGGAAGTCGAGCGTCAAGGTCGCGCCAGCGATCGGAAACGACATCAGGCCCGGCGACGGCATGTCGCCAAAGAGCTTGAGCACGGTCAGGAAGGAGGCTTCGCCAGCCGCCAGGCTGCGCCGCAGCATCTCCTCGACGGCGCCGCGCGCCTGCGCCATCGGCACGGCGCACTGGAACTGGCGAAGCCCCTTCGGTCCATAGGCGCGGTTCCAGTTGGCGACCCGGTCGAGCGGATAGAAGAACGGGCGATAGGGGATGCGCCGCGCCTCCGGCGTCCGCGGCTGGGCGGCCCGGTAAAGCGTGTTGAAGGCGCGCAGCGTCAGCCGGTTGATCAGCGGGACGGGCGGCCGCAGCGGGAACGGCAGGCTGCGCGGCGCGCGGCTCTGCGGCAGGTCGGAGGCAGAGGCATGGTTGGCGCGGAAGAAGACGCCGCGCCCGAAACTGGCGCCGCCGGCGAGCGAATCGACCCAGGCGACCGTGTAGTCGTGCGTCGCGTCGGACTCGGCCGCGATCTCGAAGAAGCGGTCGAGCCCGCCGAAGCGAATGACCTCCTGCCGCATGTCGGCCGATGCGACCGGCATCAATTGCAAGGTGATCTGCGTGATCAGCCCGGTCAGCCCGAAGCCACCAATGGTGGCGGCGAAGAGCTCGCTGTTCATGTCGGGCGCACAGGTCAGCCGGCTGCCATCCGAGCGCGCCAGCTCAAAGGCGCGGACATGGCGCCCGAAGGTCCCGGCGCGATGATGGTTCTTGCCATGCACGTCATTGGCGAGCGCGCCGCCCATCGTGACGAAGGCGGTGCCGGGCGTGACCGGAGGAAACCAGCCCTGCGGCACCACATGTTTCAGCACCGTGTCGAGCAGCACCCCGGCCTCGCAGGTGATCAGCCCGCTTTCCCGGTCGAAGGCGAGGATCTGGCTGAGCTCGCGCGCATCGATCAGCGTGCCGCCGTCATTCAGGCAGGAGTCGCCATAGGAGCGGCCATTGCCATAGGCGAGCACCGTGGACGGCGCCCGACCCGCACCGGATATCCACGCATCGGGCGAAACGATCTTCGTGTCGCGGGCCACCAGCCCGCCCCAGGAGCCGTATTCCGGCAAGGCGTCGTTCACGGCAGGACCGAGGCCGCGACCATGATCAACGCGACGAGGCCCCCCATCAGCTGGCTGCGCCAGTCGCGGATCATGAAGACCAGCGGATCGTCCGGCATCTGGCCGCGCCGGGCCAGGAACCAGATCCGCGCCATCTGGTAGAGGATGATCGGACAGATCAGCCAGATGATCTGGGGATAGCGGTAGAGCTCCTTGACCGCCGCGCTGTCGACATAGAGCGCCATGATCAGCGCGCAGGTGCAGCCCGACGCCATGCCGAGCTGCGACAGCGCCTCGATATCCTCGGCATGGTAGCCGCGCCCGGCCTTCTTCAGCCCGGACTGGTCCTGGGTGATGCGCAGCTCGGCATAGCGTTTCACCAGGGCCAGGCTCAGGAACAGGAACATCGAGAAGGCGAGCAGCCAGGACGAGAGCGGGATCGCCGCCGCCGCGTTGCCGGCCAGGATGCGCAAGGTGTGCAGTGCCGCCAGACCGAGCACGTCGACCAGGAGCTTGCGCTTCAGGAAGAACAGATAGGCCAGCGCCAGCACCAGATAAGCGCTCAGTGCCAGCAGGAAAAGTTTTGGCTTCGGCAGCAGTACTGAGAGCGCGAAGGAGGCGATCAGCAGCGCCGGTACCGCCGCGAAGGCCTGTGCCTTGGTGATCTCGCCGGCCGCCAAAGGCCGCTTGCATTTCGTCGGGTGGCGCCGGTCGGCCTCGACATCAACGATGTCGTTGAGGAGATAGATCGACGACGCCAGCAGGCTGAACGAGATGAAGGCCACGACACCATGGCCGATCGAGTTCAGATCGAAGACATCATGGTTGAGCAGGATCGGCACGAAGACGAGGCCGTTCTTCAACCAGTGATGCGGTCGCATCGCTCGGATCATCGCGGTGACGGACATCGGGCGGCTCTGCTCATCTTTGAAAACAAGATCCGCCCCCGCCCTGTCGCTGCGGGAGCCGACCCGTTGATCTCGATACGCCTCCTTATGCGTGGGTAATTCTAAAGTCCGGGTAGATGTCGTGAAGCTCGCGTCATGAATTGGCCGCCATGATTAACGCCAGCCTGCCGCGATTGCGGACCTGCGTCGCGGCGAAGCGCCACGATCTGAACGGCTCGCCGGGCGCAGGCGATCGAGCCCCCGCTCCCGAGGGAGCGGAAGCCGACGAATGATCATCCCGCAGGGGATTCGGCGCGGGCCCGAAACGGGGCCCCGCGGCGACGCGTTCAGAGGCCGTTCTTGGCCGCAACCGCGGTGATCTCGATCGCGTGGTTCGGGGAGGCCAGTTTCGCCTCGACCGTCGCGCGGGCCGGCGCATGGCCCGGAGCGACCCATTTGTCCCAGACGGCGTTCATCTCGCCGATCCGCGCGATGTCGGTCAGGAAGATCTGCACGCTCAGGATCCGGTCCTTGGCGCTGCCGGCGCTTTCGAGCGTTTCCTCGAGCAGGGCCAGCACCTCCTCGGTCTGCCGGGCCAGCGACTGCCCCTCGGTCTTCTCCGCGACATGTCCCGCGAGAAAGACGATGCCATTGAAAATGGCGGCGTCGCACCAGCGATTCGTCACTCCTATACGCTCGATCGGCATGTCTCGAACAACCTCGTCTCTATGGGATTTCTGTGAACATCACGCGCCCGCTCCTCCGGGAGCCGGCGTCACGAGCATCGATCATCGCAGATCGCTGCCTGCCCGCCCAGCCACCGGAGCGGGCAGGTGATGGTCGAAAATCAACCTTGGCCCGCCGGGTCGCGCATGTTTACCTGCCCGCTCCCTGCAACGGCCGGATGATCTTTCATGTCGCCACGCATCGCCTTCGGTGGCTTCCTGCACGAGACCAACACCTTTGCGCCGAGCAAGGCCGGTCTCGACGCCTTCCAGAACGGCGGCGGCTGGCCGGGGCTGTCGAAGGGCGACGACATCTTCGCCAGCGTGCATAATGTGAATGTAAGCGCCTCCGGCTTCGTCGAGGCCGGCAAGGCGGCCGGCTGGACGCTGATCCCGACGCTCTGGTGCGCGGCGAGCCCCTCCGCCCATGTCAGGGCCGATGCGTTCGAGACGGTCACGGGCGAGCTGGTGGCGCGGATCGAAGCCGCCCTGCCGCTCGACGGCGTCTATCTCGACCTGCATGGCGCCATGGTGAGCGAGGGGTTCGACGACGGCGAAGGCGAGATTCTCGCGCGCGTCCGCCAGGCCATCGGCCCGGGCGTACCGCTCGTCGCCAGCCTCGATCTGCACGGCAATGTCTCGCCGCTGATGGTCGAGATGGCCGATGCGCTCATCGCCTACCGCACCTATCCCCATGTCGACATGGCGCAGACCGGGCGGCGCTCGGCCGCCTATCTCGCCCGGCTCCTCGGCAGCCCGGCGCGCCATGCCAAGGCGTTCCGGCAGATCCCCTACCTGATCCCGATCGCCTGGCAGGCCACCGCGATGGAGCCGTGCCGGGCGATCTATGGCGAGCTCGCCGCTCTCGAAGGCGAAGCCGTCCCGACCCTCTCCTTCCTGCCGGGCTTCCCGGCGGCCGACTTTCCCGATTGCGGGCCGAGCATCGTCGCCTATGGCGCGACGCAGGCCGATGCCGACCGTGCCGCCGATGCGCTTGCCAACCGGGTGATGGCGAGCGAGAGCGCCTTCAAGGGGCGCGTCTTCCTGCCCGACGAGGGCGTGCGCGAGGCGATGGCTCTGGCGGCCGGCGCCTCGCGGCCGATCGTCATCTCCGACACACAGGACAATCCCGGCGCCGGCGGCGATTCCGACACGATGGGCATGGTCCATGCGCTGCTGCGCAACGGCGCCGAGCGGGCCGCGATCGGCGTCATCGTCGATGCGGACGCGGCCGCGGCAGCTCATGCGGCGGGTGTCGGGGCGACGCTCACGCTCTCGCTCGGCGCGAAGTCCCGCATTCCCGGCGACACCCCGCTCCAGGCGGAGTTCGTCGTCGAGCAGCTATCGGACGGGCGCTTCGTCGCGCCCGGCCCCTTCTATGGCGGCTCCAGGATGAATCTCGGTCCTTCGGCCTGCCTGCGCATCGGCGGCCTGCGCATCGTGCTGGGCTCGCGCAAGGCCCAGATGGCCGACCAGGCGATGTATCGGCAGGTCGGCATCGAGCCGTGCGAGCAGGCGATCCTGGTCAACAAGAGCTCGGTGCATTTCCGTGCCGATTTCGAGCCGATCGCCGAAACGATCCTCGTTTGCGCCGCGCCCGGGCCGATGCCGGTCGACCCCGCCGCCTTGCCCTGGCGGCGCCTGCGCCCCGGCATCCGCACCGCCCCGCTCGGCCCCGTCTTCGGCTGACCTTTTTCGCTTTCCGGGAGATCCCATCAGTGCCGACCCTGCCCCGCATCGACGCCTTCGCCGACGAGCTCACCGCGATCCGGCGTGACTTCCATGCCCATCCCGAGATCGGCTTCGAGGAGGTCCGGACCTCCGGCATCGTCGCTGAGAAGCTCGCCTCCTGGGGCATCGAGGTCCATCGCGGCATCGGCCGCACCGGCGTCGTCGGCGTGCTGGAAGGGCGCGGTGGATCTGGCCGCCGCATCGGCCTGCGCGCCGATATGGACGCGCTGCCGATGGACGAGACCACCAACCTGCCCTACCGCTCGACCATTCCGGGGCGCATGCATGCCTGCGGCCATGACGGCCACACCACCATGCTGCTCGGCGCGGCGCGCTATCTCGCCGAAATGCGCGATTTTCCGGGAACCGCCATCTTCGTCTTCCAGCCGGCCGAGGAGGGCCTCGGCGGCGCCCGCGCCATGCTGGCCGACGGCCTGTTCGAGCGTTTCCCCTGCGACGAGATCTACGGGCTGCACAATTCGCCCTATCTCGAGGCCGGCCAGATCTCGGTCTTCCCCGGCCCGGCCATGGCCGGTGCCGATTTCTTCGACATCAGGATCAAGGGCCGCGGCAGCCATGGCGCCATGCCCCATAACGGCCGCGACCCGGTCGTCGTCGCGCTGACGCTGGCGGGCGCGCTGCAGACCGTCGTCAGCCGCAACGCCAATCCGCTCGAGGCCGCCGTGCTCTCGATCACGCAGGTCCATGCCGGCTCGGCCTATAACGTCATCCCCGAGGAAGCGACGCTCGCCGGCACGATCCGGACCTTCTCGCCGGAGCTCGCGACCCTCATTCGCGACCGGATGCGCGAGATCGCGGCCGGCCTCGCCATCAGCTTCGGCGTCGAGATCGAGGTCGAGATCCGCTCGATCTTCGATGTCCTCGTCAATCACGGCGAACAGGCGCTCGCCGCCGCCGAGGTGGCCCGCGAGATCGTCGGCCCCGCCAACGTGCTGACCGAGGTGAAGCCGATGATGGGCAGCGAGGATTTCGCCGACATGCTGCGCGCCGTGCCGGGCGCCTATTGCTGGGTCGGCCATGCCGGCTCGGTACCGGTGCACAATCCCGCCTTCGTGCTCGATGACGGCATCCTGCCGGTGGGCGCGAGCCTGCTCGCGCGCCTCGTCGAAACGCGACTCGCCGCCCGACTGGAGTCGCGACCATGACCGGGATGAACCTGACCTTCGACACCGAGACGATGCTGAGCGGATTGCGCCGCTGGATCGAATGCGAGAGCCCGACCTTCGACGCGCCGGCCGTCAACGCGATGATGGATCTCGCCGCCGCCGACCTCGAAGCTGCCGGTGCCACCGTGAAACGTTTTCCCGGCCCCAAAGGGCTCGGCGACTGCGTCCGCGGCGACTTCCCGCATCCGCGCCGCGGCGAGCCGGGCATCCTGATGATGTCGCATCTCGACACCGTGCACCCGGTCGGCACCTTGAAGGCGCTGCCATTCCGGCGCGAGGGCGCGCGCTGCTACGGGCCGGGCATCCTCGACATGAAGGGCGGCGCCTATGCCGGCCTTCAGGCGATCGTCGCTCTGGCGCAGGCCGGCATCGCGACACCCCTGCCGGTCAGCGTGCTCTATACGAGCGACGAGGAGATCGGCAGCCCGGGCACGCGCGAGCTGATCCTCGAAGAGGCCGGCCGCCACCGCTGCGTGCTGGTGCCGGAGCCGGGGCGCCCCGGCAACGGCGTCGTCACCGGCCGCTACGCCATCGCCCGCTTCAACCTCCTCGCCGAGGGCAGGCCGAGCCATGCCGGCGCCACGCTCAAGGACGGGCGCTCGGCGATCAATCTGATGGCGCGCCAGCTCCTCGCCATCGAGGCGATGACGGATAGCGACTGCACCTTCAGCGTCGGCGTCATCGAGGGCGGGCGCTGGGTCAATTGCGTGCCGACGACCTGCCGGGCCGAGGCGCTCAGCATGGCCAAGCGCCAGGCCGATCTCGACCGTGGCGTCGAGCGCATGCTGGCGCTGACCGCGCAGAACGACGACGGCACGCGCTTCACCGTGACGCGCGGCGTGACCCGCCCGGTCTGGGAGCCCGATGCCGAGACGATGCGGCTTTACGGCGTGGCGCGCGAGATCGCCCAGGAGCTCGGTTTCGATCTCGACCACACCTCGGCCGGCGGCGGCTCAGACGCCAATTTCACCGGCGCGGCCGGTATCGCCTCGCTCGACGGGCTTGGCCTGCTCGGCGCCGGCTATCACACGCTTGAGGAGTATATCGAGATCGACAGCCTGACGCAGCGCGCCCGGCTGATGGCCGGGCTGCTGACACGGCTCGAAGCCTGACCTTTCTTCCGTCATTCCGGGGCATTGCGCAGCAATGAGCCCGGAATGACGAGCTGGTTCCGCGCGAAATCAGCACGCCTCACCGATACTCGATGCGCGGATCGATGAAGGCATAGAGGATGTCGACCGCCAGGTTGATGCCCATATAGATCACCAGGATCACCACGATGCAGCCCTGGATCAGCGGATAGTCGCGCGTGCTGATCGCCTGGATCAGCAGGCGGCCGAGGCCGGGATAGGTGAACACCGCCTCGGTCACCACAGCCCCGCCGATGAAATTCGCGATCATCAGCCCGACGATGGTGACGAAGGGCAAAAGCGCGTTGCGCATGATGTGGAAGCTGACGATCCGCGGCTCCGGCACGCCCTTGGCGCGCGCCGTCCGGACATAGTCGGAGCGCATCTCGCTCACCAGCGAGGCTCGCAGGAAGCGCGCGAGGATGCCGGAGACATAGACGCCGAGCGTCAGCGCCGGCAGCGCCAGGCTGCGCATCGCCTGGACCGGCGATTCCCAGAACGGCACGTAGCGCGAGGCGGATGGCAGCCAGCGCAGCTCGACCGCGAAGAGCAGGATGAGCAGGATCCCGAGCCAGAAGGTCGGCACGCCCAACGCCAGCGCGCTCCAGCCGCTGAGCAGCCGGTCGAGCCAGGAATTCGCGTGGATCGCGCCGGCGAGCGCGATCGGAATGCCGATGACGAGCGCCACCAGGATCGAGGCGACGGCGAGCTGCAGGGTGGCGGGCAGGCGCTCCCCGATCAGGGTGAGGACCGGATCCTTGCTGTGCAACGAGATACCGAGATTGCCGGTCGCGGCCTTGCCGAGCCAGTCGAGATATTGGACCAGCACCGGCCGGTCGAGACCGAGCTGTCTGGTCGTGGCCGCGATCTCCTCCTGCGATGCGTTCTCGCCGACGATGGCGCCGACCGGCCCGCCCGGAACGGCATAGATCATCGCCCAGATCGCGAAGGAGGCGAGCAGCAGAACCGGGACGATCTGCAGCAGCCGGCGCAGGATGTAGCCGGTCATGGCCTCACCCTCTCCATCTCGCCGGGCGAGCCACCGCCCTGGCGATGCTCGAGCAGCCTGGTCAGCTCCTTGCCGATCGTGTCGAAGGACAGGATGGTCAGGGTCAGGACCAGCCCCGGCAGCACGGCGTAATAGGGCGCCTCGTAGAGATAGGACTTTCCGGTGCGCAGCATCTCGCCCCAGCTCGGCGTCGGCGGCGGCACGCCGACGCCGAGGAAGGCGAGGGCCGCCTCGAGCAGGATCGCGACCGAAGACAGCACCACGACCTGCACCATCAGCGGGCTCATGATGTTGGGCAGCACGGTCCTGAACATGATGTAGCCGGAACTGCCGCCGAAGCTGCGCACTGCCGTGACGAAATCGAGCGCCCGCAGCGACAGCACCTGCGCCCGCGCGATGCGCGCGAAACTGGGAATCCCGGCGACGCCGACCGCGACCAGCGCCGCCGTCTGGCTGCGCCCGAGCACGGCGATCATCGCCATGGCGAACAGGATCCCCGGCAGCGCCAGCAGCACATCGATCAGCCGCATCAGCACGGCGTCGCGCCAGCCGCCGAAGAACCCGGCGACGAGGCCGATCGGAACACCCACGAGCGCCGCGATCGCGACCGCGCCCGCCGCGGTGATCAGCGAGGTGCGGGCGCCGAAGACCACGCGCGTCATGATGTCCCGGCCGAGTTCGTCGGTCCCGAACCAGTTCGCAGCCGAAGGCGGTTTCAACGCCTCGGCCAGGTTCTGCGCCAGCGGGTCGAAGGGCAATAGACCGCCGCAGGCCGCTGCGACGATCACCGCCGCCAGAAAGGCGAGGCCCAGCGCCGAGCCGGGGTGCTGAGCCAGGCTCCGGCCCAGGCTCAGGGCGAAGGCGAGGCCATCCCTCATTCCGCGCCGCCGCCGATACGATATTGGCCTGTCCGTGGCGGGCGCTGGCCCGTGCCGGCGCCCGCCATTACTTGAAGCCGATCGTCCGCGCGACGAACAGATTGTCCATCTCGAGGGTGATGCCGCCGACCTTATCCGACGCGACGATCAGGCCGACCTCGTAGGAATTGGTCGGAATAGCGAAGGCGGTCTCGACCAGGACGCGATTGAGCCGGTCATAGGCCGCCTTGACGTCGGCCCCGGTGCCGAAGGTCGTGTCCACCTTGGCGATGGCCGCGACATAGTCCGGATGCGGATGCGGGTCCTTCAGCACCGGGTTCTTGGTCGTGCGGTAGATCGAGTTCGTCGTCACCCGTGACGGGAATTTCTGGACGTTGCCGACGCCGCCGAAGACCGCGGCGAAATCGCCGCCGAGCAGCGCGTCGACATATTCGGCGCCCTGACGGATATCGAGCTGGATCGCGATGCCCGCCTGAGCCAGCGAACCTTGCGCGATCTGGCTGATCGCGACGGAAGGCTCGTCGCTGCCATTGACCAGCAATTTCCAGTCCTTCATCTCGGCGGCGGAGAGGCCGGATTCGGCGAGCAGCTTCTTCGCCTTGCCGAGGTCATAGGCGAATTCCTTGGTATAGGCCGCGTCGAAGGCCGGGCTCGCCGGCGCCCAGGGCAGCGCCACGGCCTCGCCCATGCCGGCATAGGCGACCCGCAGCATGCCTTGACGGTCCATCAGGTAGTTGAAGGCCTGGCGGAAGGCCTTGTTGCGGAACGGCCCGCGCGTCGAGTTGATGCGGAAGACCTGGACGAGCTTTCCCGGTCCGGCGAAGACCTGATAGCCGGCATTCTTCAGGCGGGCCGCGCTGCGCGCCGAGCCGTTGTAGATGATGTCGACGGCCCCCGATTCCAGCGCCGCGGTCGCGGCCGCGTCCTCGCTGAACAGGGTGAACACGACCTCCTGCGCGATCGGCTGCTTCTCGCGCCAGTATTTGGGATTGGCCTTGAGGCGCAGGCCCTGGCCGACGGCGCGGCTCACCAGCGTATAGGGGCCGGTCCCGGCGGGAACGGTCTCGACCGTGTCGATCCCCTTCGGGTCGATCGGGATCAGGAATTGCAGCAGGTCGAGGATCTGGCGATCGGGAACCGGATCGTTGAAGTTGATCGTCACGGTCCGCTCGTCCGGAGCCGACCAGTCCTTGACGACCGACATGGTCGAATAGACGTTCTTGCCGCGCTTGGGATCGGCGCCCTTCACCAGCGTCGCCAGCACGGAATCGGCGTTGAACGGCGTGCCGCTATGGAAGGTGACGCCGCTGCGCAGGGTCACCGAGACCGACTTGTTGTCGGGCGCGATTGTCCATTCCGTCGCCAGGCTCGGCTCCGGCTTCCCGTCGGGCGTGTATTCGATCAGGCTGTCATAGAGGTTCTTGATGATGTGGAAATTGACCGTCGAGAGCTGCTGCGGGTCGTAATTGGCGATCTCGCTGAGGACCGCGACGCGCAGGGTGCCGCCCTTGAGCTGCTGCGCCCGCGCAGCATCCGCCGCCGACAGGCTGGCCAAGGCCAGAAGCGCGAGTCCCAGCACCCAGAATCGACGCATGAACCGGTTTGTCATGACGCTGCTCTCCCGTTCGGTTTCAGGGTCTGCGATCTGGCCGGCTCGTTCCCGTTCCTGGTTGTGTTAGGCCCGCCAGTCTTCGATCTTCTCGAGCGGATAGACCGGCCGCGGAATCCGCTTCCAGGGAAGCGTGAAGACGTCCGACTGGCCCGGTCCGCGCGTGTCCGCCCGGATCACCTGCGAGGTGATCGGCGCGAAATACTGGAAATTCGACGCCGTCTTCAGGACGGCCATCTTATACTGCGAGAGATCGATGCCGAAGGCCTCGTAGACGCCTGGCAGATTGCCAGCGACGCCGCGCAACTCGCTGATCAGCAGCGTCACCGGCCCGGCATCGAACACGGCCACGCGCCCCATCTCGACATGGCTCTGGTGATTATAATCGAGCGGGATCGAGCCGCCGCCGATTCTCCGCACCGTGCCCGTCACCTCGAGCGGCTTGAAGAAGGCCGTCGCCACGTCCCCGCCGAGCGGCAAGGTCACGCTGGCACCCTCGCCCGCCTCGATGAGGCGCGCGACCGCGGCCCGCGAGATCAGCGGGATCAACGCCTTGCCGCGGATGCCCAGGCGCAGCATCGCCTCCAGGATCAGGTTGCTGTCACCGGCGGCGCCGCCGAACACCGTGTCGCCGGTGTCGCTGATCACCACCATGCCGCGCTCGGCCGCGTCGGCCATCCGCACGGCGTCGTCGATCGAGACCGCTTCCCTGACCTGGAAATCGTCGCGCATCGACCAGGCCAGATCGGCGAGCTCGTCCGCCAGCGTCTCGGCCAGTTCCGGCGCGCCATCGGTCACGACGATCGTCGACCAGCCACCCTCCGCCACGTCGAGCCAGGGCTGCATAGGATAGTTTGAGGCCTGCAGGACTCTGGCGTCGGCTTCAAGCGCCCGCGCCCGGTCGAACCAGATCTTCATCGGCCCCTTCGAGGTCAGGAACTGCTCCTGATGCGAGAGAAGCGGAATCTTGCGCCAGGCCATGGCCGGCTTGAGCTTGTCGCGGACGATCCGCAGCAGCAGTTTTGTGGCGACCTTGCCGGTGTCGAACACGTCGTGCGGCTGCGTGCGGTGGCCGGCGATGGCGGTGCAGTTGTCGATGATCTTTTGGGTGACGTTGGCGTGATGGTCGAGCCCGAGCACGATCGGCACGTCGGGTCCGAGGATCGTGCGGCAGAGCTCCGCCTGCGCACCCTCGACATCATCGATCCCTTCGGCCGCGCAGGCACCGTGGAGCTGCAAGGCAAGGCCGTCGATCGGACCCGCAACGCGCAGGCCCTCGCGGATCTTGTCCTGGAAGAACGTGAACGCCTCCCGGCTGATGCGCCCGCCGGCGACGCTCCAGGCACGAATGATCGGTATCGTCTCGACCGGCAATCCGGATTCCGCCACCGCCGCGAGATAGCCCGCGACCTGGCTGGAGGCGCTGGCGTTCTCGATGACCGCCGCGCCCTCGTGGATTCCAAAAGCTTCGTAATCCGCAAGGGTGGTCAGGCTCGGATTGAAGTCGTTGGTCTCCTGGGCGACATGTATCAGGGCGATCCGCAACTCAGGTCCTTCCCCGGCTTCGTTCGCGGCCCGAAGAAAGTTCGGTTTCACCGGAACGTCTGCTTACGAAATCGGCAGGTGGCGAAGTATAAATTCGGCATCGACTTCCTAGCCGCAGGATTTACTCTCGCAGCCAGGCCATCGCACCAGACTAGTAATCGCTAAAATTCGCGTCAAGGACCGCTCGTTTCGTATGAAGGAACGGTGTTGCGAGTCATTGCGCGCGGCCATCGCCGGGTCGGCAGGCGATCTGGCTCGACTCAGAAGAAGGTCCTCACCGCGCCGGTGACCCGGTATTCGTCATCGACCAGCATCAGCAGCCCCCATTTGTCGAAGGTCGTGCAGGGATGGCCGATGCCGAACGCCACCATGTCGCCCACCCGCAGCGGGCTTTCGAACGGCGTACCGAGATGGCAGTGCTGGTCGTTGAGGGCCAGCGCGACATGGCCGGGCGGCATCGGCTCAGGCGCGGCCATCCCGCCGCCGGGGCGGTACCAGCGCAGCGGCACAGGCAGCCCGGCATCGTAGCTGATGTCCCGCTTGCCGACCGTGAGCATCGTCCTGCCGCGTTCCGGGCGCGACTGGACATAGGCCCAAACTTCCAGCGCCGGCGCGAGCCCGCCTTCCGGCAGCCCGAGCGAAGTCTCCGCGACGATCCGCCGGAACGCGGCGTCGTAGCCGATCGAGTCATGCGTGAGATAGCAGCCCGAGCGCAGGAGCTTGACGAGCGGCCGCGCGAAGGAAGCGGCATTCAGCCGTTCGCCGACCCGATCGAACAGCGAGGAGCCGCCGGCGCTCAGGATCATCGCGGCGCCCGGCGCGAACAGTCCCTCGCCCTCGGCCATTCCGGCGATCGCGATCACCTCGTCGAGCAGCTGGTCGGCCGCTTCAGGGGCGGAATGCAGCCCCTCGAAACATTCAAAACCGGCGAGCAGAAGGCCCGGCGCCGCGCCCACGGCCCGGGCCACCGCCAACCCCTCCTCCCGCGTGCGCACGCCGGTGCGGCCGCCCTCGAACCCGATCTCGACCAGGATGCGCAGGGGATTGGCCGGCGGCGGAGGCGAGCGGCCGGCCACCTCCGCCAGCAGGGCTACGCCCTCCAGGCTGTCGGCCAGACAGTAAAGCGTGAAATCCTCGTCCTCCAGCGCCCGGAAACAGGCCCGGAGCGATTGCGGGCCGACCGGCTGGTTGGCGAGGATGACCCGCTTGACGCCGAAGCGCCGGCAGATCTCGAGCTGCTGCGCCGTCGCGACGGTTATCGCCCAGGCGCCGTCGGCGATCTGCAGGTCGAAGAGCTGCGGCGCCATGGTGGTCTTGCCATGCGGCGCGATGGCCAGGCCGTTTCCTGCCGTGAACGCGCTCATCCAGGCGCTGTTCGCGGCAAGGACGCTGCTGCGGATGACGGCGAGCGGGAGCGGCAGGTCGCCGGCAAGGACGTTCCAGCCCTGGCGGCCGATCTCGCCCAAGCGCAGGTCGCGTGTACCGAACGGCAGGCCCTTGGTCGCGGGATCGAGAACCTGCTCGCGCAACGGGGCGAGGTCGAGACGCGGCAGCAGAGCCGAGGCAGGCGGGTTCAGAGCCATGGGTTCGGGTCCAGCGGGGAGAGCGGCCGGCGCGCCTTTCGATAGGGAATCTTGCGCGTATCGGACGGATAGGGCCCGCCGCTGTCGAGATAGAGCACGGCGGCGGCGATGGGCGCGAAGGCGGCGTGGAAATGGTTCGACGACTTGACCACGACGATCGCCTTGGCAGCAAGGTCGATGCCGAGATCGGTGAAGACCGGCGGGCTGAAGGTCTGCGCCCGCGTCGAGGCCAGGACCACGTCGAGATTGCCGACCGTCACCGCCGCTGCCGGGCCGAGCGAAACCCAGCTCTGCTCGAAGGGAACGAGCAGGTCCGCGGTCGTGCCGCGCACCTTGACCTGGGCATCGATCGGGCGGCCGGAACTCGGCGCGGCCTTGCCGCCGAAGCGCAGCGAAATCTCGGCCCCGACCCCGGCCGCCCGGCAGAAGCCGACCGCGACCGGATCCCACATCGCGCCGATCGCGGCCGGTATCTCGGGGTGCCGCAGCAGCGCCTCCACCATGACCGTGGAATCGCCCGCCACCCCGCCGCCGGGATTATCCCAGCGATCGGCGAGGATGACGGGCCGGCCCTCCTCGGCCAGGGTCAAGGCTTCCGCGATCGCCTCCTCCGGCTTGAAATGCGGCGGCGTGCCGCCGCCAAAACCCCAGCCGAGGATCTCGCAGCCGAGCTTCTCCGCGAGCGCGGCGGCCTTGTGGCGATCGTCATCGGCGATCACCAGGACCTTGGTGCCGACATCATAGACATCGGCCGCCTGGAAGCCATGCGCGACCGAGATGCTGAGGATGCCGTCGCGGTTCTCCAGCGCCTTGATCCGATCGACGAAGCTGCGCCCCGGTTCGCGGCTGGTCATGAAGCCGGCGATGGTCCGGCAGTCGAAGACGGCGCTCGTCGGCCGAACCTCGCCTCGAGCGGCGCGCAGGCAGAGCGTGACGAGGTCCTCGGCGCGCTCCAGGAAATCGGTATGTGGGAACTCCTTGAAGGCGACGAGCGCGTCGGCGGACTGGACCATCTGCGCGGTGAGATGACAATGCATGTCGAGCTCGGCGCCGATGATGCAGTCCGGGCCGGCGATCTGCCTGGCATGGGCGAGCAGATCGCCCTCGCAATCGTCGTAGCCGCGCGCGACCATCGCGCCATGCAGGCCAAACAGCGCGACCTGGACCGGCAGGGCGGCCCGAAGCTGGGCGAGTATCTCGTCGCGCAGCCCCTCATAGGCCTCGCGCGACACCAGTCCCGCCGGCTCGGCCCAGGTCGCCGTGCCCTCGATCAGGGTGAAGCCCTCGGCTTGCGCCCGCCGCCTTGCCGCGACGATCGGCGAGGAGCACAGGGTCGGCGTCTCCGGATGGGTGCCTGGCGGACAGTAGAAGGCGCTTTCGAAAGCGCTCCGGTCGACGAAGAGCGGCGAGAACGTGTTGGTTTCGGTTGCGAGCGACGCCGCAAAGACCCGCATCTGCCTCTCCCGCCGGCCGCCGCGCCGCGTCGCCAAAGGCGCCGCCCAAAACGCGCCCTGTGGCCCGAGAGGATGTAGCGGGAAAGCGGAAAGCCCTGTCAAAGCCGTGCGGTTCCGTCACGCGGAATAATGGCGGGTTGCGTCGTGGCCGGCCTCCCGCCCAAGAATCACGCCCGGGCCGAACGCCATCCGTAGGGCGCGGCGGGTGAGGTTCCGCATTGCGGAACGCAGCGCACGTCCGGCCGCGCCCGCGGTCATTCCGGCCGCCAAGGACATGCCATGACGAAACGCCCCCGGATCCTGCTGGCCGGCCTGTTCCACGAGACGCACAGCTTCGTGGACGAGCGCATCACGCTCGCCGATTTCACCGTCAAGCGACACGAGCAGGTGTTGCGGCGGCGCGGCGACGCCTCGACCATCGATGGCTTCCTCGAGGTGGCGGAGGACGAGGGCTGGGAGGTGGTGCCGGTCGCCGACTACACCGCGCTGCCGGCGGGCACGGTCGAGCACGCGGTCTTCGAGGCCTTTTGGGAAGACTGTGAGGCGGACCTGCGCCGGGCGCTCGCCGAGGGCGGGCTCGATGGGATCTGGCTGGCGCTGCACGGCGCCATGGTCACCACCGAAAGCATCGATCCGGAAGGCGAGCTGCTCGCCCGCATCCGCGCGATTCCGGGAGCCGAGGCTCTGCCGGTCTTCGGCGTCTTCGACCTGCACGCGACCTTCACCGCCAGGATGGCGCGCCACGCCAACGGCCTCGTCGCCTATCGCGAGAATCCGCATTCCGATGCGCGTGACGCGGCGGTGCGCTCGGCACGGCTGCTGGCTCGTGCGCTCAAGAGTGGCCAGCTGCCGCACATGCTCTCAGCCGGCGCGCCTCTGGTCTGGCCGCCGACCGGCACCGGCACGGCCGACCAGCCGATGCGCGATCTCGAGGCCCTGGCCCGGCAGATCGAGCACGAAGACCCGGCGATCTGGGCCGTCAACGTGATAGCCGGCTATTCGTTCTCCGACGTGCCCGATGCCGGTGTCGCGTTCTCGGTGGTGACCAGCGGCAGCGACGAGGGCGCGCGGCGGGCACTTGCCGAGCTGGTCACCCTCGCCGTCGAACTGCGTGATCTCGGCATGCCGCGCGAATGGGACCTCGACGAAGCGATCGGCCGGATCAAGGATCTGGCGGGCGGCCCCTATCTCATCGTCGAGCCTGCCGACAATATCGGCGGCGGTGCGCCCGGCGACGGAACCGCGGTGCTGCGGGCCCTGCTCCGGCACGGCCTCGGCAATTCCGCCGTGGCGATCGCCGATCCGGCGGCGGTGGCAGCCCTCGCCGATGCGCAACCCGGCGAGACGCGCCTGCTCTCGATCGGCGGCAAGGGCAGCGCCATCGCGGACGGCCCTGTCGAGATCCAGGCCCGTTTCGTCAGCCGCAGCGACGGGCGCTTCGCGCTGGAAGACCGCAACAGCCATCTCGCCGCCTCGCAGGGCGCGCATTTCGACATGGGGCCGTCAGCGGTGGTGACGGTCGGCGGCGGGATCACGGTCCTGCTGACCAGCCGCAAGACGCCGCCTTTCGACCTGGCGCAGTTCCGCTCGCAGGGCATTCATCCCGAGGCGCTCAAGGCGATCGGCGTCAAGGCGGCGGTCGCGCATCGGCGCGCCTATGATCCGATCGCCGCCGGCAGCTTCACCGTCGCGACGGCCGGCCCCTGCACCAGCAGGATCGAGACCTTGCCTTATCGCCACCTGCGCCGGCCGGTCTATCCCATCCATCCGGACTGGAGGCCCGAATAATCGAATGCGTCGCCGTCGTCAGGCGCCAGCCGTCGCAGCATTGGGCCCCGCGCCGAGATGGGTCGACAGGCCGCGGGCGACGTCGAGCAGCCGGGCGCCGGCCTTGGCGGCGAGCGGCCGCGGCATCCGCATCAGCGGCGCCGAGATGCTGATCGCCGCCACGGGATAGCCGCGGTCGTCGAAGATCGGCGCGCCGACGCACATCGCGCCATCCTCGTTCTCGCCGGTCTCGGTGGCGTAGCCGGTCTTGCAGACGAGCCTGAGCTGACGCTCGATCTCCTCGCGCTCGATCAGCGTCCGCCCTGTCCGCTCCGTCAGCGGCATCTCGAAATAGCGCTGCTTCTCGTCATCGGGCAGGAAGGCGAGGATGGCCTTGCCGAGCGCGGTCGAATGCATCGGATGGCTTTCGCCGATCCGCGCCTGCATCCGCAATGAGCGGTTGGCCTCGATCAGGTCGATATAGACGATCGTGCCATTGCCCTTGACGGCGAGATTCACCGTCTCGTTGAACTCGTTCATCAGACCGGTCATCGCCGGGCGCGCCAGTTGCCTGAGCTTGCTCAGGCTGGTGTCGACCCCGGCGATCGAGCGCAGGCGCGGGCCGACATCGTATTTGTCGGAAGCCCGGTTGTGGTTGAGGAAGCCGGCCTCCGCCAGGGTCTGGAGATAGCGGAACGTCGTCGTCTTCGGGATGCCGAGCTCCTTGCAGACGGTCGTCAGCGCGACCTCGTGACCACGCCCGGCCACCAGCTCGAGGACTTTCAGCGCCTTCATCACCGGCAGCACGATGTAGGGGTTGTCGTCCCGGGGCGCCATTCTCAGCCTCTCGCTTCGTTTCGCTGCCATTGTTAGCGCCGGACCAGAATTCCACAACACGAAACACGCGTTCCTTTACAGCGAGTTTTGCCTCTGGTCTTTTCGGCGGCAAGGGCTGTGAACGGGAGCGGAAACGTGCGAACTGACGAGAATGGCCCGGCGGCAGCGGGCGGCTTGCGCTTCGACAAATCAGCACGCCAGATCGCCGAGAACGCGCGCTACATCGCCGGCGGGGTCAACAGCAATTTCCGCCTCGGCATGACGCCCGGCCCGCTGGTCTTCGAGCGCGGCGACGGCGCCTATCTGGTCGACGTCGATGGCAATCGGATCATCGATTACTATTGCGGCATGGGCGCCATGGTGCTCGGCCACAACCCCGCCGGGGTGATCGACGCGGTCAAGCGCCAGGCCGACCAGGGCATCCTCTATGCCGGCCAGGCCATGGTCGAATACGAGGCCGCCAAGCTGATCTGCGAGCGCGTCCCTTCGGCCGAGCGCCTGCGCTTCGGCTCCTCAGGGTCGGAAGTGGCGCAGGCGGCGATGCGGCTCGCCCGCGCCGCCACCGGCCGGCGCATCATCGTCAAGTTCGAGGGCCATTACCACGGCTGGTTCGACAACATCCTGTGGTCGGCGGCGCCAGCGCCGGGAACTGGCGGGCCGGCGGACGCACCGACGCCGCTCGCCGGCAGCAATGGCCAGGACCCGGACGCGGCGAGCGGCATCGCCGTGCTCGGCTGGAACGACCTGCCGGCCCTTGAGGCGCGGCTGGCCAAAGGCGACGTCGCCGCCGTCCTGATGGAGCCGGCGATGTGCAACCAGGGCGCCATAACGCCCGCCGCCGGCTATCTCGCCGGCGCTCTGGCTGCCTGCCGCAAGCATGGCACGCTGCTGGTCTTCGACGAGGTCATCACCGGCTTCCGCCTCGGCCGTGGCGGGGCGCAGGAGCTGTTCGGCGTCACGCCCGACCTGACGATCATGGCCAAGGCCATCGCCAACGGCTTCCCGGTCGCAGCGATTGCCGGCCGCGCCGAGCTGATCGACCTGTTCGCCAGCGGCGGCGTGCTGCATGGCGGCACCTTCAACGCCCAGCCGATCACGCTGGCCGCGCTCGTCGCCACCCAGAACGCACTCACGCCCGAGCATTATGCGCGCAGCTCCGTCCACGGACAAAAGCTGCAGGACGGCATTCGCGAGATCCTGGCGCAGGAAGGCCTCACGGCGCAGGTCGTCGGCTTCCCGCTGATGTTCCATGTCGCCTTCGGCCTCGACGCGCCGGCCCGCAACTACCGGGACGTCGCCCTGTCCGACAAGGCCGCCTATACCCGCTTCGCCCATGCCCTGCTCCGGCGCGGCGTGCGCGTGCTCGAGCGCGGCGCCTGGTTCGTCTCCTCGGAGCATGACGAGGCCGTGGTCGACGCGACGCTGGCGGCCGTGCAGGGCGCGGCCCGGGACATCGCCTGACGCTCCGGCGCCCACTCAGTCAGCATTCGAGATGGCAGGAGGCCTGGTGCCCGCGGCGCGCCGGGTCAAGGCCGGCGTCTCGACCGCCCGAGCCATCTGTCGTGGTCACATCCGCCGCGACACGCGCGGATCGAGCTTGTCGCGCAGGCCGTCGCCGAGCAGGTTGACCGCAAGCACGACGAGCGCGAGCGCGATGGCCGGACAGAAGATCGTCCAGGGCGCGCGCGCCAGGTAGAGCCGGCTCGATGCGATCATATTGCCCCAGCTCGGCACCTCCGGCGGAACGCCGGCGCCGAGGAAGGAGAGCGAGGCCTCGACCAGGATGGCCGAGGCGCAGATATAGGTCGCCTGCACCACCAGCGGCGCAATGGTGCTCGGCATGATGTGGCCGAACAGGATGCGTGGCGTGCGCGCGCCGCAGGCGATGGCGGCCTCGACGAAGGGCAGCTCGCGAACGCTGAGCACGATCGAGCGCACCAGGCGGACCACCCGCGGCAGTTCGGGGATGGCGATGGCGGCGATGACGATGCCGATGCTGCCCTGGTTGAGCGCGACGAGCGCGATGGCGAGCAGGATGGCCGGGATCGCCATCAGCCCGTCCATCAACCGCATGACCACGGTTTCAATCGCCCGGTAATAGCCGGCGAACAGGCCGATCATCAGCCCGATCGCGATCGAGATCGCCGCCACGCTGATGCCGACGATCAGCGAGACGCGCGCGCCGTGGACCGTGCGGGCGAAGACGTCCTGGCCGAGATGGTCGGTGCCGAACCAGAACTCCCGCGAGGGCGGCTGCAGCCGCCGTGTCGGCACCTTCAGCATGGGGTCCCCCGAAAGCCAAGGAGCGAAGACGGCGACGGCGACGAAGAAGAGCAGGATCGCTCCGCCGAGCAGCATGGTCGGGTTGCGGCGGGCGAAGTGCAGGATGCGGGCGCCGGTGCTGCGCTGGGCGGGCGCCGGAGCGGCGGGGGCGGTGATGACGCTCATCGCACCTTCCTCAATACCGGATCCGCGGATCGATCAGCGTGTAAGACAGATCCACCAGCAGGTTGATGAGGACATAGATGCCGGAAAACAGCAGGATCACGCCCTGGATGATCGGGTAGTCGCGCTTCGAGATGGCGTCGACGACGAGCCGGCCGATGCCGGGAATGTTGAACACGGTCTCGGTGATCACCACTCCGCCGATCAGCAGCGCCACGCCGATGCCGATCACGGTCACGATCGGCACGCCGGCATTCTTGAGCGCGTGCTTCATCAGCATCGTGCTGGTGGCGACACCTTTCGCCTTGGCGGTACGGATATAGTCCTCCTCCAGCACCTCGAGCACCGAGGCGCGGGTCATGCGCGCGATCAGCGCGACATAGGCGAGTCCGAGGGTGACCGTCGGCAGGACGAGATGCAGCAGCCACGGGCCGACCCCGCCGGCGATCGGCTTGTAGCCCTGCACCGGCAGCCAGCGCAGCTCGATCGCGAAGATGTAGATCAGCACATAGCCGACGACGAAGGCCGGCATCGAGAAGCCGAGCACGGAGAAGCCCATCAACGCCCGGTCGAGCAGGCTGCCGACCTTCCAGGCCGCGAGCACGCCGAAACTGACCGCGATCGTGACGGCAAAGAGCATGGTCAGCAGCGCGATCGACAGCGTCGGCTCGAGGCGCTGCAGGATCAGCACGCTGACAGGCGTGTTGGAGAAGATCGAGACGCCGAGATCGCCCTGGACAACACGCAGCGCCCAGCGTCCGAACTGGACCAGAAGCGGGTCGTCGAGGCCGAGGCGCTGGCGGATGGCGACGATCTGCTGGGGCGTCGCGTAGTCGCCCGCGATGATCGCGGCCGGATCACCCGCCGAGAAGTGCAGGAGCAGGAACACGAAGATGCCGACGAGCACCATCACCAGGATGGTCGAGGCGAGGCGGTGGGCGAGATAGCTGAGCATCGGTCCGGTCGCGCTCCGTCAAGGCCTGCGGGATCGGAAAGCCGCCGCGGATACGCGGCAGCCGGCGAAAGATCGCTGGCCCGGACTCCGCGAGCGGCGGAATCCGGCAGCGTGAACGGAAGGGGCCAAGCGGCCTCAGCCCTTCTTGACGTTCCAGAACGGGATCAGCTCCGGCATGCCGATCAGCCCGGTCAGATTGCGCAGCGCCGCCGGCTGGAACCATTGGCCGTAATACATGTGCGGCACGAAATCCCAGGCGTTCTGCTGCATGTCGCGCGCGATCTGCTTGCGCTCGGCATCGTCGGCCGCCTGCGCCCATTTGTTGCGGAAGGCCTCGTGCTTCTCGTCCGAAGGCCAGCCGAACCAGCCCTTCTCGCCATTGGCGGCATGGCCGCTGAGCGCGACCGGATTGCCGAAGGCGTTGACCGAGCCCGAGGTGAAGAAGACGTTCCAGCCGCCCTGGTCCGGCGGAGCCTTGACCGCGCGCCGCGTGATCACCGCGCCCCAGTCCGAGGCCTGCAGCGAGACGTTGAAGCCTGCCTGGCGCATCCATTGCGCGATCAGGTTGGCGGCGTTGTTCATATAGGCGACGTTGGTGGCGTGCAGCACCACGACGGGCCGGCCGTCATAGCCGGATTCCTTGACCAGCTGCTTCGCCTTCTCGATGTTCTGGCCTTCCTTGAACCAGCCGATATTGGCGTCGTTCTCCATCGGCGTGCCCATCCCGAACAGCGATGAGCAACCGCGGAAATATTTCTCGTCGCCGAAGGTCGCCTTCATCACCTCGGTCGGATGGATGAGGTGGAGCATGGCCTGGCGGGCCTTGACGTTGTTGAAGGGCGGGTGGAGCCAATTCACGCGCGCCCAGCCGAGTTGGCCCTGCTTGTTCAGGACCTCGAGCTTGATCTCCTTCTCGCCTTCCAGCGAGGAGAGCAGGTCGACGTTCGGATATTCGATCATGTCGATCTCGCCGGCTCGGATCGCGGCGATCGCCGTCGCCTCGTCGGCGATGTTCTCGTAGACGACGCGGTCGACATTCACGACCTTGCCGCCCGAGGTGAACACGGCCGGCTCCGAGCGCGGCACATAGTTCGGGTTCTTGTCGTAGACGTAGCGCTGGCCCTGGACGACGGCGTCCTGGTTGAAGGTGAACGGACCCGAGCCGATGATCGTCTGGATCTGCTGGTTCGGATCGGTCTGCGCCTCCTTCTCGCGCATGATGTAGCAGACATTGGTCGCCGCCTTGGCGAGCCACTCCACCACGAGGCTGTAGGGCTCCTTCATCACGATCTGGAAGGTCTTGTCGTCCTTGACCGGCGTGTCGGCCAGACGCGCCAGCATGTGCTGGCCGCCGCCGTCGCGCGCGGCCCAGCGCCGGATCGAGGCGACGCAATCCTTCGCCGTCACCGGCGTGCCGTCTGAGAACTTGAGCCCGTCGCGCAGCTCGAAAGTATAGGTCTTGCGATCGTCCGACAGGCCCCATTTCGAGACCATTTGCGGCTTGGCCTCGTATTTGTCGTCGACGCCGAACAGCATGTCGTAGACCATGCCGGCGTGATAGGAGGTCATGTTCGCGGTCGTCCAGATCGGATCGAAGACGCGAAGATCGCCATGCAGCACGGCGCGGATCGTGCGCTCGACCGGCGGCGTCGCCTGGGCCCTGAGCCGCGCCGGAGCGGCGGTGAGCGCGCCGGCGGCGAGCCCGCCCTGAACGAATCTGCGGCGTGTGGTGGTCATGTCATCCTCCTCCCAGAGATGCAGGACAACCGCGGACATTCGCCTCGTCGGCCATCCGCGGCCATTAACTCACGGCCTTGTCGCCCTCCGCAAGCACGAATTCGGCGAGCTCGAAATCAGACGACGATGCGGCCGGGCGGCAGCGGGTCGTGCGGCCAGAGCGGGCGGGCGATCTTGCGATAGGGATATTTGCGCACGTCGAGATGCGAGGGGCCGCCGCCGTCGGTATAGATCACCGCGCTGGCGATCGGCCCGTAGGCGGCGTGGAAATGGTTGGTCGACTTCACGCTGACGATGCGCTTTTGCGTCGGGTCGATGCCGACGCTGGTGAAGATCTCGAGTCCCAGCGCCTGGCTGCGATGCGAGATCAGCGACACGTCGATGCCGTCGATGCGGATGCCCACGCCGTTGCCGATCGGCACCTTGGCCGTGCCGAAGCTCTGCGTGCCGTTGCGGACGGCCCCCAGCACGGTGACCTCGCCATCCACCGGCATGCCCGAGGTCGATGCCGCCTTGCCGCCGAAGCGCAGGGGGATCGTCGCGCCGACCCCGGCCGTCAGGCAGAAGGCGACGGCGACGGGGTCCCAGACCGGCCCGATCGCTGCGTCGGTGATACCGCGCTCGCGCAGGCGATGAATGATGTTGGTGTTGTCGGACGCCGCACCACCACCGGCATTGTCGGTCGAATCCGCGATCACGGTCGGCCCGTTCCCGGTGCTGGCCAGCGCCCGGTCGATCGCCTCGTCGAGCGGCACCACCGGCGGTGCGAACTGGCCTTTCAGCGAGCGGAACTCCTCGCCAAGCCGGGTCGCGAGTGCATCGCCCGCCGCCTTGGCGTCGTCGGTGATCACCAGCACGCGCGTGCCGATCTCCGGGACGTCGCCCTGCTGGAAGCCATGCGCCAGCGAGACCGAGAGCACGCCGTCCTTGCCTTCGAGCGCGCTCATCCGGTCGACGAAGGAGCGGCCCGGCTCGCGCGTCGTCGGCACCAGCTCGATCATCCGGCAATCATAGAGCGACATCACCGGCCTGATCTCGCCACGGATCGTACGGACGATGATGTCGACCAGCTCCTCGGCGCGCTCGACGAAATCGATATGCGGATATTCCTTGTAGAGGATGATCGCATCCGCCAGCCGCACGCGCTTCTCGGTCAGGTGGCAATGCGGATCGAGCTCGACGCCGATCGGCACATTGGGCCCGACGATGGCGCGGACATGTTCGAGGATATCGCCTTCGCAATCGTCATAGCCATGCGCGACCATCGACCCGTGCAGACCGAGCAGCACGCCGTCGACCGGCATCGCCGCCTTGAGCTGGCCGAGAATCTCGCCGCGCATCTCCTCGTAATCGGCCTTCGCGCAGGTGCCCGACGGCTCGGCCCAGAAGCAGGAGCCTTCGATCAGGGTGAAGCCGTCCTGCTTCGCCCGCTGCCGCGCGACGTAAAGCGGCGCGGTCGTATGGGTCGCGCGGTCCGGATGCTGGCCCGCCGGGAAATAGGCGGAGGCCTCGAAATTGGCGCGGGATGTCGGAACCGGAGAGAAGGTGTTGGTTTCGGTGGCGAGCGACGCGGCGAACAGACGCATGATCCAACACTCTCCCGCTGGTATGTGGGAGAGCGTCGGCCAGCGGCGGCGGGACTGTCAACCCGCACCCTGTTTCGCCAGGCGAAAGCCGGCGGCTTGCTCCGTCAGGCGAAGACGATTTCCGCATTGACCTGGGCGACGGTCTGGTAGGGCAGCCAGGCGATCCAGCTGCTGCCCGAATCGACCAGATAGACGCCGGCGACGCCCGCATTATTGCCCGCGATCGCGGAGATGCGGCCGGCATAGGAGGTGTCGAAGGAGAGCCGGTCGCCGGCATTGAAGCTGAACACCGTGTCGACGTCGCCCGAGACCAGGTCGCCGGCACCGAAGCGATAGGTGTCGGCGCCGGTATTGCCGTAGAGATAATCGCTGCCGGTGCCGCCGCGAATGAGATCATTGGCATTGGCTCCGCCATAGATCGTGTCGTTGCCGGAGCCGCCATCGGCGAGCGCGAAGCTGCCGCCGACCGAGCCGACCGCCATGACGTCGTTGCCGGCGCCGCCGAGCACCGTGTCGGCCCCGGTGATCGCCGGGCCCGAGAAATCGCCGCCGAAGAGCCAGTCGTCGCCGGCGCCGCCGGTCAGATGGTCTGAACCGCCATTGCCATAGAGGAAATCGGCATCGGCGCCGCCGACCAAGGTGTCATTGTCGGCTCCGCCCAGGGCGATGTTGTTCGCGCCAGAGCCAACGTCGATATAGTCGAAGCCGGCGCCGCCGACGATGTAGTCCTGCCCTCCCAGGCCGAAGAAGTTGTTGTTGCCGCTATTGCCGATCAGCACGTCCGAAAGCGTGCCGGCGCGCAGCTCGTTGGTGCCGTAGACCCCCTCGATATTGCTCAACGTGTCGTAGGCGCCGGTATTGTCCTGCGCGAACCCGTTGGCGAGATCGACATAGACACCCGCCGCGCCCGGCACCGAACCGCCCAGCGTGTAGTTCGCGTAGTCGATGCCGCTGCCACCGTCGAGGATGTCGGCACCGCCATCGCCCTCGATGAAGTCGTCGTCGCCGCCGCCGAAGATATAGTCGTTTCCGTTACCGCCCCTGAGGACATTCGCGTTCCCGCCGCCATAGATCTCGTCGGCGAACTGCGTGCCGGTGATGTTGCGGATGCCGAAGACCCGGTCGATGTCGCCGAACGAGCCCTCCACCGTGTCCGTCGCGATGCCGCCCTGGACAGTGGTCGCGCTCAGGTTGACCCGGATGCCGTGCGTCGCGCCGAAGGATACGTCGAGGCTGTAATCGACGGTGTCGGCGTTCTGGCCGCCCGAGCCGACGAAGACGTCGTTGCCGCCGAGGCCGAAGAAGGTGTTGCTGGCCGTGCCGCCTGCGGTGACATTGGCGCCGCTGTAGAAATAATCGGCCCCGGCCGTGCCGCGCACCGCCTCGATGCTGGTCAGCGTGTCGGTGTCGCCGAAACCGTCCCGCGCCGTCCCGGCCGCCACGGTGAAGCCGTTGACCGTGACGCTCGAGGCGCTGAGGTTGACGATAACCGCGCCCGTACCGCCAAAGGCGGCGTCGCTCTGGTACGACATGGTGTCGAAGCCGCTGCCGCCATTGATGAAGTCGCCGCCGCCGAGCCCGCGGAACTGATTGTTGTCGGCGTTTCCGATGAAGACGTCGACACGGTTCGTGCCGCGGACGGCCTCGATGCTCGTGAAGGTGTCGGTGTTGCCGAACTGGTCGGTGGCGATGCCCGTCCCGAGATTGACCGTCACGCCACTCGATCCGAGATACATCGCCTGCGAGGGTCTCAACGCGTCGCCGGAGCTGATGAAGTCGAGCGTATCGAAACCGCCGCCGCCATGGATGGTGTCGTTGCCCATATAGGCGCGGAAGCTGTTGTTCCCGTCGTCGCCGGTGAGCGTGTCGGCGTTCATGCTGCCGATCAGCGCCTCGATGGAGATGAAGGTGTCGGTGGCGCCGAACGTGTCGGTGGCGGTTCCCGTGGCGAGATTGGCGATGACGCCCAGGCCTCCGGTCTCGAATTTGTAGCTGGCGAAGTCGGTTCCGTCGCCGCCGTTCAGCGTGTCGTTTCCGCCGAACCCATAGAGCGTATCGTCGCCAGCATGCCCCACGAGCGAATCCGCGCCGGAATAGCCGCGCACCTCGTCCTCGCCGGCGAAGAGCGACGTCAGCAGCCCCGCGCCATTGACGCTCGGAGTCAGGAAGGACTGGAACATGACGGCCGAGTAGCTGAGTTCGGCAATGGTCTCGATATTGGTGCCGCCATTGGCATGGGTCAGAGCGGTGATCGTCCCGGCGGTCATCTGTCCGCCCGCGACGGTGATCCCCGATCCCGTCAGCACGAGCGATGTGCCATCGCTAAGACCAAGCGTCACGGAAGTTAATCCGCTTCCGTCTCCTGTCAGAATTGTGGAAGTTAGAACAGTTTGAAACGCCGATCCGACAGTCAGCCTGACATAATTCGCCATGTTTCAAGCCCCCCAGAAGGCCGCGGGTCTCACGATCAAGCTCGAAAACCCGATGATTACCTCAGGTTATTGCTGAGATTCATTGTTTACGATGAGAGCGTATTTGGTGTTTTTACTTTTTTGTGGACTGCTAAGCGCATCGATCTAATCTGCACACGGGAGCTTACCTCAAAAGACGACGATGAAATCGTCTATTTGGAGGTAATACAGCGACAACTCGAATCTACGCACTCCCCAAAAGGGAGGTGTGCCGCCAGTAATTCTTTGTGCACAGCGACCGCTACGCGGCATTCCGGCCTGAAATCGGCATGAGAACTGCGGCCGCGCTTGCGCGGCCGCAAGGCCTCGGGCGCTAAGCTAGCCGGCGACGATCAGCTCGCAGCGCGCATCCTTGATCATTTGCAGCGTCGTCGGGCCCGGCTTCCGGTCGGTGACGAGCGTGCTCATCTCCCGCAGATGGGCCACGCGGGACATCGCGACGCGGGAAAACTTGGTATGGTCGGCGAGCAGCACGGAGCGGCGCGCGTTGCGCATCATGGCGCGACCGACCACGGCCTCGTCGTCGCGGTATTCCAGCAGGTTGCCGTCCGCATCGATGCCGCCGATGCTCGTCATATGCAGGTCGCAGCGGTAGTTCTCGATGAAGGCGGCGGCATGCATGCCGCCGAGCGCCCGGTTCTGCCCGAGCCAGAAGCCGCCGGTGATCAGGATCGAGATCTCCGGGCAGCGGTCGAGGATCGAGGCGGCCGCGGTGCTGTTGGTGACGACGCGCAGACCGCGCGGGCGCCGCTCCGCGATCGCCTTGGCCAGCGCGTCGACCGTGGTCCCCGGCGTCAGGAACAGCGAGCTGCCCGGCGTCACCAGCTCGGCCGCCGCACGGGCGATCGCGGCCTTCTCCGCCGCCGTCTCGACATGGCGCAGCTCATAATCGGCATTGGCGGTGCTGAGATTGGCGCTGGCGCCACCATGATGACGCCGCAGCAGGCCCCGATCCGAGAGTTCCTGGAGGTCGCGGCGCAAGGTCTGGGGCGTGACGTTGAACGCCGCAACCATCTCCTCGATCGCCGCATAGCCGCGCCGGGAGAGGATGTCGAGAATCTCGCTGTGGCGCTTGTTGAGTTCGGTCATGCCGCGCCAGAACTACAACTGACGCGACGTGAAGGGCAATGCGCGATTACGAAAATCGCACATTGCGGAAAGGAACGCTTAGTGCATCATGCGCACCGGCACGGCGCGGTGAGGCAGCATGAGCGGTGACGGCCAGATCATGACCCGCAGGATCATCTGCGCCGGCAATCTCGTCCATGACGAGGTCTTTCATATCGACGCCCTGCCGACCGCCGGCATCAAGACCGGCGTGCTGCATTACGACCAGCGCTATGGCGGCCCGGCCGCGACCGCCGCGGTCGCGATTTGCCGCCTCGGCGGCACCGCATCCTATTGGGGCCGTGTCGGCGCCGATCCGGCCGGCGATGCGGCGATCCGCATCATGCAGGGCCACGGTGTCGATTGCAGCGGCGTCGCGCGGCTTCCCGGACGCACCTTGCGCGCCATCGTGCTGGTCGATGGCCGCGGCGAGCGCAGCATCGTCTCCGATCGCAGGAGCCTGCCGACCGATCCGGGCGCGCTTCCGGACGATCCGCTCGACAATGTCGGCGCCGTCCTTGTCGATACACGCTGGCCGGCGGGCGCCGATGTCGTGCTGGATCGGGCCCGCGCTGCGGGAATCGTCACCGTCCTCGACGCCGATGGCGGCGCGCCCGAGGACAATGAGCGCCTGATCGGCAAGGCCGATCATGTCGTGTTCTCGAGCGAGGGCCTGCGGGATTTCGCCGGCGAGGGCGAGCCGGGGGATCTGTTGCGGCGCTGCGCCGCGAACTCGCAAAAGGTCTTCGCCGTCACGCGCGGCGCGGCCGGCAGCCTGTGGCTGATCGATGGCGAGATCGTCGCGGTTCCCGCCTTCCGGGTCGTCGTCACCGACACGACCGGCTGCGGCGATGTCTTTCACGGGGCCTATGCGCTCGGTCTCTGCGAAGGCCGCGCGCCCATGGAGGCGGCGCGCTTCGCCACGGCGGTCGCCGCGTTGAAGGCGGAACGCGCACGCGGCTGGGACGGCATGGCCGATCGCCCCGCCGTCGAAGCGCTGCTCGCCAATGGCGAGACGCAGTAGGCACCCGTCGTCGCGGTTCGCGCTGTGCTGCATACGCGAACCCGTAACCCGATCATGCTGCTATGCGCTAAAAACGAAAATCAAACTTGCGATAACGAAAAGATCGTGCATCATCGAGAGTGATAGGGAAAACGATGGCCTGGGAGGTTCATCCCGCGAAAAGCGGGAGTTCGTGCAGAACGACACCCAGCGGAACGGTTTTCGACGGCCGCCGCGGATTCCCGCACGCCTCTGCCCGATCGCCCGCAACGCTCGTTCAAGTTGGACACGGTCCAAAGGTGTGATTCATGGGATGCTCCTCGCTCGCTGATCTCCTCGAAGACCTGAAGGCGATCAATGTCGATCTGTCGGGTCCGGCGCCCGATTTTTCCGGGAGCACGCGCCCGTCGGGCGAGATGATCGATCGCTGGGCCGAGACGGCCGCCCTGGCGGAACCGGAGGCCCGCTCCGTCGCGATCTGGGTGATCCGCGAGGCCGCCCTCGCCGCCGGTATCGTGCCGGCCTCCGTGCAGGAACTCTACCTCGCCTGCGCCGCCGGAAAATGGTCCGGCAGGACGGTGCCGGCGATGAACCTGCGCGGCTGGACCTATCAGACCTGCCGCGCCGTCTTCCGCGCCGCCAAGGAGCTCGACTCCAAGCTCTTCATCTTCGAGCAGGCCGTCGGCGAGGCGCTCTATGCCCAGCAGCCGCCCCTGGAATACGCGGCCGGCGTTCTTGCCGCTGCGCTGCGCGAGGGCCATCAAGGCCCGGTCTTCCTCCAGGCCGACCACGACCAGATCAATGCGAAAGCCTATCTGGCCGACCCGAAGGCGGAAATCCGCAAGCTCGAGGCGATCATGCGCGAGCAGGTCGCCGCCGGGCTCTACAGCATCGACATCGACGCCTCGACCGTGGTCGACCTCGCACTGCCGACGGTCGAGGACCAGCAACGCGTCAATGCCGAGCTGACCGCGCATTTCACTGAGTTCGTGCGCGGCATCGAGCCCGAGGGTGTCACCATCTCGCTCGGCGCGGAGATCGGCGAGGTCGGCCACGAGAACACCACCCCGGAGGAACTGCGCGCCTTCATGAAGGTCTATCTCGAGGAGATGGCCAGGCGCGGCCGCGATCTCCCGATCGTCAGCAAGATCAGCATCAATTCCGGCACCTATCATGGTGGCAAGGTGCTGCCGGACGGCACGCTCGCGCCGGTCGATGTCGATTACGATCTCCTCAAGACGATCTCGACGATCTGCCGCAAGGAGTTCAACATGGCGGGCGCGGTGCAACACGGCGCCTCGACCCTGCCGGGCGAACAGCTGGCTAAATTTCCGGCGGCGGAAGCCGTCGAGATCCATTTGGCGCTCGGCTTCAACAACCTGATCTTCGACCATCCGAGCCTGCCGCAGGCGCTGAAGGGCCAGATCCGCGACTACACTTTCGCCAACCACGCGGCCGAGCGCGCGCCGGGCGAGACCGATGCGCAGTTCTTTTACAATACGCGCAAGAAGTCGTGGAAGGTGATGAAGCAGCCGTTCTGGGAGATGCCGGCTGGGGCTCAGGCCGAGATCATGGCCTCGCTGCAGGTGATGTTCCGCAACATGTTCACCTGGATGAATGTCGGCGGCACCAGCAGGCTGGTGCTCGACAACACCACGCTGGTCAAGGTGGCGCCGCCGCTGCCCGAGGCGCTCCGTAAGGCCCGCGCCGCCTGACCCGGCTCTGCCCAAGCGCGCCGGTGGAGACGGCGCCGCAACCAAGAAGACGACCAACGACAAGCAATCAGGGAGGAAACGCTCATGCATCTGCAATCAAGGTCCCTGACGCTCGCGGCGATGACCGTCGCCGCCGCGCTCAGCCTGCCGACGCTCGCGCTCGCCCAGCAGAAGGAGGTGCGCTGGGGCCAGTGGAAGGGCACCGAGGTCGGCGAGAAATTCATGGCCGAGCTGAAGGCGGCCTTCGAGAAGGACCATCCCGACATCAAGCTCGTCACGGTCGATTCACCCTTCACCGGCTTCCACGACCGCGCGATCGTCCTGCACCAGGCCAAGAAGCTGCCCGACGTCCTCCTCGTGCAGGTGGATTGGGTGGCAGAGTTCGCCGATCTCGGCATGATCGAGCCGCTCGACGAGCGCATCGCCAAGGAGCCGAAGGAGTTCTTCGCCAACATCCCGGTGACCTTCCATCAGCAATGGAAGGGCAAGCAGTATTATCTCCCGATCGAGAGCGGCGCGGTCGCGCTGTTCTACAATACCGACCTGTTCAAGGCCGCCGGCCTCTCGGGCCCGCCCAAGACCTGGGACGAGTTCGCGGATCATGCCCGCAAGCTCACCAATCCCGAGAAGCGGCAATTCGCGGTCACCGGCACGCTGCAGGGCGAGCCGCCGACCAACATGACCTATGACATCTACCCGCTGCTGCTCCAGAACGGCGCGAAGATCATCGACGCGACGACCAACAAGGCCGTATTCAACAGTCCCGAAGGCGTCGCCGCCATCGAGTGGTATGTCGAGCGCGTCAACAAGGACAAGGTCTCGGTTCCCGGCGTGCTCAGCAATGGCGAGAAGGAAAAGCGCGCCAATTTCGCCTCCGGCAATGTCGCCATGATGTTCGAAGGGCCGTGGGGCGTCGCCATCCAGAAGCAGCTCAACCCGAAGCTCAATTACGACGTCGCGCCGCTGCCCAAGGGAAAGACCACCGGCACCATGGTGCGCGGCTCGCTGAACACGATCACGACTCAGGCGCAGGACAAGGACGCGGCCTGGACCTTCATGCGCTGGCTCTCGGGGCCGAAGGGCATCGAGATGTGGGCCAAGGGCACCGGCGGCTTCCCGGCGCGCACCGACGTCGCCAACCAGGACTGGTTCAAGGAGCGCAAGCTGTTCCAGGCCTTCGTCACTCAGATGGCGGCCGACAACGCCAACTCGCCCTTCCTGGTCATGCCCAACGCCGTACAGATGAACAAGGTCATGACGACCGAGATCCAGAACGTCGTGCAAGGCAAGAAATCCGCGAAGCAAGCCCTGGATGACGCCGCGGAGCAGTGGAACAAAGTCCTCGCCTCGGCGAAGTAGCCTCACCGCCCGGAGGGGCGCCGCCCCTCCGTCATCGCTCAGGGGGCGCGGTCGCGCAGACGCGGCCGGCCCCGCATCGATCGGCGAGTCATGCTTTCACTCAGACAGAAATATCGCGAGGAGGCCCTGGCCTATTCGTTCCTGTGGCCGTCGCTGCTGATCCTGGTCGCGCTGCTGATCTACCCGCTCTTCGACGTGGTTCGGCTCAGCTTCTATGACAGCAACCTCCAGCGCGAGACCTGGATCGGCTTCGGCAACTATATCGCGCTGGCGAGCGACCCGCTGTTCTGGCGCGCTTTCCTGAACACGGTGGTGTTCACGGCGTTGAGCGTCGCCCTGCATCTCGTCATCGGCCTCGGGCTCGCGATCCTGCTGAACATGCATCTCGACCCGACATTCCGCAGCGTCGCACGCGGCCTCCTGATCGTGCCCTGGCTGCTCGCGCCGACGGTCGCCGGCATGATCTGGGTGCTGATGCTGCAGCCATTGGGCATCGTCAACGGCCTCTTCGCCTCGCTCGGGCTGATCGATCCCAACTTCGCGGTCTCCTGGCTCGGCGATCCCGCGACCGCGCTCGGCTCGGTCACCGCCATGAATGTCTGGCGCGCCTTCCCCTTCTTCATGGTGATGCTGCTGGCCGGGCTCCAGGCCATTCCCAAGCAGCTCTACGAGGCGGCGGAGATCGACGGCGCCTCGTTGTTCCGCCAGTTCTGGCACATCACCATCCCGCAGCTGCGCGGGGTCATCGCGACGATCATCCTGCTCGATTCGATCTGGACCTTCCGCGCCTTCGACCCGGTCTATGTCATGACCGGCGGCGGGCCGGCGCATTCCTCCGAGGTGCTGGCGACGGCGATCTATTTCGACGGGTTCCAGAAGCTGAAATTCGGCTACGCCTCGGCCGAGGCCGTCGTCATGTTCATCGTCCTCTTCATCGCGAGCGCCTTCTACGTGCGCCGGGCCATGAGCAACGCGCAATGACAGTCGCCCTTCGGACCACCGCGGCGCATCCGCGCCCCTATCTGGGCAAAATCGGCACGCGCGGGCGGGAGCGCCTGCTCAACGCCGTGGCCTATCTTCTGCTGATGGCAGCGATCGCCATCGTCTTCATTCCGCTGCTCTGGATGCTGAGCGTCTCGCTTCGCCCGAATCTCGAAGTGATGCGGATGCCGCCGGACTGGCTGCCGCAGGTCTTCACGCTCGAAGGCTATGTGAAGATCTTCACCACGCCGCGCTATCTCCTCGTCTTCCTCAACACGATGGCGATCTCGCTGCTGGTGACGGCGCTGTCGCTGGTCCTGGGCGCGATGGCCGCCTATGCGCTGGCGCGCTTCAAGTTCGCCGGGCAGCGCACGGTGCTGATGTTCCTGATCACGACCCAGATGTTCCCGCTGGTGCTGCTCTGCATCCCCTATTTCCGGATCTTCATCACGCTCGGGCTCTACGACACGCGCACCTCGCTGGTGGTCGTCTACCTGACCTTCACCTTGCCCTTCTGCATCCTCATGCTGCGCAGCTATTTCATCAACATCCCGCGCGACATCGAGGAGGCGGCGATGGTGGACGGCTGCTCGCGCCTGGGCGCGATCTTCCGCACCCTGATCCCGATGTCCTATCCCGCCTTCATCGGCGCCGGCCTCTACACCTTCCTGCTCGCATGGAACGAGTTCCTGTTCGCGGTGGTGCTGATCGAGTCCTGGGAGAACCGCGTGCTGACCATGGCGATCTACAGCCTGATGGCCGAGTTCGTCACCGACTGGAACACGATGATGGCCTTCTCCGTCCTGGCGAGTCTGCCGCTGGTCATGGCCTTCATTTTCCTGCAGAAATTCATGGTGCAGGGCATGACTGCCGGCGCCCTGACCTCCTAGGTCGACGCCGGCCAGTCATCCCGGCTTCAGCTCAGCGCGCTGGCAAGACCCGACCGGCGCGAGACCTTTGGCCCGATGAACGGCGCCTCGTCCACGTCGTGCTCCGGCCAGAACCGCCCCTTGCGCCAGGTGAAGAGCCCTTTGGTGTAATATCCGATGCCGGGCGTCCGCAGCAGGAGCGGCGTCGCCAGCCCCGCGAAGTTGAGCGCGAAGTGATAGCCGGATTTCACGACGACGAAATCATGCTCGGCGATCGGGACGCCATTGCTCTCGAAGGCCGCCGGATCATGCGTGAACCCCGGCTTGCTGGTCACCAGCACGGAGATGCGGTTCTCGATGCGAAGCACGGCGACCGCGCCCAGCGCCGTCAGTTCGCCGCCGCGATAGGGCCCGCGCATGCGAAACGAGCCGTCACCGAGGCCGACCACCCGTGCCTTGACCCGCAGCGGCGCGAAGCCCGGCGTCAGCGCGCCACCGAGATCGAACGAGGCTTCCTGTCCGATGCCGATGCGCTGCGCCGCCTCGACGACGGCCGGATCGGTGACGGGGATCGCCGCGCGCAGCCCCGGATGCGCCATGGTCGCCGACAGGATCGCGGTGGAATCGCCGGGAGCCGCGGCCAGCACGCGGTCGCCCATATCCGCGAGGACGAAACGCTCCTGGCCCTGCCTGGCCGCGACATGCGCAAGCGCGTTCTCGATCGACCAGAGATCGTCGACGAAGCGCTCGCGCCTGTCCCAGAAGCCTTGGCCGATCCGGGTCGCGATCCCGGCGGCCGCCGCATTGGAGCCGTCCGAGACCACGACGATGGCCTGGCCCATCTCCGCATCGTCGAGCGCCCGGAAGACGTTGTAGAGCGACACGTCCCAGATACCCTCGGTCTCCTTCGCGAGAGTGCGGGCGAGCGTGTGAAGTTCGTGCAACGGGCCGACGGCGGTCTCGTTCGCGCCCGGGATCACCATCCGCACCTTGGTCAGCGTGGAGACGGGCGAGAACGCGCCGCGCAGCATCGCGAGCACGCCTTGCGCGACCTTCTCGCCGCAGGCCACCACGTCGGAATGCGGGTTTTCCTTGCAGGCGATGCAGATATCGCAGGCATCGAGCATGGCCTCGGTCAGATGCGCATGCAGATCGAGGCCGATGCCGATCACCACATCGGGACCGACGGCCCGTCGCAGATCGCGCAGCAGGTCGCCCTCGGCATCCGCGAGCTCGGTGGTGCCCATCGCACCATGCAGCTCCAACGCGATCGCATCGGGCCTGGCCGCCAGCGCCGCCTCGATGATCTCCTGCTTGATCGCATCGTAGAATGCATGCGCGACCGATCCGCTCGGCGGACCTTCGATCGAGACGGCGGGAATGAGCCTCGCCTTCTCGGCCTCCAGCCTCCGCACGATGCCGCCGAAGGTGGTACCCGAGGTACGTGCCTCGCTCAGCAGGGTCTCGCCGCGTAGGATTACGAAATCATCGCGCGGCGTCACGAGCGGGCTGAAGCCGTGCGATTCATGGAACATCCGCGCCACCAGGATGCGGGGGCCGGAGGCCGTCTCGACAGCTCGGTTCATTGTTGGATCCATCGGTTCCAGCGCTCCAGGAGGCGGGCATGATTGTCGTTGATCCAGGCGGCGTCCGGCTTGACCAGGTGCTCGAAGACACCGGGCGCCAGCGGCAGCGATTCACGCGCCTGCGCATTCATCATCTCGGCCGCCTTGCGGCTGCCCGGGGTGCAGAAGGCGACCTCGCACCACTTCGCCTGAGCCTCGACGCTGTCGAGATAGAAGGCGAGGAACTTGCGGGCATTCTCGCGGTTGGGAGCACCCTTGATGATGCTCCAGCGGTCACCGACCAGCACCGCCTGGTCGAGGCTCCAGGCCAGCGGCAGGCCCTCGGCCTTGAGGGCCGAAGCGCGCGTCTGCCAGATCATGCCCATCACATATTCGCCGGTCCGGAAACCCTGGACGCTCTGGTCGCCGCTGCGCCACCACAGGCCGATCTGCGGCTTGATCTCGTCCATCTTCCTGAAGGCGCGATCGATATCGAGCGGAAAGAGCTGGTCGAGCGGAACCCCGTCAGCGAGCAGCGCGACGGCGAGAACCCGCCAAGGATCGTTGAAGTTCGGCAAAGCGCGAGGTCCCGGAAACTCCTTGACGTTCCAGAAATCGGCCCAGGTACTCGGCTTGCGTCCCGAGAATTTCCCGGCGTTGTAGACCATCAGCGTCGTGCCATAAGCCGAGAGCACGCCATTGTCGTTGCAGGCGCCCGGCAGGAGGTCGCTGCGGCCGGCATAAGCCGTGCAGAACTCGCCCATGTTCTCGTTCAGTTGGGCGTGCAGCTTCGAGGCCGCCTGGATTTCGCCGGAGGTGTAGATGTCCCAGGTCACGCGGCCGGCCTCGACCATCGCCTTCGTCCGCGCGATCTGATCCGCCCCGGAGGCGGAGACGCTGACCACCCTGATACCGGTCGCCTTCTCGAAGGGATCGAAGAAATGCTGGCGCACCTGCTTTTCCCAGATGCCTCCGGTGGTGGCGATGATGAGTTCCTGCCGCTCTTGCGCATGCGCCGGCGCCGCAAGACAGGGCGCGGCGAGCATGGCCGCGATCGCGGCGCTGATGAGGGACCTGCATCTCGGCATGCTGGCGTCTCCGTGAGAGGTTGAAAGGTCAGGGCGCGGTGAATTCACCACCGTTGACGTCGAGAACAGCGCCGTTGATGAAATCCGCCTCGGGGGCGGCCAGGAATGCCGCGACCCGGGCGATATCCTCGGGCCGCCCGAGCCGGCCGGCCGGAATGCGCGACAAGGCCGCCTGGTTCGTGACCGAGGACGGATCGCCGGTCATCTCGGTGACGATCCGGCCCGGCGCGATCAGGTTGCAGGAAATGCCCTGCCCGGCATGCTCGCTGACGATGGAGCGCATCAGCCCCGCCAGCGCGCTTTTCGAGGCGACATAGCTCGCACTGGCGATCCGCGGCATCGTCCGCCCGGCGACCGATCCGATCAGGACGATGCGGCCGTGCCGGCGGGCAGCCATCCCGGGCAGCACCGCCTGGCAGCAGATCAGCGCCCCGGTCAGGTTGACCACGAGCACATCGTTCCATTCGTCGAGCGCGATGTCGGCGAGCGGCGTCCGCCCTGTCGGCGTCTTCGGCGAGAAGCCGGCATTGCAGACCAGCGCGTCGATCCGGCCCCACTCCGCTTCGACGTCGCCGAGAAAGCGCCGGGTCGCAGCCTCGTCCCGCAGATCGACGACCCCGGCACGAACCGTCTCCGCGCCGTGACGCGCGGCAAGCCCGGCACGGGCCTCCCCGACCCTCTCGGCCTGCTGGCTGAAGAAGGCGACGCGCCAATGCTCGGCGAGCAGCCGCTCGGCGATGGCGAGCCCGATGCCGGAGCTGCCGCCGCTGACGACCGCGATGCGTGGCGCCGGACCGCTCATGCCATCACCGATGGTGCGGGCGCGGCGTGGTCCAGCGTGCCGTCATAGAGCGAGATCGGCGGATGGGCGTCCGGGTCGGTCATGATCTCGATCAACGTCGGACGGGGCGAGGCGAGCGCAGCCTCCAACGCTGGCGCGACGTCGTCCGCCTCATCAATCCTGACGCTTTCGCAACCGCAGGCCCGCGCGATCGCGGCATGGTCCACCGGGGCGAAATGGCAGGCCGTGGTATAGGTGCCGAACTTCACCGTCTCGGCATCCTTCTGGTAGCCGAGGATGCCGTTGTTCAGGACGATGACCGTCACGGGCAAGCCCATCCGGACCATCGTCTCGAGCTCGGCCCAGGAATGGGCGAAGCCGCCATCGCCGACGAGCGCGACCACCGGCGCGGCGGGCCGCGCCGCCTTGGCGCCCATCGCCAGCGGCAGGCCCCAGCCGAGGCCGGCGAGCCCGCGCGGCGTCAGGAAGCGCATGCCGGGCGCCAGGCCCCGTAATTGCCCGACGATCCACATCGAGGAATAGCTCGCATCGGCCGCGACGATCGTTTCCGGCGTCAGCAGCCTCTGGAGCTCCGCCATGACCCGCTCCGGCCGTAGCGGCCCGGCATTGCGACGGGCGAGCGGGCTGCGCGCATCATCGAAACGTCGCCAGGCCGCGCCGATTCGCTGTTCGAGGCCTGGCCGGGCAGCGTGTCTCCTCGTCAGGTCGGCCTCCCCGAGCGCGTCAGCCAGCGCGTCGCAGCCCTCGGCCGCGTCACCGAGGAGCCGGACCGCCTCGAAATTCCGCCCGATCTCCTGCGGGTCGACATCGAGCTGGATGAGCGCCGCCGTCTCGGGCACCAGGCGCCAGCTATCGGTGCCGTTCTGGTTGTTGCGCGTGCCGACCTGGAGGATCACATCGGCCTCGGTGAGCAGGGGACGGGTCTGGCGGCCGAGCGCCGTCGGCCCCACCAGCGCCCCGAGCACGCCGCAGGACAGGGGGTGATGCTCGTCGACCGCGCCCTTGCCCATATTCGTGGTGAAGACCGGCAGGCTCGCCACCTCCTGGAGGCGGGCAAGGGCCGCCGGCGCGCCGTCCGTGAGGGCCCCGCCCCCGGCCATGATCACGGGTTGCCTTGCCCCGGCGATGAGCGCCGCCGCCTCGGCGACGGCCCTGGCGCCCGGGCGCGATCTGTCCAGCGGCCAGGTGCCAAGGCTCTGGCGCCGTAGCCGAGCCGGCACGGCCGCCTCGCGCAGCAGATCGGCGGGCAGCAGCAGCACAGCCGGGCCAGGGCGCCCACTCGCCGCGGCGACGAAGGCCATGTCGACATAATCTTCCGCCCGGTCGGCGGTGCCGATCCGGCGGGTCCACTTGGCGCAGGACGAGAACAGGGCGACATGGTCCAGCTCCTGGAACGCGTTCTTGTCGACCTGATGCCGCTCGACCTCCTGCACCAGGGCGACGATCGGAACGCTCGCCTTCAGCGCCTCTGCCAATGGCGGCACCAGCAAGGTGGCGGCCGGCCCGTTCTGCGCGGCGACGACCGCGACCTTCCCGGACACGCGCGCATAGCCATCCGCCATGGCGCCGCCCATGTTCTCCTGGCGATAGGCGATCTGCCGGATGCCGATCGCCTCGGCGGCGAGAATGACGGCCGATGGCAGGCTCTGCCCGAAGATCACCTCGACGCCGTGGCGTTTGAGCGAGGCGGCGATCACCTCGGCGACGGTCTGTGTCCAGGTCGTCATGCGGCAAGGCTTTCGATGAGGTCGCCGCGGCGGGCGAGGAAGTCGGTGAACAAATCGGCGACGAGGTCGACATCCGCATCGGTCATCGGCGTCGACAGGCAGGCTGCGGCGGCATTGGGTATGATCACGCCCTCCGCCGCGAAGCTCCGCGTCATCTCCCGCATCACGGCGCTCTCTGCGCCGCTGGTCACGACATCGCGGAACTCGCGCGGCTCGGTGCGCTTGGGATGGATCCGGAACAGCGAGGCGACGCCGGTCACGACGAACGGCGCGCCGGCCTCCGCAATCGCCTGCCGGAGCTTGGCCCGAAGCCTGTCTCCGAGCGCTTCCAGATGCGCGAATGCCGCCCGGTCGAGCGCCTGCATCGAGGCGAAGCCGGCCACCATCGAGAGCGGATTGGCCGAGAAGGTGCCGCCCTGCGGCAAGGCCGGCCGCTGCTCCGCGGCATCGAACACGCTCATCACCTCGCGCCGCCCGGCGATCGCCCCGATCGGCAGGCCGCCGCCGATGATCTTGCCGAGCGTGAAGAGATCGGGCTCCAGGCCGTGCCGGGCGGATGCGCCCTCATAGCCCTGCCGGAAGCTCAGCACCTCGTCGGCGATGATGAGAATGCCATGCGCGCGGGCAGCAGTACTCACCGCCTCGATGAAGTCGCGGGCCGGCGCGATCAGGCCGGCGCGGCTCGGCATCGGGTCGAGCAGGATCGCGGCGAGGCGATCGGCATGTCTCGCGATCAGGCGCGTTGCGCCCTCGACATCGTTGAACCGGAGCGTGACGACCTCGTCGAGCACCGAGGCCGGCATGCCGCGATAGAACGGCGTCGCCGCCGGCTCCTCGGCTGGCCCCCAGTTCTCGGGTCCGCTGGCCTGGCTGACCTCCACCCAGTCATAGGAGCCATGATAGGCCCCCTCGATCTTGGCGATGCCCGGTCGCCCGGTATGGGCGCGCGCCGCCTTGACCGCGAAGAGCACCGCCTCCGAGCCCGTATTGACGAAGCGGATCGTCTCGATCCCCGGCACGCGCTCGCAGATCAGCTCCGCCAGCGCGATCTCGGGCAAGGTCGGGTTGGCGAAGCTGGAGCCCGACCGGAGCTGGCGGATGACGGCCTCGGTGACCGGCGCGAAGGCGTGGCCGTGGATCAGCGTGGTGAAATTGCCGTTGAGGTCGAGGAAGCGGCGGCCATCGACGTCGAAGAGGAAGGCCCCCTCGCCGCGCTCGATATAGCGCGGGATCGGATCGCGCTCGACCGTCACCCGTGTCGTGCCGTCGATGAAGACCTTGCGGGCGCGCTCGAATGCCGCCGCCGAAACCGGGCCGATCGAATTATGCCCGTCTGCCATTCCTGCCGTCATGATCCATTCCGCTCGCTACCGGCCAACCCGGAATGGCTCATGATAGATATGGCATGATGTTTGATGCAACAAAAAAGATCAAAAAATCTGCGAGCCGTCACCGCCGCTCCCGCAACATGGCGCTCAGGCGCACATAGCCGTCCTTGATGTCCTGCTCGATCGCCTTGCGGACCTTCGTCCCGCTCTTCGCGCGCAGGCCTTCGAGAGCCGCCATGTGGTTGGACACGCCCTTCCGCGTCTGGGCGAAATCCGGATAGAGCTCGTTCAGGGATGGCCCCACCCTGAGCCAGAGCGATTCGATCATCGCCACCAGCCGCGGCCAGTTGGAGCGGCGGTAGATCAGGAAGTGGAATTCCTGGTTGGCCCTGAGCACCTCGCGATAGTCGCCAATGTCGAGCCCCCCATTGATCGCGAGCTGCAGCTTGCCCAGCACCTCCAGATCGGCCGGCGCGATCGCCTCGACCGAACGCTCGCCCGCCAGGCCTTCGAGCGCGAGGCGCGTCGCGGTGATCTCTTCCAGCGCGTCCTGGGTCAGCACCGGCAGGACGACGGTCTTCGGCCCTTCGTTGACCAATGCGCCTTCGGCGAGGAGCCGGTTGATCGCGTCGCGTGCCGGCGTGGTGCTGACTCCGAGCGCGGCCGCGACGGACCGCACGGTCATCTTCTCATTGGGCGGGAAGGCGCCCCGGATGATGATGTCCTTCAGGCGGCCATAGGATATTTCGCCGAGGCTCGACTGCCGTTCGATCGGCTCCATCATTCCCGACAGCAGCATGTCAGACATTGTGTCTCCTTGGGTCTGATGCATCAAATAGAATGAGTCATCGGCAAGCTCCAGTGCTGCTATCGCTTGACAGGCCTGCAATTCATGTTTGATACATCAAACGTCAAATAATGAACAAAGAGGACGCGGCCGTGGGAGACGCGCCGCAGGCTCGCGTTGAAGCGGTGCCGGCCTTTCCGCCCCTCGCTGTTTCGCACGGTGAGCGGCGGTCCGATGGCAGTGCGACATCATCCACATCCGACCGGTTGGATTGCATGAACGAAATATCGATACCCCTCACGAGCCGTCAGGCGCCGCGACGCAAGGGCGAAGCCATCGTCGTCGACGGGATTTCCAAGCGCTTCGGCAATGTCCCGGCCGTCGACGCCGTCGATCTCGAGGTCGAGGCCGGCGAGTTCCTGTCCCTGCTCGGCCCATCGGGCTCGGGCAAGACCACGCTGCTGATGATGCTCGCCGGATTCGAGACGCCGAGCGCGGGCGCGATCACCCTGAACGGGCGCGATCTCACCTTCGTGCCGCCGAACAAGCGCGGCATCGGCATGGTCTTCCAGCGCTATGCGCTCTTCCCGCATATGAGCGTCGCGCAGAATGTCGCCTTCCCCCTGAAGATGCGGAAGGTCCCGCGGCACGAGATCGCCGGCCGGGTCGAGAAGGCCCTCTCCCTCGTCAGGCTGCAGGATCTCGCCGGGCGCCTCCCCAACCAGCTTTCCGGCGGGCAGCAGCAGCGCGTCGCCGTGGCCCGCGCTCTGGTGTTCGAGCCGCCGGTGCTGCTGATGGACGAGCCGCTCGGCGCGCTCGACAAGAAACTGCGGGAAGAGCTGCAGATCGAGATCAAGACGCTGCATCAGGAGGTCGGCGTCACCATCATCTACGTGACGCATGATCAGGAGGAGGCCCTGACCATGTCGGACCGGATCGCGGTGATGAATCGCGGCCGGATCGAGCAATTGGGAACCCCGCGCGATCTCTATCACGCGCCCTGCAACGGTTTCGTCGCGGATTTCATCGGCAAGATGAACTTCATTCCGGCGACCGTCGCGGCGCTCGGCGCCGAGTCGCTGAGCCTTGCCGTCGGGCAGACGAAACTCGAAGTCCCGCGCTCCTGCCTGCGCTTCGAGCGCCCGGTGGCGGGACAGCCCGTCCGCATCGCCGCACGGCCCGAGCGCATCGCCCTGGAGCCCGGCGCCGAAGGAAAGCCCGGGACCCTTCCGGGCCGTGTCGAGACCTCCGTCTTCGTCGGCGCGCATACGACCTCCATCCTGCGCCTCGCCGACGGTACTCCGGTGCATGTCCAGGCGAGCGGCGCCTCCGTCGCGCGCGGAGCCTCCGTCGCGTTGCGGCTGCTGCCGGAGAGCCTCCACCTGTTCAGGGCCGAAGGCTGACATGGCCTCGAACGCTCCCACCGCAGGTCTGCTGCCGCGCGGATTGTCGCTGGCGCTGGTCTCGCCGCTCATCCTGCTGCTCGGCTTCGCCTTCCTCTGGCCGGTCGCCCAGCTTCTCTGGGGAAGCGTCTTCGCGCCGACCGCGACGATCGAGCATTACAGCCGCATCATCGCGGAGCCGCTCTATCTGTGCATCCTGCTGCGCACGGTGCAGACGGCCGCGATCGTCACGCTCGCCTGCTTCCTCCTCGCCTATCCCGTCGCGCTCGTGATGGCGCGCCAGAGCGGCCGACGCGCCATGCTGCTGGCGGCCTGCGTCCTCATCCCGCTCTGGACGAGCGTGCTGGTCCGTTCCTATGCCTGGATCGTGCTGCTGCAGCGCACCGGCATCGTCAACAACACGCTGCTGGGCTGGGGATTGATCGATCAGCCTCTGCGCCTGCTCTACACTGAAGGCGCCGTCATCGTCGCGATGACGCATGTGCTTCTGCCCTACATGGTCCTGCCGATCTATTCGGCGCTGCGCGCGATTCCGCCCGAGCTCGACCGTGCCGCGCGCAACCTGGGCGCCGGGCCCCTCGCGAGCTTCCGCCTCGTCACGCTGCCGCTGAGCCTGCCCGGCATCTATGCCGGGGCGATCATGGTCTTCATCCTCTCGCTCGGCTTCTACGTCACGCCGGCCTTGGTCGGCGGTCCGCGCAACCTGACCATCGCGACGCTGATCGGCCAGCAGACGACGGAACTCCTGAACTGGCCGTTCTCGGGCGCGCTCGCCGGGGTGCTCCTGCTGGTCACGCTCGCGCTCGTCGCCGCTTTCCGCCGTTTCCTCCAGTTCGGGAAGGGCCGCTAGCTCATGACCGCTCAAGCCGCCGGAGCCATGCCGCGCTCCACACGCCGCCCGGACGGGAGCCTCGCCAGGCTGGCATTACTGCCCTGGGGCCGTTTCACCCTGAACGCGACCGTCGCTTTCATCCTGCTCTTCCTGCTGCTGCCGACCCTCATCGTCATCCCGATGTCGTTCGGAGAAGCCGCCTTCATCCAGTTCCCGCCCCGCGGGCTGTCGCTGAAATGGTATGGCGAATACCTGAGCGACGCCGACTGGATCGGCGCGACCTGGTTCAGCTTCAAGACCGCCTTCGCCACCACCTTCGCCGCCACCCTCATCGGAACGCTCGCCGCCCTGGCCCTGGTGCGGGGCAGGCTGCCGGGAGCGGCCGCGATCCAGGTGCTGACGCTCGCCCCGCTGATCGTGCCGCATATCGTCCTTGCCGTGGCGCTCTACCTGGTCTTCGCGCCGATCGGGCTCACCGGCAATTTCCCGGGCTTCATCATCGCCCACACGATGCTGTCGGTTCCCTATGTCGTGCTGACGGTGACCGCGGCGCTGCAGCGGATCGATCCGAGCCTCGAGCTGGCGGCGCTGAACTGCGGGGCCTCCCGCAGTCAGGCCTTCCTGCATGTCGTGCTTCCGAACATCGCTCCCGGCGTCGCCGCCGGGGCCGTCTTCGCCTTCCTCGCCTCCTTCGACGAGGCGACCGTCGCCTTCTTCATCTCGGGCGTCGAAGGCAAGACCATCACCCGCAAACTCTTCGAGGACATCGACTACAACCTCACGCCCGTCATCGCCGCGGCCTCCACGCTGATGATGCTGGTCTCGCTCCTCCTGATGGGCGGCGTCGAGTGGCTGAGGGCGCGCAGCGAGCGCGCCGCCTCCCGCATTTCCTGATCCGAAGCCGAAAGGAGCAGCCATGTCCGCCTGTTCAGTCCCCGCCTTCCGTCTCGCCTCGTCCTGGCGTCCTGTGCTCGGCATCGCGGCAGCGATGTTGCTCGCCGCGGCCGCCGCACAACCCGCAGGCGCCCAGGAGCAGCGGGTCGTCGTGGCCAATACCGGCGGCGCCTTCGAGCGCGCCCTGCGCGAGAGCTGGTTCGAGCCCTTCACCGCCGCGACCGGCATCAAGGTGGTGAGCGCGACGGCGACGGATGCCGAGCAGCGCGCGCGGGCCGTCGCCATGGTGCAGTCCGGCCGTGTGGAATGGGATCTGTTCGTCAATGTCGACGTGCTCGCGGCTTCGGCCGGCAATCGCGCGATCACGCAGGACCTGTCCTCGTTCTGCGCCGGCTTCGCCGGCCGCGGCGATCTTCAGGACGGCACCTGCAAACCCGAGGGCGTCCGGATTTCCCTGAATGCGACGGCGCTCGCCTTCAACCGCGAAGCGTTCAGCGGCAAGCAACCTTCGTCCTGGGCCGATTTCTGGAATGTCGAAGCTTTCCCGGGGCGCAGGACATTGCCGAATTTCGGCGACCCCTGGCGCGTCCTCGCGGCGGCGCTGATGGCCGACGGCGTCGCCTCCGACAAGCTGTTTCCGCTCGATGTCGAGCGCGCCTTCCGCAAGCTCGACGCGATCCGCCCCCATATCGATCTCTGGTGGCGCACGGGCGACCAGACGCAGCAGGGCTTTCGCAACCGCGACTATGTGCTCGGCATGATCTGGGGAACGCGCGCCAACGCCCTGCTGGCGGAGAAGCAGCCTGTCCAGGTTTCGTTCAACCAGGCCTTCCTGCTCGGCGATCGCATGCAAGTCCTGAAGAACGGCCCCAACAGCGCCAACGCCTTGCAGCTGCTGAAATTCTACCTCGACAATCCCGCGATCCAGGCCGGCTTCGCCGAGAGGATGAGCGTGACGCCGCCGAGCCGGGACGCGATCGCGCGCATGAGCGAGGAGGCCAGGGCGCGGATTCCGTCATCGCCGGCCATGATCGCGACCGCGGTGACGCCGGATGCGGAGTGGCTGAACGCCAATCAGGCGCTGCTGCTCGACAGATGGAACGCCTGGATGCAGCGATAGGCACTGCGCGCGCCTTCGCCAGCCTGCGGCTCACACCGCGTCCGGCTGCCGGTCCGGGCGCGCCGCGATGAAGGCCGGTAGTGCCGCGCAGGCCGCGTCGATCGCGACGAGCCGCGGGAACGGCGTCAGGTCGAGCCCGAAGCGCCGGGCGCTGCCGATTTGCGGCACCAGGCAAATATCGGCGAGGCCGGGAGCCGCGCCGAAGCAGAATGGCCCGGGAACATCCGGCAGCAGCGCCTCGCAGGCGGCGAAACCGTCCGCGATCGTCGTGCGGATCCAGCCGGTCACCTCGTCCTCCGACCAGCCGGCTGCTCGCAGGCGCTTCAGGACCTTGAGATTCTGCAGCGGATGGATGTCGCAGGCGATCGCCAGCGCAAATGCCTCCACCTGCGCCCGCAGCACGGAATCCTCCGGCAGGAGCGGCGGCTCGGGATAGCTCCGGTCGAGCCAGCCGATGATGGCGAGCGACTGGGTCAGGACCGTCCCGTCGCCGAGCTCCAGCGCCGGTACGAGCGCCTGCGGATTGACGGCGCGATAGGCGTCCTCGAGATGCTCGCCCGTGCGCAGATTGTGGATGCGCGTCTCGGGCCGGACGGATTTGAGCGCCAGCGCGATGCGCACGCGCCAGGCGGCCGAGGAGCGGAAATAGCCGTGAAGCAGCATGGTTGCGTCTCCTCAGGCCGACACGCGCCCCGACGTATGCGTCACGGCAGATAAGGCTCCATCCCGTGCTGGATATGCTCGCGCAGCGCGGCCTTCGCGCCCTCCAACTCGCGGGCGCGCAGCGCCTCGATGATCGCGTCGTGCTCGCGGACGATCATCTCGAGATTGTCGGGCCCCTTGCCGTAGAGCGTCTGCGCCACCCGCTGGTGGTAGCCTAGGGTGCGATAAGCGTCGTCGATGAAAGGGTTCTCGGCCAGCCCGACGATGATGCCGTGGAAATGCGCATTCAGGTCGATGAAATCCCTGAAGCTCGCGAATTCGGGACCGTACTGACCCGCCCGGATGCGGTCGTTGATCGCGCTCATTTGCGCGATGATGCCGTCGGTCAGATTCGAAAACCCTTCCTGGAGAGCTCCGAGCTCGACGATCAGCCGCGCCTCGAAGAGCTTCTTCATCTCCAGCGGTTCCGGCGCCGGCGCGATCCGGTAACCCTTGTTCGATTCATGCGTCACGAGCCGCTCGACCTTGAGCCGCGCCAGTGCCTCGCGCACGGGGATCAGGCTGACGCCGAATTCCGCCGCCAGCTTGTCGATCACCACGCGCTCGCCGGCCGGCATCAGGCGGTCCGTGATCCGGCGATGCAGCTCGTCATGGATCTGGTCGACCAGGTTCGACCGCCGCAAGGGGTCGCCCGGCAGCCGGGCGCCTCCGTCGGAGGAAGAGGGAACTGGCTCGCGCATCATCTCGACCATGAATGTCCTTCATCGCCTTTAGAGCAGGTTGCCGAAAAGTGGAAACCTGCTCCCAGGAGCCGAAACACCTCGTCCAGCGCCGTCCAGCCGACATTGCGATCCGCCATCCGCCGTCTCGGATGGTCAGCAACCATTTGTCGTCGCGCCGCTTGCCATCATAAATCATATATGATTTATGATCTATGAAATGAACAACAATGGATGACGCGACCGTGCCGGCCACAGAAACGAGCAGTTCCGTATTGAGCGGAGTCAGGGTGCTTGACCTCACCATCGCCATGGCGGGGCCACTGGCCACATCGCGGATGAGCGATCTGGGCGCAGAGGTCATCAAGGTCGAGTCGCCGACCGGCGATTTCTCCCGGCAATGGCCGATCGACGGCTACCGTCATGGCCAGGAATCCAGCGCCTTCCTGATGTTGAACCGGGGCAAGCGCGGCATTTGCCTCGACCTGAAGCAGGACGCCTCGAAAGCCGTGCTGCACCGGCTCGTCGAGCGCTCCGACATCCTGGTACAGAATTTCCGCCCCCGCGTCGCCGCCAAGCTCGGCATCGACTTCGAGACGCTCCACCGCATCAACCCGAAGCTCGTCTATGTCTCGATCAGCGGCTATGGTGACGAAGGACCGATGGTCGACCGTCCCGGACAGGACCTGCTGGTCCAGTCCTTTTCGGGCCTCGCCTTCAATGCCGGCACCGATGACGGCCTTCCCCACCCTTCGCCGGTCTACATGGTCGATACCTGCGCCTCCCATCTGGCGACGGAGGCCGCGCTCGCCGGCTATATCGAGGCGCTGCGCACCGGCCAGGGCAGGCAGTTCAAGGTCTCGCTGCTGGCCGCAGCGCTGGAGATCCAGATCCAGGAGATCTCGACCTATCTCAATACCGGCCGGCTCGCGCCGCGATCCGAGCGGCCCTTCGCCAGCGTCTATATGGAGCCGCCCTACGGCATCTACCGCACCGCCGACGGCTTCCTCGCCATCGCGCAGGCGCGCTTTCCCGCCCTCGCCGAGGCCTTCGGCGACCCCTCGCTCGCCGAGCTCGGGAACGAGGCGCCGCCGCATGCCGACATCGCCGCCCGCCGGCTCTGGCGCGACAAGGTCGCGGGCAAGATCACGGCCCATATCGGCGCCCACCGGACCGACGAGCTGATCGCCCGGCTGACGCCTCTCGATATCTGGGTCAACCCGGTCCACAGCTATGCCGACCTCGCCGGTCATCCGCAATTCGAGCCCTTCGTCACCGAGATCGAGCATGCCGGCGGCCCCTACCGCACGCTCGCGCCCGCGATCGACACCGGCGAGACGCGCAAGCTCGGCACGGCCCCGCGCCTCGGCGAGCATACCGACGAGGTCCTCGCCGATCTCGGCTTCGGCAGCGAGGAGAGACAGCAATTGCGCATGACGGGAGCGGCACGATGAAGCCGGACATCTATCTCGAGCAGGACGGCAACGTCGCCGAGCTCGTGCTCAACCGCCCGGCCAAGCTCAACACCATGACGCCGGCCATGTTCGCGCTGCTTCGCGAGCTGAGCCAGCAAATCGCACAGACGCCCTCCATCCACGTCGTCATCCTGCGCGGCGAGGGCGAGCGCGCCTTCTGTGCCGGCACCGACGTCAACACGCTCAAGGAATACGAGGATTTCTGGGCCTGGCGGAACCGCATCGACTACGTCACCCAGATCCGCAACATCCGCCAGCCGGTCATCGCCGTGCTGCGCGGCTGGGCGCTCGGCGGCGGCCATGAGCTCGCCGTCGCCGCCGACATCCGCATCGCCGCCCGCAGCGCCGTGCTCGGCTCGCCCGAGGTCGCGCTCGGCTGGGTCGGCGCCGGCGGCACGTCGCAGTTCCTGCCGCGGCTGATCGGCTACGGCCAGACGATGCGGCTGCTGCTGACCGGCCAGCGCATCCCGGCCGAGGAGGCGCTGCGCATCGGCCTCGTCGAGGAGGTCGTCGACGATGGGCAGGCGCTGCCGCGCGCCAGGGAGCTGGCGCGGCAGATCGCGAGCTATTCGCCGGTCGCCACACAGGCGACCAAGGCCGCCGTCCGCGCCGGCATGGGCAATCTCGACCATGGCATCCAGATCGAGAACGAATTGATGGCGCTCTGCTTCGCCGCCGGCAACGACAAGGCCGGTGCCAAGCTCTTCAGCGAGCGGAAGTCGTTATGACGGCCGCGACGACGCCCGCCCGGCTGCGCGGCATCACCTGGGGCCATCGCCGCGCCATCGACCCGCTCGTCGAGGCGAGCCGCGCCTTCGCGAAGCAGCATGGCGGCGGAGCCGACTGGGCCGTCCGCGACCTCAAGGCCTTCGAGCACCAGCCGCTGGCCGAGGCGATCCGCGATTGCGACCTGCTGGTCTTCGACCACCCTTTCATCGGCGAGATCGCGGAATCGGGCCTTTTCCTGCCGCTCGACGATGTGCTCGCGCAGGTCGAAGATGGCGACCGCGAGGCAAGCTATGCCGGCCCCTCGCTGCGCAGCTATCGCTGGCGCGGCCAGGTCTGGGGCGCGCCCGTCGACGCCGCCACGATGAACGCCATCCTGCGCCCGGACCTGATCCAGCAGCTCGATTGCCCGCTTCCCAAGACCTGGGAGGATGTCGTCGCGCTCGGCCGCGCGGCCCGGCGGCGCGGCCTATGGCTCGGCCTCGCCAATGGCGACCATCACGGCTTCCTCGCCGCCGGCACGCTGATGCACAATCTCGGCGCCGGCTGGACGGCTGCGCCCGAGAGCGGCCTGCGCTTCGACCTGCCCCGCTTCCGCGAGGCGCTGGAAGCGCTCCAGGAAGTGAACGCCTATGCCCATCCCGATTGCGGGCATTTCAACTCGATCGCCCTGCACGACGCCATGTCGGCCCGCGACGACCTCGTCTATTGCCCGCTGACCTATGGCTACGCGACCTATGGCGAGGCCGATTTCGGCCGGCGCCGCCTCGCCTTCGGTCCGGCTCCGGGGCTCAAGGCGCCCCATTGCGCCGGAACGCTGGTCGGAGGCGCCGCTGTCGGCATCACGGCCCATTGCGCCGATGCCGAGGCCGCCAAGGCCTATGTCGCCTTCCTGCTCGACCCGGAGGTCCAGAGCGGCATCTTTGCGCGCCATCACGGCCAGCCCGCCACCGCTTCCTCCTGGACCGATCCCGTCATCGACGAGACCTTCAACGGCTATTTCTCGGCGGTTGGCGAAACTCTGGCGCAAGCCGCGATCCGGCCGCGCTTCAAAGGTTACGGCCTGTTCGAGAAGCGCGCCGGCAATCACGTCGCCGCCTTCCTGCGCAAGGAGGCGAACATGACGGCGACGATCGACGCGCTCGCCCGCCTGGCCGAAGAGAGCGGTGTCGAACACCCCGTTTCGGCTTGAAATGGGAGCTGTCGCCACGCCGAAATGGTAGCAGACACGGAGGCAGCCGCCTCCCAAGAAACCAACGAGACCGGTCCGAAGAAGCCGGCGAGCGTCGCATTCCCGGGAGGAACACATGAAACTATCTCGTCTCGCCAGAACCTGCCTTGCCACGGCCAGCCTCTTGGCCGCGCTCGGTCTCGCCGCACCGAGCCAGGCGCAGACCGTCCTGCGCATCGGCACCGGCCAGGCTGCCGCCGAACTCCAGAACGTCATCCTGCAGCAGGTCGCGGATCGGGTGAAGGAACGCACCGGCGGCAAGCTCGTGCTGCAGCTCTTTCCGGGCGGCCAGCTCGGCAGCGAGCGCGACGTCCACGAGCAGGTCAAGATGGGCGCGCCCATTCTGACCATCGTCGATTCAGGCTATTTCGCCAATTACACCAGCAAGGATGTCGGGCTGCTCTCGGCGCCCTTCGTCTTCAAGGATTATGGTGAGGTCACCAAGCTCCTGAATTCCGATCTCGCCAAGGGCTGGCTCGCCCAGGCCGAGAAGAACAACATCAAGATGCTCGCCTTCAACTGGTATTTCGGCGAGCGCCATATCGTCGGCCGCAAGCCCTATCCCAAGGTCGCCGACCTGGCGCATGTTAAATTCAGGCTCGCCCCGATCCCGATCTATATCGATTCCTTCAAGGCGCTCGGCGTGTCGCCAGTGACGCTCGATTTCGCCGAGGTCTACAGCGCGCTCCAGCAAGGCGTCGTCGACGCGGCGGAAGGGCCGCTGGGCTCGATCTACAGCTCCAAGCTCTACGAGCCGACGCCTCATGTGACCCTGACCGGCCATATCAAGCAGGTGCTTGGCGTGATGATGCACAAGAGCGTCTTCGACGCCCTGCCGGCGCAGACGCGCGCCATCCTCGTCGAGGAGATGCAGGCGGGCGGCGAGCGCTACAGCAAGCAGGGTGCCGAGCGGCAGGCCGAGCTGCGCGCGCAGATGGAAAAGGCCGGCGTCAAGTTCGTCGAGGCCGATCTGGAAGGCTACAAGGCCGCGGTGACGCCACTCTATGGCAGCTACAAGGACTGGAGCGCCGGCCTGATCGAGAAGGTGCGCAAGATCATCGGCGCCCAGATGTGAGCGGAGGGCCTTATCGGCCACGCCCCTCCTCGCGACACCGCGCCCGGCGCCGATCCCCGTCGCGGATCGGCGCCTCCCTTCCATTTCAGTAGGTATCTTCATGCCGATCATGCGCCTGGTACACTGGCTCGAGACCCATCTTCCCGGTCTCCTGCTTGCGTTGATGACCCTGCTGGTGATCGTCGACGTTCTGGGACGCTATGTCCTGAACATGACCTTCGCCGGAGCGGCCGAGGTCGCGACCGCCTTGTTCGTCTGGCTCGTCTTCCTCGGCAGCGCGGGCGCCGTCCGCAGGTTCCAGCATATCGGCATCGAGGGCTTCACCGCCTTCATTCCCAAGGCGGGACAACCCTGGCTCCAGCTCGCGGTGTCGGGATCGATCCTGGCGGTGTCGGTCCATATGGCCCGGATCAGCTACGACCTGAGCATGGCCTCCTGGGAGCGCGAGATCGACATGGTCGGCGTCCCGTATTTCTACGTCTACATCGTCATCCCGATCAGCTTCGCCCTGATCGCGTTTCATTCGCTCGTCCAGGTCGTCGACATCCTGAGGAACTGGAGCGAGGCCGAATGCGTGCGGATCAAGACCCGCACCGACGCGGAGGTCTGACGTGACGCCTCTGCTCTGTGGAATCATGGTCCTGATCGGCTTCGGCATGCCGATCGCCTTCGCCGTCCTCATCCCCTGCGCGCTCTACTTCATCGCCTCCGGCCTGCCGGACGCCCTGTTCGCGCAGCGCATCGCCGCCGGCACCGCCTCGTTCCCGCTGCTCGCGATCCCGTTCTTCGTCCTGGCCGGCGAGATCATGCAGCGCGGCGGCATCGCCCGCCGGTTGATCGATGTCGCCAGGGTCTCGGTGGGGCATATGCGCGGCGGCCTGGCCCAGGTCGGCGTCCTCGGCGGCGCCCTGATCAGCGCGATCTCCGGCTCGGCGACGGCCGACACCGTCATCCTCGCCAAGACGGTCTCGCGCGAGATGGTCAGGGAGGGCTATCCGCGCGGCTTCGCCGCCTCGGTCGCCGCCGTCGCCGGCGTGCTCGGCCCGATGATCCCGCCGAGTATCATGATGATCCTCTACGGCCTGATGGCCGAGGTCTCGATCGGCCGCCTGTTCATGGCCGGCGTCCTGCCCGGCATCGTCATCGCGATCGCGCTGATGATCGCCAACCTGATCGTGATCAGGCAGCACGCCATCGAGATTCCGCTGAAGCCCAAGGCGACGGCCGGCGACCTCTGGACGGCGCTGCGTCGCGGCTTCTGGGCCCTGATGTTCCCGGTCTTCGTCTGGGTCGGTCTGCGCGGCGGGCTGTTCACGCCGACCGAGCTCGGCGCCTTCGTCGCGCTCTATTGCCTCGTCATCAGCGTCTTCGTCTACAAGGAGCTCAAGCTCTCCGACTTGCCGGCGATCTTCCAGGAATCGGCGCTGCTCACCGCGATCATCCTGTTCATCCTCGCCTCCAGCACCGGGCTCAACTACGCGATCGCCTGGGAACGGCTGCCGCAGACCATCGCCTCATGGTTCCTGACGGCGAGCGACAACAAATTCGTCATCCTGATGATCATCAACGTCCTGCTGCTGGTCCTCGGCCTCGCGCTCGAGGGGCCGCCGCTGCTGATCATCCTGACGCCGATCCTGGTTCCGCTGATGAACAGCCTCGGCGTCGACCTCGTCCATTTCGGCGTCATCCTGGTCTTCAACCTGACCCTCGGCGCGCTGACGCCACCGGTCGCGACGCTGATCTTCGTGGCGAGCACGGTCGTCGGCTGCACATCCTCCGAGTTCATGAAATATTTCTGGACGATCTTCGGCATGCTGCTGCTGGCGCTGCTGCTGATCACCTATGTCCCGGCGATCAGCCTCTTCCTGCCGAACCTGATCTATGGCTGAGGCAGGGGCCGCGTCGCAGATTGTTGAACTGGGAAAATGGCGTCCCGGAAGGGATTCGAACCCCTGACCTACGGTTTAGGAAACCGTTGCTCTATCCTGCTGAGCTACCGGGACGCATGCGAAACCGTGTAGCATAAAGCGCATGCGGGTGAAGCCTCTTCTTGTCGCGCTGGCGGGCCTCGTCTCCCTCGCCTGCGGCGCGCGGGCGGATGATTACTGCACGGATATTTCGACGCAGACGCCTCCGGCCGCGCTGACGGGCGTCGACGCCCATGGCGACCCGCTCCTCGCCGATGGCCGCCGCTTGCGCCTCGTCGGGCTCGCGCCACGGCAGGGCGCGGCCGAGGCGGCGCGCTTTGCCGCCGCGCTGGCGCTCTGGCGCGGCCATGACCTGCGGCTCGTCCTCCTCGGCGAACCCGATCGCTGGGGCCGCCTGCCGGCGCGGCTCGTGGTCGCGCCCGACACGCCCGATGCGCAACCGCTCGATCTGGCCATCGCGCTCGTGCGCGCCGGCGCCGCCTGGCATTTGCCGGACCCTGCCAGCGACGTCTGCGACACGGCCTTGCGCGCGGCCGAGGCCGCCATCGACGCCTCCGCCCGGGCAGCGGGAACAGTGCCGCAGGCCGCTACCGTCGATGGCCACGATGTCGCCGCGTTGAAGGCGCAGGCGGGCCGGATCGTCGTGCTGGAGGGGCGTGTCGCCTCGGTTGGCGAGCGGCCGCAGCGCTCCTATCTCAATTTCTCGCGCCGGCGCGGAGCGGGAGCGTCGATCGTCGTGTCGCGGAGGCTCTGGCGGGAGATGCAGGAAGCCGGCTGGACCGCCAAGGCGTTGACGGGTAAACGCGTACGTGTGCGAGGCGTGCTGGGGGGGCAGGACGGGCTTGCGCTCGAGTTGACATCGCGCGCGGCCATGGAGCTGATCGATTAGAACCATGCTGCCCCTTCGGCGACAGAGTATTCCCGGGACCGGGAAGCGGCTGGCGGCGCTGCTCGTGCCCGCCTTCCTGCTGGCCGGCTGCCTCGGCGAGCAGAGCGCGCTGCTGCCGCCGGAGCGCCCGGCCGACAGCGAGTTCGCGCCGCGCGTCACCACCATCCAGCGCGCCTCGGATCGCGAGCACCTGCGGCTGATGGCGGCCTTCGGCGGCGAATATCGCGCCCCGAACGCGCGCGCCCTGCTGGGCGAGGTCGTGGCCCGCCTGGCCAAGGCCGGCGAAGGCCAGATCGGCGCCTACGAGATCACCATCCTGAATTCCCCGATCGTCAACGCCTTCGCCCTGCCGAACGGCCGGCTCTATGTCACGCGCGGCCTGCTCGCGCTGGCCAACGACACCTCGGAGATCGCGTCCGTGCTGGCGCATGAGATCGCCCATGTCACGGCCCGCCACGCCGTCGAGCGGGCCGAGGCCGAGCTGGAATCGGCGCTGGTCACCCAAGTGGTGACGCAAGTGCTCAACGATCCTGCGGCGGGCGCCTCCGTCCAGGCCGGCTCCAAGCTCTCGCTCGCCCGCTTCTCGCGTCAGCAGGAATTCACCGCGGACCAGATCAGCGTGCGCAACATTTCGCGCGCCGGCTACGACCCCTATGGCGCCGGGCGCTTCCTGGCGGCGCTTGGCCGCAACACCAGCTTCCGCAACAGCGCGCAGGGGCAGAGCAGCGGCGACAAGCGGCTCGACATCCTCTCCAGCCACCCCTCGACGCCGGAGCGCGTGGCCGCGGTCACCAATTCCGCCCGCCAGATCGGCGCGCCCGGCATCGGCGAGCGCGACGCGACGCGCTGGCTCGCCGCGATCGACGGCATCGCCTATGGCGACGATCCGAGCGACGGCGTCGTGCGCGGCCGGCGCTATGTGAACAGCTCGCTGCGCATCGGCTTCAGCGCGCCCGAGGGTTTCGACCTCGAGGCGGCGCGCGACATGGTGATCGGCGTCAGCGGCAACGGCGCGCAGGCGCTGCGCTTCGACTCGGTGACGCTCAAGCAGGGCCAGACCCTCGAATCCTATGTCGCCTCCGGCTGGATCGACGGCGTCGAGACCGGTCCGGTCGAGACCCTGAACCTCGCCGGTCACCCGGCCGTCCTGGCCAGCGGCAAGGGCACCGACTGGACCTTCCGGCTGGCAGCGATCCAGGCCGGAAGCCGGGTCTATCGTTTCATCCTGGCCGCACGCGGCGGCGACCCGGAGCGGCCGATGCGCGCCGTGCTCGACAGTTTCCGCATGCTGACGCCGGGCGAGGCGCAGGCGGCGCGGCCGTTGCAGCTGCGCCTCGTCAGCGCGACGGCCGGCGACACCCCCGCCACGCTCGCCGCCCGCATGGCGACGCAGGACCGGGCGCTCGAGCTCTTCCTGCTGCTGAACGGCCTCGACCGCAATGCCCGGCTGACGCCCGGCCAGCGCTACAAGATCGTCTCCGAATAGCCGTCCAGATCCGCCGGAAAGGCAGCGGACACAAAAAACCCGGCGGTCGCCCGCCGGGTTTCTGGTCTCTGGAAAGAGGACTTCGCCTCAGGCAGCCTCTTCCTGCAAGTCGTCGTTGTCGCTTTCCATATCGGTCTCGGCAGCCTCGGCTTCGCCCTTGGCGGCGCGGCGCGGCGACTTGGCGAGCTGGCCCTCGATCTTCTTCAGGGCCTCGGTCTCGGTGATGTCGTCCACCACCGCGATCTCGCGGGTCATCCGGTCGACCGCAGCCTCATAGAGCTGCCGCTCGGAATAGGACTGCTCGGGCTGCGCCTCGGAGCGATAGAGATCGCGCACCACCTCGGCGATGGCGACGAGATCGCCCGAATTGATCTTCGCCTCGTATTCCTGGGCGCGGCGCGACCACATGGTGCGCTTGATCCGGGCGCGGCCGGTCAGCGTGGTCAGCGCCTTGCCGACGATGTCGGTATCGGCGAGCTTGCGCAGGCCGACGCTCGCGGCCTTGGCGGTGGGAACACGCAAGGTCATCTTGTCCTTGGAGAAGCTGACGACGAAGAGTTCGAGCTTGAAGCCGGCGACTTCCTGCTCCTCGATCGCCGTGATCTGGCCGACGCCATGAGACGGGTAGACGACGTACTCGCCCGTCTTGAAACCCTGGCGCACAACAGCTTTCTTCACAGTGGACATGCCGTTACGACTCCTGACCGGACCGCTTGACGCGGGCTCACGATTATCCGCCCCCGGCCGGGATGACCGGAGACACTCTGCCTGACGCGACGGGACCCATTTGGACCTTCGCCTCACGCTCCCTCAGTCGATTGTCTTTTGGCCACCAGACACGGAAGACGCCATGCTCCGGCCCTTGCCGGCGGCTCTCGTCATTCCGTATCGAAGGGGGCGCCCCGTTTTGTGGAACCTCGCAGGGGCAGGCGGAACGAATTCGACTGTGCGAACTGTGTAGCACAAAAAACACGCCGAATCAAAGGTAAACGCCAATCCACACCGGGGCCGCTTGCCGCAGCGCCGATGTAGTTAACGTTCGAGACCCGTTTTCCGGCGTGCCGCGGAGAGCCCGTTTCAGTCGCCCTCGCCGGGCTCCGGCGAGAAATGCGCATCGAGCTTGCCGGGCACCCCGTCGAACTCCTTGGCGTCCGGCGGCGCGTCTCTCTTCTGGGTGATGTTGGGCCAGCTCGACGCATATTTGGAGTTGAGCTGCAGCCAGCTTTCGAGGCCGGGCTCGGTGTCGGGCTTGATCGCCTCGGCCGGGCATTCGGGCTCGCAGACGCCGCAATCGATGCACTCGTCGGGATGGATGACGAGCATGTTCTCGCCTTCATAGAAGCAGTCGACCGGACAGACCTCGACGCAGTCCATGTACTTGCACTTGATGCAGTTCTCGGTGACCACATAGGTCATGTCGCAGGTCCCTTCCGGTCCGCCTTTCGGTTCTTAAAGACCCGGAAGGCGGGTGTTTCAAGGCCGATATCCAAGCCTCGGCAGCACAAAAAATCTCTCTCGGATGCCCCGGATGGAAGTTCCTTCCGGTCGCCCGTGGCCAGCATCCGGTAGGCCATCCGCCCGACCCCGCGCTCTATCCGGTCGGGTCATCATCCGCAAGCGGCGCATCGCCGCGCTGGTCCTCGCCCAGCCGCTCATAGAGCAGGCGCGCCTCCTCATAGGGTCCGCGCCGGCTTCCCAGCGCCAGCAGGCGCACCACGATCGTCTCGTGCGGCAGGGCCAGTGTCAGGACATCGCCCGGCTTCAGGGCATGGGCCGCGTTCTCGATGCGCCGTCCACCCACACGAACATGGCCGTCATCCACCAGACGCACGGCTGTGGAGCGCGTCTTGGCGAACCGCGCGAACCACAGCCACTTGTCCAGACGCTGGCGATCGTCCCGCAATGGCCGCCCTTCCGGTTAGCTCTACCGCTTGCCCTCGAGCTGGGCCTTGAGCGCCGCAAGCTTGGCGAAGGGCGAATCCGGATCCGGCTCGCGCTCGGCCGGACGCGGCTTGGGCTGCTGGAAGCGCTCGCCGCGATCCTCGCGCCGCGGCCCTCCCGGCCTGCCGTCGCGCTTGAAATCCGGCCGCGGCCCCCGCCCCTGCTCGGGGCGGCCATTGCGCTGCGGCTGGTTCCGGCGCCCCTGCTCGCCGTCGCGGGCGGGCCTGTCCTGGCGCGGAGCCTCCGCTGCGCCGGCCTCTGCGGCAGGCGCCCCCTGGCCACCGTCGCGCCGGCGCTGGTCCGGGCGACCACCGCGATTGGGGCGCCCGTCACGGCCTGCCCCGGGCTGGCGTTCGCCGGGCGCGCCGTCACGTCGGCCACGCCCCGCCTGTTCGGGCCGGCGCCCACCCTGATGACGATGCGGCCGCCAGACCTCGATCTGCTCCGGCTCGGTCGCGACGCTCGTCTCGGCCGTGACCGCCGCCGTCGCTTCCGTCGCGATCTCGGCTGCCGGCACGATATCCGTGACCGGCAGGGCCGACATCGCGTCGGCCGGGACCGCTTGCGGCGCCTGCTCCAGCTCGGCTCCGGTCAGGATCGGCGCATCCGGCGTCTCGGGAGCCGGAACCTCGGGCAGGATGGTCTCGGCAACGGCTGCTTCGACCGCAGCGCCAGCAGGCGCGTCGACCGGCTCGGAAACGGCGCTTTCGCTCGTAGTCTCCGCAGGCGGCGCAGCTTCGATCGACTCGCTCCCTTCGCCGCCATCGGCGTTCAGCAGCTCTGCCGTATCAGTGGCCGGCGGCGTTTCCGCCACGGCCGGAACCGGCTCCGTCGCGGCGACGGGCGGCGCCGCGAGCGGCACGGTGATCGCTGGTCCGGCGCGCTTGACCGAGACATAGCCGAGCGAGCGCAGGATCGAGGCGAAATCCTCTCCGGCGCAGCCGACGAGCGAGGTCATCGCGCCGGTGACGACGAAGCCGTCCTGGTCGGCGGCGCCGGCCGGCGGCGTGCCTTGCGTCTGGCCGGGGCGGTAGGCGATGGCCGGGCGGATCAGGTCAGCGAGCCGCTCCAGGATATCGACGCGCACGGCGCGCTCGCCGCAGACACGGTAGCCGGCGGCGCGATAGAGACCCTTCGGCACGGTCTTGTCGACGGCGAAGGAGGTGCGACCGGAAGCCGCGAGATGAGCGATATCGTCGAGGCCCGACGTGTCCGGCCCACCATGCTTCAGCGCCCAGAGCTGGGCCGCGAGCGCACGCGGAGCCGGCTTCAGCAGCGCCGGCACATAGAGGTGGAACGCGCCGAAGCGGATCCCGAGCTGTCGCAGCGCGGCGCGGCCCTCCTGGTCCAGCGCCTTCATTTCCTCGCCGACCTTGGCGCGCTCGAGCACGCCGAGCGCCTCGGCCGCCTGATAGGCGATGCCGCGCGCGATCCCGGTCACACTCTCGGCGTTCTCCAGGAGCTGCAGCGCGCCCAGCAGGCGCGTGATATGGTTCTTGAGCCAGAGCGCGAGGCGCCCCTCGACCTGCTCGCGCGCCGGCCCGGTCAGATGCTCCTCGACCAGCAGGCGCAGACGCGGCTCCAGGACCTTCTCGCCGGCGGTCAGCCGGGCCACCGGCTCGCCGACCCAGCGCACCAGCCCGTCATGCGACAGCACGAAGGCATCGTCGCCGGCGAGGACGACCCGCGCGGCACGCGCCTCGATCTCGCTGGCGAGCGCTTTCAGCGCCGCCATGTTCAAGGCCTTCGCCTCGGGCCCGCCCGCTTTCGGGTCCGCGGTGAAGCGAAAACCCTGCAGCATCCCGACATGCTGTCCCTCGACGAGCACGTCGCCCGTCGTGGTGACCTCAGCCTCCAACATCGCATTCTCCCGCAAACGACGCATCAGCACGCTCGTGCGCCGATCCACGAACCGGCTGGCGAGCCTCTCGTGCAAAGCGTCCGACAGCTTGTCCTCTACAAGACGCGCCACCCCCTGCCAATGCTCCGGATCAGGCAACCAGTCGGGACGGTTCGCGACGAAGGTCCAGGTCCGGACCTGGGCGATGCGGGCCGAGAGGGTGTCGATCTCGCCATCGGTACGGTCGAGCGCGGCGAGCTGGGCGCTGTACCAGTCGGAATCGAGCCGGCCGTGCCGCATCAGGCGCACATAGAGCGTGGTCGCGAGATCGGCATGCTGCATCGGCGCGATCTTGCGGTAATCGGGCAGACCGCAGACCTCCCAGAGCCGCTCGACCGCCGCTTTGCCCTGCGCCAGCGGCTTGACGTCCGGGTCGCGGGCCAGGATTTCCAGCGTCGTCATGTCCTCGGCGATGAGCGCACGCGTCAGGCCCTGCTCGCTCGGCTGCATGTTCAGGCTGTCGATCAGCCCTTGCACGGAGCGGAGGTCGAGATCGGAATTGCGCCATTGCAGCTGGCGAACCGGCTCGAAGCGATGATCCTCGATCCGCTCGACCAGCTCCTGCTCGAACGGTTCGCAGCGCCCGGTCGTGCCGAAGGTGCCGTCGCGCAGATGGCGCCCGGCCCGCCCAGCGACCTGGCCGAACTCGGCCGGATGGAGCTTGCGGAAATGATGGCCGTCATACTTGCTGTCGGCGGCGAAGGCGATGTGGTCGACATCGAGGTTGAGCCCCATGCCGATCGCGTCGGTGGCGACGAGGTAGTCGACGTCGCCAGACTGGTAGATCTCGACCTGGGCATTTCGCGTGCGCGGCGACAATGCTCCGAGCACCACGGCCGCCCCGCCCTTCTGCCGCCGGATCAGCTCGGCGATGGCGTAGACCTCCTCGACCGAGAAGGCGACGATGGCCGAGCGGCGCGGCAGCCGGGTGATCTTCCTGTCGCCGGCGAAGCTGAGCTGCGACAGGCGCGGGCGGGTGACGATGTTGACGCCCGGGATGAGCTGCTCGACCAGCGGCTTCATCGTGCCGGCGCCGATCAGCATGGTCTCGGCCCGGCCGCGCCGGTTCAGCAGCCGGTCGGTGAAGACATGGCCGCGGTCGAGATCGGCGGCGAGCTGGATCTCGTCGATGGCGACGAAATCGACCGCGAGGTCGCGCGGCATCGCCTCGACCGTGCAGACCCAGAAGCGCGGCCGCTCCGGCTTGATCTTTTCCTCGCCGGTGACCAGCGCCACGGCGTCCGGGCCGACCTTGTCGACGACCCGTTGATAGACCTCCCGCGCCAGCAGGCGCAGCGGCAGGCCGATCATGCCCGTCGGATGCGCCACCATCCGCTCGATCGCCAGATGCGTCTTGCCGGTATTGGTGGGGCCGAGGACGGCGGTGACGCCCTGCGCGCGGATCGAGGGCGGAAGAGAGCGGAATGGAATCAAGACGCGACCGATCGTGTCATCCTGGCGGTTGCTGCGGCGATGCACCCATCGACGGTTGTCGCCGTGACGCCGCCCGAGGCCAGGAAATCAAGCTGAGGAACGAGTCCGGAACGAAGCAGGCCCGAATCGCTGACTCCGCCAGAATCGGGATTCGTTCCCGGCTAGGCCTTGCGGCGAATGCCGCGTGCAGCACCATATCTGGAATCGTGACACTGGCAGGTTCGCCCTTGTTCGCGGGACATGAATGGCGAGGGCTGGTTCGCCATCCTGTCATCTAAGCCTTCCCCGGCGCGAAACGAAGAGGCAGCGCAGAAACGCGTGCGACGGCGCTGCGCAATCGCGCTTCGTCGCTCAGTTCTTGATGGCGCTCGCTGTCACGCCGGGATCGACCTTGAAGCTCGAAGCCTCGATCACCGCGGTCCCGACCATCGTCCTCACCGAGATGCGCACCGGCACCATCATGTTGGTGCCCGCGACCGGCGCGAGCCAGGTGTTGATGTCGCGATTCTCGGTCATGAACTTGGTGCTCGGCCGCAACGAGCGGTGCCCCGCGATCGGCACGTAGCGCGCCTGGCAGATCGCGACGGGGCCGCTATAGCCGTCGAGCTTGACCTGGCGCGAGCCCGAATAGCTCAGCTTGATGTCGTAGCGCGCCGCGCCGTCGAAGATCGGCAAGGTGCGATTGCAAGCCGCGTTGGGGCCGCCCTTGCCCTCGACCGGCATCAGGAAGGCGCTCAGCGGATCGACCACGTTGCGCTTGTGGCTGTCGGTCAGCGGCACGCGATCCGGCTTGGAGTCGACCGGCGGCTCGACCGCGACCGCCTGCACCGCATTGCCGTCGAGCGCCATGCGCACGGTCCGGCTCTCGCTCGAGCTCGCCGAGGTCACCGCGAAGGTCGTGGGCGAAAGCCGCCCGCCGCTGACATTGCCGGTTGCAGCGCCCGAGCCGCGCCCGCCGGTGAAGCTGCCGACGAGCCCGGTCAGCTTGGCGACGACGTCGATCTTGTAGCTGGCGCCGTTGATGCCGCCGCTGAGATGGGCGGTGCCGAGCGAGAGGCCGAGCAGCGAGACCTCGTATTTCGCATCGAGCGACGCGGCGGCCGCCGGCTGGGCGCTGGAGGCCAGGGCCAATATGGTGAGACCAAGTCCGGCCAGGGACGACGCGATGGCGGGCTTCATCCAACTCCTCCGGACTGGCATGCTGCACGAGGGCATGCACTGCGAATCGGTCCGAATCGTGACCTCTTTCCTCGCGTTTGGCGAGTGGTCGCGCCGCCACGGTCGCCGGGCATGGGAAACGCCGCCGGAAAGGGTTCTGGTCCTTGACGCAAGAGCCGCCCTTGGCTATAGACCCGCGACTTCAATTTGACTTCCGGTGCTCGTCGGCCGGCACGTCGCGTGTCGGCATTTTTGTTTGAGCCTGCCGGATCCAAGGGAACGATATCATGGCCCGCCGTTGCGAACTGACCGGGAAAGCCACCCAGACCGGCCACCTCGTCAGCCACTCGAACCGCAAGACGAAGACCGTCTTCCGGCCGAACCTCGTCAATGTCACGCTGCGCTCGGACGCGCTCGGCCGCTCGGTGCGCCTGCGGGTTTCCGCCAATGCGCTGCGCACGGTCGATCACCGCGGCGGCCTCGACGCCTTCCTGGTCAAGGCCCCGGCCGGCGACCTCTCGACCGGCGCTCTGTCGCTGAAGCGCGACATCGAGAAGAAGCTCGCCACCAACTGAGCGCGAGACTCTTCTTGGATTGAACGAAGCGGCCGCAAGGCCGCTTTTTTCGTCGGCATCCGCCGTGCCCGTCATGCTCGGGCTTGTCCCGAGCAGCCACGTCTTGACCATTCATCGCAAGCAAAGACGTGGATGGTCGACACAAGGTCGACCATGACGTTGTGGGCGGCCCTACGCCAGCTCGAATTCCAGCAGCACGGTCCGTTGCAGGAACGAGAAATTGTCGTCCGAGATCAGGGTGAGGATCGTCTTTCCGTCCTCCCGGTGGACGCAAAGCCCTTCCATGTTGTCGATCTCCTGGCCGAGATCGGCCTCGACCAGGTAGGGCCCGTCGAGCATCGCTCCCGGCCTGAGGTCGACGCCGGCGACGCGCCGGATCCGCATGCCGACGCCGCGCAAGGGCTTGTACCAGCGCTCCAGCAGCAGCAGGTCGCCGCCCGGCAGGAAAGCGAGGTCGGTGATGTCGAACCCGTCATGGCGGCGCACCTGGAACAGCCCCGGTCGCCGCCCGCCGATGATGACGCCGAGCGTCGGCTCCTCCTCCTTGCCGGAGCGCTCGGAGATCGCGACGAGCGCGCCGGCCAGCGGCTGCCCGCTCGGCACGATGCCGATCGCCTCCAGCCCGCGATTGCTCCTCAGCCGCTTGACCTCGCGCGGCACCGGCACGATGCGCGCCCGCGCCTCGACGCCATGCCGGGCCCAGTCGAAGCGCAGGATGTCATGCGTCCGCTCGACGCCGACATGGGCGACGCCGTCGACGATCGTCAGGCATTCGGTATCGTAATAGCGTGAGCGGTGCAGCGGCCGGCCCGAGGCCCCGAGGATCGGGGCGAGTTCCGCCTGCTCGAAGCGAACGACCCGGCCCTTCTCCGAGACGGCCTTCGCGGTGAGCCAGAAGCCGTTATCGGTGACGGCGACGACATCGGCGCCGCTGGCCGAACGCCAGAGCCCCGAAAAGCCGCCGAATCGCGGGTGGTCGCCGCGCAGCACTGCCCCGCCCCGGAAGCCGAGTTCGCCAAAGCGGTTCCTGCCCGGGTTGCGCGGCTCGAAAGCGTCGAACGGCCGGACGCTGATCGCGACCGGGATGCGGCCGGGCTCGACGCTCTGCGCGCGCGCCTCGGGCAGGCCGAGAGACGCGGCGCCGAGCCCCGCCAGGACGCCGCGCCGTGTCAGCCTCATTGCAGGCGGCGCGAAACCGGAGCCTTGCTCGCGGCGGGCCCATCCTCCTCGAAGAGCTCGGCGAGCTTCTCGGTCATCACGCCGCCGAGCTCTTCCGCATCGACGATGGTGACGGCGCGGCGATAATAGCGCGTCACGTCATGGCCGATGCCGATCGCGATCAGCTCGACCGGCGAGCGCGCCTCGATCTCGGCGATGATATGGCGCAGGTGCCGCTCGAGATAATTGCCGGCATTGACCGAGAGCGTCGAATCGTCGACCGGCGCGCCGTCCGAGATCACCATCAGGATCTTGCGCTGCTCCGGCCGGGCGAGCAGGCGCTTATGCGCCCAGTCCAGCGCCTCGCCGTCGATATTCTCCTTGAGCAGCCCCTCGCGCATCATCAGCCCGAGATTTTTCCGTGCCCGGCGCCATGGCGCGTCGGCCGCCTTGTAGATGATGTGGCGCAGATCGTTGAGGCGGCCGGGATTGGCCGGCTTGCCCGATTGCAGCCAGGCCTCGCGCGAGAGCCCGCCCTTCCAGGCCCGCGTGGTGAAGCCGAGCAGCTCGACCTTGACGCCGCAGCGCTCCAACGTCCGCGCCAGGATGTCGGCGCAGGTCGCCGCCACCGTGATCGGCCGGCCGCGCATCGAGCCGGAATTGTCGATCAGCAGCGTCACCACCGTGTCGCGG